>ERZ839767.566-NODE-566-length-63813-cov-13.081151_pt1 | contig 63813 bp, 54 predicted proteins | sample MGYA00519879_ERZ839767 | MGnify/ENA primary metagenome ERZ839767 (study PRJEB31850, sample SAMEA3708852) | human gut metagenome | biome: human gut; feature: human-associated habitat; material: faeces | place: China | collected 2014 ... | reverse complement strand
GGCAAACGAAGCTCAAACGGGACATCAGCATGATCGACGACATTCTCGCTGAGGGTGCCATGACGGAAGCGCACCTGCGGATGCTGGTCGAAAAGATCTATGTGCAGGAGACGGACGGAAAACTCAGTCTGGACATTCAGATCAAAGCGCCGTTCCGCACGCACTTGGATGTCTATGAAAATGGGGCACTCACGGAGCGATATGGTGCGCTGGATTTTGACTGGGATCGGCTGGCGCGGCTGCTCTATGGCGACGGAATCGCGGGGTAAAAGGTTATGGCAATGCGGGTTTGGCTTTACGCGCGGCTCTCCAACGACGATGACCCGGCGCAGAATTCTCTGCAAAACCAGCAAGAAATCTGCCGCGCCTTTGCGGAAAAGAAAGGCTGGACGATCATCGGCAGTTCTGCCGATGATAACATCAGTGGCATGAATTTCAGCCGCCGTGGGCTGGATATGCTCACTGCGGCTGTTCAGATGAAACAGATCGATGCAGTCCTTGTGAAAGACCTGTCTAGGCTTGGCCGTCATAGAACCCAAACCGCATTGTTTATTGATTTCCTGCGTGAAAAGCAAGTCCGCGTGATTTCTGTAACGGAGGACGTGGATACCTTCTGCGAGGAAGACGACCTCATGATCGGCGTCCGAGGCCTGATGAACGATTACTATGCAAAGGATATTGGCAAAAAGATTCGGGCGGGATACCGGCAGAAGCAGAAAGATGGGCTGGTGATCACACCGCCTTTCGGCTACTGGAAAGACAAAAATACTGGACAAATCAAGGTCGACCCAGAAGCGGCGGTCACGGTGCAGCACATCTATTCTCTGTACTTGCAGGGGTGCGGGCAAAAAGAGATATCCCGCAGGATCAATGCTATGGGGCGAAAAACCCCGGCACAGCTCCGGGCCGAGCGGTGCGGCAAAGAAGTACGACAAACGCATAAAACCCGTGATGGTCAGTTCCTATGGACATATGCCAGTGTGAAAAACATCTTGGTGGAAGAAGCGTACACCGGCGTGCTGAACAACCACCGCAGAGAATACAACAACGGTAAGGCCAAGCATATAGACAAAACCGACTGGTATCGTCATGAGGGATTCTTCCCCGTAATCATAGGAAAACAGGAATGGGAGCAGGTACAGCGCTTGCTCAAACAACAGGCCCGCCCCGTAAACGGCAATCAAGCCAAGCACCGTTACGCGGGGCTGCTGACCTGCCGGGAATGTGGGAATACATTCATTCCTACGATCCGCTGCTGGAACGGCAAGAGCCGTGTGGAATATGTGTGCCGTGGGTATCACCGGAATGGAAAAACCTATTGCGCCTCCCACCGTATTCATGAGGAGGTGCTGGATGCTGCGGTGCAGGAGTATACCGAAACTGTGCGAGAGCAGTGTGCCGTGGAACTAAAGAAGCTGGCACAGCTGCAAAAAATGTGGGCGTTGAGGAAACCAATCCTCGACGCCCACATTTTGTCATTACAGGGGAGAATACAGGGACTGGAGCAGGAGATAGATGAGATTGTGATGAAAAAGTTAATTGCCTTTAAAAACGTTTATTGTGACGATACTCGATAATCCCCCATATAACTCCGAACAAACCAAAAAATAGAACTACAGCAATTATACTGATTTCAAATGGAATATTTAATCTTGTATCTAATGCGTCGAGTGTGCTAATTGCGCCAAGAAGTGAGGCAATGTACAGAAGAACATTAAGAAGAATAGTGTTCCGATTCTTTCTTACTTCATTTTCCGTAGTCATGTAGGAGATCTTCAGTTTGGTGGCTTCTTTGCGATGTTGATATGATTGACTCTGGTAAATACAGCGAAGTAGATTGCTGGTTTCCACCGGGACTTTGGGCGCAAAGAAAAGATTTTCCAGATACAAATCGTTCCTCATAACATTGTTGAGGTCTTTGGTCTCTTCTGCATTTATGATTTGAAACAAATAAATGTACAGCTTTATTGATTCAAAAACAATTGCATTATAGAGCGCGGTATCAATATCGTCACGCCTATACCGAACGACTACACTGGCTCCATCTTGTAAATAAAATTCATAATTGGCCGTTGTACTAACATTTTCGAGGGCGGTTGGAAGTTTGTTTAGCCCTAATAATCCACAAAAATATTCCTCGACATTTTTTATCCTATTTGAAAGAACCAAAGTGTCGTGGACATACCAGTAATCGTCTGGGACGAATTTCTTTCCAACTAATTCCGAAAAGAAGTCACTTAAATTTCTATATATTAGTTCTGGAATTGTGCGTGCTGACTCGCTAATAGACTCGTCTTCAAAATATTTATATCCCTTTATTTTCCTGAGATTCCAATTGCGCATTTTTAATGATGTATCATCTTTATCAAGAGGCTTTCCTGTTTTTAGATTGATTATTTCATAAGCAATGATAATTGACCCATTGAGAGCAAAGGCGATAGGATCAATCTGAAACACATCGTCATCAATGTATACAACAAAAGATTGAAGTCCCCAGATCTGCTCAATCTGAAAATAACAGGGATCCGCCAATAAAGAATGCGCATGCAATAGTTTTATACATGCACCGGTACTGTTAATCAATTCGTCAAAATCATCGACAGATTTCTTTTCATTAACAGGGTTAAAGGTAAATGAACTAATTTGTGATACATCATCGTACTCCGTATCCAATGACAAAATACCCTCGGGAGATATAATTTTACTTTTATACAACGTGTATGTAATGTGGTGCTTTTTGAGCAGTTCAAGTAAATCCTCTTTGCGAGTGAACGGATTTTTTGATTTTGTAAATGTTGTTGTTCGATATGCACTCAAAAAGATAACAGTATCTCCCATAGGGGGGCCTTCTTTCTATATATAATACAGGAACGAAGCAAATTGGGTCACATTTGCACGGGAGTTATATCAGATATATTATCAAATTTACATGCTGTTTTCAACTTTGTACAGATGTATAGATGATTAGAAAACAGAAAATGTGGGAACAGCAGCAAGAGATAGATGAGCTCGTGTAAGAGAAACTTGCCCACGGCCAATAAGAGTCATGACATTTTTATTGAAGAAGCAATTATATTTTGCTATAATAAATAAAAGTTCCTGTTTCATATCACACCATGAAACAGGAACTCACTCACACAACAAAAATACATCCACTTATTTTTATAACAATAACACACATTAGTATCTCTGTCAATATTGAAATCTATACACATAATACCATAAATAAATAGAAAGAGGCGATAAGATGCTTATTGATAATTATGCGGATTTAAAAGACTTTGCATTCATTCCAGATCGGGCACTGGATTCGTATAGAAGACTAACAAACGCAAGTGAAACAGCATACGCAATAAGGCAAAAACTCAATACTGAATATATCACACTTGCGTCCGAAGAGGATAGCATAAGAATTGTCATGAAGCAAGACTCTTCTGTGGTTACAGATATTACACGGGCAAATCTGATTTATATGACAACTTCTATCCTTGCGAATGATGGTTCACCAATTGTACTTGTTTTTATGCCAAATAAGAGAGTTGACCATCAACCTTGGGAACTGCAAAAAGCAATCACAGAAACAGAATTCCTGAGCGCCAATTATACTGAACTTGGAAATAAGCCGCGTGACATGTTATACAACTATGCGTACTGGCCAAATTATATTGATGATTTAAAAACACTAAAAAATGATTTGGCTTTACCAGAAAACTGGTCTTATAAGGAAAATCCAACAGATGATGATTTTCCTATTCTGAAAAGTTATATAGCATACACCTTTGCTAAACTTTGGAAGGATAAACAAGTATATGTAAGCGTAAACGGCCAGTATTCGGTATTTAATACAGGATTAGTCAATAGAAATTACCAATACATATACGTAGTTTTCGAAAAAAATGTTGGTAATCGGCCATGGCGTTTTTTGACATTTGCTAATCCTGGTGTAAAGTACGGTGGTCGCATTTTATCTGGGAATTTTGTTTCGCTTCCTCAACCGGCCCATTATTTCAAAAATATTGATGATATAAGTTATGTAATCGCAACCGACAAGACACCTGATGAGCAGTTACCCGATTTACAATCAGATCATTATTTTGTTGATCATCCCGATAGACTTCCAATTGATTTTTTGCGCGATGGGTGCAGAAAAAACGCTGACATTGTGGCATTGCTTAACACCGACACAAGTTCTATGAGTGGAGAGGAAATAGCCAATCATTGGGAGAAAATTGGAGAGGCGATTGGAGATGATCCAGAGGTATATGATGATCTGGAAGCATCTTTTAGAAACGCTGTAAGGAAAGCAATCATGCGTGTGAGCTGGAATTATCGGACGGCAATTCCTGTATACTTCCCCTCTTATGATAAAATGTCTATTTTACTTCCCCTTTCGTTTGGAACTAATTCGGAGGCAGAAGTAGCTCTTGTTGTAGAACGAAATGCTACCTCTCAAAAGTACACCGCGCCGACAATACTCAGTTTGCCTACTGCATATGCAAACGCCCGTCTCGTATGTAAACCCGAGAGCGATTGGTTGAACCAAAAGGTTTTAGAGCCAGTGTCCAGCAATATAACAGATAGCGATGAATAAAATCACGAAAGAGGCAGTCTTATAGACTGCCTCTTTCGCATGGTACGGGTAGTGGGACTCGAACCCACACGCCTCGCGGCACAGGAACCTAAATCCTGCGTGTCAACCAATTCCACCATACCCGCATATTAAGTTTTAAGAGCTTGTACTGGCGATAAACCCTTCACTGAGGTGACATCACCTAAATCTCGCATGTCTACCAATTCCATCATGCCCGCAGATTATTACAAAGTATAGCACAGATTGCCCGGCAAAACAAGGAGAAATTTTCATCTGGTATCATCTGACGCAATGAAACTGGTACTATTATTATATCCAGACCTGTGCTATGCTGACAGGGAATGCAGAAAGGATGTGAAGGCCTGACCATGAAGCGAGTGGCAAGCATACAGGACATCTCCTGCCTGGGGCGTTGCTCTTTAACGGTGGCTCTGCCGGTGCTGTCAGTAATGGGTGTGGAGTGCGCGGTGATCCCCACGGCAGTTTTGAGTACCCACACCATTTTCCCGGATTTCACCTGCCGGGACCTGACGAATGAGCTGCTGCCCATTGCCCGCCATTGGAAGAGCCAGCAGGTGCATCTGGATGCTATTGCCAGCGGCTACTTGGCGTCTCCCCGGCAGACAGAGGCCGTGTGCCGGGTGTTTGACATGCTCCGCGGGGCGGATACTCTCATCGTGGTGGACCCGGCCATGGCCGACCACGGCCGGCTCTACAAGCCCTTTGCCCCGGATTTTCCCCGGTATATGAAGAAGGTCTGTACCCGGGCGGACGTGCTGCTGCCCAACCTTACCGAGGCGTGCCTTCTGACGGATACCCCCTACCGGGAAGACCCGGACGAGGCCTTTGTGCAGGTGCTGCTGCAAAAGCTGTCCCATCTTGCTCCCCGGGTGGTGCTCACCGGGGTGAGCTTTGATGATGATCGCCTGGGCGCCATGTCCTACGACCGGACCACCGGGCGATATTTTGCCTATTATAATGAAAAGGTCCACGCAGGCTTTCACGGCACAGGGGATATTTTCACCGCCACAGTGCTGGGGGCTATGATGCAGGGCCGCACTCTGGAGCAGGCGGTGACTCTGGCGGTGGATTTCACGCTGGAGTGTATCCGATGCACCTGCGCCGACCCGGCCGCCAGCTGGTACGGCGTGGAATTTGAGAAGGCCCTGCCCTGGCTGGCACGGCAAAATAATGCAGGCGCAGAGTGACACATGTCCCTGCACCGGTAAAATGAAAGCAGACACCCACGGCGTGAAGAGCCCCCAATTCTCAGTGCAGGTTTTTTCATACCTGTCTAATAAATGGGGTGCAGTTCAACCGTGGGTGTCTGCATTTTCATTTGTAAGGCAGCGGCTCGGCCGTTTCCCTGCCCGTTGCCGGCGCTTGCTCGGCCTGCTATCCTAAACTGAATTATTACAGGAGAAGAATCGGAGCAAGGGCTGCCTTGGCTCCGACTTTTTATGATAGCATGACCCTCTTAGCCACCCGGATAAACCGATCCTTGTCGAAGATCACCGGCACCGGGTACACGGGGTTGGCCTCCGCCTCGGCCCAGGCCGCCATTTGGGGCAGGTCCTCCGTCCGGATGCAGTCAAAGCCTGTGGGGATGCCCACAGCCCGGTTCATGTCATAGATGGCCGCGATGAACGCCCGGGCCTTCTCCGCTTGACTCCCCGCCGGACACAGGCCCACCACATCTGCCAGCTCCGCCAGGCGCCTGTAAACCGCCGGGCCGTACGCCTCCAGCATCACCGGCAGCAGCACCGCGTTGGCCCGACCGTGGGGCACGTCATACAACCCGCCCAGGGTGTGGGCCAGGGCGTGAACGTTGCCCACGCCGGCCCGGGTGAAGGCGAAGCCCGCCCGATAAGACGCTGTCAGCAGCTCCTGCCGGGCATGGAGATCGCTCCCGTCGGCGCAGGCCCTGGGTAAATACATAAAAATGGCCTTCACCGCTTGTCTCGCCAGGTCTCTTGTCTCCCGTGTGTTGTAAAACCGGCCAATGTATGCCTCCACGGCGTGGGTCAGGGCGTCCAGCCCCGTTTCCGCCGTTACCCCAGCCGGCAGGGACACCGTCAGCGCCGGGTCCAAAATGGCCCACCGGGGGATGAGGCACAGATCATTCACCGCGTACTTATGGTGATTTTCGTCTGTCACCACAGCGGCGATGGTGGTTTCCGATCCGGTCCCGGCGGTGGTGGGCACCGCCGCAAAGGGGACGATCTTTTTGTGGACCCTCAGCAGGCCCTTCAGCTGGGCCACAGATCGGCTTGGCCGGGCAAGCCTTGCTGCCGCCGCCTTGGCTGCATCCATAGGGCTGCCGCCGCCGATGGCCACCATACTGTCGCACCCCTCCGCCCGGAACTGGGTCACGAGCTGCTCCACCGTCTCAATTTTCGGATTGGCCGTCACCTGGTGGAACCCGCTCCAGGCCGGCAGCCTTTCCGCCATAGCAATGAACTCCGGCGCGGCGCATTGGCGCCGGCTGGCCACGATCATGGGCTTTTTACACCCGGCGCTTTGCAGCAGCCCCGGCAGCCTCTCCAGGCTTCCGGCCCCGGTGATACACTCCGGCTTCCGCCAGGGCAGCACCCTGGCCCCCAGGCCAAAGCATGCCTGGAAAACTCGGCAATATATCTTTTTAAGCAGCATAGCGCTCACATCCCTTCCGGGCTCTATTATGCCGCATTTAGGATGGGATTGCAAGATGAAATGGGGAGGGACAATTTGAGCTAATAGTGAAAAGTGAAGAGTGAAAAGCCTTTTTGGGGGCAGGGGATGCGGATTGCCACACCGGTGACATCGGCCACCGGTTCGCAATGACACATTGTAGAAAATGCGGTGCGTTTTGGGGCGCAAAAGACCGGGGCGGATGCCCCGGTCTTGGAATATTTTGATTGTCACTCCGTCTCGATGAGACCATAGCCGCCGTTGTTGCGGTGATACACCACACTGATGGCCTCCGTCTCCACGTTGCGGAACACATAGAAGCTGTGATCCAGCAGATTCATCTGCAAGATAGCTTCCTCGGTGCTCATGGGCTTCACGGTAAAGTGCTTGGTGCGCACCAGATCGTAGGCCGCCTCCTCAGCTACATCAAACTCCGCCGGCACCTCCGGCACCAGGGCCTCGGCCCGCAGGTTCTTGGCCAGGCGGGTCTTGTTCTTGCGGATGCGCCGGTCGATGAAACTCACGGCCTCATCAATGGCACTGCGCATATCGCCGTCCCGATCCTCCTCCTGGGCGCGGAACAGGGTCCCGTTCTGGCTGCGAATGGTCAGCTCCACCACACAGCGGTTCTTCTTCTCCACAGCGAAGGTCACAAATGCCTCGGCTTCCTCCGGGAAGTACCGATCCAGCTTGCTGATCTTCTTCTCGGCGTAGTCTTTCACGGAATCATTCAGGGGCACTTTCTTGCAGGTAAATGTGAACTTCATAGTTTTTGGCTCCTTTCGCTTGTGTCTGTACCGCCGATTAACAGGGGCAAACGCAGCTGCCCTTGCCGCTCAGCGGTACCCAAAAGGGTCAGGGAGGTCGTTCCCCTCATCCTTGTGGGCATTATAGCACATTGCCGTGAATTTGAAAAGCCATAAGTTCGTTTTTGTGAAAAGTTCACAAACTTGTAATCTTCTTCACTCTTTCGACAAAGGTTCTCCTTCTTCGACAAAACCTCCTATTTACAAAGGCTGCGGCCCGGACTATTATAATAGACGGAAGCTTTCCAAATATCCCACCCGCTTGGGCCGCCTCTTATACGGAGGCGGCTCCTTTTTTTCTTGCTATTTTGGCCCCGGATTGCTATACTGGGGGCAAGCAATCGAGAGGAGGTTTTCTATGAGCCATTTGTCGCTTCGTGAAAACAGCTATCGCCGCAAGCATTTGGCCCACGTGCGTCATATTACCCTGGACCCCACGGGCCCCGGCGTGGTGCGCATCCACATGATCCCGCCCCACTCCCAATCCCCGGAGGATCCGTATCTGCTGCTGCTCAACGGTGCGCAGCTGGTGCCGCTGAATTTTTCCTGGGCGGTGCTCCTGTCGGAGTTCATGTACTGCATGGAGCCCTATGCCGGCGTGGAGATCAGTGCCGATGATTGGGAATCCATGCTGGAGCAGGCCGTTCGGGCGGTGAAGAAGAAGGTTTATCCCTTTGTGAAGGCCCAGATCCTGCGGGAGGATATGGGCACGCTCCTGCGCTCCCTAGTGGCCATTGCCCGGGGCCAGGAGCCGGAGGTGGAGGTAGCCCCCCTGTCTCTGGGCGAGTACGCGGACAAGATGTCCGCCCCCCACCGCATGGATCTGATGGTCAGTGCCATGACCCGGGACGGCCTGTGGCACTGCAATCAGAAGTGCCTGCACTGCTACGCCGCCGGCCAGCCTATGGGCGAGGTGAAGGAGCTGGATACCGCCCAGTGGAAGGAGCTCCTGCAGCACCTTCAGGCGGCCAACATCCCCCAGGTGACCTTCACCGGCGGCGAGCCCACTCTGCGCAGCGACCTGGTGGAGCTGGTGAATGCTGCCCAGTGGTTCGTCACCCGGCTCAATACCAATGGCCGCCGATTGACGGCGGACCTGTGCAAGGCCCTGTATGAAGCCAGCCTGGACAGCGTCCAGGTGACCCTTTATAGTGACAAGGCCGCCGTCCATAACGCCCTGGTGGGGGTGGACGGCTTCGGCGACACCGTTGCCGGCATCAAAAATGCCGTGGAGTCGGGGCTCATCGTGTCCATCAACACGCCGCTGTGCAGCGTGAACCGGGACTATGCCGATACCCTCCGCTTTGCCGCCTCTCTGGGTGTGCGCTATGCCACCTGCTCGGGCCTCATTCCCTCCGGCGGCGCCACTACGGAGGACAGCGTTGCCACCCGCCTTTCCCAGGCGGAGCTGACGGATATTCTCCGCACCGCCGTGGAGACCGCCCACAGCCTGGATATGGAGCTGGACTTCACCAGCCCCGGCTGGCTGCCGGAGGAGACGCTTCGCTCCCTGGGCCTGCAGCTGATCCCCTCCTGTGGAGCCTGCCTGAGCAACATGGCTGTCACGCCGGACGGCACCGTAGTGCCCTGCCAGAGCTGGCTGGGCGGCGTGACCCTGGGCAATGTCCTCACCGATCCCTGGGAAAAGATTTGGACGAATCCTCAGTGCGCCGCCATCCGCGCGGAAAGTGCCAAGATGGAGCACCTCTGCCAGCTGCAAGCCGGCAATCGAAAGGAGGCGGAGGCATGAAAAAGAAGCTGCTCTCCCTGTGCGTAACGGTCCTGCTTCTGGCGGCCCTGTTGCCGCTGACCGTGCAGACGGCCTTCGCCCAGGACTATGACCGCATCCTCAGCTACCAAGTGGATGTCACCCCGAATGTAAATGACGGCAGCCTGGCTATCCGCCTATCCTTCCGCTGGAAGGCGCTGGAGGATCTCCCCGCCACCAACAGCCAGAAGGGCGGCGTAAAGATAGGCATCCCCAACGGCTCCATCCGGGATATGAAGGCCCTGTCCGACAATATTGCCGACATCCAGAACGACAACAGCTACGCCTATGTGGATTTCACCCAGGGCTATAAGGCCGGGCAGGAGTTTGATTTTTCCTTCTCCTGGGTTCAGGAGTACATGTACACCCTCAATAACGGCGAGGTGGCCTATGACTACACCCCCGGCTGGTTTGACGGCATTCTCATCGACGAGATGACCCTCACCTGGCACGACCCCGCCGGCGTCACCGGTGTCGCCAGCGAGGGTGACACCCAGAACGGCGAGCATATCCTCACCGCCAGCAGCATGGGCTATGGCGATAAGCTCCCGCTGACCGTGACCTATGCCGATTGGCCTACCGCCCTGGACAGCCAGTACAGCAGAGAAAACATCCCCGAGGACTATAATAACGGCAGCTATTATGAAGGTGACAGATCTCTCGGCGATACCATCGCCACCGTCATCGGCTTCATTATTATGATTGCCATTATTTGCTTTGTTGTATCCGTGCTTACCTCCATAGGCCGTTATGTAGGGGGCTTCGGTACCCGCTATGTGTTTGTCAATGGTCTGTGGTACCCCCGGGGTCCCGGAGGTCGTCCCCGGCCCGGCAGTGTGGGCACCAAGACCCGGCCCCGCCCGCCCCGGAGCAGTAGGAAGGGCGGCTTCGGCGGCGGTAGCCGGGGCGGCGGCTTTGGCGGCGGTGGCTTCGGCGGCGGCAGCCACTGTGCCTGTGCCAGCAGCTGCGCCTGCGCCTGTGCCTGTGCCTGCGCCGGCGGCGGCCGGGCCGGCTGCAGTGCCAAGAATCTCTACGGCGCCATCCATTTGGATAAGGATTCCACCAAAAAACTGAGCTGATCCTATAAAAAAAGCACCCCAAGGGGGTGCTTTTTTACGTCACGCTCCTGCATATTGCCGCTTCAGGAACGACAGGAAATATCTTGCTGCTGTGTTGGCAGCCGGAGGGGCCTTCACCGCCACGCCCAGCCGCCGGGACACCGGCTGCGTCAGCGGGATCACCCGCACCTGGCCCTCGTAACCCGCCAGAGAAAAGGCGGACAGCACTGATACACCCAGGCCGCCGGCCACCATGGAGAGGATGGCCCCATCGTCTGAGGCGGTCACCTCCACCCGGGTGGCGTCCTGTGGCAGCAGCCGCTCCACATACTGCTCCGGAGAGGAGAGAAACGGCTCCTGCAGCAGCCGCTCCAGAGAGATGGTCTCCTCCTCCCAGGCAAAATCCGGCGGCACCACCGCCACCAGGGGTGCATCCGTCAGCGGTGTCCAATAAAAGCCCTTGCCGCAGGCCTCGTCCACCAGGGCCAGCTGGATATTTTCCTCCTCCAGCTCCGATGCCAGCTCGTAACCCCGCACCAGCACATCCACCTGGATCTCCGGGTGGATTTTGCGGAACTTGCGCAGCAGCTTCGGCAGCCGGGCCCGGGCGATGCTGGCAAAGCAGCCGATTCGCAGGGTATTCTCGTGCAGCCTGCCCTGGGCCGCCGCCTCCCGGCGCAGTGCGTCTCCCGCGTCGATCACTGCCTGCATGTAGGGCAGCAGCTTCTCCCCCTCCTCTGACAGCCGCACGCCGTGGCTGCCGCGCACCAACAGGGTGCAGCCCAGCTCGGCCTCCAGCCGGTTCACCATGTGCGTCATGGCCGATTGGGTGTAGCCCAGTTGTGCCGTGGCCTTGCCAAAGCTGCCGCACTGCACTGCCGTCAGAAGCGCCCGCAGCTTCTTGTCGTTCATAATTGCCTCTCCTTCGCATCTGTAGGCACAGAATCACCTGTGTATATTTTTCACAAAAATCACCGAATTATTTCTCAATATATCACAACCTCATGACCTTTTCAATCCTGCGTTTGTTAACAATCTGCCAACTTTTCCGGCTGATGTGCATAGCGTTTTTTACGTATTGAATATTTTTCATGTCTCAATAGAAAACATTCATTTCCGTTGCCATGAAAAAAATGATACCCTTTATTTAAGCCTTGCATGACTTGGCAGGGCAAACAGATCGAAATATTGAGGATTTGAGGAGTTCTGTAATGAGCAAACAAAAGAAAGGCAGCTTTTTCCGCGATGTGATCGTGGTAGGCTTCGCGCTGTTTTCCATGTTTTTCGGCGCGGGCAATGTGATTTTCCCACCCTATTTGGGCATGGAGTCCGGCCAGCAGTGGCTGGCGGGCTTTTCCGCTTACTACATCGCTGACATCGGCCTGGCCCTGCTGGGTATGTTTGCTCTGCTGCGGGTGGGCAGCAGCGAGGCGGTGCTGCATCGCGCAGGTCGGGTGCCTGCCGAAATTCTGATGTGTGCCATTATTCTATGCATTGGGCCCATGGTGGCCATCCCCCGCACCTCCGCCAGCACCTATGAAATGGCCATCGCCCCAAACCTGCCCGGCGTGTCTCCGATTCTGTTCTCTATTTTGTTTTTTGCTGTAATCCTGGCTCTGTGCATCAAGGAATCCGCCGTGGTGGACATTGTGGGCAAGATTCTCACGCCGCTGCTGCTGGTGGGCCTGTTTGCCATCATTCTCAAGGGCATCTTCAGCCCCCTGGGCGATATTACCTCTGCTCCGCAGATTGCCAACGTCACCGTTACCGGCATCAAGTCCGGCTACCAGACTATGGACGCCCTGGCCGCCCTGCCCTTTGGCATTATCGTGCTGCAGAGCGTCACCGATAAGGGCTACACCGGGGGCAAGTCCAAGTTTCGTATTGTTGGCGGCGGCGCCGTGCTGGCAGGCGCGCTGCTGCTGGCCGTTTATATGGGCCTGGCCTATTTGGGCGCCACCGTTTCCAGCCAGTATACCGGCGCCGTGGGCCGTGCCGAGCTCATCATGGCCATCGTGAAGGCCCTCCTGGGCAAGGGCGGCATGATCATCTTTGGCACAGTCGTGGGCCTGGCCTGCGTTACCACCGCCATCGCCCTCACCAGCTCAGCCGCCGCCTATTTCTCTGAGCTGTGCCGGGGCAAGGTAAATTATAAGGTGTTCGTGGTCGTCATCTGTGTCTTCAGCGCCGTGGTGTCCAACCTGGGGCTGGATCGCATCGTGGCTATCGCCGCCCCGGTGCTGGATGTGGTGTATCCCCCCGCCCTGGTGCTCATTCTCATTTCCCTGCTGATGCCCAAGGTCTCCGACTTTGTCAGCCGGGCCGCCACTCTGGGCGCCCTGCTCACCAGCGTCCTGTGTACGATTCACCTCTATGTGGATAAGCTCACCTTCCTGGAGGCCCTGCCCCTATACGATTTGGGCCTGAGCTGGATCCTTCCCGCTGTTATCTTTGCAGCCGCCGCCGCGCTGCTGGCCCCTCTCTTCCGGCCTCGTGAGTCCGGCACCCCGGTACCTCAGAAGGAACACTGACGGCATAGACCGTTTCCTCTCCAACGGCAAAGCCGCCCCTCTTTGGGGCGGCTTTTGTATTTTTGATGCCCTGCGCCGGCTGCTGCAATATGCCTGTAAAAGGAAGACAGACACTCACAAATATGTGAGTGTCTGCCTTTACCTGGCAGGCGCTCGGCCCGACATGGATTTTTCTGTTCAATTTTCCTTTGGGGGCTCCGCCGGGTGGGGGGGCTCCGGCTCTCCGACCTGGTCCTGCAGCTCCTCTGCCGACCGGGAGCGAATGAAATCCTGCACCAGGGCATACACCACCGAGCACACCGGCACACCCAAAAGCATGCCAATAACGCCGAAGGCGCCGCCGCCGATGGTCACCGCCGCCAGGACCCACAGGCCCGGCAAGCCAACGGACTTGCCCACCACCCTGGGATAAATGAGGTTGCCCTCCACCTGCTGCAAAATCAGCAGGAAGATGAGGAAGGTCAGCGCCTTGATGGGGCTGACGAACACGATGAGAAATGCCCCCGTAGCCGCGCCGATCCACGCACCGAAAATGGGGATCAGCGAGGTAAAGCTGATAATCACCGACACCGGCAGGGCATAGGGCAGCCGCAATATCAGCATGCCAAGGCAGCAGAGGGTGCCCAAAATGAACGCCTCCGTCACCTGGCCGGTGACAAAGCTGGAGAAGGCATTGTTGGTCAGGCTCAGGATGTGCATGGTGCGCCCGGCGGCCTTTTTAGGGATGGCTGCCAGCAGCAGCCGCTTGGCCTGGGCCATGAGCGTCTCCTTCTGGGCCAGCAGATACACGGAGAACACCAGCGCCAGCAGAAAATTCACCAGCGCGCCCAGGATGGATGTGGTGATGTCAATGGTAGTATTCACCACATTGTCACCGTTGTTGGTGAGGAAATCTGTAATGACCTTGGTAGCGTTATCCACATTCATGGAAAGCTCCGGCAGGGTGATACCATGCCCTGCAGCAAAGGCAATGACCCCGCCCCACCATTTCTCGATCTGCGTTACATAAACGGGCACGTTGGCCACCAGTGTGCGGCCGGCCTCCTCCAGCCGGGGGATAAGGATAAAGATAATAGAGAAGATAATGCCCAAAAACAGCAGCATGGTCAGCACAAGGCAGATGGGCCGCTTCAGCTTTATCCGCCACAGCTCCGGTGCCTTTTTAAGGGCCTTGTCCCACAGGCGCTCAATGACCTTGAGCAGCAGGTTCACAACATAGGCAATGCAGATGCCCAACAGCAGGGGGGAGAGCAGAGAAAGGAAGCTGTCCAGCACCCTGCCCAGAGTGGACAGATTGTTCAGCCCCCAGTACAGTATGACACAGCTGGCAACCAACAGCAAAATGCGCTGGCCGTTTTTTTTGTTCAGCTCCAAGGGGATCCCGCCTTTCTTGATTGATGCCGCGCCAGGGCGGCGTATTCCGCGTCAACGTATTTTACTTCCCGGCAGAGCCGGGGAGAAAAATGGCATAAAATGAAAATATAATGGCCGCTTTACGGCCATTATATCATGATACTCCGGAAAATGCCACGCAAATCTATGTTTTTTACGGCATTTTCACCTGTCAATGCCCAAGGCTGCAAACACATCGTCTGCAACGGCCTTTCCGGTGCGGTCCAGGGCCTCGTGGGTACTTCCTGCCACGTGCATCCCGGCCAGAAAATTGTCCAGGCGCAGCAGGGGGGTATCAGCAGATGGCGGCTGCTGCTCAAAAACATCCAGCCCGGCGGCTGCAAGCCTGCCGGATGTCAGCGCTTCATAGAGCGCCGCTTCATCCACCAACTCGGCCTGAGCTGTGTTCAGCAGAGGCATCGCCGGTCAAGACGGCCAATTCCTCCGGCAGCGAATTTTTGCGGGCGGTCGGGAATGTGGCGCAGGATAGGGCGTGGGAAGTCATGGACGAGCTTATGGACACCCTAAAAATCGTCAATGAGAAAGCTTATAACAGCGTCCTAAAATAACTGACCTAATGCGCTACTACTAACACGTTACTAACAAAGTCGTTTTTGGCAAAAACAAGAAAGCCCCGGAACCCATGAGATTCCGGGGCTTTTGACGATGGTGCGCGGTACAGAGCTTGAATTGACCCGGCACGCGCTTTATCTTCATATAGGGACTTGCTGAACTGAATTCAGAAATCGCTTACATAACTAACATGAACGCACAGAAGCCAGCACCATGAGGGGCGTTTAGACGGAATCAGACCCTGTGGCTGCACAACCGCGGCCAGTAAGGAGCTTTTGAAGATATGCGGGAGATTTTGCCGCGGGAGAATAGCTTGCCATGTCAGGGGACACGCCGCCCCATGCAGCCAAGATAAAATCAACACCCGCACGCTCTGCACATTGACAGTCAAAAGCGGTATCCCCAATATACACAGTTTCCTTCGGTGCCGCATCCTGCTGGGCCATATAGTATAAAATTGGATCCGGATAGGGCTTACCGCGCGGCGTGTCGTCAGAACAGACGGACAGCGAGAAATACGGCGCAAGGCCAAATGGGACAAAGCTGCTTTGAAATTCCTGGCGGCTCTTTGAGGTAACCAGCCCCAGTGTAAGCCCTGTAGCGTGCAGCGTGGGTATCAGCTCACCGATGCCGGGGAATAGCCTGGCCAGGTGCAGCGAACGGCGAATCCCCTGCTGAATTTCATCCATAACAGATTGCTGGGGCTCTAAGCCGATTGCGCGCAGCGCGACATCACAGGGAAGACCAAACGTGCTGCGGAACATGTCAATCGTCAGCTCGCACCGGTAGCGGCGCCGCAGTACGTCAGAAAACACAGTGATGAGCATCTGCTCTGTGTCGATCAGCGTTCCGTCGATATCAAACAATACGTGCCGGTATGTCACGGCTTATCCCTTCTTTGCTTTGGCAGTGTCGGACACCACAGCCACCAGAATGATGGCACCCAGAACCACCTTCTGCCAGTGGGCATTTACGCCCAGCAGATTCAGAGAGTTGTTGATAATGCCGATAATCAGGATGCCGAACACGGTCTGCAGCATGCCGCCCTTGCCGCCGGACATAGAGTTGCCGCCCATGGCGACGGCCGCGATGGCGTTGAGCTCATACCCGTCGCAGGCGCTGGGCTGGCCGGCCTGCAGCTTAGAGGCGTACACACAGCCGGCCAGGCAGGCCAGCACGGAACACACAATGTAGCAGATGTACTTTACCTTCTTTACATTGACGCCACAGAGCTTAGAGACCTCCTCGCTGCTGCCCACTGAGAATACATACCGTCCCCCACAGGTTCTGGTCAGATAGAAATAAGCGAGGATAATCACGGAAATCAGAACCAACACGCAGACCGGCAGAACGCCGCCGATCTTGGTCATGCCCAACACCTTGAAGCTGGAGTCCATGCCGTGGATGGGTTGGGCATTGGTGTACAGATAGGCCGCACCGCGGCAGATGTTGTTGGTGGCAAGCGAGGCGATAAAGGGCGGAACGCGAAGCTCATTGACGAAAACGCCGGTAAACAGACCGCACACCGTGCCCATCACCAGCGACACCAGGAGAAAGGTCAGAATGCAGCTGAAAACCGTTGGATTGGGCATTTTCAACACAATGTCCGCCGCAGCAATGGAGGACACCGCCGCCACAGAGCCAACAGACAGGTCAATGCCGCCGGTTAGGATGACAAAGGTCATGCCTGTGGCAATCAGACCGTTTATGGAAATCTGTGTGGAGATATTCACCAGATTCTTGGCAGAGGAAAAATTCGGCACAAAAATCATGCAGAATACGAACAGCAGAATGGTAAAAAGTCCCACCGCATATTCCTGCATATAGTTTCCCAAACGCTTTTTCATTGCTTACACCTCGCTTATTGTTCTGGTTGCATATTTCATCACGGTTTCTTCGGTCATGTCATCGCCCTCCACCACGCCGGTGATGTAGCCGTTGTGCATGACCACGATTCGCTGGCTCACGCCAATGACCTCCGGAAGCTCAGAGGAGATCAGAATGACGCTGCCGCCATTGGAGACGTAATCGCAGATCAGGCGATAGATTTCCCCCTTTGCATTCACGTCAATGCCGCGGGTCGGCTCGTCCAAAATCAGTATCTCCACCTGGGCGGCCAGCCACTTGGCGAGCACGGTTTTCTGCTGGTTGCCACCGGACAGATTCCGGATGTGCGCCTTGTCGTGGGGCGTTTTGATCAGCAGCTTTTCGATATAGGCCGTGGCCGTATCCCGTTCCCAGCCAAAATCAATCTGTCCGCGTTTGGCATAGTCTCTCAGACTGACGATGGAAATGTTGTGCCGCACGGAATCATCCAGGATCACGCCCTGGCGGCGGCGATCCTCCGGCACAAGGCCGATACCGGCGGCAATGGCCTGCTGGGGGTGCTTGAAGCGCACCGCTTTTCCGTTTAGAAGGATCTCGCCGGAGGTAAATCTGTCTGCACCGAAAATGGCCCGCATCACCTCCGTGCGGCCGGCGCCGATCAGGCCGGAAAAGCCAAGCACTTCCCCCTTGTGCAGTGTAAAGGAGACGTTGGAAAAGCCGTCGCCGCACAGGCCCTTAACCTCCAGCAGCGGGACCATAGCTTTAGGCTTTGGCGCCCGAATATGGTATTCGCCGATGTCGCGACCCACCATCAGCTTGACCATCTGCGCTTCTGTCAGATTGGCCACAAGGTCAGTGCATACCAACTCGCCATCCTTAAAGATCGAGATATCGTCACCGATCTCTATGATCTCGTTGAGCTTATGGGAAATATAGATAACCGCGACATCCTGCTTTTTTAGGCGCTCCACGACGGAGAACAGTGCCTCAATCTCTCTCTCGGACAAGGATGATGTGGGCTCGTCCATAATGACTACCTTTGCATTGCGGGACACGGCCCGCATAATCTCCACCATCTGGCGGTCTGCGGCGCTGAGATTGCGCACGATATCCCGCGGGTGGATATTGGTAATTTTCAGGCCATCCATCAACCTCGCTGTTTCCTGATATAGCGTCTTATAGTCAATCAATACGCCGCCGGTCTTAGGCAGATCATCCAGAAAGATGTTTTCCGCCACAGAGAGGTCAGCTACGACGCTCAGCTCCTGGTGGATCACGGAGATGCCCTTGTCGATGCCGTCGCGGGGGTTATGCAAATTCAATTCTTCGCCGGCAAGATATATCTGGCCTTCATCTTTTTGATACACGCCGGACATGATTTTGATAAGTGTTGATTTACCGGCGCCGTTCTCGCCCAGCAGCACGTGGACCCGTCCGGGGTAAAAGTCAATGCTGATGTTGCGCAGCGCGGGAATGCCGGAAAAAGATTTGCTGATATTTTTCGCTTGAATCAGGGCTTCCAATGGATTTTCCCCCTTCACATTTTCATGAAGGAGGGCGGGAAAACCGCCCTCCTTTTTCGCCATGAGCTGTCAGTATTTACGCATTGGGATCGGCATTCTCGGGAGTGATCATCTTGGGGGCGACAAGGATGTCCGTGTCGACGGATTGGCCGTTCAGATGGGACATGATCGTCTCAATGGTGATGGTACCGATGTCATGGGCAGCCTGGGCAACGTCAGCCTTGAACATGCCACCGGCGGCAACATTGCGCTCGGCCTCGGGGTTGCCGTCCAGACCGATCATGGGGATCTCTACGTTGGCTTCCTCGCAGGCGGTGATGGCGCCCAGAACAGCGTCGTCACCCACGCCAAACACGAAGTCGATGTTCTCTGCGCCGCGAGCGGTCAGGGCATCCTGGAAGGCGTTGTAGGCGATTTCACGGTTGCCGGAGAAGGAGGCGATCTGATCCACCTTCATCTCGGGAGCATTCTTGGCCATATAGTCGATAAAGCCCTGAGCGCGGTTGCGGCAGGATTCTACCTCCTCATAGGGGATGATGATGCAGTTGCCGGTGCCATCGGTGAGAATGTTCTTCAGGCAGTACTCGGCTGCCATGCGGCCGCCCTCGTAGTTGTCGGTGTGGATGGTGGAAACGACCTCGCCGCCATCGGCGGATACGTCAAAGCAGAAGAACGGGATATTCGCATGATTGGCCAGCTCAACGATGGAGCCGGAGCCATCGGTGTTGCACCATGCCACGGCGATGGCGTCAACGCCGGCGGCAATGAAGTCCTGCACGGCGGCCATTTGTACGGCAGAGTCGCCGGCGCCGTCAATGAGCTTCAGGGTCACGCCCAGTTCAGCGGCCTTCTCCTCCATACCGGCCTTGATGCGGTTGAAGAAAACATGCTCCAGGTTGTTGACAACAACGCCGATAACGATGTCGCTGTTGTCACCGTTCGGCTTGTCCGGCTGGCTCTTGTTGCAGCCTGTCAGTAGGCCGAAGGTCATTACCATGGCCAGAAGAATCGCAAGTATCTTTTTCATAATTTTCTCCTTTTTTGTCTTTTATTTTAACCGCAGCCGCGGTTAATTACAAGGCAGGGCTTACTCCAAATTCGCGTGATACTGCCACAGGGACGTCAGATCCAGCGCTTTGCGCTCCACAATCACCCGGGCAACGGCGTCGCCGTACAGCAGCAAGGTCTGCTCAAACAGACTGGTCATCGGTTGCTGAGACCGCAGCTCATCGGGGCAGGCCAGCTTGCTCTGCACCGGAATTCGCACCTGGTAATCCGCCAGCTCTGCAATGGTGCTGTGGGCGTTGGAGCCGATCCAGGCTACCTTTGCACCTAACGCCTTGGCTTTTTTTGCGATGGCCACAGGAAACAGGCTCTCTCCGCTGCCGGAGCCAACGATCAGCAGGTCCTTGTCGGTAATGGCCGGTTCTGTGATCTCGCCCACATAGTGGGCCCCGATTCCCAGGTGTGCGAACCGCTTGCAGATGGCCTGCAGGGATAGCAGCACTCTGCCGACGCCCACAAAGAACACCTTGTCCGCTGCGAGGATCGCCTCGATAAACGCCTCACTCTGGGCATCGCTGATTTTATCCAGTGCTGCGGTACACTCCTGCGCCACGATGGCTTTTGCTTCACATATATTGATGCTCATGTCACTTTCGCTCACTTTCCCAAAGCTTTGTTCACGACCTGCTCCAGCGCCTGATAATTCTCCTTCAAGCTCAAACCGTTTTTTCGAAACAGGCTTGAGGTGCCTGCCACGAACGTGCTGGCGCCGGCGACGGCGTAACCGGGGATCGCGTCCAAATAGGTGCGTCCGTCTATGGTGATGGTTGTGGGCAGACCTCTTTCTGCAATCATCGCATGAAGATCGCCCACCTTTTTCTTCAGACTATCCCGCACCGATTCCTTAGCGCTGGAGGCGTAGCCGGGGTTGATCATCATCAGCAGCACAAAGTCGCACTGCTCCAATACATATTCCAGTACACTTACCGGCGTGGCTGGCGCCAGGGCGACGCCTGCCTTGATCCCCTTTTCACGGAGCCATGTGAGCTTATGGCTAATGTGCCGCTCGGTCTCCACCTGAAAGCACATGCGGTGTACGCCGATGTCCGCCAGCTCCTCCATAAAAAAGGCGTTGTCCACCGCCATCACATGGGCATCAAAGGCCAACGATGTTTTCTTGCGAAGCTGCCGGACCGTATCAAGGCCCAGCGGCATGCTAGGGCTGAAATAGCCATCCAAAATGTCCACGTGCAGCATCTGGCAGCCGGTTTCCTCAAGGGCCTTGACCGACGCCTCCAGGTTGCACAGGTCTGAACATATCAAAGAGGGCGTGATAGATTCGTTCATACTCGTTTACTCCAGGTTTGCGTGTCGCGCAAACATTTCCTCTCCGGTAATCTGCCTTTTCTCCATTAGGATCAGAATAACGTAATCCAGGCAGATTAGCAGCGATTGCTCAAAGAGACTGCCCATGGGCTGAACCGACTGCACACCGGTATCGATAGCGGATTTCGATGTAGGCGCATGAATCGCTACTACAGCGTCCGACAGCGTTCCGATAGTGGCCTGGGGGTAGATGGTGACCGTGGCCACCGATGCTCCGAGGCTCTTCGCTTTTTTTGCCATACTAACCAGAGAGGCTGTTTCGCCGGAACCGCTGGCGATCACCAGCAGGTCACCTGCTGCGATGCTGGGGGTGACTACCTCGCCAACCATATAGGCTGTTATGCCCATGTGCATAAGCCGCATGGCAAAGCACCGTGCCATCATGCCGCTTCGGCCGGCTCCTGCGACAAAAATGCGGTTGGCCTTCTGTATCTCAGCTGCCAGCTGCTCCTGCTGCTCATAAGAAACGGCGGTCAGCGTGCGGCGCAATTCTTCGATCACGGATGTAATAGGAACCGGCATCAGCGCTCACCCCTTTCCACTGCGTCCATAGCTGCCTTGAAAAATGCGGCCGCTTCGCCATAATTTTCTGCCCCGGTGATTCCTTCGCCAACGATGATCACATCCGGGCAAATGGCGGCAAATTTTTCAATCGTAGTCCGGTTGATCCCTCCGGCGATGGCAAGCTTAGCGTTTTTCACATAGCTGCGCAGCACCTCAAAGGACTTGGACATGTCCTGATCCAATCGCTGCAGATCCTTGCTGGTATGCAGACAAATGTAGTCAACACCCAGGGCGTCTACCTGCATGAGCCGTGTCGGCAGATCCGGCACTGCCAGCATATCCACCATGATGCTGCGGCCATACTCTCTGGCTGCCGTCATGGCGTTGCGGATCGTCGCATCGTCTGTTACCGCCAGCACCGTGGCAATATCGGCCCCGCTTTTGAAGGCGGCTGCGGCCTCATAATACCCTGCGTCTGCGATTTTCAGATCGGCCAGGATCAGCTTTTCCGGAAATGCCTGCTTCAGTTTTCTTACCGGCGCCAAGCCATATTCCATGACAAAGGGCGTGCCTACCTCGATGATATCAAGGCTCTCTCGGGCTTCCCCTACCAGCGCCTGGGCCAGCTCTGTCCAAAAAATAGATAGTTCCTCTGCCTGACCCCGATTTGTGCTTCGGTAATCAAAATCCAATGCTGCTTGTAATTTCATTTTGCTATGCCCGCCTTATGTGTGCAAGTCTGAAACGATGTTGTGTTTTTGTGTTTTACTTGTGATTTACTTGTGTTTTCAGACTATCAGCGTTTCCGTCTGTTGTCAATCCCCAACGTGATTTTTGTGAAAAAGTGCCAGGATAGACGAATACTACTGGGGATTATTCACAAAATTAGTTCCAATAAAGTCCTGGCATTGCTTGTGCAACTCCTCCAAAAATGTTGAATTTTGGTTTTTTTGTTGCATTTCCAATTTCGATGTGCTATGTTGTATGCATGAATAACAAAAACGCAAGTTTTCTTCTTGGAAAGCTGACCGTGACATGTAGCGCAAAATAATATTCTTTTCCATTTCCCGTTTTTGTGATATGGTATATAATGACACATAAATACATGCGAAGAACCAATAATGCTTTCCGGAGAAATGTATTTTGTGTAGCCTTTTGCGAAGCTTTTGTGAAAAACCGGACAGCAAAAAGGAGGGGTCAAATATGACAGCAACAGAACGAAGACAGGAAATACTCAACACCATCAGCACAGAGGGCAGCGTCCGGGCCAGTGACCTGGCGGAACGGCTGAATGTTACCACTGAAACGATCCGCAAGGATCTGATTTTCCTGAACAATAAGCATCTTTTGAAAAAAGGCCACGGCGGCGCCCAGGCGATCAATGAGTTTACCGAGCGTTCCTTGGATGTCCGGGCACAGGAAAACGCCCTGGCCAAGCGTGCCATTGCCAACTGTGCCATCAAGCAGATTGATGACGGCTCGGTGGTCTTTGTGGACGCCGGCTCCACCATGGTGGAGCTGGCCAGGCAGCTGCGGCAGCGCAGTGGACTGGCCATTATCACCAACAACCTCTCGGTGATCCCTGCGCTGCTGGAGAGCGGGAACGCCATCTATTTTCTTGGGGGCGAGGTCAGCAGCGTGACCCAGGCGACTGGCGGCATCTGGGCGGCCAATGCGCTGAAATCCATTAAGATCGATGTGGCTTTTCTGGGCAGCAGCGGCTTCCAATCCCACAGCGGCCCCTGTACAAAGATGTTTTCGGATGCCCAGCTGAAGCGGGACGTCATTACCAGCGCCAACAAATCTGTCGTGTTGGCCGACCACACAAAGTTTTCCACAAACGCGATTATGCAGTACGCCGATTGGAGCGATGTTGATGTGTTTATCACCGATGCAGGCGCCAGCAGCGACGAAATAGCAACGCTTGAACGCTGCGTTGAGGTACTGGTTGCCGGAAACGAGTAACCGGCTGCCCGATCGCAAGAACATACATCAAAGGTAAAGGAGTGGGAGCCATGAAAAGCATCTGGACTGTGGGAGAAGCCCTATGCGAGATTATGCGCATTGACACAGACGCCGGCCTTGATACACCGGAGCTGTTTAAGGGGCCTTATCCCTCCGGCGCGCCAGCCATTTTTATCGACACCGCAGCAAAGCTGGGAACTCCCAGCGGCCTGATCGGCACCGTTGGCAATGATGCCTTTGGCACCTGTATCCGCCGGCGTCTTCTGGCGGATGGAGCGGATTGCTCGCTTTTGGCCACCAACGCGATGCTTTCTACTGCTGTGGCCTTTGTTGCTTACACGAGCGATGGCGACCGCACCTTTATTTTTCATATTGGCAACGCTGCTGCAGGCGATATCCATTACCCGGAGCATATGCCGGAGAACGTTGGCATCTTTCATGTAATGGGCTGCGCCATGATGCCCTCGCCCGCTATGGCTGATTGCGTAATGCGGGCAGCGGAGCATTACTATGAGCAGGGCGCTTTAATCTCTTTTGATCCCAATATTCGAATTGAGTCGCTGCATGATCAGGATCTGCAGGAGCTGGTTCGCCCTATTATGGAGCGCTGCTCTATCCTGCTTCCGGGCGTGGAGGAGCTGATGGCAATCACCGGGGCAGACTCGGTGGATGCTGCACTGGAAAAGGCTTTTGCCAATCCGGTCCTGAAGGTCGTCGTTCTCAAGGACGGCGGACGGGGCTGCCGCGTCATTACACGCGGAGAAAGCTTTGATCTTCCGGTGTGTAAGGTCGAGGTGCTGGACTCCACCGGAGCCGGTGACTCGTTTGACGCCGGCTTTCTGACCTCCTATCTGTCCGGCCTTTCATTGCGGCAGTGCGCAGAGAACGCCTCGGCCACCGGCGCACTGAACTGTGCGGCATTTGGCCCCATGGAAGGTGAGATTACGCAGCAAACAGTTGCAGAACTGGTGAAAAAAAATTACCACCGGTAAACTTTCAATAATCAAAGGAGATGTCGTATGATGCAAAATCCACTCAAGACAATCGTAAAGGAAGCCTGCTTCTCCGTTACGGGATCTGATCCCTTTGTGCTGCGGTCCACAATGAAGTACGCAAAAGACCATGATGCATACTTCATCTGCGAGGCAACGGTCAATCAGGTCAATCAATTCGGCGGCTATACCGGCATGCACCCCAAGGATTACGCCGAGCTGGTCAGCGGCATTGCAGCGGATATTGGGTTTCCCATTGAAAAGGTCATCCTCAGCGGCGACCACCTGGGCCCCTTCGTGTGGCAGCATTTGGATGCCGCCACTGCCATGGAATACTCCAAGGAGCTTGTCAGGGAATATGTTGCCGCCGGCTTCCGGAAAATCCATTTAGATCCCACTATGCCTCTGGCAGATGACGATCTGTCCGCCTTCGGAAATGATATCATCGCGGAGAGAGCCGCCCAACTGGCCATCGTTTCCGAGGAAACCTATGAAAAGACGAAAAGCGATACCCCCTGGACTTATCGTCCGGCCTATGTAATCGGCAGTGAGGTCCCTGTGCCCGGTGGCACACAGGAGGAGGAAGGGATCCACGTCACAACGCCGGCGGATCTGGATGCTTCTATCGCCTGCTTCAGAAAGGCCTTTAAAATGGTTGGCCTGCCGCAGGTGTATGAGGACACAGTGGCAGTGGTCGCGCAGATCGGCATTGAATTCTCCGATGAAGCAGTGCACGAGTATAACCATGAAGCAGCACGGAAGCTTTCGGAGCGGCTGAAGGCATATCCTCAGCTGCGGTTTGAGAGCCACTCCTCCGACTACCAGCCCTCCGAGTGTCTGTATAACATGGTCCGCGACGGTGTCGGAATTCTGAAGGTGGGACCTGAGCTGACCTTCAAGTATCGCGAGGGGATCTTCGCCTTGGCTAAGATCGAAGATGAACTGGCGGAGTGTTACGGCTTTGCGCCCTCTCACTTTATCGATGTGCTTGAGCAGACCATGCTGACCGCCGAGCCCAATTACTGGGTAAAGTACTATCACGGCACCGATGCGCAGCTCCACCTGAAGCGGAAATATAGCTTTTCTGATCGTTCCCGCTACTATTTCGCCCAGCCGGCTGTCGTCGCCGCCGAAAAGAAGCTGCTGGAAAATCTCTCCTCTATCTCCATTCCCCTCACCGTTCTCAGCCAATACCTTCCCATGGAGTATGAGCTGATCCGCGAGGGCAAGCTGGAGAACGACCCCGTTGCAATGCTGGAGTATAAGTGCCAGCGGGTGCAGGATCGCTATTTCAGCAGTATGCTGAAGGCCAAAGGCTCTGTGCGCTAAAATACGCTCCCAAAAGTTGGCATACAAGGGCGTGAGTATGGATTATCTCACATGCAGAACTGAAGAATAACCTCGGGTAAAGTAAGAGGCGGTCGCCCCAAATAATCAGGGGCGACCGCCTTTTTTTGCCGGGACACAAACCCGGAAAAAATGCTATTTTTGCAACTTTTTCGGATGGTTTCCAGGAAATCCCAGGTACATCATTCGGCAAAATGACGAAAAGCCCCGGAACCCATGAGATTCCGGGGCTTTTGACGATGGTGCGCGGTACAGGACTTGAACCTGTGACCCCATGCACGTCAAGCATGTGCTCTACCAGCTGAGCTAACCGCGCAAGAACAGTACTATAATACCCTGCCTACAGGCATTTGTCAATACTTTTCTTGCGCAATGGGGGAGAATTTGTTATAATAGATCCATCAAGCCCGGAGGAGGACAAATATCATGGAGAAAATCGCGCTGGTCACGGGGGCGTCCCGGGGCATCGGACGAGCCATCGCCACGGAGCTTTCCCGCAGAGGCTGGGCCGTAGCCATTGGCTACCGGGTGCGCCGGGACAAGGCTGAGGAGCTGGCCCGGCAGCTGACGGACCGGGGCTGCCGAGCCATGATCTGTCAGGCGGATGTATCCCGGCGGGAGCAGGTGGAGGCCATGGTCCACCGGGTGGAGCAGACCCTCGGGCCCATTTCCCTGCTGGTGAACAACGCGGGCATCGCCGGACAGTGTCTGTTCCAGGAGCTAACGGACGCCCGATGGCACGAGTTTTTCGCCGTGAATGTGGACGGCGCCTTTTACACCAGCCGTGCGGTGCTGCCCTCTATGCTCCATGAGCATGAGGGGTGTATCGTCAACGTCTCCTCTATCTGGGGCCAGCGGGGCGCCAGCTGTGAGGTGGCCTACTCCGCCACCAAGGCGGCTCTCATCGGGCTGACTCGATCCCTGGCTGCAGAGCTGGCCCCCAGCCACATCCGGGTGAATTGCGTAGCTCCGGGAGTCATCCGCACGGATATGCTGGATGAGCTGCCCCGGGAGCTGCTGCCCCAGCTGGCGGAGCAGACGCCTATGGGCCGCCTGGGGACTCCGGAGGATATTGCGGCGGCGGTGGCCTTTTTTGCCGATCCGGCGGCAGATTTCATCACCGGCCAGGTGCTCACCTGTGACGGAGGGTTCATCCTCTAATTACTGGCGAAAAATCTGCGATTTTTCTGCCAAAGGACTTGCAGTCTGCTGCGTACATAATTTTGCCGCACGGCGGCAAAATTGCACACTGGCAGCCTGAGAGGTATTTTCTCTCACGCACATGTCGCGAGTGAAAAATGATTCGATTTTTTTGCATCGACGGACGTAAGCCCTGCAGATTTTTCAAAAAATTTACGGAGATGTTGCCTATGAGCGGGCAACATCTCCGTTTCTTTCCTTTTATATAGGGAGAGGGGGCGTGTGGAGCATCACTCGGCCGAAGCAGGTAAGGCTGCGGCCGCTGCCGGCGGTAAACACCTGGTCAGCATCGCTGCGGCTGCGGTTGAGGGAGAACAGATACACTGTGCCCATGGGGTCCCGGTAATACTGCTTGCACAGCATGTCCCCGTCCACGCAGAAGATGCCCACGTCACCGGGGAGCAAGGGGTCGTGGTTTACATATACCACGGATTCGTCGTGGATGTAGGGCTCCATGCTGTCCCCTTGGATTCGCACCGCCAGCTCCGCCCCGGGGGGAACGTCCGCCGCCACAGGCAGCAGCTCGTAATCCTCTCCAAACACCGGGGCCGCATAGCCCGCCGCCGCCGGGGAGCAATACAGCGGGATGGTCCGTGCCTCCGCCGCCGGGCGGTCCTGCTCCGCCTCTGCCTGCATCAGGCTCAGGGCATCCAGCATGAGGCTCAGGGTCTGCCGCCCGGCAAGGCCCAGCTCCCGGTATTTCTTCAGCAGGGATTGCTCCTCCTCGCTGACGGCCTGGCCCGCCCTGCCGGCGGCATAAAAGTCCCGGTAGAGGTAGTTGGGCTCCACCTGCAGCACGTCAAATAGCCGCAGCAGAACGCTCTCCTTTGGGGCGCTGAGACCTGTCTCGTAGTTGCCCACTGCCGACCGGGTCACCCCCAGCTTGTCCGCCAGTTCCTCCCGGCTGAGGCCCAGCTCCTTCCTCCGCTGACGCAGCTGCTCGCCAAATCCCACATTGCATCCCTCCCGACTTTTTTCGACATCCTTAGACACAGTGTACGACATTTTCCCGGCTTTGTCAACCAAAAATACAAGAATCTTGTTATTTTAGTATTGACTTCACAAGAATCTTGTGATATTGTAAGACTTGAGCCAAGAAATTTGTGATTAACAGGAAAAGTTTGGAAAAAGAAGCGGAAAAATAGCACATTCGGCGTTAAAAAAGCCGGACGCGTATGCGTCCGGCAAGAGGGGGCTGCCAAGGGCGGCCCCCGGGTAGACAACTCTGGATAAACAAAAAGGCCGATCGCTTACGCAATCGGCTTTTTGGTGGGGGATGGTGGATTCGAACCACCGAAGGCATCGCCAGCAGATTTACAGTCTGTCCCCTTTGGCCACTCGGGAAATCCCCCATATACATATGAATTTGGAGCTGGTGGACGGATTCGAACCCCCGACCTGCTGATTACAAATCAGCTGCTCTACCAGCTGAGCTACACCAGCACAACAACCAGCGAAAACTATGCTACCATAAAAACCGGGCTTTGTCAACAAAAAAGTTTTGTAAATCCATATTTTTATAAGGGAAGGGAGAAGGAGAACATGACACTACAGCAGCTATCCTATCAGTATCAGGAGCAGGCCCAGGCCCTGCACCAGCGCATTGATCTCCTGCGGCAGGCGCAAGCCCGGTGCGGTGACCGGGAGAGCGCCGAGCACCTGCAGCGCCGCATCAGGGATCTGGAGCCCTTGCACCGACAGACACGCCAGCTGGCGGAGCTCACCGCTCGCTACTATGACAGGGGGTATCGCAAAAATGCATATTACACCCTCTGAGGCCTACGATCCCATTGACATTGCCAGCCTTTGCCTGTGGAAGCAGGCGCAATCCGGGGACAACCAGGATCGCATCCGCCGGCTGCTGTGCAACCTGCCCTTGGCGGTGCAGCAGGAGCTGACTCCCCGGCAGAGGGAGATCCTGCGGATGCGCTTTACCGGCGGCATGAGCGTCACCGCCATTGCCCGGAAGCTGGGGCTGAACAAATCCACCGTTTCCCGGTCCTTAGCCCGGAGCATGGAGCGGCTTTATAGGTCCCTGCGCTACAGCCTATAATCTTTACAGTGGGGGAGCCCCTCCCCTGCAGGCTCCGTAAATCTTCTGCTTTTAGCGGCATATGACCGTTTCCTGCTGCATCAAAAAGCCTTACAGAGCTTGCTGCCTGCAGGCAAAAAAATGAAATCATTTTCCCTATTGACATTTGCCCTGGAAATGGGAATAATGAGGAGAAGGACAGACAAAGGAGGAGCATATCATGTTCGGCAAAGCGCTGCATAACCGCTGGGCGCGCCTGGGGATGGGAATTCTGGGTGTGCTGCTGATGGCTATATCCATAAACCTGTTTGTGGTGCCGCACAATTTGTATACCGGCGGCCTGCTGGGCTTCTGCCAGCTGACCCGATCCGTCTTAACCCAAAGCCTGGGCCTGGATCCGGGCTTCGACATATCTGGCGTGTTGTATCTGCTGCTGAATATACCGCTGCTTATTTTGGCGTGGAAAACCATGGGCCGGGGCTTTGTGGTGCGGACAATGGTTTGCACGGTGTGCTGCTCCCTGTTTCTGACCATGATACCGGTGCCATCTCATCCTATTGTGGAGGACACCCTCACCAGCTGCCTCCTGGGGGGCATGGTCAACGGCTTTGCCGGGGGCGTTGTGCTTACCTGCGGGTGCAGCAGCGGCGGATTCGATATCCTGGGCCTGTACATGAGCAAGAAGGGCAAGGGCTTCACTGTGGGCAAGTTCAGCATTTCCTGCAATGCGGTGCTCTATGCCCTCTGCCTGGTGCTTTTTGATGCCGCCACTGCCATCTATTCCACCATTTACACGGTCTTTAACAGCCTGTTTTTGGACCGTACCCACCAGCAGAGCATTACCGTCCAGGTGCTGATCTTTACCAAGGAGAAGCACACGGAGCTGCCTAAGTTTATCATGGAGCGGCTGGAGCGGGGCGTGACCTACTGGCAGGGCTACGGCGGCTATACCGATCAGCCTCTGGAGGTGCTGTGCGTATGCCTGAGCAAATATGAGATCCAGACCCTGCAGCAGGAGGTGCGCAAGGTAGACCCCAACGCCTTCTTCATCGTGCAGGAGGGTGTACGGGTAGGCGGCAACTTTGAAAAGCACCTGAACTGACAGGCCGCAGGAAAATTTGATAAGACGACACAATGCAATAAAGGCCGCCCCGGGGCGGCCTTTATTGCATTGTCTTTGGAGCGGCAGGCTCAGGCTTCGGCCTGCTGCGCATGAATGGCCGCTGCGATGCGCTCCAGCCCGGTCTGCACCGTGGCTCGGGGCATGGCCAAATTCAGCCGGATATAGCCCTTAGCGTTGCCTACAAATAGGCCGTTGCCGCCCTCCAGCAGGACGCCGGCTTTGTTGGCAAAGAAGTCCGGCAGATCCTCCACCCGGGGCAGTACATCGCCCAGCTCCACCCAGGCAAAAAAGTGGCCTCCGGGATGGTAAACCGAGCGCCGGGGATATTCTCCTTCAGGAATGTATCCACCAGGGCCAGGTTGCCGCCTATATAGGCCTTCAGCTGCTCCAGCCATGGGCCGCCGTGCGCATAGGCCGCCTTATGCGCCGCAATGGACAGCGGATTCACTGCGCCGATGTTCTTGTCCTGGGCCCGAAAACGCGCTCGCTCCTGGGCGCTGCGGATGATGTTGGAGTGCATCAGGCCCACCTCCACCAAGGTGTTCCTGTCAAAGACCATCCAGCCGGAGATGCCGGAATTTTTACAGGATCTGCACGTGTCCAAGGAGGATATCCAGCTGCTGAAGCGATACAACATGCTGTCGGTGATGTAAGGCCGTTTGTCCGGATCTCCTGATTTCACGTGCTTCGCACAGGTCGAGGCGGCGAGCTCCGGCAGACCGGTTCTTTCTAAAAAAACCTGCCCTTTTGCTATGGGCTGATAGCAAAGCGTTAAAGAAATCAAGCTATCGGGGCGTAGCAGGGGCAAAGAAACCTGCCGAGATTAGTCCTTTACGGGCTTTTCTCGGCAGGTTCTCTTTTTTGGGGCAGTATTCAAGAAGGCATAAAGCTCTGTGAGTAACGGAAGAAACCGGCGTTTGCGGAAAAGTCACAATTTGCGGAGACAAAGCTTCAAATAGCGCTTGCTATTTTATGTTTGGCATGATATTATTGGTATACATACTAAAACGCTTGAGGGGAGGTGATAAATTTGCGGAGAGACAGCAGTGACACAAAGCGGAAAATACTGACCGTATGTGTCCGCCTCTTTTTGGAGCAGGGGTATAAAAACACCTCTGTCAGCCAGATCGTGGACGAAGCAGGCGTGGCAAGGGGAAGCTATTTGAATCTGTTTCCCACCAAGGACAGGATTTTGCTGGAATTGACCGAAACAATGTTCGGCGGACAGTTCGGCGTGGCCAGAAGCATTGCAGACAGTAAGCTGCCGCCGGTTTACGCCTATGCGGTGGAAACGGCGCTCCAGCTGACCCTGACCGAGCTGAACGAGAACCTGCGGGAAATTTACATTGAAGCCTACTCCCTGCCTGAAACATCGGAGTATATCTACCTGCATACCACGGCGGAGCTGAAGCAGATTTTCGGCGGGAATTTCCCGGATTACAGCGACAGCGATTTTTACGAGATGGAAATCGGTACGGCGGGGCTGATGCGCAGCTATATGGCGCGGAAATGCGACATCCATTTCCCGCTGGAGCGCAAGCTCAGCCGCTTCCTGACGGCATCCATGCGGGTGTATCTGGTACCGGAGGAGGAACAGGCCGGGGTGCTGGCCTTTATCCAATCACTGGATATCAGGACAATCGCCACAAAAGTTATGTATAAGCTATTCGCCATGCTGGAAATGAAATACGATTTTAAGCTATCGAGGGACGGAGAAACGGAGGAAACAACATGAGGAAACGACTGTTCGCCATTCTGCTGGCGCTCTGCCTGCTCGCGCTGCTCTTCCCGCTCACGGCAAGCGCGGTTCGCCTTGATTGGCCGCATCCGTCTGCGCATTGCGTCTGCGGAGGAGGAATCAGCAATCATAAAGCCATGAACGGGCACACGGCCTATGAAGGGGTCTACTTCACCAAGGACGGGAAGGAAAATACCTCCGGCGATATTTCAAAAATGAACGTGATCCGATCGGAAGAGGACCTTAAGGAGATCAACCATAAAGCATCGAACAACAAGGGAAAAACGTTCTACTATTACCTTGCCAATGATGTCACCCTCACGAAACGAATCCATGTTTGGGAGGGCTGCACGTTTGTGATCTGTTTGCATGGCCATACCCTTACCTGCAATGTGCCGGATGCACAAAGCGCCTTCTATGTGATGAATAACGCGCGTCTGGTATTTACGGATTGCCAGTTCTCCGGCGACCGCGGCCTCATCACCGGCGACAGCTGCGCCGCTGTTTCTGTTGACGGAACTGCCACCTTTGACCTTTACGGCGTGAGCATCTGCATGACCAGCTCGGAAACGGACGGCATCCGCGATGTTTACAACGACCCAGTTTGCGGCGTTTATAACTGCGGTACGTTCAATATGTACGGCGGCTGCTACTATCAAAAAAGCTCCGACTATCCCACAGATCGCCCGGTCATCAGCAACATCCGCAACACCAAGTACGGCCCCGGTGTAATTAACAGAGGAACCTTCAATATGTATGACGGCATCATCTCCGGCAATGAGCGAAACGGCGTGATGTCCACCATCACCCGTTCAGATGATACCATCAACCTCTACGGCGGCACCATCACCGGCAATACCGGCGCGGGTATTTCGGCCACTCACTGGCCCATGCCCTCCATCGCGACAAGCGACTATTATACCAATGTCAACCTCTACGGCGGTACGATCTCGGAGAATACCGGTGCGGGCATCGACGCGGCCTACGGCAGAGTGACAATGGCGCAGCAGAGCAGCGCCATTCCCGTCGAAATCAAGAATAACAAGGGCGGCGCGATCTCACTGACGCGGGACGGCTCGACCGCCAACCTCGGCACCGGCCGGATTACCGGAAACTCCGGCGGCAAGGGTGCAGTCGCGCTGAGCGCAGGATCCCTGACCCTTACCGGCGACGTGAAGATCACCGGAAACACCGGCGCAAATCTCTATCTTGCCAGCGGAAAAACCGTCACGCTCGACAAGCTCGGCAGCGCAGCTGAGATCGGCCTGACCACCGAGAGCACGGCAGTTCCTGTGGTGTTCGCCGAGGCCAACGGCACGGATTACACCAGCCGCTTTACCCCGGACAGCGCGGGCTACAGCATCGGCTATAACGCCGCGCAGCAGCTCCAGCTGCAAACCAAGACCTATCCCGTGACCTACGCCCCCGGCGCAAACGGCACGGGCGACAGCAAGACGGTCAACAAGGAGCACGACAAAGTGCTGAAGCTGCAAGGCGCGCTCTTTACCCGTATGGGCTATACGCAGGTCGGCTGGTCGAAGCACGACGGCGGCGAGAAGGACTATTCCCTGAACGCGATTTATGAGCAAAACGAGGCGCTTACGCTCTACCCCGTCTGGGAGGAGCGCAGCGACTATACCGTCCGTATCGTCAACCGGGACGGCACGACGGTCACGGAATTGAAGAACGTCAAATGGACGGATGAAATTTGGAAGCTCCTGACGCCGACACCGACAAGAGAAAATGGTGAGCTCCTGAAAAGACTGCTGCTCGGCACAAGCATAGTTTACGGCGGAGATACCTACGGCACATTTGCCACGGGCGGCGAGGACAGCCTTACCTTCATTGCTGTTTGGGATGATGCCTTTGCGAGGCGCAGCACCATTTCTGTAGGCGATTCCCAGTGGACCGGCTATCGTGCGGATGCTTCGGAGCGATTCTTCCGCGATGACCAGACGGTGACGCTCACGGTGTCGCATCCGGAAGAACTGTTGTATTTCCAGTACGCGGTCAGCGACCAGCTTTTTGAAAATGGCAGTGTTGCGGCAAGAAAGCTGAGCTTTGTGGATTATACAGGGACGTTCAGCACCGCCTCGCTGAATCTGGAGGAGGGGAAGCCCTATGTGATCTATGGCTTCCTATTCACTGAGTTCAAAAGTGAAATTGTGATCAATACGGATAAGATCATCATCGACAAGACCGCCCCGACGATCACCGGCGCGAAGGACGGCGACGTTTTCTGCGGCGAGGGCGACAAGGCCCTCACCGTGACCGATCGGTATCTGAACACCGTGACCGTCAACGGCGCGCCCGTGACCCCCAACGAACAGGGTCAGATCACCCTCACCGACGCGAGAACCCCGCAGACCGTCGTCGCCACGGACAAGGCGGGCAATTCCACGACGCTCACCGTGACCGTCCATTCGTCTCATTCCTACAAATGGCAGACGGAGAACGGCCAGTATTGGGGCGAATGCGAATTCTGCGGCAATAGGGTCGAAAAGAAGGACCTCCCCACCCTGACCATCACCAGCCCGGATACCGTCTGCCGCACGCAGGACTTCAAATTCTCTTTCAACCTGCCGGAGGGCTGCACGGATCCCGCCTACAGCTATGAGTTTAAATACACTGGCGACGGCGCACCCATCACCCCGGTCGACGGCGTCTGCGCGGGAACGATCCCTGCCGCTTCCTACATGGCAGAGGAAACCGGCTTCCGCTTTATCGCCTCTGCCACGACGGCGGAGGGCTACCGGTTCAGCGTTTCCAAGGATATCACCATCCGCGAGCACTCCGGCGGCACGGCGACCTGCACGAAGCAGGCCATCTGCGACCACTGCGGTCAGTCCTACGGCGCACTGGCGGCGCACAGCTTCACGGCAGAAACCGCCGAGGAGCAGTATCTGAAATCCGCCGCGACCTGCACCGAAAAGGCGGTCTACTACAAGTCCTGCGCAGTCTGCGGCCTGAGCTCCGAGGGCACGGCGGATGAAGCGACCTTCGTCTCCGGCAATGCGCTGGACCACGATTGGGGCGCTTGGACGCCCGACGGGGAGGGCACGCACAAGCGCGTCTGCACCCACGATGCCAGCCATGTTGAAACGGACGGCTGCACCTACGGCGACTGGAGCACAAACCAAGACAGTCACTGGAAGACCTGCACCGTCTGCGGCGGAGAGGCTGAGCGGATCAAACACGCCGACCCGGACTGCAACCATTTCTGCGACACCTGCGGCATCAAAATGACCGAGCACGACTTCACGGGAGAAACTGCAATCACGGCACTTCTGTACAAGGAAGCAAATTGCCTCTCTCCCGCACTCTATTACAAATCCTGCAAGATCTGTATGCTGTCCTCCAAGGGAACGGCCAGCGAAGCGACCTTTGCCGCCGGGGAAACGAACCCGGATCGGCACGCCGAAGAGCCGGGTGACTGGCAGCTTGACGGCAACAGCCACTGGAGATTCTACACCTGCTGCCAGTTGGAGGTGGATCGCGGCGCGCATCAGGGCGGCACGGCCGACTGCCTTGCCCCGGCGCTCTGCGAGGTCTGCCGGCACTCCTACGGCGAGCTTGGCCCGCACCATTTTGTCGATCAGGTGAACGAATACCGGCTGAAGTCCGCCGCCACCTGCACAAGCCCGGCGGTATATTATCAGTCCTGCTCCACCTGCGGCGCGCAGGGCACGGAAACCTTTACCAATGGCGAACCGCTCGGTCATGACTATGGCGCTTGGACATCCAACGAAGACGGCACCCATACCCGCATCTGCAAGCACGATGCCTCGCACACCGAGACTAATAACTGCTCCGGCGGCACGGCCACCTGCACCGCCAAGGCTGTCTGCACGGTCTGCGGCGGCGAATACGGCGAGCTGGCGGCGCACGACTTCACGGCAGAAACCGCTGAGGAGCAGTATCTGAAATCCGCCGCGACCTGCACCGAAAAGGCGGTCTACTACAAGTCCTGCACCCTCTGCGGCCTGAGCTCCGAGGGCACGGCGGATGAGGCGACCTTCTTCTTCGGCAATGCGCTGGGCCACGATTGGGGCGCTTGGACATCTAATGAAGACGGCACCCATACCCGCACCTGCACCGTTGACGGATGCTCTGCAGGTACGCAAACGGAGAATTGCATCGATGCAGACAAGGACCACAAATGTGATATCTGCGATTATATAATCAGCGAGTGCGCAGATGATAACAAGGACCACAAGTGTGATTATTGCGGCAAGAAGCTGACCGACCACACCGGCGGGAAAGCGACCTGCAAGGACAAGGCAAAGTGCGAGGCCTGCGGTGCGGAGTACGGTGAGCTTGATCCGAAGAACCACACCGACTTAAAGCACTTCCCGGCAAAGGCGGCGACCAAGACCACCGAGGGCAATATCGAGTATTGGTACTGCGAAGGCTGTGGTAAATATTACAGCGACAAGGACGGCACCAAGGAAATCAAAAAAGCCGACACCGTAACGGCGAAGCTGAAGGACGATCCCAAATCTCCCCAGACCGGCGACACAAGCGGCTCTGCTTTGTGGATTGCCCTGCTGCTTGTCAGCGGCGGTGCAGCCGTCGGCACAACGGTTGTAAGCAGAAAAAAGTACAACAAATAATGGAATAGCGTTCCCTTACTCCATCTTCCGAGCAAAACAAAAGCGTCGTAGAAATACGACGCTTTTGTGCTGCCTGCATGACGGTGAGCACATCGCCGGCGGCCCGGCAAATGCAAAAAAACACCACCCTATTGGGATGGTGTTTCTTTTTGGAGCGGGCGACGAGGCTCGAACTCGCTACCTCGACCTTGGCAAGGTCGCGCTCTACCAGATGAGCTACGCCCGCAAACGCAAGATTGATTATACCCGCGAATCCCGGATTTGTCAACCCCTGCGTTCCACTTTTTTCAACTTTTTTTCAAAAGAATTTCGATGATGCCCACGTCGCCGCCTTCGGGATAGAAATTCACGGTCCAGGGCTCCTTCTGCTCCGGGGCCTCCATGGCCTGGACCTGGTCCACGATGGAGCGGACCTCCTCCTCCTGGTGGTCAAAGTACCCCACCTGCACCACCAGCTCACCGCTTCCTCTGCGGGCGGCGGCGGTCAGCAGCTCCCCCAGGGCGGAGACGCTGGTGGTATACACCATGGAGGCGATCTGCTCCTGGGTGCGGCGATAGCCGATGGTCAGATGAATGGCGGTGTAGTTCCGGGCGCTGTCGTCGATGGTGTAGGTGAGGTACTTCACGGCGTAGGCTCCCAGGGGTGTCTCCTGCTGCACCTCCTTGCAGGCCCGCTCCGCCGCGGCGGAGGCGTCCAGAGGCTCCGTCCCGGCATAGAGCCAGATGGTGCCCTCCCGGGCGCCGCCGGTCAGCAGCAGCATCAGGTCGTTCACCAGGTCCTGATAGCTCTCTGCCCGGAGGACGGACCGGTCCTCGCTTTCGTAATAGGTGGAGCTGTGGGGCTGGACCACGCTGTAATCCCGCTCCAGAAACGAGGCACACCCGGTGCATACCAGCATCAGCGCCGCCAGAAGGGCGGCCAGCAAGGCTTTTTTCATGGCCGCGCCTCCGTTACAGGCCCGTGGGGTCATATTGGCCGAAGCCCTCGCCCAGCACCTCATGGGCATCGCACACGATGACGAAGGCGTCCGGGTCGATGCTCTGCACCAGCTTCTTGATGGGGATGAAGTGCCGCCGGCCGAAGGCGCACAGGATGATCCGCTTTTCCTGGCCGCTCCAGGCCCCCTTACCGGCCAGCAGGGTGACGCCCCGGTCCAGCTGCAGCAGCTTCTGGGTAATGGCCTCATACTGCTCGCTGATGATATAGGCCACCTTGGAGGCGTTGGGACCGTACACCACCCGGTCGATCAGCAGGGACAGGATATACAGGGCCACCACGCCGTACATGGCCCGGGTCATATCCCGGAAGCACAGGGCGTACCCGATGGTCACGGCCACGTCCAGGCCCAGACAGAGGCTGCCGATGGACAGCCCCTGGAACTTCAGCTTCAGCAGCCGGGCGGCCATTTCCGTGCCGCCGGTGGTGGCGCTTTCGTGCAGCAGCAGGCCGCAGCCGATGCCCGTCACGATGCCGCCGTAGATACAGGCCAGAATGGGGTCCATGGGCGAGAAGGTGTGGATCGAGGACAGCACGTCGATCATCAGGGAGCTGACGGCGGTGGCGTACAGGGACGAGATCAGCAGATCCCGGCCGATCTTCCGCCAGCCCAGGATGAACAGGGGGATGTTCAGCACCAGGGCGATGGTACCCACCGGCAGCATGGGCAGGAAGTGATTGATGATCTGGGCAACGCCGGTGAAGCCGCCCACGGTGAAGTGATTGGGCACGAAGAACCAGTTGAAGCCCAGGGCATACAGGGCACAGGCCACGGTGATCAGTCCGTAGCGCTTCAGAGTTTTGGCAGCGGGCATAATAGGCACCTCTCTTTTTCGTATGTGTGGGGGAAAACGGGTCTTTATAACAAGGTCAGCTGTTCCTCGCCCCGGTCCTCGGGCTTGAGGATGGCTCCGGCGGCGGGGATGGTGCGGGTGCGGTAGCGGGGCAGGTTCATGATGCCGCTGTCCTCCGCCGGGACCACCCGGTCCAGATGATACTTGGGCTTCAGGGTCATCACCGCCACCCCCTGGACATTTCGGGTGGTCTTGGGGGTCAGCAGGGAGGTGTGCACCAGCAGGGCCCGGGGCTCCGTGGATACCAGGGCCAGCTCCCGGTCCTCCGGCAGAGGCAGGATGCACACCAGGGGGCTCTTGTCGGAATAAGCGCCGGTGAGCTTCCGGCGGTTGGACACCGTGGCATAGGCGGACAGCTCCACCCGGGCGGCCTTGCCGTTTTCATAGAAGAACAGCAGACAGCCGCTGTAGTCCCCGGGCAGCACCATGAAGATGACCCGCTCGCCCTCGTCCATGGCCAGACGGCCCGGCAGATAGTCGCCCAGGGCGCTGGCCTTGCCGTCGCCGAACTCCGACACCCGGGTCTTGTACACCTGGCACCTGTCGGTGAAGAACATGACCTCGGCGTTGTTGGAGGTTTCCATCTGCTGGAGGAGGCTGTCGCCCTCCTTGAACTTCTGCTCCCCGCTCATGCGCAGGGACTTGGGGGTGATCTTCTTGAAGTACCCCTCCCGGGACAGGAACACCGTCACCGGGTAGTCCTCGGGCTGGCTGTCCTCCACATATTCCTCCACCTCGTGGCCGTATACGATCTCCGTGCGCCGGGGCACGGCGTATTTCTTCCGGACCTGCTCCAGCTCGTCCACGATGATCTTCCGGATCCGGGCGGGCTTGGCCAACGTGTCCTCCAGGTCGGCGATCTCCTTTTGCAGGTCCTCGGTTTCCCGGACCCGCTTGAGGATGTACTCCTTGTTGATGTTGCGCAGCTTGATCTCCGCCACATACTCCGCCTGGACCTGGTCGATGCCGAAGCCGATCATCAGATTGGGGATCACCTCGGCCTCCTCCTCGGTTTCCCGGATGATGGCGATGGCCTTGTCGATGTCCAGCAGAATGCGCTTCAGGCCCAGCAGCAGGTGCAGCTTGTCCTTTTTGCGGCTAAGCACGAAATACACCCGCCGCCGCACGCACTCCGTGCGCCAGGCCGTCCACTCGTTCAGAATCTCTCCCACACCCATGACCCGGGGCATCCCGGCGATGAGGATGTTGAAGTTGCAGCTGACGGTGTCCTGCAAAGGGGTCAGCCGGAAGAGCTTGGTCATCAGCTTCTCCGGGTCCACGCTGCGCTTCAGGTCGATGGCCAGCTTCAGACCGGACAAGTCCGTCTCGTCCCGCATGTCGCTGATTTCGGTGATCTTCCCGGCCTTGATGAGCTCCGCCACCTTGTCCAGAATGGCCTCGATGGAGGTGGAGTAGGGGATTTCGTAGATTTCGATGAGGTTTGCCTGCTTGTCATACCGCCACCGGGAGCGGACCTTCACGCCGCCCCGGCCGGTGCGGTACAGCTCCCGCAGCTCTGCCGGGTCGCAGATGATCTGCCCCCCGGTGGGGAAGTCCGGGGCCAGCAGGGTGGAGGCGATGTCGTGGTCCGGATTTTTCAGCAGGGCCACGGTGGTGTCGCACACCTCCCCCAGGTTGAAGCCGCAGATCTGGGAGGCCATGCCCACGGCGATGCCCTGGTTGGCGGACACCAGCACGTTGGGGAAGGTGGTGGGCAGCAGGGACGGCTCCTTCATGGAGTTGTCGTAGTTATCCACAAAGTCCACGGCGTCGCAGTCCAGGTCCCGGAACAGCTCCGCGCAGATGGGGGCCAGCTTCGCCTCGGTGTACCGGCTGGCGGCATAGGCCATATCCCGGGAGTACACCTTGCCGAAGTTGCCCTTGCTGTCCACAAAGGGGTGCAGCAGGGACTCGTTGCCCTTGGCCAGGCGCACCATGGTCTCATAGATGGCCTGGTCGCCGTGGGGGTTCAGGCGCATGGTCTGGCCCACGATGTTGGCGGATTTGGTGCGGCCGCCTGTAAGCAGGCCCATTTTATACATGGTATACAGCAGCTTCCGGTGGGAGGGCTTGAAGCCGTCGATCTCCGGAATGGCCCGGGAGACGATGACGCTCATGGCATAGGGCATGTAGTTCTCGTCCAGCGTCCGGGTGATGGGCTGCTCCACCACCGTGCCCCGCAGGCCCATCACATTGGGGTCCGCCGGCCGGTGGACGGTTTTCGGTTCTGTTTTCTTTTTTGCCATGGGGCAAATTCCTTTCGTTCAAGCGGTCATTTGGCAAATTCAGCTCACGTCGATCATATCCAGGTACAGGTGGCCGTTTTCGGCGATATAGTCCTTCCGCCCGGCCAGGTTGTCCCCCAGCAGCAGGTCGAACACCCGGGCGGTCTCCTCCGCCTCATCGGGCAGCACACGCACCAGCCGCCGGGTCTCCGGGTTCATGGTGGTCAGCCACATCATCTCCGGGTCGTTTTCGCCCAGTCCCTTGGACCGCTGGACGGTGAACTTCTTCCCCTCCAGCTGGCGGACGATGTCGGCCTTCTCCTTTTCGGAATAGGCAAACCAGGTCTTGTCGGCGTTTTTCTCCCGATAGGTGATCTCAAACAGCGGGGTCTCGGCGATATACACATAGCCCTCCCGGATCAGGGTGGGGCACAGCCGGTACAGCATGGTCAGGATCAGGGTCCGGATCTGGAACCCGTCCACGTCGCCATCGGTGCAGATGACCACCTTGCTCCACCGAAGGTTGTTCAGGTCAAACTGGCTCAGCTCCTTGGCGGCCTTGCCCTGAACCTCCACGCCGCAGCCCAGCACCTTCATCAGGTCCGTGATGACGTCGCTTTTGAAGATCCGGGGATAGTCGGCCTTCAGGCAGTTGAGGATCTTGCCCCGGACGGGCATCAGCCCCTGGAACTCCGCGTCCCGGGACTGCTTGCAGGCGCCCAGAGCGGAGTCGCCCTCCACGATATAGATCTCCCGCCGGTCCACCTCCTTGGTGCGGCAGTCCACAAACTTCTGCACCCGGTTGGCGATGTCGATCTTCTCCGACAGCTTCTTCTTGGCGCCCAGGCGGGTGCGCTCCGCCGTCTCCCGGCTGCGCTTGTTGATAAGCACCTGGGCGGCCATGCGCTCGGCGTCGTCGTGGTTCTCGATGAAAAATACCTGCAGCTGCTGGCGCAGGAACTCGGACATGGCGTCCTGGATGAACTTGTTGGTGATGGCCTTTTTGGTCTGGTTTTCATAGCTGGTCTGGGTGGAGAAGTTGCTGCTCACCAGCAGCAGGCACTCCTGCACGTCGGGGAAGGTGATCTTGCTTTCGCCCTTGGTGTATTTGTTGTTCTCCCGCAGATATTTGTCCAGCGCCGCCACAAAGGCCAGGCGGGTGGCCTTGTCGGGGCTGCCGCCGTGCTCCAGGAAGCTGGAGTTGTGATAGTGCTCCATCAGGTGCACCCGGTTGGAAAAGCACCAGGCGATGTTCAGCTTCACCTTGTATTCGGGCTTGTCCGCCCGGTCCCGGCCCTGGCGCTCCGCCTCCCAGCACACGGGCCGGGTGATGGGGTCGTCCCCGGCCAGCTCGGCCAGATAGTCCCGGATGCCGTTTTCATACAGGAAGTCCTGGGTCTCGAACCTCCCGGGGGACACCTCGCTGCGCAGCCGGAAGGTCACCCCGGCGTTGACCACCGCCTGCCGCTTCATCACGTCCTGGTAATAGTCCAGGGGGATGTCGATGTCGGTGAACACCTCCAGGTCCGGCAGCCAGCGGATGGTGGTGCCGGTTTTCTTCCGGGTCAGGGGAGTCACCTCCATCTGCCCCACGATCTCGCCCCGCTGGAAGTGGAGCTTATACTCATTGCCGTCCCGGCAGACGGTAACGTCCATATAGCGGCTGGCGTACTGGGTGGCGCAGGAGCCCAGACCGTTCAGGCCCAGGGAGAACTCATAGTTTTCCCCGGTGGGGTCGTACTTGCCTCCGGCGTACATCTCGCAGAACACCAGCTCCCAGTTGTACCGCCCCTCCTTCTCGTTCCAGTCCACGGGACAGCCCCGGCCCTGGTCCTCCACCTGGATGGACCGGTCCTGGAACCGGGTGACGGTGATCACCCGTCCGAAGCCCGCCCGGGCTTCGTCGATGGCGTTGGAGAGAATCTCGAACACCGCGTGCTCGCAGCCCTCCAGCCCATCGGAGCCGAAAATGACGCCGGGCCGTTTCCGGACCCGGTCCGCTCCCTTCAGGCTGGAAATGCTGTCGTTGTCGTATGCTTTTTTCTTGGCCATATCCTTCCTCCGGCGGCCGAAGCCGCCAATTCTCCAATATACAAATCCTATTTTAACGCAAAAATTTCCGTCTGGCAAGAGCCGGACGGGGATAGGGAAAAAATGTTTTTCCGGGGCAAAAAGTTGCAGGCAGCGGGGCCGCCATAACAAACCGGCAACCGGCGGGATAGCATGCGCCGCAAGGGTTTTCCACATTTTCCACCGGGTTTTCCACAGCGTTATGTCAACAAGGAAAACCGCCAAAAATGCCGGAAGGCCACAGGAGCGGGCAGAAAGCGCCGCCGGTCCGCGAAAAATGCAGACCGACGGCGGCACATGTCTCACAGCCAGCTCTGGTCGAAGCCGTAGGGCAGCAGCTCCCGCAGGCGGAAGCTCCTGGCCTGCCCCTGACCGTTGAGGCAGATGACCTCCATCTCCGGGGCGAATTCCATCATCACCTGGCGGCAGGAGCCGCAGGGCACGCAGTAGTCCTCACTTTTCCCGGCGATGACGATGCGCACAAAGTCCCGGTGCCCCTCGCTGACGGCCTTGAAGATGGCGGTGCGCTCGGCGCAGATGGTGCAGCCGTAGGCGGCGTTTTCAATGTTGCAGCCGGTGAAAACCGTTCCGTCGGCGCACTCCAGCGCCGCCCCCACCGGAAAGTGGGAATAGGGGATATAGGCCCGGTCCAGCATGGCCACAGCGGCCTGGCAAAGCTCGTCTCTTGTCACGAAGCAAGTCTCCTTCCGTGATGTTTCTGAAGAAAATTGTAGTATAAATTCCGCCTTTCGTCAAGTCCTATCCGCCGTAGGGGGCAATGGTGACGCCGGTGTAGTACCAGTGGAGAATCTCCTGCCAGGACTTGCCGTCCTGGGCCAGGCGGTTGGCCCCGTACTGGCTCATACCCACCCCGTGGCCGAAGCCGGTGACGTGGAATGTGACCCTGTCCGCCGCGGCCTCCGCCGTGAAGCACGCCGACCGCAGGCCAAACAGGCTCCGGACCTGGGTGCCCTCCACCGTGACGCCGCCGATGCAGATGCTCTCCACCCGGCCGGAGGCGTTTTCCACCCGGCCGGTGATCCAGGTTTCCGGCCCTCCGGCAAAGGACGCCTCCGGATAGGCTGCCAGGAAGGTCTGCTGAAACTCCGCCGCCGGGATTTCCTGGACGCTGTAGTAATTGGGCACGGTGTCCTCCCCCTCGGGGCTTTCCACGCTGTGCAGATACGGCAGGGTGGACACCCACACGTCCCCGGAGTTGGCGGTGACCCCGGCGGAGGAGGAGTGGAAGGCCGCCAGAATGGGCTGGCCGTTGTAGAGGATCACCTGGCCGTCGGTGTCCCGTACGGCCTGCTGGACCTTGGCCTCGTATTCGGCGGCGCGGTCCCCCCACTTTTCCGCCGCCGCCTGGGCGGAGGTGTAGGCATTGCAGCAGCGGTAATCCATGCACACGTCGGCGTCCGGGTGGGCGGCCTTCCGGCCGGAGGCCATGTGGTAATAGATGAAGGTCCGCTCCGCCACGGCCTGAGCGTCCAGGGCCTGCTGGTGGAAGGCGGCGGGCATCTCCCCCCGGACCACCCCGGGCAGATACTCCGCCATGGTCATCTCCACCACCTGCTCCCCGTCCCATACCCGCAGCAAAGTGTCCGCATCGGCGGCGGGTTGTCCCGCATTTTCGCCGGTCTGTCCCGGGTCAGCCCCCGGGACGGAGCGGGACACGTCCGGCGCAGCTCCGCTGCTCAGCCATCCCCCGCCGAACAGCAGCACCGTCAGCAAAAGCCCCGCCGCCCAGTAACGCATGTCCATCCCTCCTGTGGCTTTTTCTCCAGCATATGCACAGGCCCCCACCGGCAGAACAAACCCCGGCGGGATTTTCCCGCCGGGGTGAAGGGGTCGGATGCTCAGCCGAAGCTGCGGTTGGAGCGGAGGGTCACCTCCACGTCGAACTGTTGGCCGTCCCGGAGGATGGTCAGGGTCACGGTGTCGCCGATGATGTGGCTGCGCCGGGCCGTCAGCAGGTCGGAGGTAACGGACACGGCCTGGCCGTCTGCCGCCAGGATCACGTCCCCGGCCCGAAGCCCCGCATCGGCTGCGCCGGAGCCGGCGCTGACCTCCATGACCTGGACCTGGGTGCCGCCGCCGTCCTTTTCCACGGTGGTGACGGTGATGCCCAGGGAGGGGGCGCCCCGGTAGTGGCCGTTGGCGATGAGGTCGTTGACCACGAAGCTGACGGAGCTGATGGGCAGGGCGAAGCCCAGGCCCTCCACCGTGGCCTCGGTGCTGTCGGTGGTGCTCATTTTCAGAGTGTTGATGCCGATGACCTGGCCGTATTCATTGATCAGGGGGCCGCCGGAGTTGCCGTTGTTCAGGGCGGCGCTGGTCTGCAGCAGGGTCATGGTCTTGCCGTCCACCTCCACGGCGCGGTTGACGGCGGAGATGATGCCGCTGGTCATGGTGCCCCGCAGCTCCACCCCCAGGGGGTTGCCGATGGCATAGGCGGTGTCGCCCACCTGCACCAGGTCGGAGTTGCCGAACTCGGCGGCGGGCAGGGGATTCTGGGGATCGGCCTTCAGCACGGCCAGGTCCTCCTCCTCGTCAAAGCCCACCAGGTTCACCTCATAGGTGACGCCGGTGTCCAGGGCCACCCAGCAGCTCTTGCCGCCGGAGATCACATGGGCGTTGGTGATGATATACCCGTCGGAGGTCATGATGACGCCGGTGCCGATGGAGGCCCCCTCCGACTGCTCGGACACCACGGTGACCACGGAGGGATTCACCTTGGCATATACCTCCTGGGCCGTCAGGGGCTGGCCCTGGGGGTCCCGGCAGGCCAGGCGCACGCCGGGGTCTCCCTGAATCCGGGGAATGCTGGTGGCCTTGCTGCCGAAAATGTCCACAATGCTGCTGGGGTTGTCGCCGTCGCCGTCGGGCAGGGGCCGATGCTGGCCGCTGCCGCTGCTGCCGCCCAGTATGGCCGCCAGCACCACCGCCGCCACCGTCACCGCCAGCACGGCCAGGGAGATCCACAGCCACAGACGGCTGCGGCGCTTCTCCTTTTTGGCGGCCTGCTGCCAGACGTTCTGGGGCATGGGGTCCCGCTGGACATAGTAGCTGACCACCTCCCGGCCCTGGGGCTCCTGGGGAATGTACCAGGAGACTACCTCCTTCGGTTCCTCCGGGGCCGCTTCCGGGGTCTCCGGCAGGTCCGGATTTTCCGGAGTTTCCGGGCAGATATCCTTGTTTTCGTCTGTCATAGCAAAAGTTCCTCTCATGTATTGCGCATGGGGTGGGCCAGCTGCACGGTGAAGCTGAAGGAGGTGACGCCGTTTTCGCTGGTGACGGTGATCTTCTCCTTATGCTGGGACAGGATGGTTTTCACCACGTACAGGCCCAGCCCGTAGCCGTCCTTGTCCTCGCTGCGGGATTTGTCGGATTTGTGGAAGCGCTCGAACAGCAGGGGAATCTCCTCCGCCGGAATGGTGTGGCCGGTGTTGCGCACGGTGACCACCGCCTTGTCGCCGCCGGTCTCCGTCAGCCCCAGGTACAGGGTGGACCCGGGGGCGGCGAACTTGGCGGCGTTTTCCAGCAGGTTATAGATCACCTGGGTGATCAGGTCGTTGACCCCCTGGACCATGACGGAATCCTCGGGGATGTCCGCCTCCACGTCCAGGCCCCGGTCGGTGATCTTCTGCTCCATGGACAGCAGGGCCAGGCGCATACTCTCGCACAGGTCAAAGTCCTCCTTCTTCATGTCCTGCTGGGACTGTATCTGGGAGATATCCAGCATCCGGCGGACCAGGCGGCTGAGGCGGCGGCTTTCGTCGGAGATGATCTGGAGATATTTCCGTTCCTTCTCCGGGGGAATGGTGCCGTCCAGGATGCCGTCGGTATATCCGGCGATGGTGGTCATGGGGGTTTTCAGCTCGTGGGAGATGTTGGCGATGAACTCGCTTCGCTGGTGCTCGGTTTCCGCCAGGGAGTCGGCCATGTTGTTGAAGGACGCCGCCAGCTCGCCGATCTCGTCGCTGCGGCCGGTGTCCTGCATACGCACGTCGAAGTTTCCGGCGGCATAGGACCGGGTGGCCTGGACCATCTCCCGGATGGGCTGAATCTGGCGCATGGAGGTCAGGGAGCTGGCCACAAAGGAGATCAGCAGGATGATGGCCGAGGTCATGAAGAACAGGCCGATGAAGGAGCGCCACATGCTCATCAGGGACCGGGCGTCCATCACCGCCAGGACCATGCCCACGGTGCCGCCGTCCTCCTGGGTGACGGGCACCGCCACCACGAACTGCCGGATGTCGTATGCGCCGCCGATGCTGCTGCGGCCCTGGTAAAAGCCCTTGTCCCCGAAAACGGCGTCCTGAATCTCCTGGGGGACGGACACCACCTGGCCTCCCAGCCGCTGGTCGGAGGTCAGCAGGGCGTAGCCCTGGTCGTTGCACAGGAGAAAGTCCGCCTTGGTAAGCCCGGCGGCCAGGGCGATGAGATTCTGCAGGCTGGGGCTGGCGGTCTGCCCGCCGGAGGCCAGATAGTCCCCGGACATGTTGGCAATCAGCTCCGCGTGCTGGCGCATTTCGCTGCGCCGCTCGGACACGGTGTCGTTATAGCTCAGGGCGTAAAACGACACGCCCAGCAGCAAAAGCGTCAGCAGCACCATGCCCGCCGTCAGCAGGAACTGCTGCCAATAGAGACTGTCGAACCGGCGGCGGAACCGGGTGATCTTTTCCTGGCTCATTTCACTTCAAACTTATAGCCCACGCCCCACACGGTTTTCAGCTCCCACTGGTCGGACACGCCCTCCACCTTTTCCCGCAGGCGCTTGATGTGCACGTCCACGGTGCGGGAGTCGCCGAAATAGTCGAAGCCCCACACCTCGTCCAGCAGCTGGTTGCGGGTATACACCCGGTTGGGGGTGGAGGCCAGGTGATACAGAAGCTCCAGCTCCTTGGGGGGCGTGTCGATCTTCCTGCCGTCCACCAGCAGCTCATAGCTGTCCAGGTCGATGACCAGCTTGTCGAAGGTCAGGCGCTTTTTGGTGTCGTCGGGAATTTCGCTGCGGCGGAGCACCGCGTTGATGCGGGCCATCAGCTCCTTCATCTCGAAGGGCTTCACCAGATAGTCGTCGGCCCCCATTTCCAGGCCGGTGATCCGGTCGTTGACCTCGCTTTTGGCGGTGAGCATGATGATGGGGGTCTTGGCCTTTTCCCGGATGTGGGCGCACACGGCCCAGCCGTCCATCACCGGCAGCATGATGTCCAGCAGCACCATGTCCGGGGCCTCCCGGTCAAATTCCTCCACGGCCTTGCCGCCGTCGTAGGCGATGCGGACGTCGAACCCCTCTTTTTCCAGGTACATGCGGATCAGGTCGGAGATATTGCGGTCGTCCTCGACCACCAGAATGTTGCGTGCCATGCGCTTTGCCTCCCACTTGTGAGTATCGTTGGTGTTTTTCTTTATTATACCGCCCCGGCCGGGACTTTCCTGAACTTTCTGTAAATTCAGACATACCGGATAGGACAGTATACCACAAAAATCCGGGTTTGTATAGATTTTCGGGGGCTTGAGACTGTCGAAAAAGTCTTTTTTGACAAGCTGAAGCCCCCGGCCGGGGCCGGAGGCTTGGAAAAATCCTTATTCGGCGCTTTTGCGCTTGGTCTTGCCGTAGCCATAGCCATAGCCGTAGCCATACCCATAACCGTAGCCGTAGCCATAGCCGGAGGAGGAGCCCCGGACGTTGGCGGCGCAGTTGAACACAAAGCCGGCCATCCGGGCGTCGGCCCCGGCCAGGGCCTGGATGCCCTCGAAGATCTGGGTGGTGGCGGCAAAATCCTCCCGGATGACGTAGATCACCCGGTCCACATGGCGGCACATGGCCAGGGCGTCGGCCATCATGGCGCAGGGCGGCGTGTCCAGCACGATGTAGTCAAACATGGGGCGCAGGGTGTTTATCAGCGCCTCCAGCTTGTCGTATTGCAGCAGGTTCATGGGGGCGTGGATGGGCTCGCTGCCGGCAAAGACGTACAGGGACGTGTCCTCATAGCGCAGGAAGTGCACCTGGTCCAGGCTGCCGGACAGGCACTGGCCCAGACCCTCGGAGGGCTTGGTGATGCCCAGCAGGGCCTTGTCGCTGGGGCCCCGGAGGTCGCCGTCGATCAGCAGGACCTTTTTTCCCTCCCGGGCCAGGGACAGGGCCAGGTTCACGGACACGGAGCTTTTCCCCTCGGAGGGGATGGAGCTTGTGACCATGATGACCTTGTCCTCGTCCTTCAGCTGCCGCAGCAGCTTCAGCCGCAGCAGGCGATACGCCTCGCAGAAGGCGCTGTCGGTCTGCATGCGGGTGATCAGCAGCCCCTGCTGGGGGCCGTTTTTCCGGCGCTTGGGGGCCGTGCGGGGGATGGAGGCCAGGGCCGTCAGGCTTACCAGGCGCTTGACGTCGCCGGTGGAGGACACCGTCCGCCGCAGGGCGGCGGCCACGATGAGCACCGCCAGCGCCAGCACCACGCCCAGGGCCGCGCCCTTGACGGCGCTGCGCACCCAGGGATCGGCGTTATACGGCGTGTCGGGCAGGGAGGGCTCCTGGTTCACCACCAGCTGCGTTTCGCCCAGGACCAGGCGGTTCACCTGGGGATACACGTCGATGACGGCGCAGAGGATGTCATAGGCGTCCTGGGGGCTGGGGCTTTCCACCGTCAGGACGAAGAAGCTGGTGTCCTTGATGGCGGAGGAGGAGATGACGCCGTTGAGATAGGTGACGCCCAGTCGCTGGAGCAGCAGCTCCTGCATGCGGTCGGAGGTCAGCAGATAGGGGAAGGTGTCCGCCACCTGCTGGGCAGCGGATTTGTTGTAATACTGGCTGTAGCCGGAGAGGTCGGTGCCGCCCACAAAGCTGAGATTCACGGAGAACACCGCCTCGGAGCGGTACATGGGGCGGAAGGTGCGGTGGGCCCGCCAGCCCATCAGGGCGGCGCACAGCACCACCAGGGCCAGGCACACCGGCCACAGGCGCGTCAGCGCCCGGCCCATCCGCCGCAGCAGGACGGACAGGTCGATGGGCTGGACCTCGGTATTGGTATGGGTCGTATGTTGTTCCATAGTGCGCCTCACTGCGTCTTACGGGCGGAGTGCTGCCCGTAGCCGTATTTGTCGTATTTCTTGCCGTAGCCGTATCCATAGCCGGAGGACCAGGCGGCCAGATGGGCCATATCGTTGAGGATGCAGCCCAGAAACTCCGCCTTACCGGCCCGCAGGGCGTCAATGGCGTCGTTGATCTCCGGCGCGGGGACGGTGTCCTGCCGCACCACCAGCACCGACGCGTCGGACAGGTCCGACAGAAGCTCACTGTCGGAGAAGAAGCCCAGAGGCGGGGAGTCGATGATGACGTAGTCATACCGCTCCCGGGCCAGAGCCACCACCTTGGCCAGCTGGTCCGAGGCCAGCAGCTCGATGACGTCGGTATAGGACTTGGTGCTCAGCAGGGAGTGCAGCCCCGTGGCGGGGTCTGTGACGGCGGCGGAGAGGATCTTCTCCGGGGCGGCGGACTCTGTCAGCAGGGTGCCCAGCTCGTTTTTCTGCTTCACGGACAGGCCCAGCATCTCGCTTTGCACCGGGCGGCGCAGGTCCAGGTCGATGAACAGAACGGACACCCCCCGGGAGGCCAGGGAAATGGCCGTGTTGGCGGCCAGGGTGGATTTGCCCTCTGCCGCGGACACGCTGGAAAACAGGAATACCCGGCGGCCCTTGGCGTGCTCATGCTGGAACTTTTCGGCGATGCGGTGGATGGACTCGGTAAAGGCAAAGCTGATGGCCGGGGACGAGATATTCAGGTTCCGGCGCAGGCGCTTGCCGGCCCGGCGGGACCGCCGCTCCCGGCGGTCGTCCATCCAGCCCAGGAGCTTCCGGGTCCGGCGGCCCTCGTGGGGCACGGTGGAGATGAGCTTGGCGTCCAGGTCGCTGCGGGCGCCCTCCTGGGTCTGGACCGTGCCGCTGGTGACGCTGGCCCAGGCAACGCCCAGGGCGGTAAGCGCCGCACCGGCGATGGCGGCCATCAGGCAGATCCTGGGCACGTTATAGCTGCGGGAGGGGGCCACGGACAGGCTGGGGGAGTTAAGCTGGGACAGCACCGCCGTGGAGGACACATGGGCCGACAGGGACCCGTAGTTATCGGACACGGCCTTGAGCAGCACCAGGGCCTGACGGGGGGTGCCGGCGGTGACGGTGACCCGGATGAGGTTGGTCTCCCCCAGCTGCTGGGCGGAAACGGTGCCGTTCAGGGGCATGCCCAGATTCTGCTCCATGGTCTGGCGCAGGACCCGGCTCTGCAGCAGCTGGGAATAGGAGGCAGCCACATCGGCGGCGGCGGTGATATTCGTATAGTACAGGTTGCTGGTGCGGGTGGTGACGGAGAAGGTGGTGGAGCTGGTATACTGCTGGGTCACGAAGCACGTCAGCACGATCCACGCCGCCATGGCGCAGGTGAGGGCCGCCAGCAGCAGCATCCACAGCTGCCGCGCCAGCGCCCGCAGGATGCAGAGGGGCTCGATATGGGACCATTGCAGGCCCTGATTGTTTTCATCCATGACGATCCCTCCTTTATTCCACCACCACCGCCAGATAGACGGTATAGCTCTGGCCCTGGGCGGTGACGCTGTAACCCACATGATACGTTCCGGGGACGGACGTGTCCACCGGGGACTCGATGCTGACCTGTCCGGCGGACAGGGCCGTTCCGTCGGGGGCGGTGACGCTTTGGATATACCCGGCGGCATCAAAGGCCGATCCCCGGGGCAGGTACACCAGATAGTCCGACAGGGTGATCAGCTGCGGCCCGCCGGCGGTGATGACCACCTTCAGCGGCAGCACCACCGTGCTGCCTAGGCGGCTGTCCACCTGAGCGGTGACGCTGTATACCCCGGGCTGGCTGTTGATGACGTTCTGGGAGGTGATGCGGATGCCGCTGCTGATGTCGCCGTCCAGCACGTCCGAGGCGGTGAGCCGGTCCAGCAGGGTCACGGTCTGGCCCGCAGGGTACACCAGGGGCTGAGACAGGGCGAAGCGGGGGGCCTCGTAATCCGTGTAGCGGACGGTGCGGGTGACGGTGGCCATATTGTTGGCGGAGTCAAAAACGATGTAGGTGACCTGGGCGCTGCTGTCGGTCAGGGAGGGGGACACGCCCTTGATGAGGATCTGGTCCGTCAGGTCCCCGTCCCGGTCGTCGGAGGCCATGACCCCCTGCAGCAGGGCCTCCTCTCCGGCGGTGACGCTGACGTCGATGGAATCGGTGGAACAGGTGATCACCGGGGGCGTCACGTCCACAGTGAGGCGGCGGTAGATCCGCAGGCCGCAGAAGGCCAGCAGCACCAGGATGAACAGCGCAGCGATCACGCGCTGCATTTTGCGGATGGCTCTCATAGCTCGTCCTCCCTTGGGGAAAAAATAGGCTCGTCCGTCCCCACCAGGGGGCGGTCCTCTAAAATACGGCGGGGGTTCTCCTCCAGCAGCAGCCGGGGGCAGGCGGGGGAAAAATCCTCGGCCAGGGTGCGGCGCAGCAGCTCCATATGGGTGGTGCGGACGGTGGGCCGGTGGGCGTCGCTGGCGGCGGCGTGAGCCAGCCCCCGCTCCAGCAGCCACAGGGCTGTGTCCTGGGCCCGGCGGCCCAGACGCCCCAGAATGCTGCCCTTGTTCAGCTGGATGACCACGCCCCGCTCAAACCACCGCCGGACCATATAGGGGTCCCGCTGCACGGCATCGTACCGCTCCGGGTGGGCGGCCACCGGAACGAGGCCCCGGCGGCGGATGGCGCGGAAGCACTGCTCCATGAACTCCGCCGACTCGTCAAAATAGAACTCCACCAGCAGATACCGGCCCCCGCCCAGGGTCTGAAGCTGGCGGCGGTCCAGCAGCCGGTCCAGCTCCGGGGTGCAGAACACCTCGGCCCCCGGGTGGATGCCCAGAGGGATCCCCTCCTGCTCCAGGGCCTGCCGCAGCCGGGAAAAGCCCGTGCGCAGGGCGGCGGAGCGGTAATTCTTCGGGCCGTCCCCGGGAAGATTGCAGTGGGGCGTGGCGATGATGTCCGTGACGCCGGAGTCCGCCGCCATGCGGGCCATCTGCAGCGAGTCTTCCATAGAGGGGGACCCATCGTCCACCCCCGGCAGAATGTGGCAGTGAATATCCACCATGGCGGCGCTTCCCCCTCTCCCAAAGCACAATACGCGAAATTATAGTCAAGTATAGCACGTTTCCCCGGGCTTTTCAAGTCGAAGAAAGGCGAATCCCGCCGGTGGACGGCCCGGGCGGAAAAATCCCCTCCGGCGGGGCCGGAGGGGATGCGGACATTTGCCTGGCGGGTCAGAACAGATCGGGATACAGGGCCGACACCTGCCGGTACCAGCTTTGATAATCGGACAGGGTGTCGCCGTCCAGGGAGTATACCTGCCATTGGGCGGCGGAGTCGGCGGTGGTCAGGGCCTGCCCCAGGGGATACTTGCCCCGCTCCAGCTCCGTGGGATAGTACATCCCCGCGTAGTCGGAACCGGCGTCATAGGCGGTGAGGAACAGCAGATAGGGCTTGCCGGTTTCCATAGGCAGATAGCCCCCCTGGGTCCACAGGGCGTCGTCTGCGGTGTAGCACTCCTCGGTGATCACCAGCTGCGCCGGGGCCTGGCCCTTCAGCACCTGGGTCACCTGGCCGGTGGTTTTGGTATAGCCGGAGGCGACGTTGCCGTCGCTGTAGCGGGAGAGGACGTTTTCCTGAGTCTCCGGGGTAAATACCACGATCAGGTCGCTGACCTCCTGCAATTGGGACACCGTTGCCGCCTGGGTCACCCGGTCCGCGGACAGCCGGTGGACGGTCTGCTGTCTGGCGCCGCAGGCGGTCAGCATCACCAGGGCCAGCGCCAGCAGACAGGAAAGCAGAACTTTTGTGCGTCTCATGGAAAAGCCTCCTTTATATAAGATACCATCATTATACCATACCCGGGGGGGAGTACAATTGGCAAATTGCAGAATTTTCCGAACGGAATCTATGGCTTTTCCACAAGAATAAACGGATATTTTGAACAAAATGTGAATTTACAGCGTGGTCACAAAGCGCCGCAGGCCGTCGTCCAGCAGCCGGGCGGCCTCGTCGCCCTGTCCGGCGGCGATGAGGTCCGTGAACCGGGCCAGGGTACGCAGGCTCTCCTCCCGGCCTACGGACCGGATATAGCCGGACCAGAACTCCAGGTTCACCTGCATGAAGGCGTTGAACAGCAGGGGGGTGATGGTGTTGCCGCTTAAAAACGTCACCCCCCGGTGATAGCGGAACAGGGCCTGGGCCAGGGCGGCGGTGTCCGGGGCCTCCTCCGCCTGGCGCTGGAGGGCGCGGAGGGTGTCCAGATCGGCGGGGGTGTGGGACGCGGCCAGGTCCCGCAGGGCCGGGGCCTCCAGATAATACCGCAGGCGCAGGATGCTGCGGGCGGTTTTCTCATCGGGAAGGCCCCCGTGATAATCCATGATGGCCATCAGCGTTTCCAGGCTGCCGGTCTGGGCATAGTCCGCCACGGTGACGCCCCGGCGGGAGGCGATATCCAGAAAGCCCAGGCGGTGCAGCTCCCGCAGGCCCTCGTGGACCACGGTTTTGCTGATGTGCATGGTGTCGGCCAGCTCCCGCTCCGTGGGCAGCTGGTCCCCGGGCTTCAGCTGCCCGGACAGGATCGCCCCCTCCACCTGCTGGATAAACAGCTCCCGGATAGACGGGGCCACAATGGGACGGAAATCCATGGCATATCCTCCTTCTGGTCCGACCAGGACCATAAAATAGGATACCATAACTTTATAAGAACAGTCAATAGCTTTTTGCCCCGGAAATTGGTATCATTAAGGTGAGTTCATGCAGAAAAATCGCCCTTGAGGCGGAGATAAAGGAGATTTCACATGGGAAAGAACATCAACGGCGACCGGCCCACCGCGTTCCCCCTGGAGCAGGAGAAGCTGCCCTTTACCATCCCCGTGGTGGAGGAGCCCCGGCCCAAGATCGCCAAGCTGGTGGCCATGATCACCGACCGGGTGCCCGCCAAGCTCAAGGGCGTCAAGGGCAACGACCCGGAATACTGGGGCCTGGCGGACCTGATCAGCGACGAAATGGCGGACGTGGCCCTGAAGATGGGCGTCCGCAAGCCCAAGACCATCGGGCAGCTGATGAAGCTGACCAAGCTGGAGCGGGAGCCCCTGCAGAAGCTGCTGGACGACATGGCCTGGGTGGGCCTGATCGAGTATAACTGGGAGAATCTGGACGGGAAGAACCCCGACCACGAAAAGCGCTATGTTCTGCCCCAGTTCGTCCCCGGCAGCGCGGAGTTCTTCAATATGCGCCGCAGCCAGATGGACGAGCATCCCCAGGTGGCGGCCTTCTTCGAGCGGATGACCTTCCTGCCCCTGGAAAAGATCACCCCCATGGTGCCTCCCGGAGGCGCCGGCATCGGCATGCATGTGATCCCTGTGGAAAAGGCCATCGAAACGGAGAACGAGGCCGTGGGCCTGGAGAAGATCTCCTATTGGCTGCACAAGTACGAGGGCAAGTACGCCAAGAGCATGTGCTCCTGCCGGGCCAGCCGCCAGTATCTGAACGAGGGCTGCGGCGACGACCCGGAGAGCTGGTGCATCGCCGTGGGCGACATGGCCACCTATATCGTGGAAACCGGCCGGGGCGAGTACATCACCTATGACGAGGCCATGGCCATCTTCAAGAAGGCCGAGGACAACGGCTTCGTCCATCAGATCACCAACATCGACGGCGAACAGAAGATTTTCGGCATCTGCAACTGCAACGTCAACGTCTGCAACGCCCTGCGGACCAGCCAGCTGTTCAACACCCCCAACATGTCCCGCAGCGCCTATGTGGCCCGGGTGGAGACGGACCAGTGCGTGGCCTGCGGCCGGTGCGTGGAATACTGTCCCGCCGGTGCGGTGAAGCTGGGCCAGAAGCTGTGCACCAAGGACGGTCCCGTGGAGTATCCCCGGCAGGAGCTGCCGGATGCGGTGAAGTGGGGCCCCGACAAGTGGGCCGTCGACTACCGGGACAAGAACCGCGTCAACTGCTACGACACCGGCACCGCCCCCTGCAAGACCGCCTGCCCCGCCCACATCGCGGTGCAGGGCTATCTGAAGCTGGCGGCCCAGGGCAAGTACCGGGAGGCCCTGCAGCTGATCAAGCGGGAGAATCCCTTCCCCGCCGTGTGCGGCCGCATCTGCAACCGCCGCTGCGAGGACGCCTGCACCCGGGGCACCGTGGACCAGGCGGTGGCCATTGACGAGGTGAAGCGCTTCATCGCCCAGCAGGACCTGGACGCCGCCACCCGGTTCGTGCCGGAGAAGGTGATCCCCAAGGTAGATGGCGAATTTGACCAGCAGATCGCCATCATCGGCGGCGGCCCGGCGGGCCTGTCCTGCGCCTATTACCTGGCGGAGAAGGGCTATCGCCCCACCGTGTTTGAAAAGGAGCGCCGCCTGGGCGGTATGCTGGAAAACGGCCTGCCCAGCTTCCGGCTGGAGAAGGACGTGGTCCAGGCGGAGATCGACGTGCTGCGGGAAATGGGCGTCCAGTTCCGCTGCGGCGTGGAGGTGGGCAAGGACGTGACCATTGCCCAGCTGCGGGAGCAGGGCTATCAGGGCTTCTATGTGGCCGTGGGCCTGCAGTCCGGCGGCAGGCTGAACATCCCCGGCGACGACGCCCAGGGCGTCACGGCGGGCATCGACTTCATGCGCCGGGTCAACGGCGGCCAGGAGACGAAGCTGGAAGGCCGGGTGGTGGTCATCGGCGGCGGCAACATCGCGGCAGACGTGGCCCGGACGGCGGTGCGCTGCGGCGCGGAGTCCGTGGACCTGTACTGCCTGGAGAGCTATGACGATATGCCCATGGGCCCGGAGGACCGGGGCGAGTGTGAGCGGGACGGCATCACCATCCACGCCGGATGGGGCCAGACGGAGATCGTCACCGAAAACGGCCATGCCGCCGGGATCCGCTTCCACAAGTGTCTGCGGGTGAAGAACGACCAGGGCCGCTTCGCCCCGGAGTTTGACGACAACGACACCTGCCAGGCCCAGTGCGCCGCGGTGCTGTACTGCATCGGCCAGAAGGTGGATTGGCGGCAGCTGCTGACCGGCACCGCCGTGACCTTCAACCCCAACGGCACCGCCCAGGTGGACCCCGTGACCTATCAGACGGCGGAGCCCGGCATCTTCGCCGGCGGCGACGCCGTCACCGGCCAGAAGTTCGCCATTGACGCCATTGCCGCCGGTAAGGAGGGCGCCATCTCCCTGCACCGGTTCGTCCAGAAGGCCACCCTGACCATCGGCCGCAACCGCCGGCAGTTCGTGGAGCTGGACAAGGAGAACGCCCTGATTCCCGTGGGCTTTGACAACACCCCCCGCCAGCAGATCGGGTATAACGAGGCCCTGCGCCGGACCTTCCGGGACGAGCGCATCGCCTTCACCGCCCAGCAGGTGCAGAAGGAGACGGCCCGCTGCCTCAGCTGCGGCGCCTCCGTGGTGGACCCCAACAAGTGCATCGGCTGCGGCGTGTGCACCACCAAGTGCGCCTTTGACGCCATCCACCTGCACCGGGAGCGTCCGGAGTGCACCCACATGATCCCCGCCGAGGACAAGATGAAGGCCATCCTGCCCTACATGGTCAAGCGGGAGATCAAGATCCGCAAGGCCGGGAAGAAGTAATGCACGAGCTGGGAATCGTCTTTCATGTGATCCGGGCCGTGGAGAACATCGGCCGGGAGCAGGGCCTCACCGACGTGGCGTCGGTGACCCTGGAGCTGGGCCAGGTGTCCGGCGTGGTGCCCCACGAGCTGGAGAGCTGCTGGAAATGGGCGGCGGCCCGGACGGAGCTGATGCCCCGGGCGGCGCTGCGGTTCGAGACGGTCCACGCCATCACTCACTGCGATGGCTGCGGCCGGGACTACGACACCGTACCCCAGGGCCGGACCTGCCCCTATTGCGGCAGCGAGGACACCTGGCTGGTGCAGGGGAACGAAGTGAATATCAAGGAGATCGAGGCGCAGTAACGCGCCGTCTGCGCCCCCGCTTGCCGTTGACAAGCGGGGGCGCAGGGCGTATAATGGGGTCACAATCCAATATGGGAATGCATTGAGAGTCTGAGTCATGCACAGGGAACGTCCGGGAGACCGGGCGGGCTTTGGCATGGCTCTTTTTTCACGGAAAGGAGAGATCGCTATGTACGATGCCGTCATCATCGGCGGCGGCGCGGTGGGCTGCGCCGTGGCCCGGGAGCTGAGCCGCTGGCAAGTGAAAATCTGTCTGGCGGAGCAGGGGGAGGACGTGTGCGTGGGCACCAGCAAGGCCAATTCCGCCATTGTTCACGCCGGGTTCGACGCCCCCGCCGGCTCTATGAAGGCCCGGTTCAACGTGGAGGGCAGCCGCCGGATGGAGGCGCTGTCCCGGGAGCTGGACTTCCCCTATCGCCGCAACGGGGCCCTGGTGGTGTGCTTTGAGGAGGCGGGCCTGCCCCGGCTGGAGGAGCTTCTGCAGCGGGGCCGGGCCAACGGCGTGGAGGGCCTGGAGATCCTCCGGGGCGGCAGGCTCCATGAGCTGGAGCCCGCCCTGTCGGAGAAGGCCGTGGCCGCGCTGTACGCCCCCACCAGCGCCATCATCTGCCCCTTCGGCATGACCATCGCCCTGGCGGAAAACGCCGCCCATAACGGCGTGACCTTCCGCTTCGACACCCGGGTGGAGACCATCCGCCGGACAGGGGAGGGCTATGTGCTGGAGACGTCCCGGGGGCCGCTGGAGACCCGGGCCGTTATCAGCGCCGCCGGTGTGTGGGGCGATGTGCTCCATAACCAGGTCTGCGGCGACACCGCCCGCATCGTGCCCCGGCGGGGGGAATACTGCCTGCTGGACAGGAAGGACGGCGGCCTGGTGCAGCGGACCGTTTTCCAGCTGCCCGGCCCCATGGGCAAGGGCGTTCTGGTGACGCCTACGGTCCACGGCAACCTGCTGGTGGGCCCCACGGCTGCGGACCAGCCCCAGCGGGACCGCACCGCCACCACGGCGGAGGGTCTGGCCTTTGCCCAGGATATGGCCCGCAAAAGCGTGCCGGGCCTGCCCCTGCGGGACGTGATCACCAGCTTTGCCGGGCTGCGGGCCCATCTGGCGGAGGGGGACGACGATTTCCGCGTGGGCCAGCCCGTCCCCGGGTATTTCGAGGCTCTGGGCATCGAGTCCCCGGGGCTGTCCTCCGCTCCGGCCATCGGGGCCTATCTGGCAGAGCAGGCGGCGGCGTATCTGGGGGCGGCGGAAAAGCCGGACTTTGACCCCCTGCGCCGGGACATCGTCCACCTGCGGGAGCTGCCCTTTGAGGAGCGGCAGCGTCTGGCGGCGGAAAACCCCGCCTACGGCAATATCGTGTGCCGCTGCGAGGGCATTAGCGAGGGGGAGATCGTGGACGCCATCCACCGCACCCCCGGGGCCCGGTCCCTGGACGGGGTGAAGCGCCGGGTGCGGGCCGGTATGGGCCGGTGCCAGGGGGGCTTCTGCACCCCCCGGGTCATGGAGATCCTGTCCCGGGAGCTGGGGGTACCCCAGACGGAGCTGACGAAAAACGGCGGAGCATCCCGGCTGCTGGCCGGGCGGACCAAGGAGGAAGCATGATGAAACACGTACAGCTTGCCATCATCGGCGGCGGGCCCGCGGGTCTGGCCGCCGCTGCCGCCGCCCGGAAGGCCGGCGTGGAGGACCTGCTGATCATCGAGCGGGACCGGGAGCTGGGCGGCATTCTGAACCAGTGCATCCACGCGGGCTTCGGCCTGCACACCTTCTCCCGGGAGCTTACCGGGCCGGAGTACGCCCGGCGGTTTGCCGACCAGGTCCGGGAGCTGGAGATTCCGTATCTGCTGAACACCATGGTGCTGGACCTGTCCCGGGACCGGGTGCTGACGCTGACGGGCCGGGAGACGGGACTGGTGCAGCTGGACGCCGATGCGGTGATCCTGGCCATGGGCTGCCGGGAGCGGCCCCGGGGGGCCCTGAACATCCCCGGCTGCCGCCCGGCGGGCATCTATTCCGCCGGTACCGCCCAGCGGCTGGTGAATATGGAGGGGCTGATGCCCGGCCGGGACGTGGTGATCCTGGGCAGCGGCGACATCGGCCTGATCATGGCCCGGCGGATGACGTTGGAGGGGGCAAAGGTCCACGCGGTGGCGGAGGTGATGCCCTATTCCGGCGGCCTGAAGCGGAACATCGTCCAGTGTCTGGAGGATTTCGGCATTCCCCTGTATCTGTCCACCACCGTGGTGGACATTCATGGCCGGGAGCGGCTGGAGGGCGTGACCCTGGCCCAGGTGGACGGGAACCGCCGCCCCATCCCCGGGACGGAGCGGGACATCCCCTGCGACACCCTGCTGCTGTCGGTGGGTCTGCTGCCGGAAAACGAGCTGAGCCAGCAGGCCGGGGTCCGGCTGGACGCCGTTACCGGCGGGCCGGAGGTGGGGGACGATCTGTCCACCTCCGTTCCCGGCGTGTTCGCCTGCGGCAACGTGCTGCACGTCCACGATCTGGTGGACTTCGTGTCCCAGGAGGCGGCCCGGGCCGGGGAAAACGCCGCCCGGTACCTGCTGGAGCACCGGTGGGAGGGCAAGACCGTCCGCCTGACGGGGCAGAACGGCGTGCGGTACACCGTGCCCCAGTATCTGGACCCGGCGGCCATGGAAGAAACCGTCACCGTCCGGTTCCGGGTGGGCAAACCCTATCGTGACGCCGATTTGGCGGTTTATCTGGACGGACGGCTGCTGCGCCGGGTGCATAAGCGCATCCTGACCCCCGGCGAGATGGAGCAGCTGACCCTGCGGCGGGCAGACCTGCCCCGGGAGTTGGCGGAGATTACCATTCAGGTGGAGGAGGGAGCACAATGAGCATCCGCGAGCTGACGTGTATCGGCTGCCCCATGGGCTGCCAGCTGACGGCCGTTCTGGAGGACGGCCAGGTGACCCGGGTCACCGGCAACACCTGTCCCCGGGGGGACGCCTACGCCCGGAAGGAGTGTACCCATCCGGCCCGCACCGTTACCGGCACCGTCCGGGTCACCGGCGGCCTGCTGCCGGTGGTGTCCGTCCGCACCCGGGGAGACGTACCCAAGGAGAGGGTGCTGGACGTGGCCCGGGCATTGTGCCGGGTGCATCTCACGGCCCCGGTACACGCCGGGGACGTGGTGATCCCCAACGTGCTGGGCACCGGCGTGGACGTGGTGGCCACCCGGTCCGTGTGACCCCGCAAATCACCGGTTGACAGGGAAGCGGGGGGCAGTATATAATAAGTTGAATCATCATTCCCTGTTAATTCGATGTTTTTCTCTATGAAATCTAATATTTCATATCAGCAAGGAGGTCTTACATGGACATTTTCGAGAAATGCTATGCCCCGTCCCTGGCCAAGGAGCTGAAGGAGGCGGGGGTGTATCCCTATTTTCACGCGCTGCAATCCCGGCAGGACGTGGAGGTGCAGATGGAGGGCAAGCGCCGCATTATGCTTGGCTCCAACAACTATCTGGGCCTGACCATCGCCCCGGACGTGGTGGAGGCGGGCATTCACGCCCTGGAGCGCTACGGCACCGGGTGCAGCGGCTCCCGGTTCCTCAACGGCACCCTGGAGATGCACCTGGAGCTGGAGGCGGAGCTGGGAAAGTTCCTGCGCAAGCCCGGCATCGTCACCTTCGGCACGGGGTATCAGTCCAACGTGGGCATCATCAGCGCCCTGGTGGACCGGCACGACTACGTCATCTGCGACCGGGAGAACCACGCCTCCATCTATGCCGGGTGCCAGATGAGCTACGGCAAGATGCTGCGCTATCGCCACAGCGACATGGAGGAGCTGGAGAAGTGCCTGCAGCGGGTGCCGGAAAAGAACGGCGCCCTGATCGTCACCGACGGCGTGTTCTCCATGGGCGGCGACATCGCCAAACTGCCGGAGATCTGCGCCCTGGCCAAAAAGTACGGGGCACGGGTCATGGTGGACGACGCCCACGGCCTGGGCGTTCTGGGCCAGGGCGGCCGGGGCACGGCCAGCTACTTCGGCCTGGAGGACCAGGTGGACATCTATATGGGCACGTTTTCCAAGTCCCTGGCGTCCCTGGGCGGCTACATGGCGGCCTCGGAGGAGGTGGCGGACTTTGTGCGCCACGCGTCCCGGCCCTTCATTTTCTCGGCGTCCATTCCCCCGGCCAACTGCGCCACGGCCCTGGCGGCCCTGCGGCACCTGGAGCAGCATCCCGAGCTGCCGGAGCGGCTGCGGGAGCTGAGTCTCTATGCCCGCAAGGGCATGACGGACCGGGGCATGAAGATCCGGGAGTCCGCCCTGACGGCCCCCACGCCCATCATCCCCATCTATACCTACGAGACCTACCACACCCTGGAGGTGGCCCGGGAGATCTATGACCGGGGCGTGTATGTGAACCCCACCCTGCCTCCGGCCACGCCGGAGGGGGAGGCCCTGCTGCGGACCAGCTATATGGCCACCCATACCGAGGCCCTGCTGGACGAGGCCATGGACATCATGGCGGACGTGCTGGTGAAGGACCATGCGTGAGATTGCGGTTATCACCGGAGGCACCTCCGGCATCGGCAGGGCCACGGCCCTGTGCCTGCGGGACGCGGGCTATACCGTGTATGAGCTGAGCCGCCGGGAACAGGGGGTGGAGGGCCTGCACCACATCCGCTGCGACATCACCGACGAGGGGCAAGTCCGCTCCGCCGTGGCGGAGATCATGGACCGGGCCGGGCGCATCGACGTGCTGGTGAATAACGCGGGCTTCGGCATCTCCGGGGCGGTGGAGTTCACCGACACGGCGGAGGCCCAGCGCCTGCTGGACGTGAACTTCTTCGGCATGGTGCGGATGAACAAGGCCGTCATCCCCCATATGCGCCAGGCGGGCCGGGGCCGCATCGTGAACCTCAGCTCCGTGGCGGCGCCCTGCCCCATTCCCTTCCAGGCGTACTACTCCGCCGGAAAGGCGGCGGTGAACGCCTATACCATGGCCCTGGCCAACGAGCTGCGGCCCTTCGGCATCACGGTGTGCGCCGTGCAGCCCGGGGACATCCACACGGGCTTCACCGCCGCCCGGGTGAAAACCATGGAGGGCGACAACGTGTACGGCGGCCGCATCGGCCGGTCCGTCCAGCGGATGGAGCACGACGAGCAGAACGGCATGGACCCCGCCAAGGCCGGGGCGTTTATTGCCCGGGTGGCCATGAAGCGGCGGCCCAAGCCCATCTATACCATCCGGCTGGACTATCAGTTCTTTGTATTCCTGACCCGCATTCTGCCGGGACGGACGCTGAACTGGCTCATCGGGCTGCTGTATGCAAAATAAGACCTCCTGCCGGGGGTCATTGTGAAAATCGTCCATTCCGGGCCGCCGGACGGGAGCCGATTTTTGCACACAACCACCATTTGCAGGTTTTCCCAAAATCTGATATACTGATTCCACAGCGTGCGGCGTTTCTGCGTAAATCCGGTTGCAGAAGCGCCGCGCTTTTTTTGCGGCAAAAATGCCCGGAGCCGGGGCATTTTGCAGGAAGGAAAGTGATATTTTATGGAACGCTCCAACGAATTTCTGGGAACGGAGCATGTGGGGCGGCTCATGGGCCGCTACGCCGTTCCCTGCGTGATCTCCCTGCTGGTGGGGGCATTGTACAACATCGTGGACCAGATCTTCATTGCCAACGCCGACTATCTGGGGTCCTACGGCAACGCCGCCAACACGGTGGTGTTCCCCCTGACGGTGGTGGCCCTGGCCATCGCCGTGATGGTGGGGGACGGCTGCTGCGCCTTTGTCAGCATGGCCCTGGGCCCGGTGTTCGGCCAGGAGCAGTATGCCCAGATCCCCATGGCGGCGGTGGGCATCGTCATGAAATTCTTCCAGATCGTCATCTCCGCCGTGATCATCGTGAAAACCTATCGGGATCTGGACGCCCCAGCGCTCCGGGCACGATAAAAAGCAGGCAGGGCCAAGGGCGACTCCTCATAAGGACATCTTGAAAACACCAGATTAAACCGATTGAGAG
>ERZ839767.555-NODE-555-length-64599-cov-8.357198_pt1 | contig 64599 bp, 59 predicted proteins | sample MGYA00519879_ERZ839767 | MGnify/ENA primary metagenome ERZ839767 (study PRJEB31850, sample SAMEA3708852) | human gut metagenome | biome: human gut; feature: human-associated habitat; material: faeces | place: China | collected 2014 ... | reverse complement strand
TCCGCATGGTCTAAGCCATACGGAGGATTAACTGTTTTACGGACACCCGTCTATCGCGCGGAATGCCTTTTATCGTTCTAGGGCTCAGGGACGTTACCGAATCAGTCTTAGAGCATTTTCATAGTCGTTTTTGTGAACGTAGATATGATATTCATACGAATAGTTCGGGTCAACGCCGAAGCTGCCGCTGCGCCCGCGGCTGCGGCCGCCGAACGCGGAAGAGCCCTGCAAATTCTCGGTTCTGACCGTGTAGGCAATGCCGTTGGCGGACAGGACGCTGCGGATATTGGCCTGGCGCTGCATGTCCATCGTGGTGATGAGTTCCTTGCGGTTGAAGATCGTCAGCATAATACGGCCCCCTTTTTGAAAATGGAGTTTTCTGCATTCATTTTACCACAGGTTTTTCCCGCGCGCAATAGCGGCACAAATTGACAAGGCTCCGCGTGAATACTATAATGCTTTGCATGGAAAAGCGCTGAAAAGGCGCATTGCGCGGGAGTCGTTTCCGCACACAGAAGGGAATTATCAAAGACATGAGACAGGATCTATCACTCCGACTGGAGCAATTCAAAAAGCAATACGTCGCGGACGAGGCGGTGCGCAGCCGCATCGCCGAGCCGCTCGTCAAATTCATCGGCGATGAGATCATGGAGCTGGCCGTCGCCGCGCTTCTGCAGGGGGAGAACGTTCTGCTCTCCGGCGGCAAGGCCACGGGCAAGAACATTCTGGCGGACAACCTCGCGTGGCTCTTCGCCCGTCCGGTCTACACCGTGTCGTTCCATGTGAACACCGACAGCAGCACGCTCATCGGAACCGACACCTTCACCGGCGGCGAAGTGCGGCTGCGCCGCGGCCCTGTCGCGCTCGCCGCGCAGTACGGCGGCTTCTGCATCTTAGATGAGATCAACATGGCGAAAAACGACGCTGTGGCCGTGCTGCACTCCGCGCTCGACTACCGCCGCCTCATCGACGTGCCGGGCTATGAGTGTATCCCTATCCACCCCGCCGCGCGCTTCATCGCCACGATGAACTACGGTTACGCCGGTACGCGCGAGCTGAACGAAGCGCTCGTCTCGCGCTTTACGGTCATCCGTATGCCGACGCTCGAGGAGGCGCAGCTCTGCGAGCTGCTGCGCGCAAACGTACCGGAGGCGTCGGACGAGAATATCAAGCGCTGCACGGGGCTGTTCCTTGATCTGAACGCCAAGGCTGTGAACGGCGAGATCTCGACGAACTCCGTCGATATGCGCGGCATGATCGCCGCTTTGCACCTGATGACCGACGGCATGGCACCGAAGGATGCCATCGCCGTGAGCATCACGAATAAATGCTTCGATGAGTACGAGTATGCGCTCGTGCGCGACGTAGCGCTGACGCGCTTTGCCTGAAGAGATGAGCATCGGCAGAGAAGAGAGCCTATTTTTGACTGTTTCCGAAGATCACCGCAAGCGGACCTGCCCCGAATACGTGCAGAAAATGAGCGAACCCTTTGAGCACGCGGGCGGCATGGCGGAGGTGTACGAGGGCGTTGTCCTCGGCGGGGCGGACAAGTTTTTCGGGTTCGATGACTTGAATCTGTGGCTGCGGCGGCACCGCTACGCGGCCTACAATATGGACGTGCTGCTGCCCATTGCGCACCTGTGCGTCGAGCGCGCCGTGCGGGCGAGGTTGATGGGCGAGCGCCCGGGCGTCGCCGTGATGGCGGAGCAGGCGGCGGGCGAGATTTTGCGTGGCGATCTGCTGCACTACCGGCGCAGCTCGCGCGGCTGGATGTACATTTACGATCTGACGAAGCGGTTTCCCGCCGCGGCGACGGAGGGCGACCGCCGCATTTTGAAAAATTTCAGCGGTTTTGAAGATATGCTGACCGAGTTTGATGACCTTGCCGCGCGCAGCGAGAGCTGCGCGGACGCAAAGTCGCTCGTCGAGCTCGCGGCGCTTTTGTACCGCAAAATTTTCATCCGCTATTTTGCGCCCGACCACAATCAGGACATCTTACCCGAGCTCGAGACGGAAGAGTGGGAGCCCGCAGCCGAACCGGGGGACATCGAGTGGACACAGACCGAGCAGATCGAGCTTCAATACGACAAAGCGGGCGAGGCATCGGCCGACGGACTTGTCCTGCCGGACGACGCGCTCGCCGGCATTCCGGACTATCTGGCGCGCAACTTTGGCCCCAGCTTCCAGACCGATCAGGCGATGGAGGAGATCGAAAGCGCTGTCTGCACCGGTATCCACGAGGAGCGAAAGCTCCTCTTCACCGACGGCCTGAGCGCGGACGCCTACGAGGGCAGTGAACCGCGCGCCCAATCGCTGCGCGCCAGTCGGGACGGCAACCTCAAAATGCTCCAAGAGCATGAGGACGCCGCGCGTCAGGGCATCCGCAGCATCGAGCAGGCCTTTCGCAATGCGCTGAGCCTGCGCAGCGAGCCGGACGTTTACCGCGCCGACCACGGCGTGCTGCAAAACGATCTGCTCTGGAAGGTCGGCTGCTGCGAAAATCCGCAGCTTTTTGAAAAGATCGTCCGGCAGGAACCGTCCGCCGTCGTCGTGGAGCTTTTGATCGACGCGAGCGGCTCGCAGAGCGTGCGGCAGAGCATGGTGGCGCTGCAAAGCTACCTCTTCAGTGCGGCGCTCAGCCGCATCCGCATCCCGCACCGCGTGATGAGCTATTGCACCTATGGCAACTACACGGTGCTGCGGCGCTTCCGCGACTACGACGACAAGAGCGAGGCCGACCGCCGCGTTTTGGAGTACCGCGCGACGTCGAATAACCGCGACGGCCTTGCGCTGGCCGCGGTGGGACTCGACCTCAAGAAGCGGCGCGAGGAGCACAAAATTATCATCGTGTTCAGCGACGGCTTACCGAACGACATGGTCAGCGGCCGCAAGCGCGAGGGCGCGCCGGAAACCTACGTCGGCGACGCCGCCATCCGCGACACCTGCTTTCAGGTGCGAAAGCTCCGGCGCGAGGGCGTGCACGTCATCGGAATTTTCCTCGGCGAGGACGGAGAGCTTGAAAACGAGCGCATGATCTACGGCGCGTCGTTCCTGCGCATCCGCCGGGCGGAGGACTTTGCCGGAAGCGCCGGCAAGCGCCTGAGCGAAACGCTGCTGAATCTGTAAAAAAGTGAAGAGAAAAGCCCTGCTGTGAAAACGGCGGGGCTTTTTGCACAAATTTGGGGAGGAAACGTTGGGTGTGTTTTCTTTCAAATTGCGCATGGACAATTCTGTTATGATACTCTTATAATTACCTAAGATAATTAACAAAGATAATTACATGCAGGAGGTAGCTATGACCGTTGAAAAGATCAAGGCGTTGCTGGACGCCTGCTATCAGGCCAAGCGCGCCCGCGAGCTGCTGCCAACGCTGCCGAAGGGCGTCACATCGTCTTACATTCAGTATCTCGACGCGATCGAGCGATTGGAGTGCGAGGGCGTGCGTGTCAAGGTGTCCGACATCAGCGACGCGCTGCATCTGCCGCGCCCCGGCGTGACGCGCACAGTCGGGGAGATGGAGGACAAAGGGTATCTGCAAAAGTCCGCCTCGGCAGAGGACGGGCGCGTGACGTATCTCACCATCACCGAGCAGGGGAGAAAGCTCTCGCAGACGTTCAACGAGCAGTTTTTCGCCCAGCTCGCGCCGCTTCTCGACGACATTTCCGACGAGGACGCAGAATGTACCATCCGCACCATTCAGGCACTTTATGACGTCATGGCCGAAAGGAGGATCACCCTTGTCTACTGATCGCAGCGATTTTACGCAGGGCAGCATTTTGAAAAAGCTGTCGCTCTTCATGCTGCCTGTGCTCGGCGCGCTCATTTTGCAGGCGGCCTACGGCGCGGTCGACCTGTTAGTCGTCGGCCGGTTCGGCTCGACGGCGGGCCTCTCCGCCGTTTCGACCGGCAGCCAGATCTTGAACCTTGTGACTTTCGTGGTCACGCAGCTCGCGATGGGAGTCACGGTTCTCATCGCGCGGTATCTTGGCGAAAAGCGGCCGGAGCAGATCAGCGCGGTGCTCGGCGGTGCGGCGGTCGTGTTCACAATTTTATCCGTCGGGATATTTATCCTGCTCGTGGGCTTTGCCCGGCCGATCTCTGTTCTGATGCAGGCGCCTGAGGAGACCGTCGGTCTCACGGCGAGCTATGTGCGCATCTGCGGCGGCGGGATCTTCTTCATCGTCGCCTACAACCTGCTCTCCGCCATTTTCCGCGGCCTTGGCGACAGCCGCTCGCCGCTCCTTTTTGTGCTGGTGGCGTGCATCGTCAACATCGCGGGCGACCTCGTTTTAGTTGCGGGCTTTGACATGGACGCCGCGGGCGCGGCCATCGCGACGGTTCTGGCGCAGGCTGTCAGCGTGGTGCTCGCGGTCGCACTGCTCGTCAGAAAGAAACTGCCGTTCGCCATCACGCGCGCAGACTTTCGCCTGAATCCCCAGTGCAGAAAGTTTTTGAGCATCGGTCTGCCGCTCGCCTTGCAGGAGTTTTTGACGCAGCTGTCGTTCCTCGCGCTCTGCGCGTTCGTCAACCGGCTGGGCCTGACAGCGTCGTCGGGCTACGGCGTTGCGAGCAAAATCGTCAACTTCGCCATGCTGATTCCCAGCGCGCTGATGCAGTCGATGGCGTCGTTCGTCGCGCAGAACGTGGGCGCGGGAAATCAGAAGCGCGCAAGGCAGTCGATGCTGACGGGCATCGGCGTGGGGCTGGTCTTCGGCTGCGCCGTGTTCGCGCTCGTGATGCTCAAGGGCGATGCGTTGGCGGGAATCTTCTCGCCGGATGCCGAGGTCGTGCAGAAAGGCTTTGAGTATCTGAAGGGCTTCGCGCCCGAGACCATCCTGACGGCGATCCTCTTCAGCATGCTCGGCTACTTCAACGGCAACAACAAGACGCTCTGGGTCATGGCACAGGGTCTCATCCAAACGCTGCTCGTCCGCCTGCCGTTTGCGTATGTGATGAGCATCCAGCCGAACGCGAGCCTGACGAAGATCGGCCTTGCCGCGCCGGTGTCCACGCTGGTCGGCGTGCTCCTGAACGTCGGCTTCTACCTCTATCTTGACCGCAAAGAAAAGCGCGTGCAGCGTGCCGATTAAGCATTCATATATGAAAGAAGTCCCGCCGGTTCGAAACCGGCGGGACTTTGCCTGATTATTTTCCACTCTCCTGCGGCGCGTCTTCGAGCAGCATTTGCCGCAGCTTCTTCGCGGCGATGCTCAGCGGTTGTGTCTTGCGCTGGAAGAGGAAGACGCTGCGCGCGGGAATGGGCTCTTCGAGCGTGATGGGGTAGATACCGCTTGCCTCCGGCGTGCCGTAAAGCATCTCGCGCGGCACGAAGCCGACGCCAAGGTCGCTCTGCACCACGGGCGGCACCTGCGCCGTGGTCTCGACCTCCACATCGGGGCTGAACGAAAGACCGTGGCGCAGGAAGAGCTCGGCATAAAAGTCGTGCGACGATGTCCCCTCCGTCAAGCTGATGATCGGGTAGTCAGCAAGCCTTTTGAGCGAAACGGGCTCCTCGGTGAGCTCCAAAAACGCCGGGCCGCAGATGGGGATCTCCTGAATTTCGTCGATCTTCTGCGCCGTGAGCGAATCCGGCACGGACGCGCCCTCTGCCAGAATGGCGAAGTCGGCAAGGCCGTTCTGCACGGCGGCGAGGCCGTGGGAGGCAGAGTGGTTCGTCAGGCAGATGCGCACGTGCGGATATGCGCGGCGGTAGCGCGCGAGCACCTGCAAAAGCCGCGTGCGCAGGGCAAGGCTGCTCGCTGCGATGTGGACGATACCGCTTTGCAAGCTCTGGTCGGAGAGGACCTCCTCTTCGCCTGCCTCGATGCTCTCAAACGCGACGGCGATGTGCGTGTAGAGCTTCTCCCCCTCGGGCGTGAGGCGCACGCCCTGCGGCGAGCGGAAAAACAGCGCGCAGCCGAGCTCGGATTCGAGCTTTCGGATCATACGTGTCACGTTGGGCTGGTTGCTGTAGAGCGCCGCGGCGGCCTGTGAAAAGCTGCGGTATTTGGCGGCGTAATAAAAGACGCGGTAGCTGTCGTAGCTGATGTTCATAGGCAAGCTCCTCTGAAAAAGAAATGATTGGGGTTCTGCGCGGCGGCGAGGAACCTGACTGCGTAAAATTTGACGGAAGAGAAAAGCATTCGTCCGCACCTTGCGGACGGCAAGACTGATTGTAACAGAAGCGAAGCGGCGGCGCAAGCGTATTCGGGAAAAAAGAACAGAACCTTGACGAAAAGTAAACACCGTCGAAAAGCCGCATGAAATCAGGAAAATTCGGACGGCATAGAAAAATGACATATCCTCCATGTCAAGATAACATTTCGCTTCCGCGTAAGAGACCGATATAATGGCTCGCGCTGGGAATTCCACAGCACAGGGAGGAATAACATGTTTGCTCAGATCATTGCCATCTGCATTTTTGCCACTATGTTCCTGCTTATTATCCTCGATAAGTTTGAACGGCATTACATTACGCTCGGGAGCGGCGCGCTTGTGCTCGTGCTGGTGTTCGGCGTCTGCATGCGCTCGATGAGCGCCATTTGGGAGACGCTCAACCTCGGCGCGTTTTTCCAGAGCACATTCTGGTACGGCGCAAGTGAGGAGAGCACCGCTGGCATCAACTGGTCGACGATCCTGTTTATCGCCGGCATGATGATCATGGTCGAGGGCCTCGGCAAGGCGGGCTTTTTCCGCTGGCTGTGCCTGACGCTTGCCAAGCTCGTACACTACCGCACGGTGCCGCTGCTCATCTGCTTTATGTCGCTCTCGGCGTTTTTGTCGATGTTCATCGACAGCATCACGGTCGTGCTGTTTCTCGCCACCGTCACGCTCGAACTGGCGCAGACGATGAAATTCGACCCCGTGCCGATGATCCTGTCGGAAATTTTCTGTGCGAACCTCGGCGGCGCGGCCACGATGTGCGGCGACCCGCCGAACATCATCATCGGCACCTCGCTCGGCTACACATTCTTCGACTTCATCGAAAATACCGGCGCGGTCGTGGCGATCTGCTTTGTGTTCATGCTCATTTACTTCACGCTCTGCTTCCGCAAGGAACTTGAGCGCGCCGAGCATGCCAACGGCGGCCCCGTCACCTGTCCTGAGCCTTCGACGGCCATCACGAACAAGAAGGCATTTCTTGCGAGCGCAGGCGTTTTCCTGCTGGCGGTCGTGCTGCTCATCACGCACGCGCAGACGGAGCTTTCCGTCGCGTGCATCGGCGTGATTGTCGCGATTTTGACGCTGATCGTTTTGGGCTTGACCAGCGGCAAAAAATCTGTTATAGAAATCATTAAGGGCGTGGACTATAAGACGCTGCTCTTTTTCATCGGCTTGTTCGTTTCCGTGGCGGGCCTTGAAAAGACAGGCGTGCTCAACATGATCGCGAACTTCATCACCTCGGTCAGTGAGGGCAATATCGCGGTTATTGTGATCGTCATTCTGTGGCTCTCGGCCATCACGAGCGCCTTTGTCGACAATATCCCCTTTGCCGCGACCATGATCCCTGTTATCCGCGCCATCGCCGCGACAGAGGGCATGGATATCGGCGTGCTTGCCTGGGCGCTTTCGCTCGGCACGGACCTCGGCGGCAACGCGACACCCATCGGCGCGAGCGCTAATGTCGTCGGCACTTCGGCTTCGGCCAAGGGCGGCTATCCCATTGGCTGGGGCCGCTACTGCAAGTACTGTGTGCCTGCGACGATCATTGTCATGGCGGTGTCCACGGCCTACTTATTCCTGCGCTATCTGTAAACGGAAAAAGGAAAGGAGTGCGATCCCATGAAAAACCAGATCATCATCACCCTTGGCCGCGAGCACGGCAGCGGCGGCCATTACATTGCCGACATGATCGCGCAAGAGCTTGGTATCAAGCTCTATGACAAGGACTCCATCGAAAAGGAAATCGTTTCCGAAGGCTACAGCGAGGAAATGATCCGCAAGATGGATGAAAAGCCCGTCAACTTCTTTGCCTCGCGTCGCATCGGCAAGTATTCGAATTCTCTTGAGGTCAACGTGGCGGAAAAGACGTTCGCCATGCTGCGTGACAAGGCAGCAAACGGCGAGAGCTTCCTCATCATCGGCCGCTGCAGCGACCAGGTGCTCAAGGGCAACCCCAATATGCTGAGCATTTTCATCTGCGGCAACCAGCAAGCCAAAGTCGGCCGTGTGATGGAGAAGAAGGGCCTGTCTGCCGAGGACGCGATCGAGGAGATCAAAGAGGTCGACCGCTCCAGAAAGTCCTACCACAACTACTACTGCGAGACGAAGTGGGGCGACGCCCGCGGCTACGACATGACCGTTAAGAGCGATGTGCTCGGCTTCGAGGGTACGGCGAAAATGCTGATCGCCTATATCCGCAGCTTCATGGAGCAGGACTAAATAAAAATTTGCGGCCCGTGCCGCAAAAAACATTTGAAATGCTCGAAACAATTTGATAAAATCAATTCACAGCGTGTGGCGTTTCTGCGTAAATCCGGTTGCAGAAACGCCGCACGCTTTTTTACGGCAAAAGGAGGGAGAGGACAACTTCATAGTCAAATCGTGCAGCAGAGATGCGTAAGTCCGGATTGATCCGGCGGAACGCATCTCTTATTTTTATGTGCAGGAGGAAGACCACCATGGAAAACACAAACCAGTTTTTGGGGACGGAGCGCGTGGGAAAGCTCATGCGGCGCTACGCCGTCCCGTGCATCATCTCGCTGCTCGTCGGCGCGCTCTATAACATCGTCGACCAGATCTTTATCGCCAATGCAAGCTACCTCGGCTCCTACGGCAACGCGGCCAATACCGTCGTCTTTCCGCTCACGGTCGTGGCGCTCGCCATCGCCGTGATGATCGGCGACGGCTGCTGCGCGTTCGTCAGCATTTCGCTCGGCAAGGGCGAGGTGGGAGAGGCAAGAAAGAGCGTCGGCAGCGCGGTCGTGCTGTCGATTGCGAGCAGCCTAGTCCTGACGGTGCTGTACCTTGTTTTTGCCGACGCTATCATCTCGATGTTCGGCGGCACGGTGAACGAGGAGACCTTTCATTACGCGCAGGAGTATTTCTTCTATATCTCGCTCGGCATCCCGTTTTATATGTTCGGTCAGGCGATGAACCCTGTCATCCGTGCCGACGGCGACCCGCGGTTTGCCATGATCTCCACACTCGCGGGCGCGGTGCTCAACATCATTTTAGACCCCATCTTCATCTTTGAATGTAAGTGGGGTATGATGGGCGCGGCGGTCGCCACCGTGTTGGGCCAGATCGTCACAGCGGCGCTCGCGGTGTGGTACCTCTGCCGCATGAAGACCGTCAAGCCGGAAAAGGGAGACTTCCGCCTGCACGCAAGCCTCTGTACCCGGATGCTGACGCTCGGCATCACGAGCTTTCTCTCGCAGATCAGCCTCGTCGCGGCAATGGCGGCCATCAACAACATGCTGCACAAGTACGGCGCGCTGGATGAGATATTCTCGCAGGAGCAGTACGCGCAGATCCCGATGGCCGTCGTCGGCATCGTGATGAAGTTCTTCCAGATCGTCATTTCCATCGTCGTCGGCATGGCGGCGGGCTGCATTCCCGTCGTAGGTTACAACATGGGCGCGGGGAAAAAGACGCGCGTGCATGTGCTCTTTACAAAGCTCCTGCTCTGCGAGGCGATCGTCGGCGCCGTCGCGCTCATTCTGGCCGAGGGCTTCCCGCGTCAGCTCATCGCCGTCTTCGGCGCGGCGAACGAGAGCAGCTACTACACAGACTTTGCGATTAAGGCATTCCGCACCTACCTCTGTATGATGGTGCTCGCCTGCGTCAATAAGGCTTGCTTCATCTTTTTGCAGGCTGTGGGCAAGGCGTTCTCATCCACGATGCTCTCCATGGTGCGCGAGGTCGTGTTCGGCGTGGGCTTTGCACTGCTGCTGCCGCGCTTTTTCGGCCTTGACGGCGTGCTGTACTCCATGCCGGTGTCGGATGTGTTGACATTCGTCATTGCGGCGGTTATGATTGTAAAAACGTATCGGGAACTCAATACGGAAGGAGCAACTGTATTATGAATCGAATTATCACCATCAGCCGTGAATTCGGCAGCGGCGGCCGCACGGTCGGCAAAAAGGTCGCAGAGCAGCTCGGCATCCCCTGCTATGACTCAGAGCTCATCCAGAAGATCGCCGAGGAGAGCGGCTTTGCAGAAAATTATGTCAAGGAGGCGGGCGAGTACACACCCGGCGGCTTCCTGGCCTCAGCGCTCTCGAACCGCGCGTTCGGCCCGACGAACGAGGACATCCTATGGGAAATTCAGTGCCGCGTCATCAGCGAGCTTGCCGAAAAGGGGTCCTGCGTCATCGTCGGCCGCTGTGCGGACTACATTTTGCAGGACAAGGCCAAGTGCCTCAAGGTCTTTATCCATGCGGATATGGCGTTCCGCGCCAAGCGCATCGTCGAGGTCTACGGCGAGCGCGAGCAGTCGCCCGAGCAGCGCCTGCGCGACAAGGACAAGCGCCGCGCGGCCTATCACCGCTTCTACACGAACATGAAGTGGGGCTACGCGCAGAATTACCACATCACGCTCGACAGCGGCGAGCTCGGCATCGACAAGTGCGCCGACATCATCGCTGACCTCTACAAGAGCAAGGCGTAAATGGTCAAAAAGAGAAGGAGAGAAGCTGTGGCTTCTCTCCTTTTTTCTTATTCTTCTTTTGCAAGGCCGGGGATGTTCACGCCGATGCCGTTGACCTCCACGCCGTCGTCGGCGGGGATGAGGAGGTATTTGCGGCCATTGATGACGCGCGCTTCGATCATATAGCTGTTCTCCGGTGCAATGGAAATTTTGACCTCGGGGGTCGTGATCTCAAACTTCTTGCTCTCGATGATGTTGTTCGGGTTCAGCGCGGCGTTCTCGCCGTACTGCTCATCGCACTCGCGCTGGAACGCTGCGATCTGCTCGTCGTTCACGCCGCTGTTGGCGAGGATGCCGCCGACGTCGCCTGCCGTCATTTCAAGCGGCTCGGGGTCTTTGCTCTCCTTGTGATCTTCGATGCGCGCTCTGATCTGCTCGTGCACGGACTGGACGACATCGTAGCTGCAATCCTTGTCGAGCGCGTCGGCAAGCGCCGAGCCAAAGGCGTTTTTCTGCTCCTCGGCAGACATCGGCGGGTCGACGTGGAACAGCGCGTCGATGACCTCCTGATGGATCTCCGCGGCGTTTTTCGAGTAGAACAGCACATTGTAAATGTTCGCCGTGCGGTTGTCGAACGCGGGGTAGAGGAAGCCGAGCTCGGGCGAGGTCGCGATGTAGCCGGTGGAGCTTGAGTGAAACTCGCTCTGGTCAAGGTCGTAGCGCAGTTCGAGCGTCGGGGCCTTGACGGGGCAGATGGAGCAGACGAAGTACTTGAAGACCTCACTCGACGCGTCAGCTTGGATCTCGTCATCCTTGCTGCGGTGCGGCACATCGTAGGTGTCGGCGGCGAGGAGGATGAGATAGTTTGTCTCGCCCATGTCGATGCAGTCGATGATTTGACGGCAGAGCGTTTCGCGCGAGGCGGGGTCCTTGAGCTCTGTTTGGCGAAGAGTCTGCAAGAGGCGGTGCTCATCGCTGTCGGCGACCTGCTGCGTGGAGAACACCACGTCGATGAGGTTCTTGCCAAGCGTGCCGGAGAGGGACTTTTTGAGAAGGCCCAGGTACATCTCCTGTTCCTCCTGCCGCATGAGGCCCATCGAGGTATCGACCCACGCAATGATCTCACGGTTGGAGTTCACATAGCAGCCGTACACGCGGCTGAAATTATTCTTATCGAGCCGGAAGCGCCGGCGCAGTTCATTGAGTTCTTTCTGATTCATGGCTCGTCCTTTCCTTTGTTCATGTCACAAGGCCGATTTTACCACGCCCGCGCCGCTGCGGCAAGGGGAGAAACGGCGCATTGTGCGACGAAAATGCGCAAAATGCAGGAAAAGATGCAAAATGGGCGTGAACGACAAAATGTGCGCGATGTGTGGACAATATAGACGATATCCCTGTAAATCATAGAGAAATTCAATGAATATGTCCATATTTCACGGCTTCTTAACGCCGCATTTGACGCTGTTTTTTGTGAAAACGGCTATGGAAACGGAATCAAAGCAAACATTTCACGTTAAAAATGAAAGATATATTGCATTTTGCATGAGCTGTGCAGGAATTCTTCCGTTTCCTTGGTGATTCTGACTGTTGAAAAAAGAAAAAAAGAAGTTAGAATAGAGCCTCGCGAAATGAAACGGAAGAATTTGGATAGAGATCAGAGAGTTTGGGAGGAAATCAATATGTCGTATCACTTTTTGCTGGATCTTGCGCTGATTCTGCTGAGCACGAAGATTCTGGGCCTCATCGCGCAGAAGTTTCAGATGCCGCAGGTCGTGGGCGCGCTTTTGGCGGGCCTTTTGCTCAGCCCCGCAGGCCTTGGCCTGCTTTCGGAAACGGAATTCACCGCGCAGCTCAGCGAGCTTGGCGTCATCGTGCTGATGTTCTCCGCCGGTATGGGCACGGACATCAACGAGCTCAAGCACAGCGGCAAGGCGGGCTTCATGGTCGCGGTCCTCGGCGTGGTCGTGCCGTTTCTCATGGGCACGGCGCTTGCATGGGGCGCGGATGAGCTGGGACTCATCGAGAGCACCGGCTTTATCGAAAACATCTTCATCGGCACCATCCTGACGGCCACGTCCGTGAGCATTACAGTCGAAACGCTCAAGGAGATGAAAAAGCTCGAGACCAAGGTTGGCAACACGATCCTGGCCGCCGCGCTCATTGACGATGTGCTCGGCCTGATCGCTTTGACGCTCGTTTGCAGCCTCGCCGGCGGCGATGAGAGCATCGGCACGGTGCTCATCAAGATCGTGGGTTTCTTCATCTTTGCCTTCGTGGTCGGCTTTGGCGCGAACCGCATCTTCTGCTGGATGCTCAAGCGTCAGCACGGTTGGGCCAGCCACAGAAACTCCGTGTTCGCCTTTGTCCTGTGCCTTGTGATGGCCTACTGCGCCGAGAAGTTCTTCGGCGTCGCTGATATCACGGGCGCTTACGCCGCGGGCCTTGCCGTCGCGTGCACGCCCAAGGGCACCTACATCCAGACGAAGTACAACCCCCTCGGGTATCTTCTGCTCACGCCGGTGTTCTTCGCGAGCATCGGTATCAATGTGCAGATCACGGGTCTGACGGGCGGCATGGTCGTCTTCTCGATTTTGCTGCTGCTTGTTTCGATCATCTCGAAGCTCCTCGGCTGCGGCCTTGGCGCCAAGGCGTGCCGGTTCACCACGCGCGAGAGCATCCAGGTCGGCGTGGGCATGGCCTGCCGCGGCGAAGTCGCGCTGATCGTCGCCAACCGCGGCCTTTCGATGGGTGTGCTGTCGCCCGCGATGATGACGCCGGTCGTCATCACGGTCGTATGCGGCACGATCCTGACGCCGATTCTGCTCAAGCTGTCCTTCCGCGGCCATCAGGAGACGGAGCTGGTGCAGAACAACATCGCCGATCGCATGGCCAAGCACCGTCAGCTCGATATCATCACGCAGCAGCTTTTGCAGCAGGACGAGCAACTGATGAAAAAGAACTGAGCAAAAGTACAATGAAAAAGAGCTTTCTCCAGGCGGAGAAAGCTCTTTTCTGATTTTAGGACGCTACCTTTTCCTGCGCGGTGCACTCGCGCAGGATGCGACAGAGCGCGTTCACATCCTCTTCCCGCGTCGCCCAGCTTGTGGCAAAGCGGATGATGCTGTGCGTCTCGTCATATTGCTCCCAGACGGAGAAGTCCACGCGCTCGGCGAGCTCTTTGCGCTGCTGCTCACTGACGATGCAGAAGCTCTGGTTCGTCGGGGAGGGGAAACAGGGCAAATAGCCGTTTTCCGCCATCGCGCGCCGGATAGCGCCGGCGTAGCGAACGGCGTCTTTACCGATGCGCTCGTAGAGCCCATCGGTAAAGAGCGTGTCGAACTGGATGCCGAGCAGCCGTCCCTTGGCGAGCAGTGCGCCGTGCTGCTTGATGATGGTGAAAAAGTGCGGAATGAGCCCTGGCTGGGGAATGACGACCGCCTCGCCGAGCAGCGCGCCGCATTTTGTGCCGCCGATATAGAAAATGTCGCACAGCGCGGCAAGGTCGCGCAGTGTCACGTCGTTTTCAGAGCACGCGAGCGCGTAGGCAAGGCGCGCGCCGTCGATATAGAGCGGCAGGTGCTTTTCGCGGCAGAGCGCGCTGATGGCCGCGAGCTCCTTTCTGGAATAGAGCGTACCGTACTCCGTCGGCTGGGAGAGGTAGACCATCCCGGGCATGACCGTGTGGTCGCGGTTCGCGTCGTCCTCGTACTGATCAAGCAGTGCGCGGATTTGGGACGCGGTGAGCTTGCCGTTCTCCTGCGGCAGCGTGAGCACCTTGTGCCCGCCGAACTCGATGGCGCCGGCCTCGTGCACGCTGATGTGCCCCGTGTCCGCGGCGATCACACCCTCGTAAGAGCGCAGCAGTGCGTCGATGACGGTCGCGTTCGTCTGTGTGCCGCCGACAAGGAAGTGAATCTCCGCGTTCGGCGCGCCGCAGGCGGCGCGGATCTTCTCGCGCGCGGATTCGCAGTATTCATCCGTGCCGTAACCGGCGGTCTGCGCAAAATTCGTTTCGCACATGCGCTGCAGGATGGCGGGATGCGCGCCCTCAAGATAGTCGCAGGAAAAAGAAAGACGATGTTCCATGAAAAAAGACCTCGTTTCAAAAACAGGATTGACGGTTTCTGACTGCTATTGTAGAATAAGAGAAAACATGACGCAAACGGTTATTTGAAATGAAAAACATGATATAAAATCATGGATAGGAGGGCGTATGGAAGCGGTCAAATGCGAGGCGTTCCTTGCCGCGGCAGAGCTCGGCAGCCTGACGGCCACGGCGGAGCTTTTGGGCTACACGCAGTCGGGCGTGACGCGCATGATCGGTACGCTGGAAGAAGAACTCGGCTTTCCGCTGTTTCTTCGCAGCAAAAAGGGCGTGCAGCTCACGGAAAACGGAAAGCTCATGCTGCCGCTGCTGCGCGAGGTCGTGCGCGCGCATCACAACGCCGAGCAGCTCAGCGCGGAGATCGGCGGCGTGTCAAAGGGCTCGCTGACGATCGGCTGCTATTACAGCATTTCGGCCCTGTGGATGCCAGAGATCCTGACGGCGTTCCGCGCCCGCTATCCGGGCGTGACCGTGCGCATGCAGGAGGGCGGCAACCTCGAGATGGCGCGCTGGCTGAACGAGCGCTCGGTCGACTGCTGTTTCGGCGCGCAGATGCACGGTGATAAGTATGACTGGCTGCCGGTCTTTCGCGACGAGCTCGTCGCGTGGCTGCCGCGCGGACACAAGCTGGCAGAGGCGGATGCCTTTCCGCTTACGCGCTTGCAGAACGAGCCGTTCATCCACACCTCGCCCAATCACGACACCGATCAGGACCGCCTGCTCGAGCAGCACGACCTGCACCCGCAGACCTGCTTTACGACGCGCGACGGCTTTACGACCTACAACATGGTCGAGGCGGGGCTCGGCGTCAGCTTCAACCAGCGGCTCATCTCGCGCAAGTGGAGCGGTACAGTGGCGGAGGTCCCGTTCGACCCGCCGCAGTTCGTGACGCTCGGCATCTCGGTCCCGTCGCTCAAAGAGGCCTCGCCCGCAGCGAAAAAGTTTATCGACTGCGCCATCGAGACCGTCACGGGCGGGGAGAAGAGCCTTTGATAAGAAAAACGCTTCGCAGAAGTTCTGCGAAGCGTTTTTTTGCCCAAAAGCCGTTTATTTGAGCTCGGCGGTGAAGGTGATCTTCCCGTCGTCCACGATGGCGCGGATGGAGCCGTGGTGCCCCTCGGAGATCGAGCGCGCGATGGAAAGGCCGATGCCAAAGCCGCTGCCCGACGAGCGAGACGGGTCGGCGCGGTAAAAGCGGTCAAAGAGCTTCTGCGCGTTTTCCGGAGCAACATCCTCGCAGGCGTTCGACGAGCGGAGGACGACGCCGCGCTTCGCCTTTTCGAGCGAGAATTCAATGGGGGAAGCCGGCAGTGCATATTTGACCGCGTTGTCGAGCAGGATCGAGACGAGCTGGCGCACGGCGTACTCATCGCCGCGGTAGGTGAGGCCGTCCGTGATCGAAAGGTGCAGCTCGTGCCCCTTCGACGCGGCAAAGTCGGTGAACGATTCCGCCGTTTCGCGCACAGCGTCGCTCACGGGAAAGTCCTCCATCTTGAGCGGCGAATCCTCCTCGTCCATGCGCGAGAGCGTGACGAGCGAGTTGACGAGCGAGGTGAGCTTTTCCGTCTGCGCCATCGCCTTGTCGATCCATTCCTGCTTGCCGGTCTCCATTTCGAGCACCTTGAGGCTCGTGGCGATGACGGTGATGGGCGTTTTCAGCTCGTGGCTTGCGTCGGTGATGAACTGCTTCTGCTGCTGCGCGCTGCGCACCACGGGGTCGATGGCCCGGCGCGAGAGCAGCACAACGAGCAAAAAAACAAGCAGGATGCATGCCGCATCGGCGAGCAGCGACCACACGAGCACCACGCGCATCGCGCGCAGCTCGTGATAGCAGTCGAGGAAGATGGCGATATTTTCGCCGTCCTCCTGCGCCACAAAGTAGCGGTAGCTGCCGCAGTAGCCGTAGCCCTCGCCGTGCACAAGCGCGGCGGAGAGATATTCCTGCGTATCATCCTCCGTGACGGAGGCGATATTGTCGAGGTCTGCCTGTGTCAGCGTGCCGTCGGAGGTGTAGCGCAGGACGAAAAAACGCGTGGAAAACGGCGTTTCGGCGGTGAATGGCCCTTCGCGCCGCGCAATCTTGTCGTCGGGCGGGGCCTGCGGCGTCTGCGAATCGTCCGCACCGTCGGGCGGCGCGGGGGCGATGTCGCCGTTGCCGTCGTTATTTTCCGGCGGCGTCGGCGCGTCGGCGCTGTCCGGCAGCTGAAAGCGCGAGTGGGGGATGGTGCCCGCGTTCTCGTAGATGAGCGTCAGCGTTTGCTTCAGGTCGGAATCGGTCGAGACGTAGTTCGCGACGTTCAGGATGATTGTCAGCAGCAGCATCACCGCCGTGACGGAGAGCATCGCGATACTGATGAAGCGGTTTCGCAGGCGCTTGATCATACGCTCTCCTCCAACACGTAGCCGAGGCCGCGGTTTGCCTGCAGGGTGACGTGCGAGCCGATGGACTTGAGCTTTTTGCGAAGATTCGAGATGTTCACCCATACGACGTTGATCTCCGCCTCATTATCCCAGCCCCACACGCGCTCCATGATGCGCTCGGCGGAAAAGACCTGCCGCGGCGAGCGCATGAAAAGCTCCATGATCTGGAACTCACGCCCGCTCAGGCGGATGGACTCGCTGCCGCAGCTCAAATTGCCGCTGTCGGGGTCGAGCGTCAGATCGCCGTAGGCGAGCACCGTCGGCTGGTAGGCCTCGCTGCGGCGCAGAATGGCGCGCACACGACTCAAGAGCTCGTCAGGGTCGAAGGGCTTGGGAAGGTAGTCGTCCGCGCCGGCGTTGAAGCCCGTGATGCGGTCACTCTTCTGGCCCTTGGCCGTGAGCATCATGATGGGCGTTTTCACGCCCTCCTGCCGCAGCTTTTCGAGCACTTGAATACCGTCCATCTTGGGCATCATCACGTCTAAAATGACGGCGTCGTACGCGCCCGACGAGGCATATTCATAGGCGTCGAAGCCGTTGTGCACAGCGTCGACGGAGAAGTGATTTTTTTCAAAAAAGACTGTCAGCGCCTCGGCAAGGTCCACTTCATCTTCTGCGATCAGCAGCCGCATAAAAGGTTCCCCCTCTGATTTCCGGTGATACGTGTAGTATAAAGAGCGCGCGGGCAAAAATCAAGATGGCTCAGAGCGCGTCTTTCGTCGCCTCGCGCCCGCAGGTGATGTTGAGGTTGCCGTTGCGGCAGCGCAGTTCGTCCAAAAACGCCTTGGGCGTGTGGTCATCGGGGAGCGTGACGCGGTAGGTGAGCTCGTAGAGCGTGCCCATGTTGCTCGTTTTCACGCGCTCGAGCACGCAGGACTTGGTGTACTTTTCAAAGAGATCATCGAACAGGCCGTCGTAGTCAAGGCTTTCGGGGATCGTGATCTTGAGCACGCGCTTGTGCTCGTCCGCGCCGCCGAAATTCACCGCCGTGAGCAGCAGCATCACCGCCGAGACGATGGCAAACGCCATGACGGCGAGCCATACATAGCCCATGCCGGTCGCAAGGCCGATGGCCATCGCGAGGAACAGCGCTCCAATCTCCTTCGCTGTGCCCGGCGCGGAGCGGAAGCGCACGAGCCCAAACGCACCCGCCACGGCGACGCCCGCGCCGAGGTTGCCGTTCACCAGCATGATGACAAGCTGCACCACGGCGGGTAAGATCGCGAGCGTGACGGCGAAGCTCTGCGTCGTACGCGAGCGGTACATGGAAACGAGCGCCGTGCCGACGCCGAGCAGCAGCGACACCGCCGTACAGATGAGAAACGAGACGAGCGTCAATTCGCTTCCTAAGATCGAGTTAAGCACAGAAGGTATCCTCCTTTAAGTCGGTTGTGTGGACGCCTGCGGACAACTCGTCACGGTAGCAGGCGCCGTATTTGGAAAACGACGTGGGGAACGCCTGGGCGTCGGAGAGCAGATGGCTGAGCCACAGCGGGCACGTGCCGGGAATTTTGACCTCCATCAGCACGTCGCCGCAGGGCAGCGCGATGGGCGCGCCGTGGTCGCCGAGGCGAAGGTTGACGTCCGTATCGCGCCACCTTAAATTGGTGTCGAACGTGATGCGGAGCTGCGGATCGTCGATGCCCGCAAAGGCGAGCCGGTCGTAGCCGATGAAGACCTTGGGCACGGTCTGATAAAACGACTGAAAATAGCCGATCTCGCGTCCGATCTGGCCGAAGTTTTCACCCGGCAGCTCGCCGGAGAGAAACGGCTCCACGTTCTGGATGCCCGTTGTGATGCGGCGCTTATAGACGACGCCATCGAATTTTTTCTTGAGCTCGACGAAGACCTTGCCGTCCTCCTGCGGCACGCCGTAGCTGCGCACGCGCAGCTTTTCCTTATAGACGGGCTTTTCGAGCGACGCGCGAATCAGGCGGTAGTCGTCGGTATCATAATAAATGTTGCAGATGGTGTACTCGCCGTACGCGTCCTTTTTCATATAGGGCGTCATCCGCTCCAGTAAAAAGCGCTGCTGGGAAAGGGTCAGGCAGTATTTCTTTTCATATCGTTCAAAACAGCATTGAATCGCCATGGTGTCGAACCTCCTTTGTGCGCTCAAGTATGAACGCGCAACCTAAAAGAAACCTAAAGGTAAAATCTTTGTTTTCTTTAGGTAACTTTTAGGCAAAGCGGGTATGCTGTCGCCAGGCTCAAAGGAACGGGCGCACGGTGCGAAAAAAGCTCGCGCCCGCCCTGAGAGGACCATGTAAGATTATTGATCGAGGAGATATTATGATGAAAAAACTACTGCCTTTCCTGTGCGCGTCGGCGCTGGCGCTGTCACTCACGGCCTGCGCCGGTACGATAAATAATAGTACGGCGGACGCGGCAAGCGATGTGACCTTTACCTTTACCGACAGCGGCGTGACCGCCGCGGGCGAGACTAACACGGGCTACGAGATCGACGGCACGGCGCTCACCATCACAGACAGCGGTACCTACACCGTCTCGGGCAGCTGCGCGGACGGCTCCATCAAGGTGAAAAAGGGTACGACCGGCGTGACGCTGGTGCTGAGCGACCTGACCCTCACGAGTGAGGACACCGCCGCCATCACCTGCGGCAAGTCGAGCGAGGTGACCATCCTTGTTTCCGACGGTACGGAAAATTCCCTGAGCGACACCGAGCAGAACAACGATGACAACTACCCCGAAAACGAAAATGCCGAAAACGCCGTCATCAAGTGCAAGGACGGCTCGACCGTCACCCTCTGCGGCGATGGCGAGCTCGCCGTCACGGCCAACGGCAAAAACGGTATCAAATCCGGCGCGACGACGGACGAGGACGGCGAAGCGTTGCTCACGATCCGCGATTTGACGCTGAATATCGATGCACCCGTCAACGACGCGATCAACGCAGAGCAGCTCTTGAATGTAGAGAGCGGCACGCTGACGATCGACGCTGCGGACGACGCCATTCACTGCGATTTGGTGCTGAACATCGGCGCGGATGGCACGGACGGCCCCACGATTGACATCACGAACTGCTGCGAGGGCCTTGAGGGCGCGGAGCTGAATGTCTGCTCCGGCGACATCACGATCAACGCCTCGAACGACTGCCTGAATGCGGCAAATTCCGACCTGACGGACTACGACTTCACGATGACGATCTCCGGCGGTGCGATCGACGCCTATACCTCCGGCGGCGACGGCTTTGACTCCAACGGCGAGCTGACCATCACTGGTGGTACAGTCATTGTGTGGACGGCCAACACGGCGGACAACGAGCCGCTGGATGCCGACGGCACCATCACCGTCTCGGGCGGCACGGTGCTCGCCGCGGGCGGCAGCAGCGGCATGGGCATGAACTTGGAGGCCACGCAGCCCTGCGTCATTTACGGCTCAACGGGCTTTGGCGGCATGCCGGGCAGTACGCAGAGCAGCCTGATCGCCGCGGACGCGGATTTCACGATTGAAGACGCCGACGGCAATGCTGTGTACAGCGGCACAGCCAGATGCGGTGCGAACTTCATCCTCTTCTCGTCTGCCGATGTGGTGGCGGACAGTGCGTATACCCTCAAGACGGGCGACAGCTCCACCGAAGGGACCGCGCAGAGCGGGACGGTTTCCACCGGCATGGGCATGGGCGGCGGCTTCCCCGGCGGCGGACAGAAGCCAGACGGTGAACTGCCCGAGGGCTTTGACGGTCAGATGCCAAACGGCGAGAAGTCAGAGCTTCCCGACGGGGAAGTGCCCGAAATGCCCAGCGGCGAGCGCCCCACACCGCCCAGCGGGCAGGGAAGCCCCACTGACGGCTACGTCCCAGCGGGCGACAGTACCTCCGATACCACTCCAACTGCCTAATGGCAGAGATAAAGAAAAGCAGACGGCTCGCGCAGGCCGTCTGCTTTTTGCTGTCTGTTCGGTTTTACATCGTCTCAAAACCGACGATCACGCCGCCGCGCTCGGCATAGTAGCTGCAAAGACCACGGCAGGGACGGATCTCAATGTCTGCTTCGGGAAAGTGCCCGCGCAGCGAAGCGGCGAGCGCCCCAGCCGCCTCTGGATTTTCGGCGTGGTGGATGCGCACCTTGCCGCCGTGGTAGTCAGCTTCCAGAAGCTTCTGTACCATCGCCGCGCACGTCTTTTTTTCGCCGCGGCATTTTTCAACGGGTTGGATCGTGCCCTCAAGACTTGCGGTGGCGAGGATCTGAATGCCGAGAATGCCGATGGCGCCCGCGGCGATTTTGCTGACGCGGCCGTTTTGCGCCAGATTGTGCAGGGACTTAAGACTGAAGAAGAGGTGCGTGGTGGCAAGATATTCCTGCGCCTTTTCGCAGATCACATCGAAGGGGAGGCCCTTGGCGTGCAGCTCTGCGAGCTTCTCTGCGAGCAACTGCATCTCCGGTCCCGTGCTCAGCGTGTCAAAGATGTGAATTTTGACCTCAGGATGCGACTGGAGATACACGTCGCGCGCGGCCATGGCCGAGGCACAGGTGCCGGACAGGCTGCTTGTGATGGTAATGACGAAAATCTCATCCGCGCCCTCGAACGCCTTGAGCCAGCCGTCGAGGCTGGGGCAGGCCGTGCCGGATTTGCCGTTGTAGGCCGCGAGATAGTCGAGCAGCTCGTGTGTGTCGAGCGTTTCATCGTCCACGAAGTCGCGCTCGCCGGCGCGGATGGTCATGGGTACGCTCTGATAGGTTACGCCCTCCAGCATCGTGAGGTTGGCAGAGGAGTCGGCAATCAGTTTCATCATGGGGAAGCCTCCAAAAAATAATCGGTTATTCAAAAACCTGTTGTCAGGTGAAGTTATCTTTGACTACAATACAACGATTTTCAATAACTGTCAATCGGTTTTTAGAAAACTTATTGACATTTTTTTCACCAAAGTTTAAGATGATGAAAACGCAGTTTGAACGGAGGAGCAGCTATGGACGAAAATATGCGCAGCCGTCTGGCGGAGTCTGTCCGAAGCTTTCATATCCCGCGGCTCGGGGAGATCCCCGACGTGGGGCTGTATCTCGAACAGGTGACGCGTTATGTCAATCAATCCATCACGGGATGCGGGCTCAGTCCCATCACGGCCTCGATGGTCAGCAATTATGTTAAGCAGAAGATCATCCCCAGGCCAGAGAAAAAGGCCTACGGCGCGGAGAGCGTTGCGTACCTCATCTTTGTCTCGTGCATCAAGAGCGTCGTCGCGATGGACGACATCCGCGCGCTGATCGGCATTCAGCACGAGACCTACGATCTGCCGACCGCTTATCACTACTTCTGCGAGGAATTTGAAAATCTCATCCGCTATGTCTTCGGCGCGAGCGACCATCTTGCAAGCGTCGGACAGGACGAGTCGGATGAAAAGGAACTGCTGCGCTCGGCACTTTTAAGCGTGACGCACAAGCTCTATCTCGACGCCTATCTGCGGCTGCTGAGGCAAGACGCGGAGCGCGCACAAAAGGAAACAGAGGAAGCGCAATGACCGTTGAACAGTTTGTCATGGCCTACGGCGCGGAGCAGGACCGTCTGCGCGCCCTGCTGCCGGAGGGCTTTGCCTCGCTGCGGCCGGTGCTGCGCATCAACGCGGAGGTGCGCGACGGCAAAACGGGAGCTCTCGAGTTCAACACTGCCGCGGAAAAAGCCGACAATCGCGGCTGGGTCAACATCGGCCGCTGGGACGATGTTCCCTTTACGAAGGACGGCAAAAAGACAACCTTCACGCTGCCGGAGCTGACGATCTCGTTCACCGGCGTCGGCATCGAGGGCGACTGCCCTGCGGAAAAGGACAACGTGGGCTGCTATTACTTGAAAGACGGTACGTTTACGCTCGTGCCCGCGGAGAAGATCACAGCAAACAAGGAATTCTGCGACTGTGAATTCGCCTGGCGCTTTGCAGGCGGCGCGCACGATGTCAGCCTTGGCAAAGCGCTGCCCGTCATCCCCGAAGAGGAGACGACGCACTATGAAAAGGCGGCTTTCACGGTCGAAAATGCCGCCGTCATCCCCTGCACGCAGGTGTTGGGGGCCTATCAGGTGACGTTCGAGCGCTGATTTTTGAAAAGGGCTTGCATTTTTGCCCGCGCTTTGCTATACTGCGCAATCGGGAATGAGGTTCTCCCACGGCACTGCCGAAACCGCTTTTTTGAGCTGATGACTTCTGTGATTTTGAACGGTCACAGGGGGCATCAGCTTTTTTGTGTCCGGAGGAGGAAAATTATGTTAACTTCACTCGCACTCATCTTTTTGGTCGGCCTTGCGCTGGCCGCGCTCTGCCAAAAGTTGAAGCTGCCGCGCATCATCGGCATGCTGGCGACGGGCATCCTGCTGGGGCCGTGCGTGCTCAATGTGCTGGACGGCTCGATTTTGTCGATCTCAGCCGATCTGCGCAAGCTCGCGCTCGTTATTATCCTGCTCAAGGCGGGACTGTCGCTCGATTTGGGCGACCTCAAAAAGGTCGGCCGTCCGGCGATCTTGATGTCGTGTTTGCCTGCGACGTGCGAGATCATCGGTTATGTGCTGCTCGCGCCGTGCTTCCTTGGCATCACGCGCGTGGAGGCGGCGGTCATGGGCTCGGTGCTCGCGGCGGTGTCGCCCGCGGTCGTCGTGCCGCGCATGGTGCAGCTGATGGAAAGCGGCCGCGGAACGGACAAGAGCATCCCGCAGATGATCCTGGCCGGCGCATCGTGCGACGATATCTTCGTCATTGTGCTGTTTACAACGTTTCTGCACACGGCGCAGGGCGGCAGCGCCAACGCCGCGGACTTTTTGAGCATCCCTGCGTCGATCGTGCTCGGCGTTGCGCTGGGTGCGCTTGTCGGGTGGTTGCTCAGCCGCTTTTTCGAGACTGCCTATGCCCGAGCGCACTGCATCCGCAACAGCATGAAGGTCATCATCGTGCTGGGGGTCTCGCTGCTGCTTGTCGCGGCGGAGGGCTGGCTCGAGGGCATCGTGCCGGTGTCGGGCCTGCTCGCGGTCGTCAGCATGGCGTGCTTACTTAAGATGAAGTGCACGCCGTTCGTTGCCAAGCGGCTCTCTGAAAAATTCGGCAAGCTCTGGCTGGCGGCGGAGGTCATTTTGTTCGTCCTCGTCGGAGCGGCGGTCGATATCCGCTATATGGCGGGCGTGGGCCTTGTGGCGGTCGGCATGATCTTCTCGGCGCTCATTTTCCGCGCCGTGGGTGTGTGCCTGTGCCTTGTCAGAACGCCGCTCACGGCGAAAGAGAGGCTCTTCTGCGTGTTTGCCTATCTTCCCAAGGCGACGGTGCAGGCGGCCATCGGTTCGGTGCCGCTTGCGGCGGGGCTGCCCTGCGGCAGCATCGTGCTGTCGGTCGCGGTGCTCGGCATCGTCATCACCGCGCCGCTCGGGGCATTTTTGATGGATGCGAGCGCGCCGAAGCTGCTGAGGAAAGCGGAGGAATAAAGAAAAGGACTTGGACGCTTTCGTCCAAGTCCTTTTCTGTTTTTATCAAGTGCTCACACGTCGAGCGCCATATTTGTGCGCTCCATTACCACTACAAGGATGGGAACGAGGATGAGCTGCAAGATGATGCCGGGGACGGCCGTCGTCACCGCGCCGGAGAGGAAGAGGGCGAGGCTGAACTCCGTGCCCTGAAGGCCCGCGAGCAGGAACTTCACAAGGCCCCACACAAGGCGGCCCGCGACCATCGCGGAGATGAGCGAGGCATAGATGCGCCAGCCTGTTTTCGGCAGCTTGCGGTACAGAAGACCGGCGATGGCGCCGTAGGTCGCCATTTCAAACGCCATGGCGATGGCGATCCAAACGGGCGGCATGCCGAAGATCATCGAGCGCAGCAGCGGGGAGATAAAGCCGACCGCGAGTCCCCACGGCCAGCCGCACATGAAGCCGCACAGCAGCGCGGGAATGTGCATGGGACAGAGCATGGAGCCGATCTCGGGGATCTGGCCGGTCAAAAACGGCAGGACCATCGCCAAGGCGAGGAAGAGCGCGGAATAGGTGAGTTTTCTCACCGGGGAAGCGGTACGGGCAGTTGCAGTGGCAGCGTTGTTCATGGTTTGTTCTCCATTCCTTCGAGCAGCGAACGGATGTGCGCCATGGCGTCGTCCAGAATGGCGGAGGACTTTTTGTCCACGCCCGCGACATACGTGCTGCATAGATTCATCGGGATGAGCACACGGTAGGCATTGCTTGACGCGACGGCGTTTGCCATGGCGGGGGAGATCTCGCCCATCAGCGCATCGGCGATCGCGATGCCGATGGGGCCGGCGATGATCTGCGCGCTGCGGCAGGCCACGATGACGGGGTTTTCGCCCGTGGCCACGCGGTCAGCGCCCGCGCGGCGCATCGCGTCGGAAGCGGCGCTGTTCGTACCGACCGCCATGATCTCGAGGTGCGGGAAGGACTTTTTGATGTTCTCGACCAAAGTTTTGCCGAGCTTTCCGCCCTGGCCGTCGATGACAAGGATCGTCACGGTGTTCTCATCCTCTCTTGCGTCTTGTTTTCTGCGCGAAAACCCTTGAAAAGACAAAGAAAAGGCATCAATATTCCCCTTGCAGGGAGATTGATACCTTGGTGATACCTCGTTTGCTTTCAGGGAACGCGCGGAAGAAAAGTCAGCTTGTGCCAACGCTGCCGGCTTGTGCCGACGCGGGAATTTTATCAAAAAAGCGCAGGGCTGTCAATCCCTTGCCCCTTGCGAAAGGGGCGAAAAAGCGCTATGATAAACGAAACTTTTTGGTAAAGGAACCCCGCCGCTATGACGAATTTTATCGATATTCGCGATTTTCTGCGCGCCCACTGCGCGCGCTATCCAGAGCTGGCGCTTCAGGACGCCTTCAAGGCGCTCTATCAGAGCGCCTTTGGCTGCGAGCATCTGATCGCCGACCCGTCCGCCGCCGCAGACTACATCCGCGCCGAAGCGGCGCGAAGCGGTGACCGTATCTCCGAGCTCGTCGAGCTGCTCGGCGGCGACTACTGCCGTGTGCACCTCGGCATTTTGCAGGACGGCTTGAACACGGAGACGTTTGCGCGGCTCTTCGCCCTCTCTGCGCGGCACGAGGAGTGCGGGCGCGAAAAGCTCGAAGCGATGCTCACCGCCTTGCAGACAATGGCCGACGCGGGCGAGCTGCCGTTTTCTGCGCAGGAGACGGCGGAAGCTGTTGAGAGGTGGCGCAAGGACGGCTTTCCGCCGCTGCACCACTCCGAGATATTTCGGCAGAATTACGCGCCCGCGTACCGCGTCCTGCGGCGCGACTTCGCCCGCGCGCTGCCGCTGTTTGCGCGCATCGACTGCCTGACGGCGGAAAAGGACCGCGTGCTCGTCGCCATCGAGGGCGGCAGCGCCAGCGGCAAGACGACGCTGGGCGAGCTGCTGCAAAATGTTTACGGCTGCCCTGTCTTCCACATGGACGACTTTTTCCTCCGCCCTGAGCAGCGCACAGAGGCGCGCTTCGCGCAGCCCGGCGGCAACGTCGACCGCGAGCGCTTTTTGGAAGAGGTGCTCCTGCCGTTGCGCGAAGGAAAGCCCGTCGACTACCGCCGCTTCGACTGCGCGACGTTTACCATCGCCCCGCCGCAGAGGATCGAGGCGGGAACGCTCAACATCGTTGAGGGCGCGTACTCCATGCACCCCGACCTTGCGCCGTACTACGATCTATCCGTTTTTCTGCCGATTTCGGCAGAAAAACAGCGCGAGCGCATCCTCAAACGGAATGCGCCCGCGCATGCAAAGCAGTTTTTCGACCGCTGGATCCCGCTCGAGCAGCGCTATTTCGATGCGTTTGACGTGCAGGACCGCTGCGATCTCATCCTTTCGGCGGACGATTAAATGAGCGTGCCGCTCGGCGCGATGCCGAGCACATATTCGACCGCAATCGCCACAAGAACGACCAGCAGCGAAATGATGAAGCCGTGAAGCATCGGCTTTGCGCCAGACTTGCACAGCGCCGCGAAGTTCGTATTGAGGCCGATGGCGGCGAGCGCCGCGACCATCAGGAACTTGCTGATACTCTTGAGCGTCGTAGCGAGACCCGCGGGAATGACGCCGACGCTGCACAAAATGGACATTGCAAGGAAACCGAGGATGAACCACGGGAACACCGACTTCATATTGACCTTGACGCCATGGTCGCCGCTTTGCGCGGCGGCCTTTTTCTTGAGGTGCACGCTGATGGCGGCGAAGACCAGCACCGTCGGGATGATGGCGAGGGTGCGCGTCAGCTTGACCATGGTGGCAAAGTCGCCCGCGGCTTCGCTGAAGGCGTAGCCCGTGGCGACGACGCTCGAGGTGTCGTTGACCGCCGTGCCGGCCCACAGGCCGAACGCCGCGTCGGAAAGGCCCATCGCGCGGCCGAGCAGCGGGAACACGACGACCATGATCGTGTCAAAGAGGAACGTTGCCGACATGCCGTAGGCGATGTCCATGTCCGTCGCCTCGATGACCGGCGCGATGGCGGCGATGGCGCTGCCGCCGCAGATACCCGTGCCCGCGTTGATGAGGCTGCTCGTCTTCCAGTCAAGCCCCAGCGCCTTGCCGATCACATAGCCGAGGCCGAAGCACGTCGCCAGTGTGAAGAGCATGACGGTGAGCGAGAACTTGCCGACCGTCAGCACGGTCGTGATGTTCAGGCTGGCGCCGAGCAGGATGATGGCGAACTTCAGAATTTTTTTCGAGGTGAACTTGATGCCGGGCTTCGTCTTGTCATTCGGCGCGTAAAAGCGGTTCACGATCATGCCGATGAACATCGCGATGACCGACGCGCCGATCAGGTGCAGCCCTGCGGATTCCTCCAGCTTCTCTAAAAACTTGGCCACCACGGCGATGACGAGCGCGATGACGCAGCCGGGCAGCATTTTTTTTACGGTTTCGATAAATTTCATGTGCTTTTTCTCTCCTCCAATGCGTGTTGCGGGTGTATTATATCACCGACTTATGATATAATAAAATTATAAATAAGAATATGTCGATTCCTGTTTGTTATCGACAAAGGAGAGAGAACATGGACCAGCGGCTTGAGACCTTTTTGACCGTGTGCGCCACGATGAACTACCGCAAGGCGGCGGAGCAGCTGCATTTGACACAGCCCGCCGTGACGAAGCAGATCCAGGCGCTCGAAGCGCTGTACGGCGTGCGCCTTTTTACCTACGACAGCCGAAAACTCAAAAAAACGCCGCAGGGCGAAACGCTGGAGATCTACGCCATCAGCCAGCGCTATCAGGACGAGGAGCTGTGCCGTGCGCTCAAACGGCAGGAGAAGACGAGCCTGCGCATCGGCGCGACGAAGTCCATCGGCGACTATATCCTGCTGCCGCAGATCATCCGCTTTTTGAAAGAACCGGACAACGAGCTCTTTTTTACCGTCGACAACACGGCGCATCTGCTCGCCCAGCTCGAGGGAGGGGAGCTCGACTTCGTCGTGCTCGAGGGCATTTTCGACAAGAGCCGGTACGAGAGCTTTCTGCTGCGCAACGAGCCCTACATCGGCATCTGTGCGAAAGATCACCCGTTTTCGGGCCGCGAGGTGCCGATGGACGAGCTCTTTTCCGAGCGGCTCATCCTGCGCGAGCCGGGCTCCGGTACGCGAAAGATTTTAGAGCGAGAGCTCATGCAGTGCGGCTACACGGTCGAGGCGTTTCGCGCGAATGTCTGCATCAGCAGCTTCAAGCTCATCCGGCATCTGGTGAGCGAGGGCTGCGGCGTGAGCTTCCTCTACGAGGCCGTCGTCAAGAATGATGCGCAGTTCGGGCATTTTTTCTGCCCACCGCTCACGGGCGTGCACGAGCTGAACGTCGTGTGCCTCAAAAACACCAATGTGCCCGCGTTTGCGCGGCGGTTCCTTGACCTGTAAATTTGGGCAATTCTGCCGATCTGCGCAAAAATGCGGGGAATTGAGCGATATGACTGCGGTTTATGGAATCAGTCAATGGAAAAATCCAACATTTTCCTGTAAAATAGAGCTTGGATAAGATAGGTGATGATCGCCGCGCGATATTTTTGCTGCGCGGCGGCAAGCACGCGGTACGCCGCGAAAAGGGAGAGCAGGAACATGAGCGATATCAACGGCAGCAAGCCCACGAATTTCCCTCTCGACGAGAGTAAACTGGATTTCAAAATACCCCGCACGGACGCTCCGCGCGAAAACGTCCTCAAGCTCGGCAGTATGATCACGAACCGCATCGGCCTCAAGGCCACGGCGGACGACCCCGAGTACTGGGGCCTTGCCGGCGTGATGACCGACGAGATAGTCGACGTCGCGCTCAAAATGGGCGTGCGCAAGCCCAAGACGACCGAGCAGCTGATGAAGCTCACCAAAATGGAGCGCGAGCCGCTTGAAAAGCTCCTCACGGAGATGGCGTGGACAGGCATCATCGAGTACAACTGGGAGAACCTGGACGGCAAGAACCCCAAGCATGAAAAGCGTTGGGTGCTGCCGCTGTTCGTCCCCGGCAGCGCGGAATTTCTGAACATGCGCAAAAGCCAGATCGACGAGCATCCCGAGGTCGCGGCGTTCTTTGAGCGTATGACGATGCTCCCACTCGAAAAGATCACGCCCATGGTGCCGCCGGGAGGCGCGGGCATCGGCATGCACGTTATCCCCGTGGAAAAGGCCATCGAGACGGAGAACGAGTCCGTTGACTTAGAGCACATCTCCTACTGGCTCAGCAAGTACGAGGGCAAGTACGCCAAGAGCATGTGCTCCTGCCGCGCTAGCCGCGCCAAGCTCGGCGAGGGCTGCGGCGATGACGCCGAAAGCTGGTGCATCGGTGTGGGCGACATGGCCGACTACATCGTCGAAACACAGCGCGGCGAATACATCACGAAGGACGAAGCGCTCGAAATTTTCAAAAAGGCCGAGGACAACGGCTTTGTCCACCAGATCACGAATATCGACGGTGAGCAGAAAATTTTCGGCATCTGCAACTGCAACGTCAATGTCTGCAACGCGCTGCGCACATCGCAGCTGTTCAACACGCCGAACCTGTCGCGCAGCGCCTATGTCGCGAGCGTCGAGAGCGAGAGCTGCGTCGCCTGCGGCCGCTGCGTCGAAAACTGCCCCGCGGGCGCGGTCAAGCTGGGACAGAAGCTCTGCACGAAGGACGGCTACATCGAATATCCCCGTCAGGAATTACCCGACGATGTCAAGTGGGGGCCTGAAAAGTGGAGCGTCGACTACCGCGACAGGAACCGCATCAACTGCTACAATACCGGTACCTCGCCGTGCAAGACGGCCTGCCCCGCGCACATCGCGGTGCAGGGCTATCTGAAGCTTGCTGCGCAGGGCAAGTACCGCGAGGCGCTGCAGCTCATCAAGCGCGAAAATCCGTTCCCCGCGGTCTGCGGCCGCATCTGCAACCGCCGCTGCGAGGACGCCTGCACGCGCGGTACGGTCGATCAGGCCGTCGCCATCGACGAGGTCAAGCGTTTCATCGCCCAGCAGGACTTAAACGCGGAAACGCGCTTTGTGCCCGAAAAGGTCATCCCAAAGGTCGACGGCGAATTTTCCGAGAAGATCGCCGTCATCGGCGGCGGCCCCGCGGGCCTGTCGTGCGCATACTACCTCGCTGAAAAGGGCTACCGCCCGACGGTGTTTGAAAGGAAAGCGCGTCCCGGCGGCATGCTGATGAACGGCATTCCGAGCTTCCGCCTTGAAAAAGACGTGGTGGAGGCAGAAATCGACATCCTGCGTGAACTTGGTGTCGAGTTCCGCTGCGGCGTGGAGGTCGGAAAAGACGTGACCATCGCGCAGCTGCGCGAGCAGGGTTATCAGGGCTTCTACGTGGCCGTCGGCCTCCAGTCCGGCGGCAAGCTGAACATCCCCGGCGGCGACGCGGACGGCGTCATGGCGGGTATCGACTTTATGCGGCAGGTCAACCTGCATGAAAAGAAGACGCTTTCCGGTAAGGTCGTCGTCATCGGCGGCGGCAACATCGGCGCGGACGTTGCGCGCACGGCGGTGCGCTGCGGCGCGGAGAGCGTTGACCTCTACTGCTTAGAGGCTTACGACGATATGCCGATGGGCGAGGAAGACCGCAGCGAGTGCGAGCGCGACGGCATCACCGTCCACGCCGGCTGGGGCCAGACCGAGATCGTTGTGGAGGACGGCAAGTGCGCGGGCATCAGGTTCCGCAAGTGCACGCGCGTTAAGAACGACGAGGGCCGCTTCGCACCTGAGTTTGACGACAGTGTGAGCGAGCAGGCCAAGTGCGCGAGCGTTCTCTACTGCATCGGCCAGAAGGTCGACTGGCGTGAGCTGCTCACCGGCACCGCTGTTGAGTTCAACCCCAACGGCACGGTCAAGGCAGACCCCGTCACGTATCAGACGGCGGAAAAGGATATCTTCGTCGGCGGCGACGCCTATACGGGTCAGAAATTTGCCATCGACGCCATCGCTGCGGGCAAGGAGGGCGCGATCTCGCTGCATCGCTTTGTCCAGCGCGCAACGCTGACGATCGGCCGCAACCGCCGCCAGTTCATTGAGCTCGACAAGGAGAACGCTCTGATCCCCGTCAATTACGACACAACGCCGCGCCAGCGCATCGGCTATAACGAGGCGCTGCGCAGGACGTTTAGCGACGAGCGCGTCGCGTTCACCGAAGAGCAGATCAAAAAGGAGACCGCGCGCTGCCTTAGCTGCGGCGCGAGCATCGTCGACCCGAACAAGTGCATCGGCTGCGGCGTCTGCACGACGAAGTGCGCGTTCGACGCCATCCACCTGCACCGCGAGAGACCGGAGTGCAGCAAAATGTATGCCTGCGAGGACAAGATGAAGGCCATCCTGCCGTACATGATCAAGCGTGAGTTCAAGATCAAGCGTGCGGCGAGAAAGAGCAAGTAATGCACGAGCTGGGCATTGTCTTCCACGTCATCAAGAGCGTGGAAAAGATCGGAGAGGAAAACGGCCTGACGAACGTCGCGTCCGTGACGCTCGAGCTCGGCGAGGTGTCCGGTGCGATCCCGCACGAACTCGAAAGCTGCTGGAACTGGGCAGTCAAGAAGACCGAGCTTTTACCGGAGGCCGCGCTCAAGATCGAGACCATCCCCGCCGTTACGTACTGCGAGAGCTGCGGGCGCGACTATCCCACGGTGCAGTTTGGCCGCACCTGCCCGCACTGCGGCAGTGAAAAAACGTGGCTCAAGCAGGGCAGCGAGATCAACTTAAAGGAGATCGAGGCGATATGACAGAACCCTATAAGATCATCGAGGTGAAAGAGAGCGTCTTCGCCGACAACGACCGCGAGGCCGCACGCCTTCGCACGCAGCTCAAGCAGGACAGAACGTTTCTGCTGAACCTGATGTCCTCGCCGGGCAGCGGCAAGACGACAACGCTGCTGCGCACGCTTGAAGCGCTCAAGGATGAGCTGCACATCGGCGTGATGGAGGCAGACATCGACTCCGACGTGGATGCGAAGACCATCGCGGACGCGGGCGTCAAGTCCATCCAGCTCCACACGGGCGGCATGTGCCACCTCGATGCAAGCATGACGGAGCAGGGGCTCAAGGAGATCGGCACGAAGGACTTGGACCTCGTCGTGCTCGAAAACGTCGGCAACCTCGTCTGCCCCGCGGAGTTCGACACGGGCGCGGTCAAAAATGCGATGATCCTCTCCGTGCCGGAGGGACACGACAAGCCGCTCAAGTACCCGCTCATCTTCACTGTGTGTGACGCACTCATCATCAACAAGATTGACGTGCTGCCGTATTTCGACTTTGACATGGAAAAGGTCGTCGAATACGCGCACATGCGCAACCCGAAGCTCAAGATATTCCCCCTCTCCGCCAAAACCGGCGAAGGGGTGGACGCCTGGTGCGACTGGCTGCGCGAGCAGGTGCGCGCTTGGAACGGGTGAGAAAAGGAAAAGAGATGTACCGCATGGTACATCTCTTTTTTTGTTATGCGTCCAGCCGGAAGACCGACGGATAAATTTGCCCGTCCCTGAACTCAAGCACGCCGTAGGTCGGGCGGCGGGGATCGCCGATCGAGCCGGGGTTCATCATCATCGGCCGCGACGCCGCGTCCACGAGCGGCACGTGTGTGTGGCCAAAGAGCAGAATGTCGGCGTTCATCTCGAGCGCGCGGTACTGCGCGCGGAGAAGTCCGGTCTTCACTCCTAACGTGTGCCCGTGCGCGATGAGCACGCGGTGATCGTCCAGAATCAGCACGCGCTCAAGCGCTTCAAAGCGCCCGAAGTCGCAGTTGCCGGGAACCTGCTCAAGCGGCAGGCGGGGGTAAAGCTGGTGCAATTCTTCGGCATCGCGCCAGCCGTCGCCCAGGTGGATGATGCCGTGCGGATTTACGAGCTCTACCGCGCGCACCATGTTGTCGACATTGCCGTGCGAGTCGGATAGTACCAAGTATTTCATAGCGCTCACAGGAACTTGTCGAGCTCGTGCTCGACCTCATCCATCTTCTTGATCTGCGGCTTGTCGATGCGATAGCCGCCCTTGACGACCATGTCGAGCTCACGCAGCGCGCTCAAATTCTGAAGAGGGTTGCCGGAGCAGACGATCAGGTCGGCCTGCTTGTCCGCCTCAATGCTGCCGGTCAGATCACCGATGCCCGCGAGCCGGGCATTGAGTTTCGTCGCGCTGTACAGCGCGAACGCGGGCGTCACGCCGCAGTATTTGACGAAATAGTGCAGCTCGCGCCACATGTCGTAATGTGTGATGTACGGGCAGCCGACGTCCGTGCCGAGACCGACTGGCACGCCCGCGGCGAGGTTTGCCTTTGCGAGCGCGACGATGCCGTCGAAGACAATCTTGCCATTTTCCTGTTGCTCATACGTCGCGTGCGAAATGCTGCGGTCGAAGAGCGCGTAGGGCAGGGCGGGGGAAATGGTCGAAATTTGGAACGCCTTGCGCTGCTTGAAGAGCGTGATCATTTCATCGCTTGGCTGCGCGCCATGCTCGATGGAGTCGACGCCGTTTTGCAGCGCGGCCATCACGCCCTCAGGGCTCTCGACGTGCGCCGCGACGATCATGCCGAGCGAATGTGCCTTGTCGCACGCGGCCTTGACAAGCTCGGGCTGCATGCGCAGCACGCCCGGCTCGCCCACGACTTCGGCGTCCAGCACGCCGCCGGTGATCATCAGCTTGATGAGGTCGGGCTTTTCGGCGGCGATCTTTTCGACGAGCGCCGCGGCCTCTTCGGCGGAGTGCGCCTCGTAGGCGAGCGAACCCGCCATGTGCCCGCCGGGGACGGAGACCGCCATGTTCGACGCCAGCACGCGCGGGGCAAGAATTTTGCCCGCCGCGGCGAGGTCGCGAATTTTCGTGTCGTAATCGGCGACGCCGCCGACTGTGCGGATGGTCGTGACGCCGGAGAGTAGCTCGGTTTTTGCGTAGCCCTCGCACATGCTGACACCGATCCTGTTCGTCAGCGCGCAGAAGGTGATGAGCTTGACGAGCTTTTTGGGGTCGCTCGCCTTCTTTTTCGGCTTGCCCGAGGCGGGCAGGTGCACGTGCATGTTGATGAGACCCGGCAGCACATATTTTCCGCCGAGGTCGACTGCCTCATAGCCTGCGGGGATATGCTGTGCGTCGACGATCTCGCTGATCTTCTCTCCGGCGATGCACACGGCTTTGCCCGTCTGCGGCTCCATGTGCTCAGAGCCGTCGAGAAGCACGCAGTTTGTCAATGCGTACTTTTTGTCGTTATGGTACATCGGAGTGTTCGCCTTTCCTGTTATCGAATCTGGCCGCTGCCGGTGATGACATATTTATAGGTGCTCAGCTCGTCGAGCCCCATCGGGCCGCGCGCGTGGAGCTTCTGCGTCGAAATGCCCATCTCGCAGCCGAGGCCGAACTCCCCGCCGTCGGTGAAGCGGGTGGAGACGTTGACGTACACCGCCGCGCTGTCGACCTCGTCGACAAAGCGGTCGGCCGCGGCTTGGTTCTCGGTCACGATGCAATCGCTGTGGTGCGTCGAGTGATGCTGGACATGCGCGATGGCCGCATCCAGATCATCTACGACCGCGACGGCGAGAATGTAATCGAGAAATTCCGTGTCGAAGTCGAGCTCCGTTGCCGCCGTGCCGGGAATGATCTCCGCCGCGGCTTCGTCGAGCCGCAGCTCGACGGGGACAAGGCCCGCTTCTCTACGCTTGTCGACAAGCGCGGCCTTGAGCTTGGGGAGAAATTCCTTTGCAATGACGCGGTGGACAAGGCAGACCTCCTCCGCGTTGCAGACGGACGGGCGGCTCGTCTTGGCGTTTTCGATGATCTTTACCGCCATGTTGAGGTCAGCGTCCCTGTCGACGTACACATGGCAGATGCCCGTGCCGGTCTCGATGCAGGGAACGCTTGCATTTTCCACGCACGCGCGGATGAGCCCCTTGCCGCCGCGGGGGATCAGCAGGTCGACAAGGCCGTCCGCCGTCATCAATACCTGCGCGCTCGCATGCGTTGTATCCTCAACGATGTTGACAATGTCGGGATCGCCGCCGACGGACTCAACGCCCGCCTTGAGCGCCGTAACGATGGCGTGAGAGGAGCGATAGGCCTCCTTGCCGCTGCGCAGCATGCAGACGTTGCCGCTCTTGATGCACAGCGCCGCGGCGTCCGACGTGACGTTCGGGCGGCTCTCGTAGATGATGGCGACCAGACCGAGCGGCACCTGCCGCTTGGTGATGGTCATACCATTGGGGCGCTTGAACTGCGCGAGCGCGCGGCCCACGTGGTCGGGCAGCGCCGCGGCCTCGCGGATGCCCTCTGCCATCGCGTGGATGCGGCTCTCCGTCAGGGCGAGACGGTCGAGCATCACGTCGGAGATCGTGCCCTTCGCCGCCTCCATGTCCTTGGCATTTTCGCGCAGGATATCTTCGCTGTTGGCCTCAAGGCTCTCCGCCATCGCGAGCAGCAGCCGGTCCTTCTCCTCGGCGCTTGCGCTGCGGATGCTGCCCCAGGCAGCTTTTGTGCGTTCCAGAAGTTCGATCGTTGTCATGCTTCATCCCTCTTTGCCAAAAATCTTGTGCCCACGCGCTTGCCCGCGGCCACATCGTAGAGTACCTCGGGCGACTGGCCGTTGGCGATGACCATTTCGCAGCCTGCTGCCGTCGCCATCTGCGCGGCGCGGAGCTTGGTCGCCATGCCGCCGGTGCCGAGGTTCGACCCGCTGCCCCCGCCGAGCGAAATGATGTGCTCGTCGATCTTTTCCACCGTGTCGATGAGCTTCGCGTCGGGGTTCTTGCGCGGGTCTCCGTCGAAGAGCCCGTCGATGTCCGAAAGCAGAATGAGGAGGTCCGCCTGGATCGTCACGGCCACGATGGCAGAGAGCGTATCGTTGTCGCCGATGCCGAACTCCTCGGTGGAGATGGTGTCGTTCTCGTTGATGACCGGCAGCGCGCCGAGCTCTAAAAGCCGCGCGAGCGTGTTGTGGAAGTTCTGCTTGCGCACGCCGCCCTCTTCAATATCCGGTGCGGTGATGAGCAGCTGTGCCACGGTGTGGTTATACTCGGTGAAGAGCTTGTCGTAAATGTACATCAACTCACACTGGCCGACAGCGGCGGAGGCCTGCTTCGTCGGCACGTCTTTCGGCCGTTCGCTCAGGTTGAGCTTGCCAAAGCCCATGGCGATGGCGCCAGAGGAGACGAGGATGATCTCGTGTCCCATATTTTTAAGGTCGCTTAAAACCTTGCACAGCTTTTCCATGCGCTGGATGTTCAGCCGCCCCGTGGGGTGTGCCAGCGTGGATGTGCCGACCTTGACGACAATTCTCATATCGTGATCCCTCCAATCAAAGCGGGCGCGCGATGCGCGCGGACGCCGGAATTTGCCCATTATTATACCGCGCCGATCTGCGTTTTGCATCCTTTTTTTGCAAATTTTACGACATACTGACACAGTAAAGTGAAAAAGCACAGGCGCGCGAAAGCGCGCCTGTGCTTTTTTGTGAGATTCTGCTTAAAACGGCTTTTTCGCGACCTCCAAGATCACGTCGAGCATACCCTGGATCTGCGGGGTGATGACCTTGTTGCGGTGATAAAGCACCTGCCGCCACTGGCTCATCTGACAGTCGGCCACAGGGATGATGGCAAGGTTGCCCTTGTGAATGCTCATCTTCGCCGTGTAGCGCGGCAGCACGGAGAGATACTCTGGATTCTCGCGGATGAGCTTGAGCGCGAGCGTGTCGCTCTCGAGCTCCAAAAACGGCTCGACACTTAGATCCTGACGGGCAAGCTCGCGGTCGAACTGGTCGCGGTAGGGGTTGCCGTGGTTCATCAGGATGAACGGGTGCGACACAAGGTCGGCAAGGTGCACATCATCGCGGGCAGAGAGCGGGTTTTCCGTGTTCGTCACGATGACGACGTCCTCCTGCGCTTCAAAGACTTTGACAAACTGCGTGTCGAAGATCTGCTCATCGAGCGTGTAGATGATGTCGAGCTCATTCTTGACGAGCATTTCGGTGATGGAGGCGATATTGCCCGCGTGCAGGCTGATCTGCACGTGCGGAAAACGCTCGTGGTAGAGCGGCACGATGTTAGAGAACGAGGCGGTGAGCAGCGAATTGAGCGTGCCGACGCGCACGGTGCCGCTCAGCTCGGAATCCGACGAGGCAAAGGCGCTGGCACGCGCGATGGCGCTCACCACGTCGCGCGCGTAGGAGACAAAGTCCTTGCCGTACTGCGTGATGGAGACCGTTTTGCCGATGCGGTCAAAGAGCTGCACGCCCAGCTCGCGCTCGAGCTGCTGGATCTGCACCGTGACGGCGGACTGGGAATAATCCAGAGCTTCCGCCGCACGGGAGAAGCTCTTGAGCTCCGTGACTTTTAAGAATGTGACCAGGTTGCGGACTTCCATGGCTGTCCTCCGATTCAAATTTGTAATACATTTTCAAAAATATATTAGTGGAAATATCTTAATTTGTCAATAGACGCATTATAAAAAATAATGAGTCGGGCGAAAAAGTCGGCCGTGGACACACGGCCGGCTTTTTATGAAGGGGATCAGTCCTTGTACTCGTGGTGCAGCAGCTCGTGCGCGCGCTCATTGAGACCCGCGGCATACATCGCGTCGAGGACGGGGTTGCGCTCGCTGCGCTTGAACATCGCGCTGCGGTCGATCTCGTACAGGCCGTGGGCGCGCTTGAGCTTGGTGCTCATCAGCGCGTAGGGCTGGCCCGCGCCGCCGACGCAGCCGGTGCGGCAGGACATGACCTCGACCAGGTCGACCTCGACCTCGCCGTTTTCGATTTGATCGAGCAGCTTTGCCGCGTTGGCAAGGCCGTGGGCCAGGGCGACGCGCACGTCGCGCCCGTTAACGGGGATGGTCACAAAGCGGACGGCCTCCGTGCCGCGAAGACCGCTGTGCTCGAGCATGCGCAGGACGTTTTTGCTCTTGTCGGGCAGGCAGCAGCGGAGCACCGCCTCCGCCACGCCGCCGGAGGTGCCGAAGATCTCGGCCGCGCCGCTGCCCATGCCGAACGGCAGGTCGGGCGACTCCTTTTCGAGCATCTGGAAGCGGATGCCGGATTCCTTGATCATCTTGATGACCTCCTGCGTGGTCAGCACGAGGTCGACGTTCGGTACGCCATCGCGGCGGAATTCCTCGCGTCCGGCCTCCATTTTCTTGGCTGTGCAGGGCATGATGGCGATATGGAAGGTCGTGCGGCCGTCGGCGGCGTCTTTTTCGCGGTACTTGTCCTTTAAGACCGTTGCGAACATTTGCATAGGCGAGAGTGCGGAGGACAGGTTCTTGATGAACTGCGGGCGCTCCTGCTCCACATAGCGCACCCAGGACGGGCAGCAGGATGTCATCAGCGGCAGGTTTTCGCCCGTTTCCAGGCGGCGGAGGAATTCCTTCGATTCCTCGCGCACCGTGAGGTCCGCGCCGAAGATCGTATCGTAAATTTCGTCCGCGCCCATGATCTTGAGCGCCGTGACGAGCTTGTCGAGCACATTTTCGCCCGCGGGCAGACCATAGGCCTCACCGATGGCGACGCGCACGGCGGGCGCGATCTGGATGACGACGCGCTTTTGCGGATCGTGCAGGGCACGCCACGCCGCGCCGATGTCGTTTTTGACGGTGATGGCGCCGGTCGTGCACACGGCGGCGCACTGGCCGCAGCTGACGCAGTGCGTGGTCGAGATGGGCTGGTCGTCGCCTGCCTCAATGTGCAGCCCTGGGCCGCGGCCTGCAAAGTGCAGGATGCTCATGCCCTGGACCTCCTTGCACACGCGCACGCAGTCGCCGCAGAGGATGCATTTGTTGAGGTCGAATGTGACCGCAGGGCTTGAAAAGTCCATCGGTACATGCTCGCGCGTATCCTTGAAGTGAACGTGATGGATGCCGAAGCGCACGGCCATCTCCTGCAGACGGCAGGAGCGGTTTTTTTCGCAGGCGGTGCAGTCACGGCAGTGCGAGGCAAGCATCAGCTCCAGCGTCATGCGGCGGTATTTGAGAAGGCGCGACGTGTTGGTGCGGATGCGCATGCCGTTTTTCGGCTTGGTCGTGCAGGCGGCGTCGATCTTGCCGGTGTCCAGATCCTCGACCATACACATGCGGCACGCGCCGTAAACGGAAAGGTCGGAGTGGAAGCAGAAGTTCGGCATTTCCACGCCCGCCTTGCGGCAGACATCCATGATCGTGGGCTCGTCGTCGAACTCCACGCGGATGTTGTCGACATACATGATACCCTTAGCCATCGATCTCCACCTCCTGGATCGCATCAAAGGGGCAGGCCTCGATGCAGGTATAGCATTTGACGCATTTTTCCGGATCGATCACGAACGGCGACTTGATGACGCCCGTGATGGCCTCGGCGTGGCAGGAACGCGAGCACTTGCTGCACCCGCGGCAGATGCTCGGGTCGATCTCGAGGCGGATGCGGTTATAGGGAAGTCCACCCGGCTCGATCGGCTCGCGGTCAAGCTCGCAGAGCGCGCAGTCCCCGCGCAGGTGATCCTTGAATTCCTCGGGAAAGTATTTGATGGCCGTCTCCAGCGTGTGGTAGGAATTGCGACCCAGATTGCAGAACGCCGTGACCGAGATCATCTCGCCAAGGTCGGTGAGCATATGAAAGTCCGACTCGCTGAGGCGGTAGTCCCGCATGGCCCAGAGCAGCTCGTTCATGCGCTTTGTGCCCTCGCGGCAGGGAACGCACTTGCCGCAGAACTCTGTCTGCGTGTACTGCATAAAGCGACACGCGACATCGACCATGCAGCGGTCCTCGTCGAGCACCGTGATGACGCTGTCGCCGCGGCGCACGCCGTAGGGCTTGAGCTTTTGAAAGTGCAGGGGAAGATCGAGATGCTCCTCGACGAGAAGGCCGCCACTCGGGCCGCCGATCTGCACCGCCTTAAACTTTTTCCCATTCGGAATGCCGCCGCCGATCCCGTAGATCGCCTCTCGGATGGTGGTCGCCTCCTCGGGAATGTCTACATAGCCGGGGTTGGCGATGTCACCCTTGAGTAAAAAAATTCTTGCCATTTCTCTCTCCGTGTTTCGTTTTTTAAATTTCAAAAAATCTAATAGAATATATAGCACGAAAAACTCTAACACTGCGCCTTAAAATTGTAAAGGGATGCACTGATAAATTATTTGAATAGGAGAGCGGGCTATAAGCAAAAGACGGAGGAGACCGCCTATAATAAGGCGGTCTCCTCCGTTTCTTCTTCGTCCAAAAGCTGCATGATCGACACTTCGAACGCCGTGCGTTCCTCACTGCCGCTTTCGAGCAGCTTGGTGTAGGTCCGGCTCTGCACGCGGCCCTCAAGCGCCAATCGCTCGCCGACATCCATGCCCGCGATCTGCACGGCGGTCTGTCCCCAGGCGATGCAGGGTAAGTAGTCCGCGCGCCCGTAGTGGCGGTTGACTGCCAGAATGACATCGCAAATGCTGCGGCCGAGCGGCGTGCGCCGCAGCACGGGCTTTTTGCACAGCGTGCCCGAGAGCAGGATGCGGTTAAAGTACGAGCTGTCGCCCGGCTCGATGCTCTGGGCGAACACGGTGATGACGAGCCGGTTGCCCTGCCCGCTCTTGTTGTTAAACGAGCGCAGCTGCCCGACGATGCGAAGGCTCTGTCCCTCCTCCACAGGGCAGACGCGCAGCAGTGCCTCGCTCGCCACGATGACGGGCATGTCGTTCTGGCCTGACAGGCGCTCGACCCGCAGGGGAAATTTGTCGAACCGGCGGGTATGGTTCTCGTGCGAAAAGACGGGCTCGCCCGCGGCGACGCCCCACAGCTCCACATAGTTCTGGTTGCGCTCCATATCGTACACCTCAGCACAGTTTTGTTGGTGTATCCTATGAAAAAGAATGTGGAGATATGCCGTGCCGAGCACGAGGACAAAAAGGAAGAGCCGTCTTTCGACGGCTCTTTCTTTTTGGTATTCGCGTGAGCGATAAATTACATCTTGGAGATGATCTCGACCAGCTCTTCGCCGATGCGGCCCTGAGCCTCGACGGTTGCGGAGCCGATGTGCGGCGTGCAGGAGACCATCGGGTGGGAGTAGAGCGCGACGTTGGTCGCGGGCTCGTCGGCATAGACGTCCAGACCGGCGGCGCGGACCTTGCCGCTGTTGAGCGCGTCAAGAAGCGCAGCCTCGTCGACGTTGGTGCCGCGGGAGGTGTTGATGATGACGACGCCGTCCTTCATCTTGGCGATGCGCTCAGCGTTGATGAGAGCGCCGCCGTCGACAGCGGGAGCGTGGACGGAGATGAAGTCGGACTTGGCGAGCAGCTCGTCCATCTCAACATAGGGGATGCCGAGCTCTTCCTCGATGCCGGGGATGTGGAAGATATCGAACGCGATGACGTTCATGCCGATGGCCTTGGCCATCTTGCCGAGCTTCTGGCCGATGCGGCCGAAGCCGACGATACCGAGCGTCTTGCCGGTCAGCTCGATGCCCTTGCCGTAGGCTTTCTTCTCCCACTTGCCCTCGCGCATGGAGTGGCCGGCGATAGAGATGTAACGGGCGCAGGAGAACATGTGAGCCATAGCGAGCTCAGCAACGGACTCGGAGGGGGACTTCGGGGTGTTCTTTACCTCGATGCCGTTGTCCTTGGCGTACTGCACGTCGATGTTGTCGAGGCCGACGCCGGCGCGGATGACGCACTTGAAGCGGCTGCCCTTGGCCTCGTCGATCTGCTTGGCGCGCAGCTTGGTCTTGGAGCGAATGATGGCGACATCGAAGTCGCGCAGGGCCTTGCCCAGCTCGTCGGGCTCGTAGAACTGCTCAACGAGCTCGTGACCCATCGCGCGAACCTTCTCGATCGCGCCCTTATCCATACCGTCGGTAACAAGAATACGCATTTTAACTTTCTCCTTGTAAATATTTTAATCGTTGACCCAGCCGCTCTTTAAGCGGCGGCACCGGTGAACGCTTTACCGGTGAGGGAGTATCTAAAAGGGGGATGTGATCCCCCTTTTAAAAAGCAATTACTTGGTGTGCTCGGCCTCAAACTTCTTCAGGAATTCGACGAGAGCCTGAGCGCCCTCAATGGGCATGGCGTTGTAAACGCTGGCGCGCAGACCGCCGACGCTCTTGTGGCCCTTGAGGTTATCGTAACCGGCAGCCTTGGTAGCAGCGACGACTTCGGCGTCGAGCTCGGCGGAATCGGTGACGAAGGGGATGTTCATGAGGGAACGGAACTCGGGCTCAACGGTGCCATGGAACATCTTGGAGGAATCCAGGAAGTCATAGATGACCTTGGCCTTCTCGATGTTGCGCTGATGCATGACCTCGAGACCGCCGATGCTCTTGAGGTACTTGAACACCTTGCCGCAGCAGTAAATCGCCCAGCAGTTCGGGGTGTTGTACATGGAGTCGTTCTTGGCGTGGGTGTCATAGCGCATGTAGATGGGCATCTTGGGATCGAGATCCTCGCGGATGAGGTCCTCGCGGATGATGGCGATGACCATACCGGCAGGGCCGACGTTCTTCTGCACGCCCGCATAAATCATGCCGTAATCGCTGACGTTGCAGGGCTGGGAGAGGAACATGGAGCTCTGGTCGGAGACAAGGATGTGACCCTTGGTGTTGGGGAGCTGCTGCCAGGTCACACCGTGGATGGTCTCATTCTCGCAGATGTAGACATAGTCGGCATCGTCGGGAATGTCGAGATCGGAGCAGTCGGGGATGTAGCTGTAGTTCTTGTCCTTGGAGGAAGCGGCGACGATGACCTCGCCGTACTTCTTAGCCTCGGCAATGGCCTTCTTGGACCATGCGCCGGTCTCGACGTAGACGGCCTTGCCGTTCTTCATCAGATTCCAAGGCACAGCCGCGAACTGCAGCGTAGCGCCGCCCTGAATGAACAGGACCTTGTAGTTGTCGGGAATGCCCATCAGGTCGCGCAGGTCAGCCTCGGCCTCGTCGACGATCTGCTGGAAAACCTTGGAGCGGTGGCTCATTTCCATGACGCACATGCCGCTGCCGCGGTAGTTCATCATCTCGTCACGGATTTCCTCCAGCACGGGCTCCGGCATCATAGCGGGACCGGCAGAGAAGTTGTAGGTGCGATTGTACTTCATTGTTGGTGTCCTCCTGATTGTCTTTTTTGAGCAATAGCAACAGAAATTGCATGATATGACAGCTACAGTATAGTCTATCGTGCGGGGATAATCAATAGAAAAAAGCAAACTTATCATTTATTTAAAAACAACTGTGCCGCGCTTTGAAAAACAAAAAGCAAATGAAGAAATTATTGACAAACGATAATTCTTCTGCTACGCTGACGATAGAAATTATCGCAAAACAATAATTCTGGAGGTGCGATATGAAACGTGACCGGATCAAGACCTTACTTTTGGCGGAGGCGCTCATCTGCGCGCTGCTTGCGCTTGCCCTGTGGCTTTTCGAGGGCGACGCCTTTTCCGTCGCCGGATTCCCCGGCAGCGCAGTGGGGCAGGGACTGAGTGCGCTGGCCGCCTCGGGACGCTTCGGCTTCGCGCTGGCGTTCACGCTGTACGCCGCGGTGATCCTGCTGCCGCTCTATGTGCTCGTGCACATCGGGGCGCGGCGGGAACTGAAGCCGGAGGACGCGCTGCTCGTGCTCATCGCGTTTGCCGCGGCCTGCGCGCTCTTTCCGCACGGCTGGACCACCTATTGGAGCACATCGGCGGAGGCACTGTTCCCGCGCCTTGCCTGGCAGTGGCTCATCTTCGCGCTGCTCGCGGGCTGGGTCGTGCTGCGGCTGCTGCGCCGGTTTTCCGGCGGCGATACGCAGGAGCTCTTGAAGCTATTCCGCGCGCTGCTTATCCTCGCGGCGGCGTACTTCGTCTTCGAGGTCTGCTTTGCGGAATTTGCGGGCCTGTTTTCCGCCGTCGACGCGCTCAAGGCGGGCAACACCGCCTTTACAGACGATACGATCCTGCCTGCGGCAACGGACATAACGGGATCGAAGAGCCTTGTGTTCAGCTATGTTGTCCTCGCCCTGCGCTTTGCCGCGGAAAGCCTTCCTACGCTGCTCGCCGCGGCGACGGCGTACTTCGCCATCGGCCTTCTCGACACGATGGAAGACGGCACGTTTACGCAGGAGAGCGCCGCCTACGCGCCCAAGCTCGCCGCCTGGTGCGTCAAGGTGCTCAAGCTCAGCGTGCTGTTCGCCCTCACGGTCAACGTTTTACAGGCGGTTTGCGCGCCGCTCATCCTCAGCACCAGTATTTCCATCCGCCTGCCGGTCCTCGAGCTGTGCTTCGTGCTGGCGGCGCTCCTCGGCGCGCGGCTCATCGCCTCGAACGTCGCCCTTGCGGCGGACAACGACCTCTTTATCTGAGGGTGCTGCCATGGCGATCACGGTACATTTGGACGAGGTGCTGAAAGCGCGCGGCATGACAAGCAAGGAACTTTGTGCTACCGTCGGCATCACGGAGGCAAATCTTTCCATTCTGCGTAGCGGCAAGGCCAAGGGCGTGCGCTTTGCGACGCTCAACCGCATCTGCTGCGCGCTCGAGTGCAATGTGGGCGATATTCTGCAATGCGACGGAGAATTGGAGGCAGAGCATGAAGAGTAAAACGAAAACGATACTGATTTTTGCTGCGATCCTCGCGGCGGTCTTTCTCATTGCCTTTCTCGACGGCGGCGCGGTGCAGTCCGCCGCGGACGAGGAGGAAGAGGGCACGCTCATCGGGGCTTTCGTCTCGGAAGAGGACATCGACATCGGCGGTGATCTTGCGGTCTCGGCCGCGGGCAAATTCGTCTGGAAGGCCGGGCGGCTCTATATGGATACGGACGAAGACTGGTGGGCGCTCAAAGACCGCGGCAGCGGCATTTACTGCACGATGGAGCCTGACTCGCGCGACGGCGAAGAGGACGCCAAGTCGCCATGCATCACGAACTTCGGTACGCTCGGCGCACCGCAGGGGAAGACGGCCATCGACAACGACAACGGCGTCCGTACGACGGACATCGACCTCTCGGGCGAGGTCTACGCCTGCGGCAGCAGACGTGTGATCTTCAAATTCTATCCCATCTACCAGACGTCGGATGGACGCATTTATTTGACGCGCGGCAACAGCATGGGCATGTCCGGCGCGGACGGCGCCAGCATAACCCACACGCTCACGAGCGATAAGACCGAGACGATCGGCGGCAAGTCCGAGCGCGTGAAGGTCAAAGTTGCCATCACCGCCGTCTCCCGCCCGACACCGACGAAGTTTACCGTCGCGCACATGGACGAAAACGACGATCTCTTGAAGCTCGAGGAGTTCGCGCCCGATGCGCTGCCCGAGTCTATCACTGCCGCGGACGGCGCGGCGTATCTCATCGGCACGAGCTATGGACAAGACGGGGACGGAGAGACGGCGGAATATAGCATTTGCAACCGTGACGGAAGGATTCAACCGCCTCTGGACACGTTTGCGTATCAGGACGGCAAACTCAAGGCGGCCAGCATTTGGGTCAACTGGAAGGAGGGGGCGGCATGAAACGCATCATTGCTTTTGCGCTGGCGCTCGCAGTGGTGTTTGGTGTGAGCTTTGCGCTCTACAAGCCCGAGCGGATCGAAGCCGCGGCGCGGGAGACCATGGAGGACGAATGGGTCGGGTATTTCTTTGCCCTCGAGCCCTTCGACGGCAGGCGCTACGCGACGGAGAACGGCGATGATTACGACTTCGGCGTGCCCGGCGTGCCGGTGTTTGTGACCATCACGCCGTTTAAGCCCGGCGAACCGGACTACGAAGAGGACTCGGAATTCAACTATGCTGTCGGCGCGGCGGTGTCCGACGAGGTCGTTGGCAGCGGAATGCGCGTCAACGTCGACGATAACGGCAGCAGCTACGAGACGGGCGGCGAAATCTTCTATGCAAGTGGTGAATGGAAGCCGGTCAAACAGTGTTCCGTTTACCGCACAAGTGACGGAAAATACTACGCCGAATGGGATCACACCGGCATCGGGGCCCACGTCGGCGTGAGCAGGGAAGAAAGCGTCGAATGGAAAGTAAACGGCAGAACAGAGCGGCGCTCCATCAAGGTGAATGTTTCCTTTGCGGAGCACACAGCGGCGGAATCGGTCGACTTCGTCTGGATGGACAGCGATAAAAACGTCCTGTCGCGCGCGGCATACGCCGCCGACGCTCTTCCCGAGACGCTGACTGCGCCGGACGGCGCGGAGATCCTTGTCGTGACGCAGACGAGTGCGGACGGCACAAGCGCCCGCTCGCTCTGCACACAGGACGATCTGTTCGCCAGAGCCTATGTTCCCTCGATGCTTTCCGGCCTTCTGCGTGTCGTCGATGTGTCGCTCGACTGGGGAGAGAATGAGACTTAACCAATTCTTAATAAAGAATTTGCTAAGAAAATGATTGCATTACGCGGGCAAAGCGGGTAAGATGGAGTTAACTCAAAGAAAAGAGGAACTTGCCATGCGTCCCGACGGAACCCGAGTGAAAGAGGCGTCCACCATCGTTTCGGCACTGCCCTATGTCATGCCGCGGCGCTACGACGCACAGAATTTCATCACCGAATACGCCGATATGGAGGTCCTGCGCCGCTACATTCAGGAAAAGCGCCGCGAAGGCGTGCGCATCCCGTATATGACGCTCATTCTGGCGGCATACTTCAAGGCGTATCAGGAGAATCCAAAGATCAACCGCTTTATCATGAACAGCAAGATCTACCAGCGCAATCACTTCTGCGTCAGCTTCGTCATCCTGAAAACGCGCGCCGATGGCCGCGCGGACGAGACGTCGATCAAGGTGTTCTTTGAGGACGGGGACGATATCTTCTCCATCAACCGCAAGATCGAGGAGGCGGTCGCGCAGAATCAGGTGGCCGCGCACAACAACAATACGGATAAATTCGCGAATTTTCTGTTCGCCATCCCCATCCTGCCGGGGCTTTTGTTCGGCCTTGTCAAGCTGATGGACCGCTGCGGCCTGCTGCCGCGTAAGATCATTGATCTGAGCCCGTTCCACACGAGTCTTTTTATCACGAACCTTGCCTCCATCAACACGAATTCCATCTTCCACCACTGCTACGAGTTCGGCACGACGGGTGTGTTCGTCAGCATGGGCAAGCCTATTGCCAATTATATGAGCGGGGAGTATAATAAAAAAATGATCCCGCTCTCCGTCGTGATGGATGAGCGCATCTGCACGGGACACGAGTACGCGCTGTTCTGGGCGAGCGTGCGCCGCTATCTCAAGCACCCCGAGCTGCTGGAGGGGAAGCCGACGGAGGAAAACGCCTATCCCGCGGAGGAATGCGTTTGATCAGCAGCCACAAGCCGCAAAGCGCGGGATCTGCGCTTTGCGGCGTTTTCTACTTTTGTATGTAGAAGAAAGGACAGGGAAGCTTCCTTGATCGAACCAAAGTCTCAGGTAAAGAAATGCAGCGCCCACGCAGAAATTTTGCAGCAAAACGATGAACGCACCGTCTACCGCCTCAGGGAGACGGACGGCGAGGTGCGCATCACGGCCTATCCCGTTTTCCCCGGCATTGAGCTTGCCTATCACGATGTGCACGCGCCGTCGTACCGTCTGGCAGAGCCGGGCGCGGCGGGACTCATCGAGATCCAGCACTGCCGCGAGGGACGCGCGGAATACTGCTGCGGCGGCGAGCATTACTTTTTGGCCCCCGGAGACCTCTCTGTCGTGCGCCGCGCCGCTATCGAGGGGGAGGTGGAATTCCCCACGGGGCACTACCACGGCATCACCGTCACGCTCGACCCCGCCCTCGCACCTGACTGTTTGTCCTGCATTTTGCAGGATGTCGACGTCCGCCCCAGCGCGCTGGCGGAGAAGTTCTTCGCCGACTCGAAGTGCTTCGTCTCGCGTTCGTCGGCGCGCGTGGAACACATCTTCTCTGAGCTCTACGCCGTGCCCGCCGGTATCCGCCGCGGCTACTTTAAGGTTAAGGTGCTCGAACTGCTGCTCTTTTTGAGCGCGCTCGACGTGGCGCACGAAAAGCACGGCTATACCGCCGCGCAGGTGCGCCTTGCGCGCGCGGCGCGCGACGCGCTGCTTGCAAGCACGGAGGACGACGTTACGATCTCCGCGCTTGCACAGGAACTCGGTGCGTCGCCCTCGCAGCTCGCCGCGAGCTTTCGCGGCGTGTACGGCATGACGCCCGCGGCGTTTTTGCGCGCGCAGAAGATGCACAGTGCCGCACAGCTCCTGCGCACGAGCGACCGCACGGTGCTCGATATCGCGGGGCAGTTCGGCTATGACAACGCCAGCAAGTTTGCCAAGGCCTTCCGCAGTGTGATCGGTGTGTCGCCGAGCGCGTACCGCGCGGGCGCGGACAGCGACAGCTGTGCGCCGACGGCGGAAAAGGCAGAATAAAATATTTTGGAGCCTCATCCGATCAATTTGGAGCGGATGGGGCTCTTCTTTTCGGGTATCCTAAGACACGTCAAGAGCGAGAACGCCGCTCCCTGAGAGTTAGAGAAATCTAACTTCAGGGGAGCCACCACCGAAACCAAAAGGGAGGGAAACGGGCATGTCTGAAGAGATCCTGGTGCGGCAGGGTGCGCCGACGTTGGCAGGTATCAAAACGGGCAGCCTCTTCCCTTGTCCTTGCGAAGATAAGGAAGCGCTCTTTGCGGACATCCGCCGCCTGAACCGTCTGCTTGTGCCAAAGGGCCTGTGTCTGCTGCCGATCCGTTTTCTGAAAGGGCAGGTCCTTTTGTATCTCTACCGCCCCTCTGAGCTGCGGAGAGATTTGGAGAACGAACAGGTGGCCGAGATCCTGCACCACGCGGGCTACAATAGCGGCCACTGCGGACGCTGCATCGCAAACCTCATCCGCCGATTCCGCGAGGGCGGCGAATTCCCCCATGAGGTCGGGCTTTTCCTCTCGTATCCGCCGGAGGACGTCAAGGGCTTTATCGACCACCGCGCCTGCAACTTCAAGTGCGCGGGGCTGTGGAAGGTCTACGGCGACGAGAAGAAGGCGCGCGAGCTGTTCGCCCGCTTCAAAAAATGCACGGAGATCTACTGCGCACTCTGGGAGGCCGGCTCGGGCATCGAGCAGCTTGCCGTGGCAGTGTGATAGATACTGATTTATGAAAGGAACATACTGATATGAAAAAGACTGCTGTTGTTTATTGGAGCGGCACGGGCAACACCGAGGCCATGGCCAAGGCCGTCGCTGAGGGCATGGAGAGCGCGGGCGCGCAGGTCACGATGTTGACCCCTGACCAGGTCAAGGCCAGCGAGCTGAGCGCTTACGACGCGATCGCCTTCGGTTGCCCCGCCATGGGCAGCGAAGTGCTCGAGGAGATGGAGTTCCAGCCCATGTTTGACGAGGTCAAGCGCAGCCTTGGCGGCAAGAGCGCCGCGCTGTTCGGCTCCTACGGCTGGGGCGACGGCGAGTGGATGCGCAGCTGGGAAAAGGACTGCGATGATTCCGGCATCCGCCTTGTGTGCGAGAGCGTGACCTGCTGCGAAGCGCCTGATGACGCCGCGCTGGACGCCTGCCGCGCGCTGGGCAAGGAGCTTGCAAAGTGAGGATTCCTCTGTGGACGAAAAGCGCGCGATGAGGAAGCTCAGGCGGAAAGCACCTGTGCTCGTTGCGCTTGCGGTCATCCTGCTGAGTCTTGCCATCGGCGGATGCCTGCCTTTTTGAAAACACGATGCGATGGAAGGCCGCGTACGGGGAGTGCGCGGCCTTCCGATTTTTATATGCGCTGCCAAAACGGCGGATTTCTACTGATAGACATTATCGTGGCTTATGGATATGTAAAATATCATCAAAAAACTGATAAATAGGGCGGAGCCTTTCTCTCTTTTGCCGCATGGACGAAAAGAGCCCTCTGTGATACCATATTGCTTGTCAAGTTGAGCTCTTTGTAACTGACGGAAACGTGGGTCACCACAGGGGAGCAGAGAGCGTTTCTTGCTGAAATTCAGCAGCCGACCGTCTGGGCACTTCAACTGCACATCGAGGCAGTGGAGCGCCCATTTTTGCTTTTAAGGAGGCAGAACTATGCGAAAGGTAGCCGTTATTATGGGCAGCACGAGCGACCTGCCCGTCGCCGAGAAGGCGATCCAGACGCTCAAGGAATATGGGATCGAGACCGAGGTCCGCGTGTTATCCGCCCACCGGTGCCCGAACGAGGCAAGAGAATTTGCCGCGTCGGCACGGGAGAGCGGATTTTCTTGTATCATCGCGCTCGCGGGCATGGCCGCGCACTTGGCCGGCGCGATGGCCGCGAATACGACGCTTCCCGTCATCGGCGTGCCGTGCAGCGGCGCGAAGCTCGACGGCATGGACGCGCTGCTCTCGACCGTCCAGATGCCGAGCGGCATCCCCGTTGCCACCGTCGCTATCGACGGGGCGAAAAACGCCGCCATCCTTGCCGTCCAGATCATGGCTGTGAGCGACGAGGGCCTTGCACACAAGCTCCAGGCCGCACGTGACGAGGGCACCGCCGCTGTCTTGAAGGCGGACGAAGAGCTTCGCGAGCGCTACAAAAACTGAGAAACCATCCATCCATATCAATCAACAAAAATATAAAATAAAAGGAGAACAGTCATCATGGAAAAGAAAGAACAGCTCTACGAAGGCAAGGCCAAGAAGGTTTACGCCACTGAAGATCCCAACCTCGTCATCGTTTCCTACAAGGACGACGCCACCGCTTTTGACGGCGCAAAGAAAGGTACCATCGTCGGCAAGGGCGTCATCAACAACCAGATGACCAACCGCCTGATGGCCAAGATGGAAAAGGCCGGCATCCCGACCCACTTTGTTGAAGAGCTCAGCGAGCGCGACACGCTCGTCAAGAAGGTCTCCATCGTCCCGTTGGAGGTCATCATCCGCAACATCTCCGCCGGTCATTTTGCCTCCCGCTACGGCGTGGAGGAGGGCATCGTCTTCTCCGAGTCCACGATCGAGTTCTCCTACAAGAACGACGATCTGCATGACCCCCTGATGAACGCCTATCACGCCGTTGCCCTCAAGCTCGCGACCTGGGAGGAGATCGAGCTCATCAAGAAGTATGCCTTCGCCGTCAACGACACGCTCAAGGCATTTTGGAGCGAGTGCGGCGTCACGCTCGTCGACTTCAAGCTCGAGTTCGGCAAGACCGTCGACGGCCAGATCGTCCTCGCCGATGAGATCAGCCCCGACACCTGCCGCCTGTGGGACAGCAAGACGAACGAAAAGCTCGACAAGGACCGCTTCCGCCGCGACCTCGGCGGCGTGGAAGACGCCTACGCCGAAGTCATGAAGCGCCTGATGGCTCACGACGCACAGTAAGATCAAATATGACAGAGAATCACAACATCATCCCGGCGCGCCACATTCACGAAGAATGCGGCGTGTTCGGCATCTTTACCCCCCAGGAGGCGGACGTCGCGTCCTATGCCTACTACGCGCTCTACTCCCTCCAGCACCGCGGACAGGAGAGCGCGGGTATCGTCGTCAACGACGACGGCCTGTTCCGCTCGCTGCGCGACACCGGCCTTGTGAGCGAGGTCTTCCCGCCTGAGCAGCTCAAGTCGCTCGGCAAGGGTACCATCGCCGTTGGCCATGTGCGCTACGGCACGACCGGCAGCGACAACAAGCGCAACGTCCAGCCCATTCTGGTGAACCACTTCAAGGGCCGCATGGCGCTCGCGCACAACGGCAACCTGACGAACTCCCGCGAGCTGAGGCAGGAGCTTGAAAGTCGCGGCTCCATCTTCCAGACCACGACCGACAGCGAGGTCATCGCCTATATCATCGTGCAGGAGAGACTCAACCGCGGCTCCATCGAAGAGGCTGTTTCCGCCGCGATGGACCGCATCGAGGGCGCGTATTCCCTCGTCCTCTCCTCGCCGACGAAGCTTATCGCCGCGCGCGACCCCCACGGCTTCCGTCCCCTCTGCATGGGGCATCTGAAGGACGGCTCTGTTGTCTTCGCGTCTGAATCCTGCGCGCTCGACGCCATCGGCGCCGAGTTCGAGCGCGACATCCGCCCCGGCGAGATCGTTGTCGTCGATCAGACCGGCGTTCGCTCCGACACGAGCCACTGCGGCAAAGCGCCGAAGAAGCTCTGCGTCTTCGAGTTTATTTACTTCGCCCGCCCTGACTCCGTCATCGACGGCAGCAGCGTTCACGTCGCGCGCCAGCGCGCGGGCGCGTTCCTTGCGCTCGAGCATCCCGTGCAGGCGGACGTCGTCATCGGCGTACCGGATTCCGGCCTTGATGCAGCCCTCGGCTACGCGCGCCAGAGCGGCATCCCCTACGGCATCGGCTTTATCAAAAATAAGTACATCGGCCGCACGTTCATCTCGCCCACGCAGACGATGCGCGAAAATGAGGTCAACATCAAGCTCAACCCCATCCGCTCCGTGGTCGAGGGCAAGCGCGTCGTGCTCATCGACGATTCTATCGTCCGCGGTACGACCTGCCGCCGCACGATCGACCTATTGTGGAAGGCGGGCGCGAAAGAGATCCACATGCGCGTCAGCGCGCCGCCGTTTGTCTCCGAGTGCTACTACGGCACGGACATCGACGACAAGAATAACCTCATCGCCACGCACCACACGGTCGATGAGATCGCGAAGATCATCGGCGTTAACTCGCTCGGCTACTTAAGCATCGAGGACGTCGTCAAGCTCGCCGACAACACCGAAAACGGCTTCTGCACGGCCTGCTTCGGCGGCGGATATCCCACGAGCATCCCGAAAGACGGCGGCAAGGACCGCTTTGAGTGCAAAATCAGTGAAGGGGAGAAGAAAAAGAATGCGTAGTTTTTCCGAGAGCTACCGTGACGCCGGCGTGAATATCGAGGCCGGCTACGAGGGCGTCAAGCTGATGAAAAAGCACGTCCAGCGCACCATGATCCCGGGCGTTGTGTCCGATATCGGCGGCTTTGGCGGCCTGTTCGCACCCGATCTTGCCGGTATGAGCGAGCCCGTGCTCGTCTCGGGCACGGACGGCGTGGGCACGAAGCAGCGCATCGCGCAGCTGATGAACAAGCACGACTCCGTCGGCATCGACTGCGTCGCCATGTGCGTCAACGACATCATCTGCTGCGGTGCAAAGCCCATCTTCTTCCTCGACTACATCGCCATCGGCAAGAATGAACCGGAGAAGGTCGCGACGCTCGTCTCCGGCGTGGCGGAGGGCTGCGTGCAGTCCGGCTGCGCGCTCATCGGCGGCGAGACCGCCGAGCACCCCGGCACCATGTCTGCCGACGACTATGACCTTGCGGGCTTCGCCGTCGGCATCGTCGACCGCGCGAAGATCATCGACCACGACCGCATGCGTCCGGGCGACGTTGTGATCGCGCTTACCTCAAGCGGTATCCACTCCAACGGCTATTCCCTCGTGCGCAAGGTCTTCAACGTCGAGCACGCGGACCTCGGCGCGTATGTCGACGAGCTCGGCTGCACGCTGGGCGAAGAGCTGCTGCGCCCGACGAAGATCTATGTCAAGCCCGTCCTCGCGGCGATGGACGTGGCCGACGTCCACGGCGTCAGCCACATCACGGGCGGCGGCTTCTATGAAAATATTCCCCGCTGCATCCCCGACGGCCTGTGCGCGAAGATCGACAAGTCCGCTCTCCGCACGCCGCCGATCTTTGGCATGCTCCAGCGCATGGGCAGCATCCCCGAGCACGACATGTTCAACACCTACAACATGGGCGTCGGCATGACGATGATCGTCGCCAAAGATGACGCCGACAAAGCGCTTGTTGCCCTCAAGGAAAACGGCCAGGACGCCTACGTGATCGGCAAGGTCGTGAGCGGGGAAGAGAAGGTCGCACTATGCTGAAAAGCGCGCGCATCGCGGTGTTCGTCTCGGGCGGCGGCACGAATTTACAAGCCTTGCTCGACGCGCAGAGAGACGGCAAAATTCCACACGGCGAGATCGCGCTCGTCATTTCCTCTCAGGCATGCGCCTACGCGCTCGAACGCGCGGAAAAGGCGAACGTCCCCGCGCACACCGTGCCGTCGAGCCTCATTCAGCACGACTTTGAGGCGGCCATCGAGCTGCTGCTCGAGCAGTACAAGATCGACGTTATCGTCCTCGCGGGCTTTTTGAGCATCCTGAGTGAGAGCTTTACGAAAAAGTGGCCGCGCCGCATTTTGAACATCCATCCGTCGCTGATCCCGTCGTTCTGCGGCAGGGGCATGTACGGCTTAAAGGTGCACGAGGCTGCGCTCGCGCGCGGCGTGAAGGTCACGGGGGCGACGGTGCATTTCGTCAACGAAATCCCCGACGGCGGCGAGATCATTCTGCAAAAGGCCGTCGAGATCGAAGAGGGCGACACGCCCGAGACCTTGCAGCGCCGCGTGATGGAGCAGGCCGAATGGAAGCTCCTGCCGCGCGCGACGGAGCTTGTCTGCCGCGCCATCACAGAAGAGGAGAACTGAAATGGTCGACTTTCTGCACTTTCTGAAAAATACGTCCTACCCCGGCCGCGGCATTTTAGTCGGCAAGGACCGCGTCTATTATTTCATCATGGGCCGCAGCGAGAACAGCCGCAACCGCGTCTTTGTCAAGACCGACGACGGCATCCGCACCGAGGCCTATGACCCCGCCAAGCTCGCCGACCCGAGCCTCATCATCTATCACCCCGTCCGCACGATGGGCAGTGATCTCGTCGTGACGAACGGCGACCAGACCGACACGGTCTGCGCACACGGCGACTTCCGCAAGGGCCTCATGACCCGTGAATACGAGCCCGACAGCCCGAATTGGACGCCGCGCATCTCCGCCATCGTGCATGAGGACGGCTCGTTCGAGATGTCCATCCTCAAGCACAGCAACGGCCGGTGCCTGCGCGAGTTCTTCTGCTACGAGGGCTGCGACGCGGACAAGGCCTACTTCATCAGCACCTATCAGGGCGACGGCACGCCGCTGCCGACGTTTGCGGGCGAGCCGATGGAGGTGAGCGTCCCCAGCCCCGAAGAGGTCTGGGACGCGCTCAACGAGGACAACAAGGTGTCCCTTTACGCGAACGTGAACGGCGAAGTGAAGCTGTTCAATAAGAATTTAGGCGATTGAGGAGAACGATATGAACGAGCTCGAACTCAAATACGGCTGCAACCCCAACCAGAAGCCTGCGCGCGTCTTTATGAAAGACGGCGGCGACCTGCCGTTCACCGTGCTGAACGGCAAGCCAGGCTACATCAATCTGCTCGATGCCTTCAACTCCTTCCAGCTCGTGCGCGAGCTGAAGGAGGCGACGGGGCTTCCCGCCGCGGCGAGCTTCAAGCACGTCTCTCCCGCGGGCGCGGCGCTCGGCCTGCCGCTCGACGAGGTGGACAAGCAGATTTACTTTGTTGAGCCCGACGCGGCCCTTTCGCCCATCGCCTGCGCCTACATCCGCGCCCGCGGCGCGGACCGCCTCTGCTCCTACGGCGACTGGGCGGCGCTCTCCGACGAGTGCGACGCTGCGACGGCGGAATATCTGAAAGGCGAGGTCTCCGACGGCATCATCGCCCCTTCGTTCAGCGAGGAGGCGCTTGCCATCCTAAAGACGAAAAAGGGCGGCAAGTACAACATCGTGCAGATGGACCCCGCCTACATTCCCGCCCCGCAGGAGCAGAAGGACGTCTTCGGCGTCACGTTCGAGCAGGGCCGCAACAACTGCAAGATCGACGAGTCGCTGCTTGCGAACATCGTCACCGAAAATAAGAATCTTCCCGATGACGCGAAGCGCGACATGATCGTTTCGCTCATTACGCTCAAATACACGCAGTCGAACTCCGTCTGCTACGCCAAGGACGGCCAGACCATCGGCGTCGGCGCCGGCCAGCAGAGCCGCATCCACTGTACGCGCCTTGCCGGCAGCAAGGCGGACAACTGGTATCTCCGCCGCCACCCGAAGGTGCTTGCGCTGCCGTTTGTGGACGGTATCCGCCGCCCTGACCGCGACAACGCCATCGATGTTTATATTTCCGATGAGTGTGACGACGTTTTGGCCGACGGTGCATGGCAGCGCGTCTTCAAGGAGCGCCCCGAGCCGCTGACGGTGCAGGAGCGCAAGGACTGGGTCGCCCGCCAGAGCGGCGTGACCGTCGGCTCCGACGCGTTCTTCCCGTTCGGCGACAATGTTGAGCGCGCGAGAAAGAGCGGCGTCACCTACATCGCGGAACCCGGCGGCTCGATCCGCGACGACAACGTCATCGAGACGGCGAACAAATACGGCATCACCATGGCCTTTACCGGACAGAGATTGTTCCATCACTAAAAGGAGGAACGAAACGAATGAAACTCATGGTCATCGGCGGCGGAGGCCGCGAACACGCCATTATCAAGAAGTTAAAAGAAAATCCCGCAGTTGAGGAAATTTACTGCCTGCCCGGTAACGGCGGCATCGCCGCCGACGCGGTCTGCGTGCCGGAGATCGGCGCAAAGGACATCCCCGCGCAGGTCGAATTTGCGAAAGCGCACCGGATCGACTACGCTGTCGTCGCGCCGGACGATCCGCTGGCCCTCGGCGCGGTGGACGCGCTGACCGAGGCGGGCGTTCCGTGCTTCGGCCCCGACAAAAAGGCCGCCGTCATCGAGGCGAGCAAGGCATTTTCCAAGGATCTGATGAAAAAATACGGCATCCCCACGGCAAAGTATGAGCTCTTCACCGACGCGGACGCCGCCTGTGCCTATATTGATTCTCAGGGCGCGCCCATCGTCGTCAAGGCCGACGGTCTGGCACTCGGCAAGGGCGTCATCGTCGCGCAGACGGTGGAGGAAGCAAAAGCCGCCGTCCGCTCCATGATCGAGGACAAGGCTTTCGGCCAGAGCGGTGCGCGCGTTGTCATCGAAGAATTTATGGAAGGCCCCGAGGTCTCCGTTCTGAGCTTTACCGACGGTGAAACGGTCGTTCCCATGGTTTCTTCCATGGATCACAAGTGTGCGCTGGACGGCGACAAGGGCCCGAACACCGGCGGCATGGGCACGATCGCGCCAAATCCCTGCTACACGGAAAAGATCGCGGACGAGTGCATGCAGACGATCTTCCTGCCCACGATCCGCGCGATGAAGGCCGAGGGCCGCCCCTTCAAGGGCTGCCTGTACTTCGGCCTGATGCTCACAAAGGACGGCCCCAAGGTCGTGGAGTACAACTGCCGCTTCGGCGACCCCGAAACGCAGGTCGTGCTGCCGCTTCTCAAATCCGATCTGCTCGCGGTTATGCAGGCCACGACGAGCGGCACGCTCAAGGACGTCCCCGTCGAGTTTTCGACCGATTCCGCCTGCTGTGTTGTCCTCGCCTCGAACGGATATCCCAAGAAGTACGAGAGCGGCTTCCCCATCACGATGAGCGAAGAGGCTGCTGCGCACACCTACGTCGCGGGCGCGAAAAAAGACGGAGACAGGCTCCTGACCGCGGGCGGCCGCGTGCTCGGCGTTACCGCCGTCGCCCCCACGCTGGAAGAAGCCGTGAAGGAGGCCTACCGCTTATCGTCCGAGGTCGATTTTGCCAACAAATACTGCCGCAGCGACATCGGCCACCGAGCCCTCGCCGCGCAAAAGGAGAGAGAGTAAATGGTCTATCGCGTCTGTGTTGAAAAAAAGCCCGGCCTTGCGCCCGAGTGCGCGAGCCTTCTTTCCGACTGCCGCTCGTTTCTGGACCTCAAGGGTCTCGAAAGCGTGCGCATCTGGAACCGCTACGACGTTGAGGGCATCGACGAGGCCCTCTTTGCCTATGCCACAAATACCGTTTTCTCCGAGCCGCAGCTCGACCTGACGAGCGGGGAGATCGACGCGAGCGGCGCTGCCGCTGTCTTTGCTGTCGAGCCGCTGCCCGGCCAGTTCGACCAGCGCGCGGACAGCGCGGCGCAGTGCATCCAGCTCCTGAGTCAGGGCGAGCGCCCGCGCATCCGCACGGCGAAGGTCTACGCGCTCTACGGCACGCTCTCTGAAAAGGACGTCGAGGCCGTCAAGCACCACGTTATCAACCCCGTCGAGAGCCGCGAGGCCTCGCTTGCAAAGCCCGAGACGCTTGCCGAAAACCTGACGGAGCCCAAGCCTGTTGCGTCGGTTGGCGGCTTTATCGCGATGGATGAATCGGCGCTCTCGGCGCTTCTTTCGTCCATGGGCCTTGCGATGGACTTAGACGACCTCAAGACCTTGCAGGCCTATTTCCGCGACGAAGAGCACCGCGACCCCACCGTGACCGAGGTGCGCGTCGTCGATACCTACTGGTCTGACCACTGCCGCCACACGACGTTCTCTACGCATTTGGACGAGGTCAGCATCGACGATCCCGCCGTCAAGGGCGCGTATGAGCGCTACCTTGCCGCGCGCGAAGAGGTCTATGGCCTCGAGAAGGCCGCCAAGCGCCCCCAGACGCTCATGGACATCGCAACCATCGGCACCAAGACGCTCAAGAAACGCGGCCTTCTCCCCGAGCTCGACGAGAGCGAGGAGATCAACGCCTGCTCTATCCACGTTCCCGCCAAGGTGAACGGCGAGGAGCAGGACTGGCTGCTGATGTTTAAAAACGAGACGCACAACCACCCCACCGAGATCGAGCCCTTCGGCGGTGCTGCTACCTGCATCGGCGGCTGCATCCGCGACCCGCTCTCCGGCCGCGCTTATGTCCATCAGGCGATGCGCGTCACTGGCGGCGGCGACCCGCGAAAGACGCTCGCGGAGACGCTTCCCGGAAAGCTCCCCCAGCGCAAGCTGGCGCAGACCGCGGCGGCGGGATATTCGTCCTACGGCAACCAGATCGGCCTTGCCACGGGCCATGTCGCCGAGCTCTACCACGAGGGCTACATTGCCAAACGCCTTGAGTGCGGCGCGGTCGTCGCCGCGGCGCCCGCCAAGAACGTTGTGCGTGAGCGTCCCGCCCCGGGCGACGTCGTTATCTTGCTCGGCGGCCGCACGGGCCGTGACGGCATCGGCGGCGCGACCGGTTCGTCGAAGAGCCACGATATGAAGTCCCTCACCACCATGGCGAGCGAGGTCCAGAAGGGCAACGCGCCCGAAGAGCGCAAGATCCAGCGCCTGTTCCGAAACGGCGAGGTCACCCGCCTCATCAAGCGCTGCAACGACTTCGGCGCGGGCGGTGTGTCTGTCGCCATCGGCGAGCTGGCCGACGGCCTCGAGATCGAGCTCGACGCCGTGCGCAAGAAGTATGAGGGCCTCGACGGTACCGAGCTTGCGATCTCCGAATCGCAGGAGCGCATGGCCGTCGTCGTCGCGCCGGAGGATGAGGCGAAGTTCATCGCCGCCGCGCAGGCCGAAAACCTGGAGGCCTACCGCGTGGCCGTCGTGACTGAGAGTCCCCGCATGGTCATGTACTGGCGCGGCCAGACGGTCGCCGACCTTTCGCGCGCCTTCCTCGACACGAACGGCGCAGTCAAGCACGCAAGCATTCGCGTGGAAGCGGGAAAGAAGCAGGCGGAGTCCGCTTGCACGCCGTGCACGCTGCGCGATATGGCGGGTAGCCTCAAGAGCGCGTCCCGCCGCGGTCTCACCGAGCGCTTCGACTCCACCGTCGGTGCGTTCTCGCTGCTCATGCCCTTTGGCGGCAAGACGCAGCGCAGTCCCTCGCAGGCGATGGCGGCGCTGCTGCCGGTGCTGCCGGGTAGCAAGACCGAGCAGGGCAGCGTGATGGCCTGGGGCTGCGACCCCGACGCACTGAGCGCCGATCCTTACACGGGCGCGCACAGCGCGGTCTACACCTCGGTTGCTAAGATCGTCGCCGCGGGCGCCGATTATCACAAGGCATATCTCACCTTACAGGAATTTTTTGAAAAGCTCCGCAATGAGCCCGTGCGCTGGGGCAAGCCCTTCTCCGCGCTGCTCGGTGCGCTCGATGCCCAGCTTGAACTGGGCGCTGCCGCCATCGGCGGCAAGGACTCCATGTCTGGTACCTTCCTTGACCATGACGTCCCGCCGACGCTTATCTCGTTCGCCATCGCGCCCGTGCTGGCAGGCGAGATCGTGACGACTGACTTCAAGGCTGCCGGTCGCGGCGTTTACCTCTTCGCCGGCGCGACGCCCGAAGAGCAGAAAGCGGCGTGGGAGCGCTTCACCGCGCTCGCTCGCGCGGGCAAGGTCGCAAGCGCCTGGGCGGTTGAAAACGGCCTTGCCGAAGCGGTGATGAAGATGTCGCTTGGCAACGAGGTCGGCTTTGCCGCGGCCTCGACCGCTCTCGACTGGTATCAGCCCGTGCCCGGCGCGATCGTCGCCGAGCTCACCGAGGAAATTCCCGACGCCGTCTGCATCGGCGTCACGACGGCGGAGAAGACGATCAGCATCGGCAGCGACGAGGCGAGCATTTCTGAGCTGCTGGCCCTGAACGATTCCGTGCTCGAATCGGTCTACCCGACGAAGACGCAGGATGCCGGCACGGTCGAGAGCTTTACCTATGAAACGGAAAAGCGCGTTGCGCCCGCTGTCAAGATCGCGCGTCCGAAGGCGATGATCCCTGTCTTCCCCGGCACGAACTGCGAGTACGACACCCAGCGCGCCCTGCTCGAAGCAGGCGCGGACGCCGAGCAGTTCATCATCTGCAACTTAACGAGCGCCGACGTTGCTGACAGCGTCGAGCGCTTTGCCAAGGCCGTCAAGGAGAGCCAGATCATCGTCATCCCCGGTGGCTTCTCCGGCGGCGACGAGCCCGACGGCAGTGCCAAGCTCATCACGGCGTTCTTCCGCAACGCCGCGGTCAAGGAGCAGGTCACGAACCTCCTCGAAAAGCGCGACGGATTGATGCTCGGCGTGTGCAACGGCTTCCAGGCGCTCATCAAGCTCGGCCTCGTTCCCTATGGCAAGATCATGGACACCGACGCTGATTTCCCGACGCTCACCTACAACGTCATCGGCCGCCACCAGTCCCGTCTGGTCCGCACGCGCGTGTGCTCCAACAAGTCCCCCTGGCTTGCGGGTACGAAGGTCGGCGACATTTACACCGTGCCCATTTCGCACGGCGAGGGCCGCTTCCTCGCATCCGAAGAGCTTGTCAAAAAGCTCGCCGAAAACGGCCAGATCGCCACGCAGTACGTAGACCTTGACGGGTATGCTACAATGGATGCAGCATTCAACCCCAACGGCTCGATCTGTGCCATCGAGGGCATCACCTCGCCCGATGGCCGCGTATTCGGCAAGATGGGGCACACCGAGCGCATCGGCAAGGAGCTTTACCGCAATGTCCCCGGACAGTATGAGATGGAGCTGTTCACCTCTGCCGTGCGTTATTTCAAGTAATTTAAGAAGAGAGGAGCAGACCCAATGGCTTACTATTATCCCGAACCGTCTCACACGTTCAGCGAATATCTGCTCGTCCCCGGTTACACGTCCGAGGACTGCATTCCTGACAACGTCTCGCTCAAAACGCCCCTCGTGCGCTATCGCAAGGGGCAGGAGGAGTGCCCCATCAGCCTGAATATTCCGATGGTCTCGGCCATCATGCAGTCGGTGTCGAACGACACGCTGGCAATCGCGCTGGCAAAAGAGGGCGGCCTTTCGTTCATCTTCGGCTCCCAGTCCATCGAGAGCGAGGCCGAGATGGTGCGCCGCGTGAAGAGCAGCAAGGCTGGTTTTGTGCCGTCGGCCTCGAACCTGACAAGCGAGCACACGCTGGCCGACGTGCTGGCCCTCAAGGAGAAAAATGGCTTCTCGACCGTTGCCATCACCGAGGACGCAACGCCCAACGGCAAGCTCCTCGGCATCGTGACGAGCCGCGACTACCGCGTGAGCCGCATGAGCACTGATTTGAAGGTGCGCGAGTTCATGACTCCGCGCGAAAAGCTCGTCACCGCTCCTGCGTCGACCACGCTCAAGGAGGCTAACGACATCATCTGGGAACACAAGCTCAACGCGCTGCCCATCGTGGATGAAAACGACCACCTGCTCTACTTCGTCTTCCGCAAGGACTACGCCGAGCACAAGGAGCACCCCCTCGCGCTTCAGGACGACAAGAAGCGCTACCTCGTCGGCGCGGGCATCAACTCCCGCGACTATGCCGAGCGCATCCCCGCGCTCGTGGAGGCTGGCGCGGATGTGCTGTGCATCGACTCGTCCGAGGGGTACTCCGTCTGGCAGAAGAAGGTCATCGACTACGTGCGCGCGAACTACGGCAATACCATCAAAATCGGCGCGGGCAATGTCGTCGACCGCGACGGCTTCCGCTTCCTCGCCGAGAGCGGCGCGGACTTTGTCAAAGTCGGCATCGGCGGCGGCTCCATCTGCATCACGCGCGAAACGAAGGGTATCGGCCGCGGCCAGGCCACCGCGCTCATTGAGGTGAGCGCCGCACGCGACGAGTACTTCCGCGAGACCGGCGTGTATGTCCCCATCTGCTCCGACGGCGGCATCGTGCACGACTATCACATGACGCTCGCGCTCGCCATGGGCGCGGACTTCCTGATGCTGGGCCGCTACTTCGCTCGCTTCGACGAATCGCCGACGAACAAGCTGCTTGTCAACGGCGTGTACGTCAAGGAGTACTGGGGCGAGGGCTCGAACCGCGCGCGCAACTGGCAGCGTTACGACCTCGGCGGCAAGACGGGCCTTGCGTTTGAAGAGGGCGTGGATTCCTACGTCACCTACGCGGGCTCCCTGCAGGATAACGTCGCCCGTAGCCTTTACAAGGTCAAGTCGACCATGTGCAACTGCGGCGTGACGACCATCCCCGACCTCCAGAAGAACGCGAAGCTCACGCTCGTCTCCGCCACCAGCATCGTCGAGGGCGGCTATCACGACGTCACCCTCCGCGCCACGAACGCCAGCAACAACTAAACAGCGCAAAGAACAACAAAAAGCGGCTCCCGAAAGGGAACCGCTTTTTTATGGTTGCTTACTTGCAGAACGTCACGCACGCCTGCGAGGCGGTTTTGCCGTCCGGCTTGACGATGCCGATGCGGCACGTGCCGTCATCGAGTGACTTCTTGTAGACCGTCAGCGCCTCACCCTCGAAGCACGGCGTTGAGTAGTGTAGCTCGACCGATTGAATATTACCGCTCGCGAGCTCCTTTGCCGAAAAGCAGTCGAGCAGCAGGCGTACATAGGCCACGTTGTTCATGTGGTGGCCGAGGTCGATGTCCGTCGGCCGCACGGCGTAGTGCGAGAAAAGGTCGGCGTCCTCAAACTTTTCATGGAAGCGCTGCAATTTTTCGGGGATGGCCGTCTCGGCGGGGAAGGGGTAGTCCTTCGGGAAGCCCGAGTCGCCAAAGCGGATGATCTTCTGCTCCGGTCCTAAGATGGCCCACTCGGTCTTGCCGCGGGCAATGACCGCCTCACCGCGCGAGAGAGTGTAACTGCGGTACGTGCGTACGTCGCGCTCGCTGCACGCCTCCGCCCACGTGCGCACCGTGAGTTCGTCCATCAGGTACGCGCGCTCAAAGAGATCGACGCACGTGTGGACCGTGAGCCAGAATTCACCCTTTTTCGCCATCGCGCTGCTGCCGACGCCCAGCACCTCCGCGTGCTGCGCTGCGATGCCCTGAAAAATCGTAAACGCCGCCAACGGCGACAGCGCGCCCGACGCGTCACAGTAGTCGGGCGTGACGGTAAGACGTTTTTCAAAAATGCTTTCCATGCAGTTCTCCTTTGAATTTGTCGTTTTCTTAACGATAAGTATAGCATGGAATTGGTATCGCCTCAAGCGGACAAATTTGATCGTTCGTTAAAATGTTACGCACATTGTCCCCTGCGCCGTGCAGGGAATGCGAATAAGGGAGGGATATCTCTTTTCAAAAAAGAGATATCCCTCCCTTACACCCTCCCAGAGAAAATTCCCATTGCAAGCGAGCAACTCAAAGAGCTGCAATGCTTGCCGATTGCACTTCCTGCGCGCGGCGGAGCCGCGTTGGGTGTTGCTAAACGATTTGCCTCTGCTTCTATTATCCGCTGCCGCTCTGCTGATCTTGTAGAAGTACAAACTAATTTCCGCCTACTGCGGCACTCCACAATGCGGCGAGCGTCAGCAATGCCGCATTCGGCAGACAGTCTGCCGCCGAAGTAACGTCACTCGCGCCTCACGATAGTAAGGCGCGGTTGCAAAACGTAACGACTCGCAGAAGTTTCATGGCGAAGCCATGTACACCGCACCCACACTGCGCAGCGCGTGCAGTCATTCAAGCTGCAAACCCGCAATGTGCGGGGTCAAGGGGCAGCGCCCCTTGCGTTCTCTTGGGGGTCCAAGGGGGCCATTCTCTCACGTGAGAGAATGGCCCCCTT
>ERZ839767.533-NODE-533-length-66449-cov-5.788415_pt1 | contig 66449 bp, 56 predicted proteins | sample MGYA00519879_ERZ839767 | MGnify/ENA primary metagenome ERZ839767 (study PRJEB31850, sample SAMEA3708852) | human gut metagenome | biome: human gut; feature: human-associated habitat; material: faeces | place: China | collected 2014 ... | reverse complement strand
GCGTTCACCTCCGATCTCCGCTGCCGTACAGGTCATGGCTGACAAGGGATGTGTAGTAGCTGTCCATCGTGACCGGCGCGTTATACAGCGCCGCCAGCAGATATTTCTTGATATTGCGGACATAGGTGGTGTTCTCCCGCATCCGTTCCAGCACATACTCGATGTGGGAGCTGCCGATCTTCAAGAACCGGGACTTCACCACCTCGGCGGGGTAGTCATCCCCGGCGATACGGATCATCTCCCTGTTGGAGCAGACGGTATCCACCATGAGCTCCACCAGCTCGTCCAGGCGGTCCCTGTCCAGCTTTTCATCCTGGGTGAGGATATCGTAGTCGATATTCTCCAAAATGATCTCCCGGTAGCTCTCGCGCTCTCGCATCCTGTCCTGTCCGATCCTGCTTTTTTCTCTGGGGGTGGGGGGACTTGATGGGATAGGACTTGATCCTTGCGTAATTGATAATTCTTTATTTTGTTCTTTAGTATTTAATTGGGCGGGGTTCTCCTGAATAGGGGCATCCAACATTGGCTTCACCTGTATTGGATTTTCCCGTATAGGTTTTTCCCGGATAGGCGCGGGCGTCTGTGCCGGTTCCTTCGGCTGCTCCAAAATGGTGTACTCGATGGAGCCAAGCTGCCCGTTCTCGTTGCGGACGCGCGCCCGGACGAGATAGCCGTGCGACTCCAGCTCCCGGATCCCGCCGCTGATGCTGTCGATGCCGTCCTTGCAGATGCGGGCAAGCCCCTTCATGGTGTAGTCCCAGTCCTCCGGCAGCGACAGCATGAGGGACAGCAGCCCCTTCGCTTTCAGGGACAGCGACCTGTCCCGCAGGTGGTAGTTGGACATGACCGTGTAATCTCTGGTCTTTTCGATGCGGAAAACTGCCATATCCGGCGCCTCCTTTCTCTGGTTTTGAAAAGTGTTGATTTTGGCGCAAAAAAGCCCCTGTCCTGCCTCCCGGACGCTTCCCATGGGAAAACACCCACGCCGCCCTTTAAGCGGCGCTCTGAGAGGAAAAAACAGAGGTTTTCGCACCCTAATTGATACATTTTTCGGGTGGGTATAGGCACGGATATGAAAAAACGCCATAGGGCGGCTGCCTATGGCGTGGGGACAGGAAAAGGGCGCTGATGTGAAAATCAGCGCCCTTCGTGCCTGTCAGTATGAGATTTTTTGACTTCGTACCGTGTTCCCTGCCTTTGAAAACATTGATTTTACTGACTTTTTCATGTTTTCTTATTAGGAGGCGGGGAACGGCAGCCTTTTTTATGGCTCAAATCCCGCTCATCTGCTGCATTTCGCGCTTCAGTGTTTTCAAAATATGCTTTTCAAGGCGGGAAATGTAGCTTTGTGATATTCCCATCATGTCCGCCACCTGCTTCTGCGTCAGCTCGCTGCGCCCGCCAAGGCCGAAACGCAGTTCCATTATGCGCTTCTCCCGTGGGTTCAGCCTGTTCATGGCAATATTCAGCAATTCCTTATCCACCTCGTCCTCTATATCTCTGCAAACAAGGTCGTTATCCGTGCCGAGTATGTCCGAAAGCAGCAGTTCGTTGCCGTCCCAGTCTATATTCAGCGGCTCGTCAAGCGAAACTTCCATTTTCAGCTTGCTGCTGCGCCGCAGGTGCATCAATATCTCGTTTTCTATGCAGCGCGAGGCATACGTTGCAAGCTTTATCTTCTTTCCTGCGTCGAATGTGTTCACGGCCTTTATAAGTCCTATCGCGCCTATCGATATAAGATCCTCTATATTCACGCCCGTGTTTTCAAATTTGCGTGCAATGTATACCACCAGCCTTAAATTGCGCTCTATCAGCACGCGGCGCATGCTTTCATCCCCCGCCGCGAGCGCGCCTATGCATTCCGCCTCCTCCTGCTTGCTCAGCGGCGGCGGAAGCGCCTCGCCGGAGTTCACGTAATGCACCGGCATGCCAAGGCCAAGCGCGCAGTATATTTTCTCAATTATCCTGCGTATCAGTTCCCTCGCTTTGTTTAATATGTTCATAGGCTCTCCTTTGCTATATGATATGGCACAATGGCCTCCGCTCCGCGTATAGGTTCGGCGCTTATTGCAAGCAATGCGTCCGTATCCGCGCCGTCTATGCGCATTCTGTCCGGCTTCAGCGCGTATATTATTCCCCGCCCACTTACGGTCGATAGCGGCACGGGTATGCGCGCCTCGTTAAGCAGCGCCGGAATGTGCGCTATCACCACCGCCGCGCCCGTTACAGGCTCCGTCAAAAAACAGCCGGAATCCCTAAGCGCACATAGTTCGTATTCCGCGCCGTCTATACTTACATAAAGCCGCGCCATGCCTGCCGCAAGCGCCCTGCGCAGCCGGTAATGCCGCACAAGCCTTGGCATGAATACGGCTGCCGCGCCGCTTATCAGCAGCATACGCATGTATTTGGGCAGCAGTACCGCGCCGCCATAGTCAGCGCCGCCCAGCGCATATGCTGCCCCGCCCGCAAGCCACGCGCTTATCAGCACCGCCGCGGCGTTTTCCGCATATTGGCGTATATTTTGCGGCCTTATGAACAGCGCAAGCACAAGCCCAAGAGTCACCTTTGCGCCGAAGCTCCACAGCGCCGGCAGGCTCAGCGCAGCTATCGCATACGCGCAGCCTATCGCCCCGAATGCCGCAGTGCGCCGCAGGCTGCACGGCCTGCCCACAAGCGCCGCCGCCATGCGCAGCACGAGTATATCCATCAAAAGATTGTCCAGCGCATACAGCTCTATATACATGCACATCACCCGCGTATACATTACCATATGCATGCTTTTCATCGTGTAGAACAACCGCCGAAACAATGCGGCAATGTTGTCGATTAAATTTAAGCATAGCAAAACGGCGGCCTTTATGGCCGCCGCGCAATGCTTTTTCAGTGTGTAGTTATATATTCTATTATATCCCGCGCGGCATATTTGTTTATCTCCTGCCGCTGGCATGAATGCATATGCTCGCGCTCCGCTTCGCTTGAAAGCAGCTTTACCGCTGCTGCGGCATTTTCCGCCGCGTTGCGCCCGCTCAGCGAAAGCCCGTGCTTAACGAAGAAGCGCACGTTTTCTTCCTCCCAGCCCGGCAGCGGGGACATATGCACAAGCGCTATCTCCTTGACCGCCGCCTCTGTCGAGCTTAGTCCGCCGGGCTTGCTTATCAGCACGTCCGCCGCATCCATATATTCTGATACGCGCGTGGTGTACCCGGTGGCAAACAGCCGGCATTTGCCGCCGTATTTCTTTTCAAGCTCCGTGCGCAGTTCGTCATTGGTCCCGCACAGGGCAACTATCGCCGTATCACGGGGCATCATAGGCAGCAGCCGCTCCGTCAGCTCCTTCACGTTTCCAAAGCCCATGCTGCCCGTCATCATCATAAGTATCGGCACGTCCTGCGGCAGGCCAAGCCTTTCGCGCGCGGTGCGCTTATCCGTTTTTATTATCTTGTTTTCCGATACGGGTATTCCGCTTGGGATATACAGCCTGTTGGGCGCCTTCTTTTCATAATCCGCAACTATGTCCTTATGCGGCACAAAATATGCGTCAAGGCAGGTGTCGCTTACAAACGTTGTGTAGCAATAATCCGTTGCCACGAAATACCCCTTGAACGGCATTCCCCAGTTTCTCAGATAGCTCATTGCCTCCGCCGCGAAAACATGCGTAGCCACTACTGTATCCACGCCGTTTATGCTGCAGAATTTGGCTATTCTGTCCGCAAAGCCCGCGCTTTCATAGTATATTGCCGATTGATACGGCCCGTTCGCCATGCGCTCGGCTATGCGTTCCCCTGTTTTGAATATGCGTGGGTTATACAGCGCGCTGTTTATATGTATTTTCTTTATGCGTTCCGAACGGCGCGGGGAATCAAACATAAGCGTATCGGCTATTATCGCGCTTATACCGCGCGCCTCCGCCTGTTCCATCAGCGCCTTTGCCGCGCTGTTATGCCCTTCGCCGTTGTTGCTGGATAATATCAGCAGCTTCACTTATTCCGCCCTCCCTGCCTTGAGCTCATCCGCTTATACAGCCGCACGAGCCGCGGCCTATTATATCGCTGTATCATTATGAACGGAATGTTTGATAAGCCGTAAAGCACCGTTGCAACTATGCTCAGCCAGCCTGTCATCGTTATAAGCAGCACCGGGCTTATAACAAGCAGCGCCCAATGCACCGCCTCCGCCACGCAGGTTTCCCGCGCAAGCAATTCAAAATGCGCGCCGGATACATCTCCGCCAACGCTTTTGCGCACGGTTTTGTTTTGGGCGAAAGCGAATTTGCTCTTGTCCGGCATTTTGTCCTTCCATTTGGCAATGCCCAGCTTTTCGTAAACCTTGCCGTACTTTTCCCATGCATACGGCGCATATGGGAATTTTTCCGGATCGAACTTTGCGCGCGGCAGTTTTTCGCCCAAAATGTGCGCAAGTATGCCTATTATTCCCGCCGTTACAACAAACGCCAACACATTAAGCAATAATTCCTTCATCGTATAATACCACTCCTTATGCAATGGATTATACATTTACGCCCCGCCGTAAACCAGCCGGTTAAGATTGATAAAGAGTGAAATAATTGTGAATGTAAGCAAAAAGGAGCCTTTTACGGCTCCTTTAATATGCTTTGTCCGCTTATTCTCCGCGGTTTCTGAGGAAGCTGGGAAGATCCAGATTGTTCTTCTCCTTGGGGTTATACTCGGTCTTGTTCAGATCCTTGCGCGTAACGTGCGGGGTCACTTCCTCGCCGTCGGGCAGGGGAGCGGAGTATTCCGGCTTCTTCGTGCGGCGCTCGTACCATACTTCGGGCTCCTTCTGCTCGCTGCGCTGCGACTTCATGGAGCCTATCGTCTGGCGGACGGAGTTTTCGGGCTTTTTGTCCGCTACCTGGTCCGCGCCTTCAAAGCCGGTGGCTATAACGGTTATGCGTATTGCGTCGCCCAGCTCGTCGTCTATGCCCGCGCCGAATATGATATTCGCGCCGGGGTCGGCAAAGTTGCGGATGAATTCGGAAGCCTCGTTCACTTCCTTCAGGCCCATCTGCGGGCCGCCGGTGATATTGATTATCAAGCCGCGCGCGCCGTTTATGCTGGTTTCGAGCAGGCTGCTTTCAACGGCCTGCTTCGCGGCCTCTATGCCGCGGTTTTCGCCGGAGGCCATGCCTATGCCCATGTGCGCCATGCCGCGCTCGCGCATTATGGTGCGAATATCCGCAAAGTCAAGGTTTACTATGCCGGGCTGGGAAATAAGGTCGCTTATGCCCTGAATACCCTGGCGCAGCACGTCGTCCGCAATGCAGAACGCCTCGGTAAACGTTACGTTGTTCACCGTGTCAAGCAGCCTGTCGTTAGGAATTATTATAAGCGTATCAACGTTTTCCTTCAGGTTGGTTATGCCGTTTATGGCGTTGTTCATCCTTACCTTGCCTTCAAAACCGAAAGGCTTGGTGACCACGCCTATCGTCAATATGCCCAGTTCCTTTGCGCATGCGGCAACTATCGGCGCGGCACCCGTGCCGGTGCCGCCGCCCATGCCCGCGGTTATGAACACAAGGTCACTGTCCTTAATGGCTTCGGTTATGGCTTCGCGGCTTTCTTCCGCCGCCTTGCGGCCCATTTCGGGATCCGCTCCCGCGCCGAGGCCCTTCGTGGCCTTTTCGCCAATCTGAACCTTTTGCCCTGCGCGGGAATGATAGAGCGCCTGCTTATCGGTATTTACCGAAATGAACTCCACTCCCTTCAGGCCGTATTGTATCATGCGGTTCACGGCGTTGTTGCCCGCGCCGCCCACGCCAACCACCTTAAGTTGCGCAGGCTGGCTGCTTTCAAAATCCAGTCCAAACGGCATATATCATGTCCTCCTCATTATTTGAATAAGTCTATCAGCTTTTTGAATACGTTTTTACCCGGCCTTGCCCCCTCAAGCCTGCCGGCATTGTCCTCATCGGATGCATGCATCACGAAATCCATAACGGAAAATGCGCTTGCATAATTCGGCGAGGATAGTCTTGGCATCCAGGGCATCCTTACCTGAACGCTTGTGCCAAGCTCCTTTTCCATAAATTCGCAGCAGCCGCGCATAAGCGTTACCCCGCCGCCGCTCATATAAACCGGCAGCTTAGGCGTTATCTCAACGCCCATTTCGCCAAGCGCTTCCTTTATCAGCCGGCAAAGCTCACGCGTGCGTTCTTCTATTATATACTGTATCGCTTCGTGCTCAACATACATCATTCCCCCGCCGGGAACGCGTATAGTGTCTATACTGTCCTGATAATCAAGGGAATAAACATATCTGCGCTTAACGGTTTCCGCAACGGCTTCCTTTATGCCTATGCCGTAGCCAAGGTCTGACGTAAAGTGCGCCCCGCCAACGGCTATTGTACGCATGTCCATAAGCGCCGCGTTTTTAACCAGCGAAACATCCGTATGCGTAGCGCCCGAATCTATAAGCACAGCGCCCTCGCTGCGCTCGTTTTCGGGGATTACGAAAACGCCTTCGCTCAGCGGAACGGCAATGTACATGTCCGCATCAAGCCCAATGCGCAGCAGCGCGTCGCTCACAAGCTGCTTAAAGCGGTTGTCCACATAAAGGTGGGATACCTTTGCCGAAAAGCCTTCCGCCATAACGCCTATGGGCATGTCCGCCCTTACGGCGCCCTGAACGGTGAACTCAACAGGCGTTGAATGGATAAGCGAATATCCGTCCGGCGCCGCAAAGTCAAGCGAGGCATTTATAACGTCGTCTATGTCCCGGTGCGTTATTCGCCGCTGCTTGCCCTTGAAGTCCACTTCGCCCTGCTGCAGAATAAGCTTTGTAAACGGCGCGGGAACGCCAACGGATATATCGCGCACCCTGTGCCGCGCCTCCGCCTCTGCCGCGCCAAGCGCATCTATTATAGCATCTGCAAGCTGCTGCTCATCCTCGAACGCGCCGTGCTTATAGCCCGGGTATTCCTTTATGCCCGCGCCCTGCACAAGTATATTATCCCGCCCGTCCGTACCGCAAATAAGGCAGATGACCTTTGAACTGCCGATATCGAGTATTGCCGTGTTCTGACCCATTCTGCCTCCTTTGCCGTATTAACCAAGCCGCCTTTATATAGCTGTTAACAGCATACCACAAGCGCGCCCGCTTTCGCAATATTATTTGCACCTAAATGTATAAAAGTTACGTTTAGGCAACATATTTCCCATACCCTGCCATTACCCGGAGAATGCGTCCGTAGGCCCGGGCGTGCGCATTGGCGTATCCTCAGGCGTGGACGTTACGCTCGGCTGCGCCGTCGCATTCGGGTCGGGCGTAGCGTTCGGGTCAGGCGTAGTGTTCGGCTCCGCAGTAACTTCCGGCGTTGCGATGGCTATCGGTTCCGCCGTCTTTTCCGGCGAATATACCGGATCGCCCTGCGCGGAAAGGTCAAGCGTGCCGTCCGTATCATGCCCCATTGACCTAAGCGTTGGCAAAACGGTCTTAAAATCGGCCAGCTTTTCTTCCGCCCTGTCCGGCTGGCCAAGGTGTATCCTTACGCCGGACGCGGTTTCCATATTTATGCTCAGCGGATTGCCAAGGTCTATTCCGGTTATCTCGTTTTCAAGTCCGGCGGAATACACGGCCTCAAGCAGGCTTATCATAGTGCGGGAATTGAAGTCCGATTCTTCACCAAGCCTTTGGTTAACATGATAACCGCTGCTGCCCATGCCCGATATTTGTATAAGCCCTGAATAGTCCGCGCGTGCGCCTATATAAAGCACATATCCGTCCTTATCTATTACCGCCTGCGCATTCATGCCCACAAGCACCGCCGCTTCCTCGCGCTCTGTTATGTTCACCACCAGCTTGTCCGGATACACGCGGGTAACAACGGCGGAGGCGATATATGCATTCTGCTCCATTCGGTTTTCCGCCTCGTCAATGCGTTCAAGCCACATGTGCTTGCCCACGCTCAGTCCCGATGCGCGTATGAGCTCCTGTGCGTCATAATGCGTGCAGCCATATATCTCTATGCTGTCCACAATAAGCATAAAATATGTCAGCACCGCCGCAGTCACAAGCATTACCGCCGTCGTTATCAAAACAGCCCGTTTGATTATCTTTTTTCTTCTTTGGCGCGCGCGCTTTTCCTTCTCGGTCAGCTTCCTTTTGCGCCTTGCGTCCGCGCGCTTGGCCTCGCCCACGGTGCGCTTCTTTTTCTTCTTGGGTTTTGGTTCTTCCTCGTCCTCTTCCGCTTCAAAAAAAGGCTCATCCGCAAACGGGTCGGCGTTCTCTTCCTGCTCCGCGTCCGCCTCATCTTCGCCGTAAGGCTGTTCTTTCTCGGCTTCCGGCTCGGCAGTATTTTCCGTTTCTTCGGTATCTATATCGTCTGTGCTGTCCGCTGCGCTCGCTTCTTCGCCGCTGTTTTCGTCTTCGGCGGTTTCTTCGGCCGCTATCTGCTCTTCTTCGTGTTCTTCCGCCTCCGGCTCATCATCCCGCTTGAAGGGTCTCAAATTAAGCCTGTGGCTTTCTTCGGCCGCCTTTTCGCGCCATGGCTCGTTCCCTTCGCCCTTCACAGCATCAGTTTTCCTTTCGTATTATTTGCGCGCCCAGTGCATTGAGCGTTTCATGCAGCTTATCATACCCGCGGTCTATCAATTCCGCGTGGTCTATTATCGTTTCGCCTTCTGCCGCAAGCCCCGCAAGCAGCATTGCCGCGCCCCCGCGCAGATCCCATGCCTTCACCCTTGCGCCCGTCAGCTTATCAACGCCGCGTATTATCGCCGTCCTGTCCTTTTGCGTAAAGCTTGCGCCCATGCGCCCCAGCTCCGCTGCGTGGCGGTAGCGGTTTTCAAACACGTTTTCAACAATCACGCTCGTTCCCCTGGCAATGGTACACAGCGCGAAAAGCTGCGCCTGCATATCCGTTGGGAAGCCAGGGTACGGCATGGTTTCCGTAAGGCGTATTTCGTTTGGCCTGTCGGGCGAGCTTATGTGCAGCATCCCCTCGCCCGCAGTTATTACGGAACCCGCTTCCTTCAGCTTTGCCGCAATGCTGCCTATATGCTCCGTGTTAACGTTTGTCAGCGTAAGCTCTCCGCCGGTTATCGCCGCGGCAGTCATAAGCGTGCCTGCAACTATTCTGTCCGGTATTATGCGGTGCGTCACATTTTTCTCCGCTGCGTCGCCGCCGCGGATGGTTATGGTCGAACTGCCCGCGCCTTCAATTTTATATCCAAGCTCATTCAAAAACCGCGCCAGGTCGTCTATTTCGGGCTCTCTCGCCGCATTGAACACGGTTGTTTTTCCCTCCGCGCACGCTGCGGCCATCATAATGTTTTCCGTTGCGCCCACGCTTGGGTAATCCAAATGTATGTCCGCGCCCCTCAGCCGCCTGCCTTCGCATATTATCAGCCCGCGCTCCTCGCGCACGTCCGCGCCCAGCATCATAAGCCCCTTCAGGTGCAGATCTATCGGCCTGTGGCCTATTTCGCATCCGCCGGGGAATGTGCATACCGCCCGCCCGAAGCGCCCCAGCAGCGGCCCCAGCATGAATATACTCGATCTTATCTCCTTGCTGATGCTCTGCGGCATTATGCAGCGCTCGGCCTTTGCCGCGTCTATATGCGCCGTGCCTGCTTCAAGCGAGCAGCTTACGCCCAGCGAGCGCAGTATTTTGAGCATATTTTCAACATCGCTCAAATGTGGGCAATCGGTCAGCTCCACAGGGCCCCTTGCAATAAGCGTTGCGGCCAATATGGGCAGCGCCGCGTTCTTCGCGCCCGATACGCGCGCCGTACCAACTATCTTTCTTCCGCCGGAAACCAAAATGGATGCCATCTGTTTCTCCTTCCCGCATAAAAGCTAAGCACATTCATTATTATGCGGGAAGCGGCGGTATTGTTCGCGTTTTTTCAGCGCATCATTGCGTATTGCGCGAAACGTTGAGCAAAATGCCTGCCGCGCTTAAAAATATTACCAAACTTGTTCCGCCCGCGCTTATAAACGGCAGCGTTTGGCCGGTGGTGGGGGCGCTGCTTGTGGCAACCGCAATATTTACTATCGCCTGCATGCCTATTACGCTGGTTATACCCGCGGCAAGCAGGCTGCCGAAGCGGTCCTTGCAGCGCATGGCAATGCGTATGCCCCTGTATACAAGGAACGCATATGCGCCCATCAGCAGCACGCAGCCGATAAGCCCAAGTTCCTCGCCTATTATCGCAAATATAAAGTCGCTTTCGCCATACGGCAGAAACAGCAGCTTCTGCCGGCTGAAGTTAAGCCCCTTGCCGAATATCCCGCCGGAACCGAGCGCTATAAGCGACTGCCGCAGCTGATACGCGCCGTCCGCCTTGCTGGTCCACGGGTCCCAGAACATTGTCATTCTGGCCTTTCTGTATTCTTCGCTCAATACCGCAATCACCATTACCGGCGCCGCTATGCCCGCAAGCGTAACAAGGTGCGCCATCCGCGCCCCGCCGAAAAACAGCATCACCGCGCCCGTCATGACCATTATGACCATCATGGACATGTTCTTCTGCGCCAGCAGCAATATGCCGAAAACGCCCATTATTATAAGCATGGGCACTATGCCGTGCGAAAAGCTTGCCATAAGCTGCGGGCGTTTGGACATGAACGACGCCATGTACAGCACCAGCACGAATTTAGCCAATTCCGAAGGCTGGAAAGACAGCGGTATGCCTATTTTTGAAAAATCAAGCCAGCGCTTTGCGCCGTTTCGCTCCACGCCCCAGAATACGACCGCGACCATGAGCGCGATTATAAGTATGAGCGCAAGCGTTTTGAACTTATCCAGCGTATGGTAATCAAAAAAGCTGAGTGCAAGCATAATCGCAAAGCCAATCGCAAAATACATGCTTTGGTTTTTAAGGTAATAAAAACCGTTTTCCATGTTCCTGCTCTGCGCGTAATAATAGCTGGCGGAAAACACCATGACAAGGCCGAACGCGCATATTATGACCACGGTTATAAGCAGCGCGAAATCAAGCGGCCCCTGCCGCTTCTGCATCGGCCTTACGCGCGCGTTCTGCGCCTTTCCCCGGGAGTTCAGCGCCGGAGAGTTGCTTACATGCTCCACTTTGCCTCCTTGCTCAGCCGCGTTTTAATACGTTAAAGCTTATTCACAAGCTCCTTAAATATTTCGCCGCGCTGTTCATAGTTATCGTATATGCCCCAGCTTGCCGCCGCCGGGGAAAGTAGCACCGCGTCCCCGCTTTGGGCCAAGCCTTCCGCCTGCTTTAGCATATCTATCATAGGCCCGTCGTTCACATATACGGGTGAATACCCTGTCTTTTCCGCGGCATGCTTTATCGCCGGCACGTTCAGTCCGCTTGCTATTACCGCCTTTACCTTGCCGTCAAACGCTTCAAACAGCGGCGCAAAGTCGCTCTTCTTGTCGTAATTGCCCACGCCAAGCAGCAGTATCGTGGGCCGCGTCATGGCCTGCACAGCCTTTATGGTGGAATCGGGGTTTGTGCCCTTGGAATCGTTTATCCATGCCACGCCGTCCTTTTCCCGCACGAACTCTATCCTGTGCTCAACGCCCGGGAATTCCCTGAGTCCGCGCCTTACGCCCTCCGCGTCAAGCCCCTGGCTCATGGCAAGGCATATCGCGCACAGCGCGTTTTCTATATTATGCCTGCCCGGTATCCTCAGTTCGCTTGCGGCGATAAGGTCCGTCTCCTTGCCGTCCATGCGGAATATAATTCTTCCGTTTCTTATAAACGCGCCGTTTTCCGGCTCGGTCTCCTGCGAAAAATAAAGTATCCTTGCCCGCGTAAGCTTTGCCATGTCCCTAACTATCGGGTCATCGTAATTCAGCGCGGCAAAGTCGTTCTCCGTCTGGTTTTCAAAGCCGCGGCACTTTGCGGCAATGTAATTCTCCATCTTGTACCGGAAGCGGTTCAGATGGTCCTCGGTAATATTCAGCATGCCGAACGCATTCGCATGGAAGTCCGCAATGCTTTCAAGCTGCAATGCCGCCGTTTCCGCAACAACATAGTCGCCCGCCTTAGTTTCGCGCGCATGCGCCGTTATAGGCACGCCTATGTTGCCCAGCACAAAGGTATGCTTTCCGGCAGCCTTGAATAATTCTCCCGTAAGCGCGGTGGTGGTGGTTTTGCCGTTTGTGCCGCTTATGCAAATGAACTTAGTGCCGCGGTCGCAGTAACGATATCCAAGCTCTATCTCGCCTATGACCTCCGCGCCTGCCGCGCGTGCCTCGTCAACAAAGGGGCTGAATATCGGCACCACAGGGCTAAGCACAACAAGATCCGCGCCCTTTACAGCCTCGGCATGGTCAACGCCCAGCGCGTCTTTATACTCTATGCCGCTCAGTTCTTCCTTTAGACCCTTTATGTCCGTTTTCATATCGTTTACGGTAACGTCATAGCCCAGCTCGTATAAAAGCTTTGCGCTGGCTATGCCGCTTTTGGCCATGCCTATGACCACCGCTTTTTTCCCGTTCTTTTCCATTTGCCCTTTACCTCCCCCTTATGATTGAAGTTATATTGAATGCGCGTGCATTTATTCGTAAAAAAAGGGGCCGTTCAGTGCCGGTCAGGAGGCTTGAGACAAAAGAGCCGCGCTCTGTCTCAAGCATCTTAACCTTCAAGCGCACGCCGTGCCAAGCGCCAAGGAACCACGGCTTCGCCCGCACGCACCGAACGACCAAACAAAAATTTTATAGATATGCCAACAGGCACACTAAACAAAGCAGTACGGTAATTATCATATATACCGAAACTATGCGCGTTTCAGTATAGCCCAGAAGCTCGAAATGATGGTGCAGCGGGGCCATTTTGAATATGCGCTTTTTTCTCAGTTTATAGGAGCCAACCTGCAATATGCAGGAAACGCTGCTGGCCACGAAGCAGCCGCCCATTATGGCAAGCAGCAGCACGCTGCGGCTGAATATGGCCATTGCGGATATTGCGCCGCCAAGCGCCATGGAGCCGGTATCTCCCATGAACACGCGGGCGGGGTAAGTGTTGTATCGCAGGAATCCAAGGCAGCCGCCCGCTACGGAGGCCGCGAATATGGCCATGGAGCTCAGCTCCGCGCTGTACTGCGTCTGCACGGCTTGTCCTTCGGCTACTGGAGCCTTCACCGCGGCAGCCATATAGATGAATATCATCATCATGCTTGTTGAATACACAAGCGACACGCCGGAGCAAAGCCCGTCAAGTCCGTCGGTAAGGTTTACCGAGTTCACCGTGCCTATGATTATGAACATCATGGCCGGTATATAGAATATGCCAAGGTCCCACTCCGCCTTGAAGAAGGCAAGGTATATCTTCGACCCTATGAACGGGGACTGATACGCATACAGCGCCAATATAAACGCTATTGCGAACTGCGCTATTATCTTTTGGTACGGCCTGAGGCCGATTGTGTTCTTCTGCTTCACTTTAAGGAAGTCATCTAAAAAGCCTACCAATGCGAACGCCGCCGTTGCAAGCAGCGCGGGAAGCGCAAGCTCAGTAGCGTTGAGCGAAAATGCAAGCGTGCCAACCAGTATGCCCGCAATGAACATCATGCCGCCCATCGTTGGCGTGCCGGCCTTGCTCAGGTGGCTCTGCGGGCCGTCGCTGCGCTCATTCTGGCCGAACTTCAGCCTTCTTAGCATCGGTATTATCACCGGGCCCAGCGCTATCGTCACCACGGCCGAAACAATAAAAGCATATATCGCGTATTTCATACTATTCCTCCGATAAAAGGACGCTTCGGCCCCTTCTTATCTTCTGTCCAGCTCCTCAAGCATCTCGGCAACAATCTCCTTTTCGTCAAAATGGCGCTTTCCGCCGCCTATTTCCTGATAGTTTTCGTGTCCCTTGCCCGCAAGGACTATAACGTCCTTCTCCTTCGCGTTTTCAAGCGCGTATTTTATCGCCTCGCGTCTGTCCTCTATCACAACGTGCGGGCAGCCGGACTTGTTCACGCCCTCCACCACGCTTTCAATTATGCTCATCGGCTCCTCGTTGCGCGGATTATCGCTCGTAACTATAAGAAAGTCCGAATACCGCCCGGCGATTTCGCCCATTATGGGGCGCTTTGCCTTGTCGCGGTTGCCGCCGCAGCCGAAAAGGGTAACCACCCTGCCGCGGGCAAAGCCGCGCACCGTGCGCAGCACGTTTTCAAGCGCGTCCGGCGTATGCGCATAATCGAGCAGCACGCTGTAATCCCCGTCCGTGGGCAGGGGCTCAAGCCTGCCGGATACGGATTTGAGCCTTGCCAAGCCTTCGCGTATATCGTCCGCGTCAAAGCCGAGCAGCATGCACGCCGCAGCCGCGCCCAGCGCGTTGAACACGCTGAAAAGCCCCGGTATGCTTATTTTTATATTTATGCTGCCCTCCGGCGTGCGCATGGCGAACTGCGCGCCGGCGGTGGTTATCTCTATGTCGCTTGCGAAAAAGTCCGCCTTTTCCCTTACGCCGAACGTAGTCAGCGGGATATCAAGCCCTTCTGTTATGCCTGCACAGTGCGGATCATCCGCGTTCACAACGGCGCGTTTGGACTGCAAGAACAGCTTTTTCTTCGCCGCAAGATAATTATCAAACGTTTTATGATAGTCAAGATGGTCCTGCGTAAGGTTCGTGAATATGCCTATATCGAACTCCACGCCGTGCACCCTCGCCTGGTCCAGCGCATGGGACGAAACCTCCATCACCACCAGCTCAACGCCGGCGTTCTTCATGTCCCGCAGTATTTTTTGAAGGTCAACGCTTGCGGGCGTGGTGCGCTCGGTCTCCAGTATCCTGTCGCCTATCAGGTTGTGTATTGTGCCTATCAGGCCAACCTTCAGCCCCGCCTCCTCGGCGATGCTCTTTATCATGTATGTCGTGCTGGTTTTGCCGTTGGTTCCGGTAACGCCTATCATCTTCATTTCCCGGGAAGGATAGCCGTAATACGCCGCCGCCATTTCCGCCATTGCAATGCGCGTGTTCGGCACGATAAGCTGCGGCAGATCTATGTCCAGCTTGCGCTCTACCACCAGCGCCGCCGCGCCGAGCTCCTTCGCCATGGGCGCGTATTCATGCCCATCGGAAAACGTACCCGTTACGCAGCAGAAAAGGTCTCCCTCATGCACCTTGCGCGAATCGTATTCTATATTTGCAATTTCCCTATCCTCGCCCACCAGCGTATGCTCGGTGACCTTGGCCAGTTGACTCAGCAGCATTTTTCGCCTTTCCCCGGGACGGCTTTAGCCTATCCCCGTATCAGAAAATTCCACAAGTACCTCCGTGCCCTTCGGCACGGTTTCCCCCGCCACGGGGGATTGCCGTATCGCTTTGCCGGATTGATCCGGCGGATCTATCTTTATTGTCAGCCCCTTCGCCTTCAGCGCATCGCTCGCCTCAAGCCGCGTTTTATCCAAAACGCCCGGAACCGTTACCATTTCGTCCTCTTCGGCGGTAATGTCCGGCTCGTCTGCCGACGTCATCACCGTGTACAGCAGCACATCGCTGCCCGCCTGCGCCGTTGCTCCCGCGGCAGGCACCTGCGCGGTAACAAGCTCGTTCTCGTCATCCTGGAATGTGGCTTCCAGCCCAACCTTGCTCAGCTCATGCTTAGCGTCGCTCACGCTCATGCCCGTAACGTCCGGCACAAGCACGCTGCCTTCGGCGGATTCAGGCAGGTAGCCCGAATATCTCAGCACTTCCTCCATAACCTGCTTCACGAACGGCGCCGCTACGGTGCTGCCGAATATCGTGCCCACCTGCGGCTCGTCAACCAATATTAGGCAAACATACTTCGGATCGTCCGCCGGGGCGAAGCCTATGAACGATGCTATAAGCTTACCCTGCGCAACCTTGCCGTCGGAGCCGTACTTCTGCGCGGTGCCGGTCTTTCCGCCCACCCTGTATCCGGGTATGGCGGCGTTTTTGCCGCTGCCTTCGCTCACTACGCTTTCGGCTATCTCCCGCACCAGGGCGGAGGTTTCCCCGCTTATAACGCGGCGCACCACCGTGGGCTCGTTCTTCAGCACAACCGTACCGTCCGGCGCAACTATGCTGTCCACCACATACGGCTGCATAAGGTTGCCGCCGTTTACCGCCGCGCTTACCGCCGTAACCAGCTGCAGCGGCGTTACCGCTATGCTCTGCCCAAAGCCTATGCGGGCCAAAGTATTATCGGTAATGTACTTCTGGTGCGTAACTATGCCCGCGCTTTCCCCGGTTATTCCGCTGCCCGTTGAGGATCCGAAGCCGAAGGAGTATATGTAATCATAGAACGTTTCCGTTCCCATGCTGAGCGCCATGCGTACAAAGCTGGGGTTGCAGGAATTCTGCACCGCCTTATACAGCGTTTGCGAGCCATGCCCGCCGTGCTTCCAGCACTTTATCCTTTCCCCGTTCACGGTGCAGCCGCCATCGCAGCTGAAGCCCGTATCCGCAGTTACGCTTTTGCTGTCCAGCGCCGCGGCAAGCGTGATAAGCTTGAACGTGGAGCCCGGCTCATACGAATCCGTAACCACGCGGTTGCGCATAAGCGAATTGAGCAGCGCCATGTCGCTCCTTGGCGGGGAGTTGGGGTCAAAGTCCGGCTGGGTAGTCAGCGCCTTTATTTCCCCCGTGGTGCAGTCCATTATTATTCCCTGCACGCTTATTGCCTTGTTTACCTCCAGCGCTTCCTTGCAGGCCTTTTCAAGCGCGCTTTGCATCACCGCGTCAGTTGTCAGCACAATATCGTCGCCGTCGGTTGCGGGAATCAATTCCTGCACGCCGTATGCAAGGGCGTTGCTCCTTGCGTCCGTTTCCGTCACCATGCGGCCGTCTTTACCGGCAAGGTACTTGTCGTATTTCTGCTCAAGCCCCGCCTGTCCTTCGCCATCAACGGTGGTAAAGCCCAAAAGCTGGCTGAAAAGCGAACCGGCGCTGTAATAGCGCTTTGTGTCTATTGCCGTGCCAACGCCGTTGCCAAGCTTCATAGCCTCTATTTTATCAACAACGTCCCGCTCTACCTGGCGGGCAAGTATAATTTCCTGTTTGTTGGAGCTTACCCTTTCAAGCACCCTTGCATAGTCCATGCCCAGCAGGTTTGAAAGCTCCCTCGCTACCCTTTCGCGTTCGTCTGTCTTTATGCTTTTCGGCCAGACAACGATTTTATACGCCGTAGCGTTCCTTGCAAGCACCACTCCGGTGGAATCGAGTATTTTCCCGCGCGTGGCGCTTAGCATTGTGTTCCTTGTTTGCTGCGATTCGGCGCGGCCTGCCAGCTCGTCGCCGTCTATCACCATTATTTTTACCAGCCTTATGCTGAGCACGAAAAACAATCCGCATATTATGCCCAGCATTATTTTAAGCCTTTTTTTGTTGGAAATGCCCGGTGCGTCCAAGGCTGCGCCCTCCTTTATGTTTTATCAGCCGCCGCACTCCGTCCTTTGCAAATACAAGCCTCCCTGCTATGGCTCGTTCGGCGCCGTATCCCCGTCCGGCTCCTGCGCGTCCTCCGTCCAAGCGGTCTGCTCAGGCTCGGTCTGTGTCTTTGCCGCGCCGTTCATGTAACCGCCGACGGCGCCGTTGACTTCAACTATTTGCTCGGCCGTAGGATAATTCAGCCCTGCCTGCGCCGCGGCCCGCCTTGCTTCGTCCAGGCTTACCGCCTCGTCCAGCTGCACCTCAAGCTCCGTTATCCTTCTTTGGCTTTCTTCTATCTTTTTCTGCGTGCTGTTTACCGCCCTGTATGCGCTTGCTATCGACGCATACCTGAACACCAGCCCTATCATTACCGCCGCTATCATCAGCACGCCCGTAACGCTTATAAGCTTGGGCAGCGTTCTTTGCTTGCGCTTTTGTGCTGTTGTAGCCTCGCGCATTATGCGCGTCTGCGGGGCGGCGTGGCGCTTCGGCTCGGCGCGGGGTATCTGCGCGGGGATGCTTTCCGCTTCCTCATAGGGCAGCTTTTCCGCCGTGGCCGCGCGGGAATAGGAATACACCCTTGAAGGTGCGTATACATTCTGTCCCTTTTTCGCCGTCGCTGCCATTTTATTCACCGTCCTGTCTTTTTATGCGCTTAAAGCTTTTCTATAGCCCTAAGCTTTGCGCTCCTTGCGCGCGGATTGTATTCAAGCTCCGCTTCCCCCGCCACTATCGGCTTTCGCGTAAGCACCTTTGCCGTTGGCACCTTTCCGCAGGTGCATATGGGGGCGCGCGGGTCGCAGGTGCAGGGCTTTTCAAATCGCCTGAACGCCTGCTTTATTATCCTATCCTCCAATGAATGGAAGGTTATCACGGCCATTACCCCGCCCGGGGCCAGCAGGTCGTGCGCATCCTCTATTGCCTTTTCAAGGCCGCCGAGTTCGTTGTTGACCTCTATGCGTATCGCCTGGAATGTGCGTTTTGCCGGGTGCTGCGCTTCCCTGCGCGCCGCCGCCGGCATGCTGCGGGCAATTATGTCCGCCAGCTCAAGCGTTGTGGCTATGGGCTTTTCCGCGCGGTTTTTGACTATTGCGTTCGCAATGCGCGAAGCGTAGCGTTCCTCTCCGTAGTCCTTTATTATTCTGAAAAGCTGTTCGCTGCCGTAGCCGTTCACAACGTCGTACGCGCTGAACGCCGCGCTCTTGTCCATCCGCATGTCAAGCGGGGCATCTTCCCTATACGAAAAGCCTCGCTCCGCCGCGTCCAGCTGATATGACGACACGCCAAGGTCCATCAGTATGCCGTCCAGCTTGTCCACCCCGCGCTGATGCATAAGCTCCTTCATGTCAAAAAAGTTGCCGTGCACCGCCGTGAACTTATCGCCGAAGGGCTCAAGCCGTTTGCTTGCCGCGTTTATTGCGTCCATATCGCGGTCTATGCCGTATAGCCTGCCGCCATCGGGCAGGGCAGTAAGTATGGCCTCGCTGTGTCCGCCGCCGCCGAGCGTGCCGTCGGCATATATTCCGCCGCGTTCGGGTTTAAGCAGCTCAAGCACCTCTTTTAGCATTATGGGTATGTGCTTAAATTCGCTCATAGGCCGCTCTGTATCCTTGTAAGCGCAAGCAGCGTTTCGTCATCGAAGCCGGACTCGTCGTCCATCTCCTCGTTCCACTTGGCGCGGTTCCAAATCTCTATGCGGTTGTTGGCCCCGGCCAGCATAATGTCGCCGTCAAGCTGCGCCCTTTCCCTTAGGCTTGGGGCTATGAGTATGCGCCCCTGCTTGTCCAGCTCGCATTCGCATGCGAGGGCGAAAAGCTTCCTTAGCGCCTTCTGCACCACTATGTCCGCCAATGACACATTCTGTACCGCGTTCACGAACGCATTCCATCTTTCTTCGGACATGCCCATAAGGCACTGATAATCCCCCTTACGGGCAAAGCCGCAGGTCACGATTATCCGCGCCCCAAGATCCAAGCGCCATTTGGCAGGGATGATTATCCTGCCCTTGCTGTCCATATTATGTTCGAAACAGCCAATAAGCACCTTTCCTGTTGCCTCCGAATCCCCTTCAAATGGGTATAAAGCGCCCTTTATCCCATTTAGGTAGCTTGATTATACCACCACTTCGTGGCACTTGTCACCACTTTTATGGTAAAAACTCATATTTTTTGTTAATTCATCCTTATTTTGAGTCAAAAAAGTCCCCCGCCTTGTTTGGCAGGGGATATGCGTTTGCTTATTCGCGTTTTATGTTCAGTTGTTCTTCTGCGGCAGGGGGAGCTGATACTCCGCCTGAAGCGGCGTACCCGCAACATAACCGGGCCATACATAGTAGCGCCTGGGGTGCATACGGTAAATGGTGTTGGCTATTGGCTCGCGCTTCACCTCAACGCCGTTGAGCTTATATGACTTAAATGTATCGTATGCATAACCGGACTTAGCTTCGTTCTTCAGCATCCAATACGGCGCGGTAAGGCCGGAATAGGTTATGTATTCATCCGCCGTCGGCTCTATATTCGGCAGGCGCTCGCTTATCAGCTCAATTTCATCAAACCCCGCATCCGCCGCAAAGGGCAGGCCGTATATTTCGCACCATATGCGCTTCTGCTCCTTATCTATCCAGGTGAACACATATACGGGCGCTTCCGTATTGTTGCTCCACTTAAAGTCTATCGTGCCGGTGTTTATGGTTGCATCCAGTCCGCCGGGAACATAGCTGAGCCTGCTTGAATGCGCCTGGCGATAGACTATATTATAGTCTCCCATAAGCACAGCCTCATACATGGTTGTGCTTACCTGGCATACGCCGCCGCCCGGCTGATCCTCCGTATTTGCGCCGCCCTCAATAACGGCGGGGGCAGGCTGCCAGCCGTATTTTTCATATCTGTCCCCAAGCAGCGTGTTGCAGGAAAGCACATCGCCCGGCTGCAGCACAGTGCCGTATATCATTCCGCAGGCCTTGGTCATGTTATGCACGCGCTCCGCGCGGCCGTAATGCCCCTTGGCATAGCTTGTATAAGCGCTTGAACGCATTACAAGCGTTTCCTTTATGGTGGCTATGGTAACCTCCGGCTCTATGGGTTCGTTTTCAAATTCAACCGTGCCGAACTCCCTTGCTTCGGTGCGCGCGGTAAGCTCGTCAATAAGCTTCTGCTCGTTCACGCCGTGCCCGGGTATGCCCTCAACAAAATCGAACCGCAAATCCCTCAAATCGGTTACGGTATCGTCGTCCGCCTTGCCTATGTTCACGGCGTCAAGCGCATCGGTAGCCTTGTTCATTTCAAGCTGCTTAACGCCAAACGTTGCGTCCACGGGCGCGGTGTTTACCTCCGCCGCTATGCCCGCCGCAAATTCGGTAAAATCGGGCGCGGCGATAGTGTATTCAATATCGAAGCTCCTGCCGTTTGCGGCTATGTCGCCAAGCTCCGCCCGCAATTCTTCAAGCGTGCCTTCGCGGCCGAGCGCCATGGCCTCGTTAAGCTTTTCTTCCGTATTATAAGTTATGTTGAAAAAGCTTTTGTCTATCGTGTATGTATGTTCGCCGTCGGTCACGGTGAAGCCCACGTCCTCCGTCAGCTTTTCTTCCGCCGCTTTAAGCGCATCCTTTGCCGCAGCCATGCCCATGCCGCTTACGTCCACGCCGCCCACGGTTATGCCCGTGTGGAACGTGCCGGAGTTGATTATGCTCTGCCGCTGTTCTTCTTCCCTATCCGCCTTTATTTTGAGCGCGATAAGCACGCCGCCGAGCACCAGCGCCGCCGCAAGCAGCGATATCAGCACTATTGTAAGCGTTTTGCGGGAGTTATTCTGCGGCTTTACGTCTGCGTTGTTTTCCATATTCCCTCTACCCCTGTAAACAGTTTTTTTCATCAGCCGTATTTACTATTATATTTCCATTCACCCCTCATGTAAAGACAGGATTTCGCTTTATTATGTAATATGCAACCTGATATTTATGGAAAATGAAAACGCATCACCTGAACCGCTTGATTATATTCGTATTTCAAAGTATAATCATGGCATCATTATGGGGTATACTGCCCCGGTTAACAGAAAGGGGATTTTCCTATGCACAACAGCAAAAAGGATTCTGTCCGATTCTTTATTCAATTTGCACTTTTGGCGGCGATAGAAGCCGTGTTCTGCTTTACTCCGCTCGGCTCCCTGCCCGCGATAGGGCCTATAGTGGCCACGCTTGCGATGATACCCGTTATAATAACCTCCATACTGCTCGGCACCAAGGCCGGCACGCTGATGGGCGCGATAACGGGCCTGTTCAGCTTTATAGTATGGACGTTCACTCCCCCCACGCCCATAGCCGCGTTTGTATTTTCGCCGTTCTATACCCTTGGCGAATATCAGGGCAACTTTTTCAGCATAGTTATATGCTTCCTGCCGCGCATACTGGTGGGTACGGTATCGGGCGTGCTCTATAATGCGCTTAGCAAGAGCATGAAAAACAATGTTATGGCAATGGTCATAGCGAGCGTTGTGGGCAGCCTTGTGAACACGTTCGGCGTGATGCTTGGCATATGGGCATTCTTCGGCGACCAATACGCAAGCATAGCAGGCCAAGGCATATTGCTGATAATCGGCAGCACGGTACTGACCAACGGCATACCGGAGGCCATAGTTGCGGGCGTGCTTTGCCCCGCAATATGCAAGCCGGTGAAGAAATTCATACTGAAGGACTGACAGGAGAAACACGATGGGCGTAGTGCTGGGCATAGACATAGGCGGCTCCACCACCAAGATTGCCGGTTTTCAGGAATCCGGCCAGCATATAGGCACGCTTAGGGTTGAAGCGTCGGACAGGCTGACTTCCCTATACGGCGCGATAGGCAACTTTTTAAGCACGCGCGCAATATCACTAAACGACGTGGCCTGCTGCGTTATAACCGGCGTTGGCGCGGCGCTTGTGAACGGCGATATATACGGTATACATACCGAGCGCATAGATGAATTCGTTGCCATAGGCAAGGGCGGCCTTGCACTCAGCGGCAAGGAGGAGGCGCTTGTTGTAAGCCTTGGCACGGGCACGGCGTTCGTGCGGGCGGGGAGACTTGGCTGCGTGCATATAGGCGGCAGCGGCGTTGGCGGCGGAACGCTTGCGGGGTTATCCTTCCATGTGTTCCACGAAAATGACCATTCCGCAATGGAACGCCTTGCCAAAAAAGGCGATTTGAGCAAGGTTGATTTGATGATATCCGATATATGCACCAATGAGGTTGGCGCCCTGCCTTCGCACATTACGGCATCCAACTTCGGCAAAATAACCAGCGGCACGGAAAAAGAGGACATTGCACTGGGGCTTTTGAACATGGTGTTCCAAACGATAGGCATGCTGAGCGTGTTCGCGCTGAGGAACGACACGGTTAAGGACGTTGTGTTGACGGGCAGCCTTGCGAACATGAGCATAGCTTCGCAGGTGATGCGCGTGGTTGAGGAAATATCGGACGTTAAGTTCTTCATCCCCGAAAACGCAACCTTTGCAACCGCAATAGGCGCGGCGCTGCCGTTCGTGCGCAACGCAAGGATATAAGGCATATATAACAAAACAGCGTGCGGCAAAATGCTTCCGCACGCTTATTTTATGCCCTGCTTTAACCTTCTTTAAGGCTGTTTGCGCGGAAGTTTATCCTGCGCGGAGTGGGCAGCGAATCAAAGCGGATAACGTATGCCATGCGGCCGCGGTCAATATCCACCACCATGCCGCCGCCCATAATGTCGTGCATCACGCGCTGGCCAACCACGAAGCGAAGCTCCTGCGTTTGGGCGGTAAGGCGGTTCTGTACGGAGGATATGTAGCGCTCCGCCTCCGCCTTCAGGCTTTCGTTAAGCTCGCTCGTGTAGTCCAAATACTGCCGGTCTATATCGAACACAAAGCGCGAAGGGTAGCGGAAGGAGCCGTCTATGCTCCTGCCCTCCGCGTCGGAAAGAAACAGCCCCTTTTCGGCCCTTGTCACGGCAACGAACATAAGCCGCCGCTCCTCCTCCATGCCTTCAAAGCTGTCCGTCCGCTTGGAGGGGAACACGCCTTCATCCAGCGCGCATATGAAAACATACGGAAATTCAAGCCCCTTTGCCGTATGCACGGTCATAAGCTTCACCGCGTCCGGGCTTGAGGCTGCATCAAGATTGGTAAGCAGCGCAACATGGGCAATGAAATCCTCCATTGCGCTTTCCTCGCCGCAGCCCGTTTCGTATTCATACACGGCCTGCTTCAGCTCCGCCAGGTTATCCAGCCTGTCCTGCGCGCCCTCTGTCCTCAGCGCGGCCTCGTACCCGCTTTCGTTAAGTATTGCGCTTAATGCTTCCGATGCGGGCATATTTTTGTATATCGCCGCAAAATGCTCAATAAGCTTTATAAACCGCTTTGCCTGCGTGCCGGCAAAAAGCGGCTCGTCCGCGTTCCTGTCCAGCGCTTCATAAAGCGAGCAGGCGTTCTTTTCCGCATACTCGGTCAAAAAGCGCATGCGCCGCTGCCCTATGTTTCGCCTGGGCGTATTCACTATGCGCAGGAAGGAAAGATCGTCCTTATACACAACCATGCGCATGTAGCTTAGCGCGTCCTTTATCTCCACCCTGTCGAAAAACTGCACGCCGCTGTATATGGTATACGGTATTTCGGCCCTCATCAGCCCTTCCTCTATTGTCCTTGCGGCGTAATGCGCGCGGTACAGCACGGCTATGTCCCCGTACGGCACGCCCGCTTCGTTCAGCCCCTTTATGCGCGCGGCTATTGTTTCGGCTTCGATATCGGTGGTTTTGTTGTGGGTATACACGGGGCGCTCCCCCTGCGGCAGCATGGGAATAAGCTCCTTTTTCATGCGGATGGTGTTTTTGTCTATCAGCGAATTTGCGGCGCTGAGTATCTCGGGCGTTGAACGATAGTTCTTCATCATCATTATGGTTTTAACATTGGGGAAGTTCCGTTCAAAGTCCAGCAGATATTTAACGTCCGCCCCGCGCCAGGTATATATTGTCTGGTCCGGATCGCCAACTATAAAAAGGTTCTTATGATATGCGCACAGCGCCTGCATAAGCTCGTATTGCAGCGGGTCTATATCCTGAAACTCGTCTATCATTATGTATTCAAGCCGCTGCTGCCATTTCAGGCGTATTTCGTCCGATTGGGAGAATATATACAGCGTGAACTTGATAAGGTCGTTATAATCAAGGCCGAAGCATTTCTTTTGCTGATAAAGATAGCCGTAGAATATTATGTCCTTGGCGGTTACCGCTTCGTCGTATTTCTTTTTGAGCGTATCCAAGTCCATGGCTATAACGTCCAAATAATACTGCGGGCGGTTGACGCATTTTTCAATCTCTATCATGTCCCGCGCCTTGGAAAACGTCATATCCCTGAGTGTTAAGCCGCGCTCCTCATATATTACGGCAAGCATTGAATCAATGTCCGAATTGTCCAGCACAAGGAAGCTTTTGGGGTACTGGACAAAATAGCTGTCCTCCTGCAATACGGATACGCAGAAGCCGTGGAACGTGCTTATAAAGCCGGTGTCGTTATCGCCGGTAAGGGCGCGTATGCGCCGCCGCATCTCGTTTGCGGATTTGTTGGTGAAGGTTACGCAAAGTATGTTTGAAGGCAGAATGCCCACCTCGTTCACAAGGTATGCAAACCTGTGCGCAAGGGCGCGTGTTTTGCCGCTGCCTGCGCCCGCCATAACGCGCACGAAGCCTTCCGTGGCGGTCACGGCCTCGCGCTGCTCGGTATTCAGTCCGCTAAGTATATCGCTCATATTCCCCCCGTTGAATAAGCACGGGGCGGCCGCGCGGTCGCCCCGATAGAGTTATTGTTTAAGCTTTGTACGGCTTATTTCTTCTTTTTGCTGACGATGATTATAACCGCCGCGGCAACTATAACGGCAGCAATTATGCCAACTATCGCTCCGGTGGACAATCCGCCCTCGGGCTCGGTCGCCGCGGGCTCGGCGGGAACGGGTTCGGCTGTGGCTGCGGGGGCTTCGCTCTCGGCAGGCGCCTCGGTAGGCGCGGGCGTGGGAGTTTCCGTAACCTCCGGCACAAGCTCAAGGCTTGCGGTATAGGTTGTACCGTTGTTCGCCATTACGAATATGTGCATGGTTGCAGGCTTCTTCAGCCCGCCCAGTATAGCCGTGGGCTTAATGGCAAGATTGCCGTTTTCGTTGCCCTTAACGGTATAGCGGAAGGTATGGTTTGCGTCGCCGGTTTTTACGTTTTCGGGCATGGGCGCTTCGCTCACGTCCTCGCCCTCAAGGTAATAGGCTATTATGCCGCAGCCGTCGCTTTTCCATTTGGCGGAGGTGAAGTTTTTGCCTATCTGCACGGCCTCGCCGTTTGCCATAAGGGTATATTCGTTCTCCCCTGCGCTCACCAGCTCGCACTCAACGCGGTTGGGGTTGCAGGCGGATATGTTCTCTTCCTTGTCGTGTATAATATATGCCACCTTGGCGCTCCATGCCGCGTCAAGCTGATCCGCGCGGTAACGCCTCAGGCAGCCTGCGTCGCTTCCGGCGGCGGAGTCGCTGGAATAGAAGTAATCCACGCCGTCTATGGTTTCGTAACCGGTTATGGTTATAAGGTGGCCGCCGGTGCTGCCCGCAGCGCCGTTTTCAAGGTAAGGATACTGGCCGTTTGTACCGGAGGAATACTTAACGTTTATGCCAACGCTGTATCCGTGCGCAAGCTCCTGACGGACAATGTCAAGGTCGGCATACTGAATATAAACATCGTAGCCGTAGCTGCCCGCGGCAGCAACGCTGAACGACCAGTTGCCGAAGCCGTCATAGTCGCTATCGTAATCGATAAGGGCTATTTCCTCGGGCAGGGTATCCTCTCCGCGGTCGTTGAGCATGGTGCATATGGTTGTTGCGCTGCACATGGAGTTGGCAATGCTCTGCTCGCGCACCATTTGCGAATACGCGGGCGTATCCAGCACCACCTTTTCGGGCAGCTCAACAGTCTCGCCATGGTAAACGGGGGTTATGTACTGCCCCTCAAGCGTGTTCTTATAGGTAACGCCAAGCTGCCTTACCGTGGGGGACACGCCGTCGGCATTGGCATGGAGTGTCACCTTGAGCTGAATCTTGCTCGCGGTTTCGCCATCCTTGCCGGAAATGGTGAACGTATCCGTATCCATATAGGCCAAATCGCACTCCCCGGACACGGAGCCGCGCTTCACGCTGTCGCTCCATTTGCCCCAGCTGAGCCATTCCGTCCAGCCCTTTTTCATGTCCACATACGCGCGGGCGGAAACCTCTATCCATGTGCCGGTGGGGGTATCCGCTCCCCAGGAAGCCACCATGTATTCAAACGGAGCCGTGCCCAGCACCTCGCTTGTGTATGTGCCTTCGCTTTCGCCTTCCTTGAGCACTATCGCGCCGTTGCCTATGCTTTCATCGGTAACAACGTTTTCAAGCGTACCCGCGGCAAAATCCTCCGCGGTGGTAAATACGGCCAAATTGCCCTCTATTTCCCTGTCCGCCTTTTCCGCTGTTACCGGCACGCATACCAGCGCCATTATAAGCGCAAGCGTTATCGCGGCAAATCTTTTCATTTTGCAATTATCCTCCTATTTGTCAGGATGTGAATCTAATGTATTTTATCACCTATCGCGCGTATAGGCAATAGGGGGAACTTAACTCCCTCTCCCCCCCCCTACACACTATCGTCACTTGCGTCACTATCGTCGAAACAGGCTAAATGTCTGGCTTTTTTCTCCGACGCAGCTTCGACGATGAAATTCCGCGTCGCTCATTTGCTTCAATCAATCTAAAAATGGCTTGCACTCTTTCTGCCCAATTTTAAGATTATTTTGCCTTTATTTTGCACTTGCCTTGCGCTTTTGGGCGGGTTATACTGTTTACGATGGAAAAATCGGCCATGCGCCTTCCCTTCACACCCGAAGGGAGGGCTTTTTTTATGCCCGAAATTAGCCATCTATTTTTATTTTTGGGAGGAAATATCCATGATTGAACAAACCGTTGACAACGCCCTTACGGGCAACGAGGCCGCTGCCGCAGCGCTGGAGATGATGCGCGCCACGCGGGAAAAGCTCCGTGCCGAAGCCTTGGCGCGGGAGGAAGAGCAGTTCATTGCGGACGAACGCCGCCGCGCCGCTCTTGAAGCGGGGGACAAGCCAAAGGCGGACGAGGACTACCGCCCAGGTGCTATCGCCATCGATGAGGAAGATGAAAGCCCCGCTCTACTGGGCAAAGAAATTGTGAAGGGCAGCGAAAGCTGCGTGAACGCGTTCCGGCTGGCAACGCTCGGCTTCCCCGAGCCTAAGCCGATAGTGCAGCAGCTCATAGTGCCGGGAGTTACGCTGCTTGTTGGCGCAAGCAAGATAGGCAAAAGCTGGCTTACGCTTGACATGTGCCTTTCAATCGCCACCGGCGCGCCCTTCTTGGGCAGAAAGACACAGCGCTGCCGCGTATGGTACATGGCGCTGGAGGACAGCCCCAGCCGCATGAAAAGCCGCCTTATGCGCATAACGGACGGCGCGGTCAGCTACGATGCCTTTAACCTGACCTTCATATTCGATTCGCCCACCGTGGACATGGGCTTCACCAAAAGGCTTACGCGCTCATTTGACAAAAACATAGCCGAAGGCAAGCGCGAAGCCAATCCGGAGGTTATAGTCATCGATACGCTTCAGGTGATACGCGGCATGGCGGGCGCGGCAAGCAACGCCTACGCCGCAGACTATAGCTTCATCCGCAGCATGAAAGCCGTTGCGGAGAAATACGGCGTGGCGATAGTGCTGGTGCACCACACGAACAAGCTCAGGCAGACGGACGACCCGTATGAGAAGGTGTCCGGCTCAACCGGCCTTATGGGCGCGGCGGACACAACGCTGCTGCTTGAAAGGGCGCGCGGGAGCGACGAGGCCACGCTGAGCGGGGTCAGCCGGGACGTGTACTTTGAGGACATACCGCTGCGCTTTGACAAGGGCTTATGGCGCGTGAGCGAGCCGCGAGCTGCGCTAAACGCCTATGATGCCATCGATTCGCCGCTTTCGCTCACATTGTGCGAGCTGTTCACCTCGGCGGACTGCAAGGGCACCTTCGTATCCTATGCCGACTGCATCAACCTTATCCGCGAGAACGGCGGCATGCCGCCCGCCACGGGGCGCGAGCTTGCGCGGCAGATAGAATCCCTCATGCAGAAGCACCCTACGGAGCTTGGCTTCAGGGTGCAGACGGGGATGAGGGCAACAAGTGGGGTTCGCGGCATAAATATCGTTCCGGTTTAAATGTGTTCTTCGACGCAGAAATTCATCGTCGAAGCTGCGTCGGAGAAAAAAGCCAGACATTTAGCCTGTTTCGACGATAGTGACGCAAGTGACGCAGATGTATGGGAGGGGGTGGAGCAGCTTAATTGTGCTGTATAAAAAGGCTCCCCTTTACGGGGAGCTGTCGAACGAAGTGAGACTGATGGGTTGACGATATAAAAAAGGGGAACGCCAGCGCGTTCCCCTGCAAGCTTATTCAGCCTATACTTACTTTATTATGTCTATGGTGCCTATGAGCGGCAGGCGCTTCATTTCGCCCTTGCAAACGCTCACCAGGGCCATTATCCAAAGGACTACCTGGAATACCCAGATGAGTATGCCTATAACTATGCCCGCGGTGATGCTGGCAACCACGCTGAGAAGCAGCAGAAGCAGCGCCTGATTGGCCCAGAAGGTGCCGAACTCGGTCTTGGGGTTGGTCACTATGGGCAGGAAGAACAGAATGGGGAACACAACGGCAAGTATGGCCATTGTTTTGCTGTTGTCGGTCTGCACCGGCTGCTGAACAGGCTGAGTGGGGTTGGTATAGGTGCTCTGTTGTGCGGTTTCGCCGGTGGTCGCGCCGCAGGTGGGGCAGAACTTTGCGCCGTCATCGTACTGCGCGCCGCAATTTGTGCAATAAGGCATAGAATAACTCCTTTCAAATAAACCGTATGTGATGCATTCATATTACCACATTCTCCGCGCCTTGTCATCAGCATAAAGCGGCGTGGCGGCAACAATTTTATTTATGCTCGCTTATCCATTCGTCCATTATGGGCATGGATATGTTGAAATAAGTCGGCCCGATGTTAAGATACGTTTCATGGAAGCTGCGAAGGTCGAAGCTTGCGCCGCAAATATCCTCCGCTTCCCTCAGCTTCTGCTGATAAATGCTGTATCCCATGGCGTATTCAAGGAAGTAGAACGGGTTTTCCACGGCGTAGTCGTAATAAACGTCCTTCAGCTCCGTTGCGGCCTCGTCCCCGAAATAGGCGGAGGTAAGGTCGAACATGTCGTCCGCACTCTTGCCGAAGTAGTTCACCTCTATGCTCACTATCGCGGGCAGTATCAAATTGCCTATCATGGAGTTCGCGCTCATGAAGTTGCAGTACGGCGCGCCGAATTTGTCATTATAATTATCGAAGAACACCTCGCCGGACTGGGACCAGCTTTCGTAGTATCCGCCCATGGAAAGCGCCTGGCGGGTATAGCCGGTTTTGTTTATAAGCGTGCGCAGGTACTGGTAATGATAAAGGTGGCCGGGGTAACCCTCGTGCGCAAGGGTGTCAAGGTATCTGTTGTCGTTTTCAAGCGTTTTGTTGTTTAGTATAATAAGGTTCTCGCTCGCGTCGTCCACCGGCGGAATAAGATATGCCGCGGGGCTGAACTGGTCCTCCAGCTCGCTGGGGCAGTCCATGAACGTGAGCGTATGCTCCGGCAGCTCCGGATAGTAATCCGCCATCAGCTCTTTAAGGTACTCTATGTTTTCCTCCGTCGTGCCGACGCTCAGCTCCACCGTGTCGTACTTATCGAACACGGCGGCGTCCTTCTTGGCGGCGTCATAAAGCTTACTCAACTGCGCGTTAAGCTCGTCATAAAGTATTTCCAGCGCTTCCTCGGGCGTTATGTCCGCGCAGGCGTTGTATTTAAGCTCCGTTGCGAAGAAGGCCCTGCCCTCCTCGCCGTATGTATAGAGCGCGCCGTCGGTGGTCGCCGTGCCGCGCAGCGCCTCAAGCCCATCGTAAAGCACCTGATAGGAATCGATAAGCGCGTTCACAAGCTCCGTATTCCTTGCGCTGTATGCGGCGCGTTCCTCGTCGCTCAGCTCGTCTATATCGGCTATGAATTCATCAAACATGGCGAATAGGAAGCACGTCTCCCGCGCATCCATGAATGCCTTTATCTGCTCAAGCACCTTGTCAAGGGCGTTATCCCGCATGAATTTGCCGTCCGCGGACTTCTCCTGCTCAAATGCCAAAACCTGCCCAACGTAGCGCGGCGTGTCCGCAAGCAGCGTAAGGTAATTCTCCACGTCCGCCTTGGTGTGCATATCATAGAACACCAAATTGAGCGGCAGATTGGAATGCAGCCCCACAAAGGTATCCAGCACCTCGTTATAATAGTAATACTGATTACCTTCTATGCCTTGCTCAAGGAACTGAACAAGCGTATCGTAGGTTATCCTTGAATCGTCGGAGAGAGCATTGCGGTCTATTGCGTAAAGCTCCTCAAGCCACGCTATGTTCTCTTCGTTGCTCGCCTCCTGCTCGGCATAGGTAAATTCGCCCCAGCCGGTCGGGTAATCCGTTATAAGGGGAAAATTCTCCGGATGCGCAACGGTAAGATGAAAGCTCAGCGCGTCGCTCACAACGCTTTCTGCAAACATTCTCCCGTCCAGCTCTTTAAGCGCGGCCTCGGCCTCCGCCCGGGCTGTGTCCTCAGTGGGTTCGGGTTCGGGAGTGGGGGCAGAGGCTGCCGCGGGCGCCTCGGTAGCTATGGGCGCAGCCGTGTCCTTGGGCGCGGCGGAGCAGCCCAGCAGGCTGAGCGCAAGCAGCAGACTCAGCGCAAAACTTATCGGCTTTATTATGGATTTCATAAATAAATATATCCTTTCTCGGCTATATATAAATTTATGCATATACACTACCACATAAAGCCGCATTTCTCAATAAAAATATAAGGGAGCATATCAGCTCCCTTGGTATTTTCAGCCTTTGCTTACCGGTATAAGCAGGGTTTCCCCAACGAATATAAGATCCGGATCCTCGCGCGGGTTAAGCCGCAGCAATTCTTCAACCGTTGTGTTGAACCGGCGGGCTATGGACGAAAGCGTGTCCCCGCGGCGCACAACGTATGTCATCAGCTCTCCGCTAAGATACGGCTTAAGCAGCGCCCATGTGCGCGGCCCTGCAATGCCGTCTGCCGTGATGCGGTTGGCCCGCTGGAACGCAGTTACCGCGTTGAACGTGCGGCTGCCGAATATACCGTCCGCCTGCCCGGGGGAGAAGCCCGCGCTTGTCAGTGCCGTTTGCAGTATGGTCACAAGCATACCCCTGTCCCCGCGCCGCAAATATACGTCGCCGTAATCTATATACGGGGCTATGGCAAGCCACGTCGCCCTGTCCGCAACGCCTGTCTGCGCAAGCATTGCGCTCCGCTGGAACGCGCGCAGGGCAGCCTGGGTCTTTGTGCCGAAAAGGCCGTCTATGCGCCCGGGGCTGTTGCCGGAAGCCTCCAGCGCCTCCTGCAGCCGCCTTACCATTGCGCCGCGGCTGCCGCGCCTTAGCACATCCGGGTCGCTTTCAAGCGCGAACGGCTCAAGAAACTGCCACGTTACCGGGCCTATTATGCCGTCCTGCGTTGCGCCGAGCACCCGCTGGAACTGCATCACCGCGCGCTCTGTTGCCGCGCCGAATACTCCGTTTGCCGTGCCCGGGTCATAGCCCGCGCGTATAAGGGCGGTTTGGGCCGTGCGCACGTCGCTGCCCGTATCGCCACGCTGTAATATCCTCATTGTTTTGCACCTCGCTCATTTTGCTCTTGGCGCATTTATAGCGCCTTATATTGCTACCATATGCCGCACAGCGCCCTCGTGTGCGCGGCAGGCACGTTTTTTTCACATTATTGCTCATATTGAGCATTTGAACATATGCCCAAAGTGTGATATGATAACTAAGATTATTAAATTGGTACGATATGCCCTTTATCAAGCGGCATGTCAGGAGGACAAATTGGGTAAAAAGCTGAGAACTCCGCTTATCTATTTGGCCATAGTGGTGCTGATGATTGTTCTGCTTACGCAGCTTCAGAACGGCGGCACGGATGATAAGAAGATCGAATATGCCGATTTTCTTGCCATGGCAAAGGAAGACACGGTGGAGGCCGTTGAATACTGCAACGGCGAAATAGTTGGCATTAAAAAAGGCTCTGCGTATAAGGATCTGTTCCCCAAGAAGTATGACTTTATCTGCAACGTATCCAACGAAAATGCGTTCCGATCGGATATGGCGGCCATAGTTGCAGACGCCAAGGGCATAGATGCGGAAAAGGTAACGCCGGAGGATTATCCGTTTACATATACATATAATCCCCCGCCGGAGCCTTCCATATTGGAATACATACTGCCTTACGTTATAATGCTTGTCATAATCGTCGTGTTCTACGTCGTGGTATTCCGCGCGCAGGGCGGCGGCAATAAGATGATGAGCTTCGGCAAGGCGCATGCGCGCACTCAGATGGATCCCAACAACCGCGTTACGTTCGATGATGTTGCGGGCGCGGACGAGGAAAAGGAAGAGCTGAAGGAAGTTGTTGAATTCATGCGCGCGCCAAAGCGGTTCACCGAGATGGGCGCAAGGATACCCAAGGGCGTGCTGCTCGTTGGCCCTCCGGGCACGGGCAAAACGCTGCTTGCAAAGGCCGTTGCGGGCGAAGCGAAGGTGCCCTTCTTCTCAATATCCGGTTCGGATTTTGTTGAAATGTTCGTAGGCGTTGGCGCAAGCAGGGTGAGGGATCTTTTCACCACCGCAAAGAAGTGCGCCCCCGCCGTTGTGTTTATAGACGAAATAGACGCCGTGGGCCGCCAGCGCGGCGCGGGCCTTGGCGGCGGGCATGACGAGCGCGAGCAGACGCTCAACCAGCTCCTTGTTGAGATGGACGGCTTTGCCGTGAACGAAGGCATAATAGTTATCGCCGCTACCAACCGCCCTGATATACTTGACCCCGCGCTTCTGCGCCCAGGCAGGTTCGATAGGCAGATAACCGTAAATTATCCGGACGTTAAGGGCCGCGAGGCCATATTGAAGGTGCATGCCAAGGGCAAGCCGCTGGCCGATGAGGTAAGCCTTTCGGTGCTTGCAAAGCGCACGCCGGGCTTCACGGGTGCGGATCTTGAAAACGTGCTGAACGAGGCCGCGATACTTGCCGCAAGGTATAAGAAAAAGGAAATCGGCATGACGGAGCTGGAGGAGGCCATAACTCGCACCGTGGTCGGCCCCGAAAAGCGCAGCCATGTTATAACGCCCGAAGATAAGAAGATAACCGCGTATCACGAGGCTGGCCACGCCGTTGTGGCGCGCGTGCTGCCCAACTGCGACCCGGTGCACGAAATAAGCGTTATTCCGCGCGGCAGGGCGGCCGGCTACACCATGACCATGCCGGAGGACGATCGCGACCATATGTCCCGCGGAAAGATACTGGACGAAATAGCCATGGCGCTTGGCGGCAGGGTTGCCGAAAGCATATTCTTAGACGATATATGCACCGGCGCATACAGCGACCTGCAGAAGGCTACCGAGCTTGCGCGCAGGATGGTTGTTGAATTCGGCATGAGTGACGAAATAGGCCCTGTGTTCCTTGGCGGGCAGACAGAGGTTTTCATTGCCAAGGATTGGGGACACCAGCGCAACTTCTCCGAAGAAGTAGCCGCGCGCGTGGATAAGGAAATTCGCCGCATACTGGAAGAACAGTACGACCGGGCAAAGACCGTGCTGACAGAGCACCGCGACGCCATGGAGCGCATAGTAAAGGCGCTGATAGAATTTGAGCACATTGACGGCAACGATTTTGAAAAGCTGTTCAAGGGCGAGGACGTGGAGCTTGAAACGTTCAGCGACAGGCGCGCCCGCATAGAGAAGGCGGATGAAGAAGTGCTGGCCAAGGAAAAGGCGGAAGCCGAGGCCAAGGCCGCTGCCGAAGCGCAGGAACAGAGCGCGGACGGCGAAGGAGAAAACAAATAAGCTATAACATAATGCGCATGAAGCGGCCTTTACGGCCGCTTCTGTTGCGCAAAGGATGGGCAAACATGCAGCGATTTTGCGAAAAAGAGGCGCGTAAGCTGAATAAGCTGAAATATATATTGTTCGACGTGGACGATACCGTAACAAACGGCGGCAAGCTGACAGGCGAAGCCTATGCCGCCATGTGGAAGCTGAAGGAACACGGGTTTAAGCTTATCCCCGTAACGGGCAGGCCCGCAGGCTGGTGCGATATGATGCTGCGCCAATGGCCCGTGCAGGCCGTTATATGCGAAAACGGCGCGTTTGCATATGACTATGATGAGCATAACGCCGTGCGCATGATACGCCACCCGCTTGCCGCGGCGGAGCCGAAAAAGCTCCTTGAGCCGGTCAAGGCCGCCGTGCTGAAGGCGTTCCCAAAAGTGCGCATGGCGCATGACCAGTTCGCAAGGATATACGATGCGGCGTTTGACTTTGCGGAGGATGAACCCAAGCTCCCGCTTGAAACGGCATACGCCGTGGCAAAGCTTTGCCGCAGCATGGGGGCGGAGGCCAAAGTGAGCAGCATACACGTAAACGCATGGTTCGGCGCGTATTCAAAGGCGGACATGGCGGCGATATATCTTAAAGACTATTGCCATGCGGATGACGCAGAGAGTGAAGCTATGTTCTTCGGCGATTCGCCCAATGATGAGCCCATGTTTGCGGCGTTCCCGCTGAGCTGCGGCGTGGCGAACATTGCTCCGTTTGCGGACAGAATGGCGCATTTGCCCGCATATATACTGGATGGCGAGGGCGGCTACGGCTTTGCCGAAGCGGCGGATATAATATGCAAAAGCAAACAATGCGGTTGATTTTATCAATGCTGATAGATTAAAATATATGTAAGCAAAACGGAGGTACACGCTTAGTTTATGGATTTCAAACCGATAGATATATCGATGAAGCAAATGGTTGAGCATTACACGGCAAAATGGAAGCTGGAATGCTCGGAATACACCTTTTCAAATCTGCTCATGTGGGGCTGCGGCGGGAACATAATGCTTGCGGAGGATGAGCAGGTGCTCTATATACTGCTGCATTGGGGCAATGAACGCTTCATGTTCGCCCCGCTTACGGTTGAGCCCGAGTCTGAGTATTATCAAACCGCGCTCGATAAGGCGGCGGAATACATGCGCTCCAACTGCATACCGCCCGTATTCAAGGGCATATCCGGCCCCATAAGGGCCGCGTTTGAGCGCTGCACAGGCTATGAACTGATAGATGACCGCAACAACAGCGACTATGTTTACACAATGGAAAGCCTTAGGGACTTAGCCGGAAAAAAGCTGCACGCCAAGCGCAACCATATACACCAGTTCATGGCGCAGTACGGCGAACGGTACGAATACGTTAAAATAACCGGCGATATGATGGGCGAATGCGTTGACGTATACAATGAATGGCTCAGCGAAAAATCTCCCGACGAAACGGACAACATGGAGCTGTGTGCGATCAAAACGCTGCTCATGCACATGGACGTGCTGGGCATACGCGGCGGCGGCATAAGGATAGACGGCAAGCTTGCGGCGTTTACGCTGGGGCAGAAGATGGACGATAACATGGCCGTTGTGCACATTGAAAAGGCCGATAACGAGATAATGGGCCTTTACACGGTCATAAACAATCAATTTGTGCAGCATGAATTGACGGACGTTAAGTTCATAAACCGCGAGGAGGACATGGGCATGGAAGGGCTTAGGAAGGCCAAGCTGTCCTATTATCCGGCATATATGATAGATAAGTTCGACGGGAGACCAATTTGATGGAACTGACCATAAGGCACATTGGTGCGGATGAATACGGCGAAGCAAGGCGCGTGTGGAACATATGCTTTCCGGAGGATGCCTCGGGCTACAGCGATTATTATTTTGCCCGCCGCACAATGGCGGAATATGTGCTGGCGGCGTTTTACGAAGGCAAAATGATAGCCGCGCTGCACGCAATACCTTACCCAATAATGCTGGGCGGGGGAACGAAAAACTGCGTAATGATAGCGGGCGTTGCAACGCTGCCCGAATACAGGCACCATATGGCAGCGGCGCAGCTTATAACGGCCTGCCATGCGGAGCAGAAGCAGAAGGGTACCGCGGCGGCGATATTAAAGCCGGACGTGAATTTCTATGCGCAGTTTGGGTATATTCCCTTTGCGTGGCATGATGAATACCGCCTGCCGTGGATAGATGCCGGCATACCCGCGCCAATACACGAGACAACGGCGGAGGAGATGCTGAAGATATATTCCGCATTCAGCGCGGATTACATAGGCATGATGGCGCGCACGGAGCAGGACATGGAGATTTATCTTGAGGGAGCGCGCAGATTGGGAGAATACGCATATTCGGACGGCAAGGCGTATGCATTGCTTAACGAAACGGACTACGGCGCGGATATATACGAGCTTGCGGGCGCGGACACGGCGGGGCTTTTAAGCTCCCTTGCGGAGGAGTTCGGCGCGCTTACGTTCAGGCTGCCGCGGGACACAATACCAAGCCTTCCCGCCATGCGCACGGGGGAAATTATGTTTTCCATGATATGCCCGCTAAATGAAGATATATTGCTTGAAAACACGGGCGCGCAAACCACCGAGGAGCTTGCATCGGGCGAATACGGGCGCGTATGCACGCTTGAATTCTGCTGAAGCGTTTGTGACTTTTTGGGGGAGTATGCAACGTTCTTCTTGACGCGGAGGGACTTTGTATTATATAGTAAAAGGGCGGCGGAACGTCCGCCGTTAGTTTATGGCAGCCAATGCGGCTGAATATGTTGAAAAAAGGAAGGTTTACAATTATGCCTCAAGGCGGAAGTGATTTTTTGTCCTCTCTCGGTTCGTTCTTCTCCGGAAGCGGTATGCTCATCATAATGATGATAGTGCTGCTGCTGGTTATGATCATACCCCAGCGCAAGCGCGATAAGAAAATAAAGGATATGCTGGCATCCATTAAGGTTGGCGATCGTGTGCGCACCATCGGCGGCATATACGGCACCGTTACCAACATTAAGGACGATATCATCACCATCTCCGTCGGTCCGGACAAGGCCCGCCTTGTTTTCGCCCGCGGCGCCATTGCCAACGTTGAAGATGCTGCCGTGGAAAACACCATGGAAGAATCCAACAGCAAATAAGCAACGCTTAATTTAAGCAAAAAAAGGGCTGCTCAGTGCAGCTCTTTTTCTTTTACCGTGTCAAGATACTCGTTCAGCAATTCTTTAAGCTCATCAAGGCTGGTTATGCTATTTACCCGTCCGCGCAGCGCGGCGCTGCCGTGCATGCCGGAAAGGTACCACGATACATGCTTGCGCATTTCAACTATTGCGCGGTCCCCGCGGCTTTTTGTCAGCCGCTCGGCGTGGTCAATGGCGGCGGCAATGCGCATGGCGTATGAGGGCGCGTCATAGTGAATATTGGCGAGCGTTGCCTTTATTTCCCGGAAAATAAACGGGTTGCCTTCCGCCCCGCGGGCAACCATGACCCCGTCGCAGCCGGTTTGCTTTATCATGTCCAGTGCATTCTGGCCTGTGAATATATCTCCGTTGCCTATTACGGGAATTTTTACGGCGGCCTTTATTTTTGCAATTATGTCCCGGTCCGCCGTGCCGCTGTACATTTGCTCCCGCGTGCGGCCGTGTATTGTTATCATGGCTGCGCCGCTTTCCTCCGCCATGCGGGCAAAGCTGAGCGCGTTCACATGCTCCTCGTCCCAACCCTTGCGGAACTTTACCGTAACCGGCAATGCGCTTGCCTTTACCGCTGCTTCTATTATGCGGGCGGCGAGCGGCTCGTTCTTCATAAGGGCGCTGCCTTCCCCGTTTGAAACTATTTTGTGCGCGGGGCAGCCCATGTTTATGTCGATAAGCTTCAGCCCGCTCTGCGTTTCGCTCAGCGTCTTTGCCGCGCGGGCAACCATATCAGGCTCCGCGCCGAATAGCTGCACGCCGTAGCCGCCGCTTAGCTCCGGCGGGGAAGCGTCAAGCAGCGTGGCTGTGTTCTTGTTATTATAATGCAGTCCCTTCGCGCTTACCATTTCCGTATACGAAAAATCCGCGCCCATCTCCCGGCATATGCCGCGGAAGGCCGCGTCCGTAACGCCGGCCATGGGTGCAAGCAGCACGGGCGTATCCGTGCCGAAAAGCTTTTGCATGGCTTGGCTCATATTATTCCGCTTTGTCCTTCAAAAGGCTCATGTCAGGCGTGGGCTTGACTTCGGTTTCGGGGTCGCGCTGAAGAAGGGTTATGCTGTTTATGTACCAGCGGGATCCTTCGCGCTTGAACACCACCTGGTATCGCCCGGCTTCCCATTCCGGCAGCTCGGCAGGGGCTGCGCCCTCGGTATCATCGCTGGCGGCATTTATTGCGGCAAGGCGCGCATCAACGGTCATGTTCGCCCGCTTGCTCCACGGCAGCACGGATACGGCCTTAACGTCAATGCGGTAGTCATAGCTGGCCACAGTGAAGCCCGCGTATTTGCCGCTGTCAAGCTCGTGGTCGTTATTCAAATATTCTTCGCTGAAATACGGCGTAAGGTCGATATCAACGCCGGTCTGGCCGTATTTCAATATGGCCTCGGTGCGCTTTTCCATGCCCTCCGTAACGAGTATATACAGGTTGCTTATGTGCAGCCCCTCTATAAATACGCCTAAGCACAGCGCAACTATCGCCGCCGTGATTATAAGCGTCCGCAAAACATACCATATGGAGCGTTTGGCTATGCCATAGCTGTTGCGGGCCATAAAGCGCCCTCCTTTTCAACTGATATACATAATAAATAATACCATAGTATAGGCCGCTATGCAAATGAACGCGCTGTGAATGTTTGTGTTGCCTTCTGCTGCAGTTCTGTTATAATATAAAATAGGCTTATAGGGGTATTACAAAACACGGGGAGAGAGACTATGGACGTATATTCTATCATTTCGCTTTTCGGCGGGCTTGCGCTGTTCCTGTACGGCATGCATACAATGAGCGCGGGGCTTGAAAAGCTTTCCGGCAGCAAGCTGCAATCAACATTGCAGAAAATGACCGCGCACACGTCCACAAGCCTTATTTTCGGCGCGGCGATAACAATAGCCATTCAATCGTCCTCGGCCCTTACGGTAATGCTTGTGGGCCTTGTGAACAGCGGCATAATGCAGCTTGAGCAGACGGTTAGCGTTATACTCGGCGGCAACATAGGCACCACCCTTACCGCATGGATACTTTCCCTTTCCGGCATCAGCGGAGACAGCATTTTTATAAACCTCCTTAAACCGGAAAACTTTTCCCCGATAGTGGCGCTTATAGGCGTAATAATGATAATGGCGTGCAATACGCAGAAAAAGAAGGACATAGGCGGCGTGTTCGTGGGCTTTGCCATATTGATGTACGGCATGACGCTTATGAGCGGCTCTGTTGCCCCGCTTGCGGATATGCCGGAGTTCACGGGGATACTGACCGCGTTTAACAATCCGTTCTTAGGCGTGCTTGTGGGCCTTGTTTTCACCGGAATAATACAGAGCAGCGCGGCAAGCGTGGGCATTTTGCAGGCGCTTTCCCTTACGGGCTGCATAACATACGGCATGGCAATACCGCTCGTGATGGGGCTTAACATTGGCACCTGCGCAACGGCCCTGCTTTCAAGCATAGGCACTACCAAGAACGCGCGCCGGGTCGCCATAGTGCACATTACCGGCAAAATAATAGGTACTATATTCTGCATGATAGTGTTCTATGGGCTTAATGCAATAATAGGCTTCGGCTTTATCGATTCGCCGCTTTCCGCGCCGGAGGTGGCCCTTTGCCATACGGTTTTCAACATAATAACCACCATAATACTGCTGCCCGCGCGCAAGGTACTCATAAAGATATCCCGCATAGTGGTTCGCGGCAATGACGCGGAGCAGAGCGAAGTATTCCTGGACGAAAGGCTGCTGCTGTCCCCCGGCCTTGCGGTGCACGAAAGCTATAACATGGCCGTGAAGATGAGCGACATTGCGCGTTCCTGCGTGCTGACGGCGATGGGGCTTATGCTGCATTATGATAACGATAAGGCTGCGGACGTAAAGACGGAGGAGACGGAGCTTGATATGTACGAGGACAAGCTGGGAAGCTTCCTTGTTAAGCTGTCCGCTTCAGCGTTGAGCGATAACGACAGCGCGGACGTATCAAAGCTTTTGCATAACATTGGCGATTTTGAGCGCATAGGCGACCACGCATTGAACATTCGCCAAAGCGCGAAGGAGATGCACGAAAAGGGGCTTACGTTCTCCGAACATGCGACGGAGGAAGTGGACCTGCTTTTCAGCGCGCTCAACGAAATACTCACCCTTGCCATGGATTCGTTCAAGGACGACGATTTGGACAAGGCCGCGCGGGTAGAGCCGCTGGAGCAGGTCATAGACGTGCTGATAGCGCAGATAAAGCGCAAGCATATAGAGCGCCTGCAGGCAGGCCGCTGCACGATAGAGCTTGGGTTTATACTGAACGATCTTTTGAATAACTGCGAGCGCATAAGCGACCACTGCTCAAACATTGCCGTATGCGTAACGGAAATAGACCGAGGCGAGTTCGATACGCACGAATATCTTAATACTGTTAAGAGCGGCAACGACGCCCGCTATAAGGCGGACTTTGCCGAGTATGCCAAAAAGTACGAACTGAAATACGCCCACCCGTCGGTGCATAAGTAAAGAGTTGAAATAAGCCGACGGAGGGGTTGACGATAACAAGCGAAGCTTCTTTCTTTTTTCAACCCCTCCGGCTTTTGCTTCGCAAAACCCACAACGCTGGTTGGAATATGGTCGTCTTGCTACGCTGCCGCTTGCAATACTCCCTATTCCGCCCGATTCTCCCCTCGCTGCATCGCCCACTGGGCGCGCTCGGCTCGAATCCCCTTTCAGGGCAGGCCCATCATATAAGCTTGTAAAGCGCACCAAAAGGCTCCCCTTTACGGGGAGCTGTCGAACGAAGTGAGACTGAGGGGTTGACGTAAACAGCATAGCCACGGGTGGGCCGCCGATGACGGCCCCTACAACGCCTAAGCGCAATTTCCCTGCTTACGTAAGCATGCTTTATCCTTCCAATTCATTTATGAACAGCACATAGCTTTGCGGGTCAACGTATTTTTCGTCCTTGAGCAGTTCGAAGTGGACGTGGCTTTTGTCGCCGCATTCGCTTACGGCGGTGTCGCCAACGTAGCCCACTATGTCGCCCGCGTTCACGCGCGCGCCGACTTTCACGGGCGGCTCGGCTTTAAGATTGCCGTATACGGCTATCATGTCGTTTGCCCCCTTTACCTCTACCATAACGCCGAGCGAATCGTCCGTGAATATCTCCGTAACGGTTCCGGCGAAAACGGCATAAACCTCGCTGCCCTTTGGCGCGGCAACGTCAACGCCCGTGTGCGTTGTCCATTGGTCAAGCGTGCGGGAATAGATAAGCTCGTTTACCGCAAAGCCCCATATCACCTCTCCGCGCACGGGCGGGCTGAGTTTTTGCACCGCGGTGGGCTTGGGCGTGGGCGGCGCGGGGGTAAAGTCCGGCATGGGCGTAGGCGTGGCCGTGGGAGAAGGGGTAGGCGTGGCGATGGGAAGCTGAGCATCGGTCAGCCTGTCGCCAATATTCGTATTCACCTCGCTCGCGGGGTCGTCAGTCTGCGCGGGGTCGGCCCCGTTCGGCTGCTTTACCGTAAGCACGGCCGAAAGCGCCGCCGCGCTTATCAGCGCCAGTGCAACAACGTATATGCCCCTTTTTTTCAGGAAACCGGCAGTAGCGGTAGTTATGCCCTTAAGGGCCGCTTTTATGGTCTTTTTCATAAAAATAGATCACCTCGTTGCATAGTATTGCCCAAATTTCATATTTTCAATCTTTTTTCACATTAGTTTGAATTGCCGTGCCGTGACGGGGCGCATTGTGTGGTATAATAACAATGCGGAGGATTCCGCACTAAGCAACCGAAAGGATAAATATATATGGCAAGAGTCAGCAGCGTTGGCGGTCAGGCCGTTATGGAAGGCGTTATGATGAAATCCCCCACGGGCGTGGCGCTGGCGGTAAGACGCGCGGACGGCACAATAGCCACGCGCTACGATAACTGGACCACCAAGGCGCAGAAGGGCACATTCTGGGGCCTGCCCATAATAAGGGGCGTTGTAACGTTCATAGAATCGCTAACAACGGGCATGAACACATTGACCGAAAGCGCAAAGCTTGCGGGGGAAGATATAGAAGAAGAACCGACCAAGTTTGAAAAATGGCTCAGCGAAAAGCTGGGCAAGTCGGTTGAAAGCATTGTTATAGGAATCGCGGTTATATTGGCCGTGGCGCTCAGCGTGGGGCTGTTTTTCATGCTGCCGCTGGGCATAAGCTCGCTCATATTCGGCAAGGCGGCAAGCGTTGCGGGCGTGTGGAAAAGCCTTACGGAGGGACTTGTAAGGCTGATAATATTCATTGGATATATCGCATTCTGCTCAAGCATAAAGGACGTTAAGCGCACGTTTATGTACCACGGGGCGGAGCATAAAACAATAGCCTGCTACGAGGCGGAGGAGGAGCTTACGCCCGAAAACGCCGCCAAGCATTCGCGGCTGCATCCGCGCTGCGGCACAAACTATCTGTTCCTTGTTATGGCGGTGAGCATACTTTTCTTTGCGGCGATAGGCTGGAACGCAAACTTTGCCGTCCGCCTTGCAATGCGCATAGCCTTCCTGCCCGTGGTGGCGGGGCTTTCATATGAAGTGCTGCGCTTTGCCGCGCGGCATGATAACTGGCTCACACGCATAATCCGCGCGCCTGGCATGGCGCTGCAGCGCATAACAACAAAGGAGCCTACGCCCGATATGCTGGAGGTTGCAATAACTGCTTTCAATTTGGCTATGGATCCGAATTATAAGGTTGAGAATGCGGCGGGGGCTGCTCAGTCCGCCGAATGAGGGTATAAAAGCGAATACAGCGTTGGCTCGAGCGAAAATTCTTCCATAAGGGCCTTTGCTTCATCAAGCGCAATGCGTCCGGCGTTATCCAATGCCGGGCGTTTTTTTATTGCCCGTATCAGCAGATTCTTCGGCGTGTGGCTCAGGTCAACAAATTCCAGCACCTGCGCTTTGTAGCCGCGGCTTTCAAGCAGGTTTGCGCGTATCGCGTCCGTCATCAGCGCGGCAAAGCGCTCCTTTATTATGCCGTATCGGGTGATGAGCTTCAATTTGTCCGTTGCTATCTGCCCGTTCAGCTCATGCTGGCAGCAGGGCACGGAAAGTATCATTCGTGCGCCGCGGCATACGGCGTTATGCAGCGCATAATCGGTTGCGGTATCGCACGCATGCAGCGTAACAACCATGTCCGCAGGGGCGTTTGCGTCGTATTCTGCAATGTCCCCGCGCTCAAACTTCAGCGAATCGTAGCCGTAGCGCTTGGCGGCGTCCGTGCATTTTGCAATAACATCCGCCTTCAGGTCAAGCCCCGTCATGTTCACCCGTATGCCCAATATGTTCACCAAATAATGATACAGCACAAACGTAAGATATGATTTGCCGCAGCCGAAGTCTATTATCCGCAGCGGCTCCGCGTTTTTGCGCTCAAGGTAGCCGTCCTCGTTTATCGCATCGCGCACTATTTCAAGGAAACGGTTTATCTGCACAAATTTGTCCCGCATGGGGGCGGCAATGCGCCCGTCCTTGGTGAATATGCCCATGTCTATAAGCGCGGGTATTGGCTCATCCTCGCTCAAAATATATTGCTTCTTTCGGTTATGCGCCTGCTCGGGCGGCTTCGGCGCGGTGGAGGAAAGGGGCTTGAGCATATATGTCGCCTCGTCATAGCCCTTGTTCAGCATTATGATATGCTCCCCGTCCGCGGCAAAGGCGTTGGCCTGCCTGTATGTACGGCTTGAAAGCTCCGCGGCAAGCGCGCGTTCAAGCTCATCCGCTGCAATATTTTGATGAAAAGCCTGCTTTTCGCTGTATCGGCTTATGTGGTACGCGCCGCCCTTAAGCTCGAACGTGCAACGGCGGTATTGGGCGGACTTCGGCGCCTTTGAAAGTATTATCCTTGTTGGCAGGGCGGCGGAGGCAAGCTTCGCGGCCTGAGCTATGCTCAGCTTCATATTATAAAGCGTCCTTTCGTTTATGCATGGCAATATAATACGCTAAGGCATGCCGCCGTGTCAAACGGGGCGCGAAAAAGATATATTATTGTGAAATAACGGTGCGGCTATTGCATAATGCGCCAAACGATGGCATTATAAAGAAAAAAGAAAACGGAGGATGAATATGGATACGACTATGCACGGCTTCAGGCTCGTTTCTTCAAGCCCGCTTAAGGAAATAAAGGGCACGGCCGATATTTATAAGCACGATAAAAGCGGCCTTACAATGGTGCATCTGAACTGCGCGGATACCAACAAGGCCTTTGCAATGAGCTTTTGCACCCCGCCCGAAAACAGCACGGGCGTGCCGCATATACTGGAGCACAGCGTGCTTGCGGGCAGCGACAAATACCCCGTGCGGGAGCCGTTTGTGGAGCTGATGAAGGGTTCGCTCAACACTTTCCTCAATGCCTTAACCGCAAGCGACTGGACGGTGTATCCCGTAGCGAGCCAAAACATGCAGGATTATCTTAATCTTGTTGATGTTTATATGGATGCGGTGCTCAATCCCCTTATCCATTCCGTGCCCGAAATATTCTGGCAGGAAGGCTGGCACTATGAAATAAACGACGGAAAGCTGAGCGTGAACGGCGTTGTTTACAACGAAATGAAGGGCGCTCTTTCCTCACCGGACAGGGTGATAATGCAGGAGACAAATACCGCGCTGTTTGATAATACCTACGGCGTGAACTCCGGCGGCGATCCCGCCGTTATACCGGAGCTTTCCTATGAAGCGTTCTGTAACTTCCATAAAAAGCTGTACCATCCTTCAAACGCGCTCATGTGCCTGTATGGCGATGTGGATTTGGACAGGGTGCTTGCCCTTGCGGACAGCTATCTTGGTAAATACACGCCCTCCGCGCGCGAGCACGTTGGCGACGCCACAAGGCTGACCGCGCCTAAGTCGGTAACAAAGGCATACCCCATAAACGCGGGCGACGATCCCGAAGGCAAGGCTTTCTATATGCGCGGTTGGGTAATGGATCACCGCTGCATAAACGAGATAAGCGCAATGGAAATAATTGCCGATGCGCTTTTCAATGCCGAGGCCGCCCCCGTTAAGCGCGCGCTTATGCAAAGCGGGCTTTGCGGCAATGCGCAAGCCTACGGCGACCCCGGTATAAAGTATCCCACGTATTACCTTATGCTCAGCGATGTTAAGGCCGATGGTTTTGATAAACTGAGCGGGATTATCGATTCCGCAATAAAGGATATAGCCCAAAAGGGGCTTGACAAAAAGCTGCTTGAGGCGTGCCTGAACCGCTATGAATTCAGCCGCCGCGAGGAACCCGCGTATTATCCCAAGGGAATAGAGCTATGCATAAACGCCGCATCGGGCTATATTCATGACGGCGACCCGCTTTCCATGATACGCTACGAGGATACGCTTGCCTTCCTGCGCGAAAAGCTGAACAGCGATTATTATGAGCAGCTTATAAAGAAATACTTTGTTGAAAACACATGGCAGGCGGAGATGAGGCTGGTGCCCGAGCCCGGCCTTGGCGAAAAGAAGGAAGCGGAGAATGCCGAAAAGATGGCTGCGCTTTACGCTAAGCTTACGGATGAAGAGAAGGCTAAGATAATCGCCGACCAGGAAAGGTTGAAAAAGCGCCAGTCCACGCCGGACAGCGAAGAAGCGCTGGAAACCATTCCGCAGCTTAAGCTGAGCGAAGCGGGAGACGGCCCCAAGCCCATTGAGGCAGAGCAGAGGTATATACTGAGCGTTCCCACATACGCAAACGATATGTTCACCGGCGGCATATCCTATCTTACGCTGATGTTCGATGCATCCTGCCTTACTGCCGAAGAAATCCCCTATGCCGGCCTTGTGTGCCGCCTTATGGGCAAGCTGAGCGCGGGCGGATACGGCTTTGAGCAGCTTTCCACGGAGCTTATGCTCAATACGGGCGCGGTGGAAACAAGCCTTTCCGCATACCAAAAGGCGGGAGAGGAGCAGGCGCAGCCGTATATACTTATGAACATAAAGGCGCTTACCGCAAAGCTTGGCGACGCCATGCCCGCAATATGCGCAATGCTGAAGGATACGCATTATAACGAGCGCGCAAGGCTAAACGAGGTCATAAGCATGATTGCCGCGAACAACCGTTCCATGCTTGCAAACGAGGGGCATATGATCGCCATGACAAGGCTCGGCTCTTATTTCAGCGCGGCAATGATGTACAGCGAGCAGACAACGGGCCTGAGCTTCTTTGAATTTATAAAGAAGCTTGCCGCCGCCAACGAAGCGGAGATGGATAAGCACATTGAAATGCTTGAAACCGTGGCTGAGAAGCTTTTCACCCGCGCGAATATGAGCGTTATGATTTCGGGCGAGGATGAGCAGTACAGCGCCGCAAGGCAGGCGCTGCCCGCCGTTATAGATGCGCTTGAAGCGGGCGAAAAGCAGGATAACCGCCCCGCGTTCGTGAAGAATGCCAAGAATGAAGGCGTAATGACACCGGGAGACGTGCAGTATTGCGCCGAAGGCTACAACATGGCGGAGCTGGGCTTTGGCTACGATGGCGCAACCGCCGTTATGAAAACCATACTTGCAACGGATTACCTTTGGAACCGCATACGCGTGCTTGGCGGCGCATACGGCGCAATACTAACAATAAGGCCGAACGGAACCTTCCTGCTTAGCAGCTACCGCGACCCCAACCTTGAAAACACATACAGGGTGTATAACGGCATGGCGGAATACCTTGAAAAGTTCGACCCAAGCCGCAGGGAAATGGATAAATACATTCTCGGCACACTGCAGGAGCTTGACGCGCCCAAGGTGGGCCAGCTTGCGCACAGCGCGGCGCTTAGCAATTACATGACGGGCTTCACAAAGGCTATGCAGCAGAAGCTCCGTGCCGAGGCCATAGCCGCCGACGCAAAGGATATCCGCGCCAAGGCCGCCCTTGCCAACGCAATATGCGAAAAGCATTATATCTGCACCGTTGGCAACAGCGAAAGGATAAAGGCTGCCAAGGAGCTGTTTAAGGACATTATAGACGGCTAAAAAGATAATATAGAAAATAGAGCGGCAACCGCCGCTCTATTTTACTAATTCGGGAAATGCTCTTTATCTGTATCTTTGGATTCCATGTTTCCATTATATACTGAATATAGCGTCATTTTATGTCCCATATACTCTTTTGGTGTCGCATAGAATGTAAAAAGTTCCTCTGAAAATTCATATGAGCCATCATCACCGAATTTTTCTTTTGTGCCATACCATGTGTTACCGGAAGCAATATAGCATCGATATGTGCCAAGAGGAACGTCTACCTCAACCGTTTTTTGCTTGTGAACGTATATACGCACAATAGCCTTGTCCGTTTTTGGATCTGCTAAAACGATATAGTAGAAATCTGAACCGGAACATTCGGTTGCATCAATATAGAAAGGGGCCAATGCATCTTTGGAGGAGTTATAACTTACACGACCATTGTCAGGGAAGCTAATTGCCTTAAACGTTGGCGTTGGTGTAGATAGAGCAGATGAATGCGATGCATCGGCAGCGATATTATCAACCATTCTTCCTATTGAGACAATGAAAAGCAGAACGAAAATTACAATACATGCTATAGCTACTTTTAGTGCAGAAAGCGTCTTGCTCTTTGGAGAATCATCTTGTTGTGCCGATGTGTTTTGCGTGACTTGGGCTGTGTTATAATGAACTTGTTCCCTTGAAACTGTGGTGCGATGAATGGGGGCATTCGGAACTATATTATGCTGAATGCGCTCGCTTGTAAATTGAATATTTACAGTTTCGGGAGAATATGGAGTGCCGCAAACAGGGCAAGTATCAAACGTCATCATTCCAGGACGAAATGATAGAGTAGAATCACAGCGTGTGCATGACACCTTGCATTGTGATAATTTCATATCCTCGGATTCAAAATGACTGCCACAATTGGAACACTCATAAGGTATTTGACTACCTAAAACAAACCAAGTTAGTTTTTTGCAAGAAGGGCAAAAAATTGGTATATTGAGCTTCATAGGTGGAGGCTGCATATTCAAATTATTATATTGCGAATTTGATTTACCACATATGCGGCATATTTGGCTGTTATTATCATTGATGGTATGACAATGCTCGCAAATCCAACTCATGGTATATTCCTCCTACAATTTGTATTTTTCCATATCCACCCTGCCGTCGGGCAGAAAGCCCACGCCCTCGGCTTCAAGCAGGGCGCGGCGCAGCTGAGCGTGTTCCCCGCCGGCAACGGCGCCGTCCGCCTTTACCACGCGCTGCCAGGGAATATCGTTCGGGCTTTGGCGCATGGCCCAGCCCACCTGCCGCGCCGCGCGGGGGCAGCCGAGTATTTTTGCAATTTCGCCGTATGATATAACGCGGCCCTTCGGCACGCGGCGTACAACGGCATATACCCTTTCAAAAAAGCCCTGTTCCATAGTATAAATAACGGGCGGGAGGTGATCCCGCCCTGTTGAAGGTTGGTTTTGTTATATTGCGCGGGTGTACTTGGCAAGCCATTCGCGCTCTTCCGCATCCATAAGCGGGGAAAGCGTATCGTACACAAAGCGATGGTAATCGTTAAGCATGCGCCTTTCGTCCGCGTTGAGAAGGTCGGGGTCAATCGCGTCAAGGTCTATTGGCGCGCAGGTCAGCGTTTCAAAATACATGAACTGGCCGTATTCGTTCTTTTCGCCCTTGCGGCAGACAATAAGGTTCTCGGTACGGATACCGTGGCTGCCTTCAATGTAAATGCCCGGCTCGTCGCTGGTTATCATGCCCTCTTCATATACGCAGGAATCCACCCGCTCCGGCACCACCTTCCAGCGGAAGCCGTTGGGGCCTTCGTGCACGTTAAGAAGATAGCCCACGCCGTGGCCTGTGCCGTGCTTATAATCAAGCCCTTCGTCCCATAACGGGCCGCGCGCAAGTATATCAAGGTTCAGCCCGCGGCAGCCATAGAGGAATTTGGCGTTCGCCAAGCGCAGCATGCTGCGCAGCACCAGCGCAAAATGCTTCTTTTCATCCTCCGTCAGGGGGCCTACGGCTATGGTGCGGGTTATATCGGTGGTACCTTCGTAATACTGCCCGCCGCTGTCCACAAGCAGGAAGCCGTGCGGTTCAACGGTAAGGTCGCTTTCCTTAGTTGGGGCGTAATGCGGCAGGGCGGCATGCTCGCCATAGGCCGATATTGTGCCAAAGCTGAGGCCAAGGTTGCCGGGCGTTGCAAAACGCAGGGAGTCTATCTTTTCCGCGGCGGAAAGCTCGGTCATCTTCTCCTTGCCAATGGTGTCCTTTACCCAGCGCATGAAGCGCGTTACGGCAAGGCCGTCCTTTATATGCGCCTTGCGCATGTTCTCTATCTCAACGGGGTTCTTTATGGCCTTCTTGAGCTGTTCCGGGTTCACCTCGTCCACTATTATGGCCTTTTCGGAGAACTTTTCATAAAGCGCATAGTTCACGGCATCGGTGCTGAGCAGAATGGCGTCGCCCTCGTCATAGCGGGCGGCGAAGGAGTAAATATCGTTATACGGCAGCAGCGTAACGTTGAGCTGGCGCAGATATTCCTTCACGCAGTAATGGAACTTGCTTTCGTCCGCGAAAATATAGGCCGCATCGCGCTCTATCACGGCATAGGAGAGGAACACGGGATTGCATTCAACGTCCCCGCCGCGCAGATTGAACAGCCATGCGATATCGTCAAGCGTGCTTAAAACGTGCGCATCGGCATCCTTTTCATCAAGCACACGGCGTATGTCCGCAAGCTTATCCGCAGCGCTTACGCCAACGCTGTCCAGCCCCAGCACATATACCGGCGCGGAGGGCAGGGCGGGGCGATCCTTCCAAATTTCGCCGACAAGATCCATGTCCTCCTCAATGGTCATGTTCTTTGCGGCAAGCGTCTTTTCCATGCGCATTGCCGTTGCGGCGGATACCGTGCGCCCGTCCATGCCTATAACGGTGCCTTCGGGCAGGGAGGCAAGGTATTCCATGGTGGTAGGCACGCCCTCCTCACCCATCTTCATAAGCTTTACGGGGGTACCCTTTATCTGCTCCTCAGCCTGAATGAAGTAGCGCCCGTCTACCCACAGCGCGGCTTCCGTCATGGTTACGATAAGCGTGCCTGCTGAGCCTGTGAAGCCGGTAAGATACTGGCGGGATTTGAAATACGGATTCACATATTCGGAAATGTGGAAATCCGCCGTGGGAACATAATACGCGTCCACGCCCTTCCGCTGCATAAGCGCACGAAGGCTATTCAGTCTTTCGGCAATCATCTGCGCGGCAGCTCCTTCCTTTTAAGGCAGGCGCAGAGCAGCTTCACGGCATTGTCCACGTCCTTCATGTCCACGGTTTCAACGGGGGTGTGTATATAGCGGGTGGGGACGGATATGCAGCCGGAGAGTATTCCGCCGCGGGTGCGCTGTATGGCGCCGGTATCCGTGCCGCCTGCGCGAAGAACCTCGCGCTGATAGGGGATGCCGTCCTCCTCCGCCGCGGCTTCTATGAACGCACGCACAACGGGGGGAACTATAACGGAGCTATCCATAACCTTTACCGTGGGGCCGCAGCCTAAGGACACAGCCATGCGGCTGCATTCGGGAATGTCGCCAACGCCGGTCACGTCAAGGCTTATGTTAAGGTCGGGCTCTATGGCGTATGCCGCAGGGCTTCCGCCGCGGCAGCCGACCTCCTCCTGCACGGTGAACACGGCGTAAACGTCATGCTCGCTCTTCATTTCCTTCATGGCCTCGGCCACTATTGCGCAGCATATCCTGTCGTCCATCGCGCCGCAGGCCGCGCGCTCGCCCAGCTCCACATAGTTGGTAACGTAAACGGCCATATCGCCTATGGCAACCTTCTTTTCGGCTTCCTCGCGGCTTGCGCAGCCAATGTCTATATACAGCTCGTTAAACGTTGCCTCATTCACGCCGTGCTTGGCGGTGTTTTCAAAATAGGTAACGCCCTTTACGCCGTTTTCAAACACAACCTCGCGCGCGGTGGCGATTATGGGATTCACGCCGCCCACGCGGGCAACGCGCAGGAAGCCCTTTTCGTCTATGGCAATCACTATGAAGCCTATCTGGTCCATGTGCGCGCTGAGCATTATCTTCTTTCCGCTTGTGCCGCGCTTATGGGCTATAAGGTTGCCCATGGTATCGCGGTATACCTCGTCCGCATAGGGGGCGACGTATTGCTTTATAGCCTCGGCAGCCTTATCCTCGCGTCCGGAGGGGCCGTATGCGCCGAGTATGTTCTTTATCATAGTTGTATCCATAAATCAAAGCACCTCGTTGAATTTTTTGTTCTTTAGGAAAGCGTCCGCCAATGCGTATGCGCCCATGATATCGTCTATATCGGCAATGCTGGCGGGGGAGTGGATATAGCGGCACGGCACGGAGATGCAGCCGGTTTTGCAGCCGGCGCGCATACGCTGCGCGGGGCCTTGGTCGTTCGCGCCGGTGGTGCCCTGCCTGGGCTGCCACTTTATGCCGAAGGCGTTGGCGGTTTCGGTAAGCGCCTTGAACATATCGGGCGAAACTATGGTTGCGTTATCCATGAAGGATATTGCCGGGCCGTGGCTCATCTTTGTAACAAAGCCAACGTTTTTGACCTCCGGCATATCGTTTGCGGTGGTGCCCTCAAGCACTATCACAACGTCCGGCGCAACGCTGTACGCCGCGGCGTACATTCCGCGAAGGCCGACTTCCTCCTGCACGGTGAACACGCCGTAAAAATCGCACTCATAATCGTTGGCCAAAAGCTGCATCAGTATTGCGCAGCCCACGCGGTCGTCCAGCGCCTTGCCCATAACGCGCTTTTCGCCAAGGCGCTTGAATTTGGTGGCAAAGCCTATCCTGTCGCCCGGCTTAACGTATTTCAGGGCGTCGTCCTTGTCCTTTGCGCCAATGTCAACAAAAAGCTCGCTGTGGCCGAGCACGGTTTTGCGGTCCGCGGCGGTTTGCAGGTGTATCGCCTTTGCGCCTATAACGCCTTCTATCATTTCGTCGCCCACAAGCACGCGCTTGGATACCACAACGCGGGAATCTATGCCGCGCTGACCGTAGGCTATAAGGCCGTTGTCAAGCGCGCCTATAACTATCATGCCGACTTCGTCCATGTGCGCGGCTACCATCACCTTGGGACCTTTTCCCGCCTTGTGGACGATTAGGTTGCCCATGGCGTCGGTTTTCATTTCAAGGCCGCCTATATTGGCAAGCTCGGCCTTTATATAGCGGCGCACGCGGCCCTCGTCGCCGCTTACGCCTATCAAGTTGGAAAGTTCTTCTAATCGTCTAAGCATAGCTTTTCCTCCCAATCTGCGCCTATGTTCTGGGCAAAGCGGGCTATTACCTTGGCGCAGTTTTTAAGCGTGGTGAGCGATATTTCCTCTACGCTTGTATGCATATACCTGAGCGGCAGCGAAATAAGACCCGTCGCCACGCCGCCCATCTGTATCTGGGTATCCCATGCGTCGGTTCCCGTATGCGCGGGGGCAACGTCGTAATCCCAGGGGATGTTCTGCTCGTCCGCGGCTTCGGTTATCATTTTGAACATCTTGGGGTGTATGTTCGGGCCGCAGGTTATGGAAACCTTGGTTATGTCTATTGCGTCGAACGGCTTTATGCCCGGCGTGGGCGCATGGCAAACGTCCATGGCTATTGCCATATCGGGCTTGGCGTTCCATACGCTGGCGCGCGCGCCGCCGCCGCCGCATTCTTCCTGCACGGTGGCGCAGAATATGACCTGGCAGTCCAGCTTGGATTTTTTAAGTATATCCATGGCTTCGAGCATAACGGTTATGCAGGCGCGGTCATCGAAAGTTTTGCCGGCAACTATGTTGTTCTTCAGCTTCATCGGCGGCAGCAGCGCGAACGTTACATTGTCGCCCACGCGCACAAGCTCGTTCACTTCAGCTGCATCAAGGCCGGTATCGCACACCATATCGTCTATCGAATAGGGCTTTGTATTGTCGCCCGATTGCTGAAGGTGCGGCGGAATTGCGCCCACAACGGCATTGAGCACCCTTTTGCCGTGCACCAGTACCTCGCTGCCGGGCAGCACCCGCGGGTCAACGCCCGCAACGGAGCGTATGCGGAGCAAGCCGTCCTCCTCAATATCGGTCACCATCATGCCGACTTCGTCCATATGCGCCTGCACCAGCAGCACGGGGCCGTGGTCGCCTATATGCGCATAGGTGTTGCCCATTGGATCGATGAATATATCGTCCGTATAGGCTTTGTAATATCCCTTGACAACCTCGGACACGGCAACCTCATTGCCGGTTACGCCCGGGGTGGTGGTCAAAGCGGATAGCGCCTCAAATACATCCATAAGCGTGTCTCCTTCTATTATAATATATATCTTTCAAACTCTTCGGTTTAACCAACGGTGTCCTTAATTACCCTTAGCGCGTTAAGATGGGTTATCTTATCCACCTCGTCCGCGGTGAAGCAGCGGTTCAGCGCCTCCTCTATCATGCCAAGGCCCTCTACCCCGCCGAATTCAAGCGTGCTGCTTATGCCGTCAAAATCGCTGCCGAGCGCAACTATGTCCACGCCCGCCTTATCGGCCATGTAACGCGCATGGCGCGCTATATCAGCGCAGTAGGTATAGCGGGTCTTGTCCACAAGGAAATCGGCAGCGTAGTTGAGTCCGACCATGCCGCCCTTATCCGCAACGGCGCGCAGCATATCGTCCGTAAGGTTGCGCATAACGGGGCAAAGCTCCCTTGCGTTGGAATGGGAGGCGACGAAGGGCTTTGAGGAATGCTTTACAACATCCCAGAAGCCGCCGTCGCTAAGATGCGCGGTGTCTATTATAATGCCAAGCTCGTTCATGCGCCTTACGGTCTCTATACCGAAGGGCTTAAGCCCCGCATCGGGCTCAAGGCAGTTGGGGTAGCCGAGCGTGTTTTCCTGATTATGGGTAAGGGTTATAAGCCTTACGCCGCGGCGGTACATTTCGTCCAGCCGCTCTATTTTGCCGTTAAGCGGTTCGCCGTTTTCAATCGTCATCATGGAGGACATTATGCCGTCCGCCATGTTCTTTTCAATGTCCGCATATTTACCGACGGGGCGGATAAGGTCCGTGTTGGCGGCCATCTGACGGTCGTAGCAATCGGCTGCATCGTTGAAGAAATCCCACTCGTCGGCTTCGCCGGTGGTGTTTGCTATCCGCTTCATGGGCGGGATATACAGCGCAAAGCATTGCAGCAGGCAGCCCGCCTCCTTCATACGAAGCAGGTCAAGCATGCCGGTGGGGTTAGAGCGCAGGTTTTTGCTGTCCTCGTTCCCCATGACCTCGCATACTACGGTATCGCAGTGCAGGTCTATAAAACGCATTTTGTTCATTTATTTATCCTCCGTTTCCCGCGCAACTGCCGCGCGAAAATCATCCATGGTTTTGTTGTGGAATTTCCACCAATGCTCGGGATCGTGATGCCCGCTTGCCGTGCCGCGAAGGAACCCCTCGTGATGGCTTACTATTTCGTTTATCCCGATGGTGGGATACTGACGGATAAGGTAGGCGCAAAGCTGCACGGCGTTGCTCCATAGCCTGTCGAAATACGGCTGAAAACGCGCCGTGTCGTAATCCGCAACATCAAAATCAGCGGTGTATATCATGCCCGCCGGTTCGCACAGCTCAATGCCTATATGGTCGTTGTTATCCGTGCCGCCCGCATGCCAGCCGCGCATTGTCCAGGGCAGATACTGCATAACGATTTCGTCGTCCGCAAATGCATGCACGCAGACCTCGCGCCCGCCCTGCTCGCTTGCGCTCTTGTTCCACAGCTCGTACCATACGCCCGCCCGCATGCCGGGTTCGGCGGTGCTGTGTATGGTTATGCCGCGAGGGGTTATGGTGCGCCCTGCTTTATAGCAGTCGTTTTCGCTCATCAGCTTGGTAATGATGTTCAGCATATTTCCTCCGTCTAATATAAAATGGGTATCTGCGCGATCCAAATCGATTATACTACATATTTTATAAGAAGAAAAGTATCTTAAAGCGTATATGTCCGCGCTGAAAGCAATGGAAAAGCAAACAAATATATGATATAATCAGCGCATGAACAGGAAACAGATACAAAGCAACTTGATGTTGGTATTGGTTGCGCTCATTTGGGGCACGGCTTTCGTGTTCCAGGCAATGGGCGGCGACTCCATGAGCGCGTATGCATTCAATGCACTCAGGTCACTTGCGGCGGGTATTGCGCTGCTGCCGCTTATTGCGTTCAATAACGCTAAGCAGAAGAAAAGCGGCCGTGCGGCCGAAGCTTACCCAAAGGACAGGCGCACGCTTATAGTGGGCGGCATTGTTGTGGGCGCGGCGCTCGCGGTGGCAAGCGCATTGCAGCAGCTTGGCATAGGGTTCACCACGGTGGGCAAGGCGGGCTTTATAACGGCAATGTACATAGTATTCGTGCCGGTGTTCGGAATAATCCAGCGGCGCAGGCTGCCCGTTACGGTATGGATAAGCGTGGCGCTGGGCGTGGTTGGGCTTTATTTCCTATCGATGAACGGCAGCTTCACGCTGCAAAAGGGCGATGCGCTGATACTCTGCTGCGCGTTCGGCTACACCGCGCACATACTGCTGATAGACCATTTTTCACCCAAGGTTGACGGCATTAAGATGAGCTGCATACAGTTTTTCGTATGCGCTGCGCTTTCGGCCGTGTTCATGCTGATAGACGGCAGCGTACCCACATGGCAGGCCATAGGGGAAGCGATAATACCCATTCTTTATACTGGCGTAATGTCCAGCGGCGTGGGCTACACGCTGCAGATAATTGCCCAGAAGAACACCGAGCCTGCGGTGGCATCGCTGCTGATGAGCCTTGAAAGCGTGTTTGCGGCGCTGGCGGGCTGGGTGCTGCTGAACCAGAAATTCTCCGGCCGCGAAATGCTGGGCTGCGCGATAATGTTTGCGGCGATAGTGCTGGCGCAGCTTCCAGACCTTATTGCCGCGGCAAGGAAGAAAAAGGGCAAGGCCGCGTAGGAGGAGCAGCACATAATTTCGGCCAAACCCCAGTCAATTCATCATCGCTTAATGAACCTCCCCAATAGAATAGGGGAGGTTTTTGGTATTGCGCCGCCAACCCTAAAAAGCTATCCCCGCGGGCGGGAAAGTGGCTGCGAATGAAATGAGTAGACGGAGGGGTTAAAAAGAAGCTTGCAGTTCTTTGTCTGTTTCAACCCCTCAGTCGCCGAACGGGGAGCCTTTTGGACTCCCTCAGTCAAACCTTCGGTTTGCCAGCTCCCTCTAAGAGGGAGCCTTTTGGCGATGTACGCGCTCGGGGGCGATAGTGTGTAAAATAGGTTAGGTGGGATTAACCGTGCGGCGCAAAAAAACCTCCCTATAAAGAGAGGTTGCAATAAGCATTAGCGAATCGGCGGATGGGGGATTTATATATCCTTCAATATCTCATCATTCAGCGCGAGCAATGCGCATATGTTGCGGGCGTCGCGCGGGCAGCTTTCCGCACCCTGAGCGCGGTAAAGGCCGTAGTTCATATGGGACGCTATTATGTCCGCGCCCTTTATGTGGCCATCGGAGGCGGCTATTTCCTCCGCAACCTTGGCCATGTCCATATCCTTTAAGCCCTTGACCTCGAAATGGGCGGAGGCAAGCGCGGCTACGCCGTCGTAATGCGTGGTAAGCACGCTTACGCTGGGCTGCTTATCAAGGTAACGCGTTACGGCGCGCACTATCATTGCGCCTTCCTCGGGATTGGTACCGCGGGCAAATTCATCGAGCAGTATAAGGCTTATGCCCTCGGTTTGGGCGGCGGCCTGCTCAACCTCGTTGAACTGCACTATTTCGGCGCCGAAGCTTGAAAGGCCGCGGTCCATGTCCTCCAAATCCTCGCTTACTATGAATATGCCGCCGAAAAGCGGAAGCTTTGCATATTTGGCGAATGGCAGCATGCCCGCCTTGACAAGCATGGCGTTTAGCGCAAGGGTTTTGAGCGCAACGCTTTTTCCGCCCATGTTTGCGCCGGTTATTACCGTTGCGCCCACGGGTGCGGAAAGGGAAACAGGCGTAAAGCGGCGCTCCCGCTCGAAAAGCGCATCCGCCACGCGGGGGTTGACCATATCCTCCATTTCAACGGGACCGTCGCTGAAATGCGGCATAACTCCGCCGTAGCGCACGGCAATCTCCGCACGGGCGATTGTGAAATCAAGCTCCGCCACGTTATCCATGCAGTCTATTATTGAAGAGGTATACGGCGTAAGGTTAAGGCAAATCTCTTTGCGGATGCGGCGTTCCTCAGCGTCCTCTTTACCTGCGGCAGCACTGCGCAGCGCCATAAGCCGCGCGCGTTCAGCGCTGTCTGTCTCCCTGCGGATAAGTTCTTCTATTTCCCGCTTTTCGCGGCGCGCCTGCTTCAATTCGGGCGATGCGTTATCCGCAATGAAGAAGGTTGCGGCGCGGCTGCCCTCGGGGTCTATTATTTTCAGCGCCTCCGTCTGCGCGGGTATCGCTATGCCCTCTATGTGCGCCTTGGCTATAACGTCCTCAAGCACGGGGGCTATAAGCTCGGTTTGCAGCAAAAAGCGCTTCAGCTCAAAAAGCTCAAGCTCGCTGAGCCCGCCGCCTTCAAGGTTCATAACGCTCCTGCGGATATCCTTCATGGGCATCATAAGCCGCTGAAGCCTGCCGTATTCAAAGCTGAGCGTGGTTAGCGTATCCTTAACGCGGCATACGTTTGAAAGCTGCATATTCAGCTCGTCCATTTCATTTGGGTCAAAAAAGCGCAGCTTGCTCACGCGCGCCTGCCCGTACGGGCTTGAACAGGAAAGCGAATTGATAACGTATCTGAATCCTATGTTCTCCTGCTGGGAAAATGTCATTGCCATTGTTCTTTCTCCTTTTATCAATCCTCGTCTTTGCTTTCCACGTTCACTACCGGCACGCTTACCGCGGCGCGCATACTGTCGAGCAGCAGCCTTGGGTCCATATGGAAGCCGTATGCGGAAACGGGGTTTACCGTTATTGCCGCAAGCTTGACCGGCCGCCTTACTCCTATGCGCACGCCGCGAATGAGCAGCTTTTCATATGAATCGTGACTGAGCAGCAGCTTGCTGCCGTCCTCCGCGCTCAGCTCGAAGCCCTTCAGCTTTGCCCCGCCCATGAGCACGGGCTTTATTGTTGCGTCCGTTACCGCGCCGGTGATATACGCGCTTTTTACGTCCGCATATTCGCGGCTGCGGAGCGCCTCGGCAAGGGTCAGGCCGTCCTTCATCTGTTCAACGGTGCCGTCCGCGCGCTTGAAGCGTATCTTGCCGTTCATGGGAATGTCAAGCTCAGCCTCGCTGAAGGATCCCTGCCGCGGCAGCGTCAAAAGCGCGGTTGAGAAGGCGGTATCCTCGATGACCACGTTTATGTCCCGCGAATAGGATGCGCCGGTGCAAAGTATGGTGGCTTCGCTCACGGTGGGCGCGCAGAGCGTTTTGCGGCTGAGTGCGCCGTCTATTATCGTCATATCCGCGCCGAAGGAAGAAAAAACGTCCACAAGCGCGCTCAGCTGCGCGGTCATGCTGGGGCCGGCAAGCTGCACGCTGCCGTCGCTTCGGGCGCGGACAACCGCGACCTCCCCCATGGGGGTGGGCCATCCGGTGGAATAGATTATCTCCCGCGTGATATCGCTCAGGCGGAACATGTCCACGGCCGTGGCAACGAGCGTACCTTCATAAACATATATGCCGGGCTTTGCCGTGCGCGTAACAAGGTCCGTGCTTTCACCGTCCCGCCCTATGCTGGTAAGCCCAAGGCAGACGCTGGATTCGTTCAGCTCCGCAATCAGCTTATTGAGCACGGTGGTCTTGCCGGCGTTTTTGCACATGCCTATTATGGAAAGCGAGCGCACGCCCTGTATATATTCCTTCAGCATTCAGTCTCCTATTCGCCGTCCCGCTCGGCTTCCTTTTCCCTTTCAAGGAACAGCTTGAAAACCGCGTCCAGCACGTTCGCATCGTCCACGCCGCGCAGCTCTTCCTCTTCATCATCGGCGCCTGCCATAAGCTCCAATATAACAAGCTCCGGCTCGTCGCTTTCATCGTCCACGGGGAACAGCACGGCGTATTCCTTGCCAAGGAACGGCACAACGTCCATTATTTCATAGGCAAGCTCGTTTCCGTCCCTGTCCTCAAGGGCGATAAGGTCGTTCTGATCTATTTCCATATTTATCACCGAAGCTTACGCCTTGTTCTCGCAGCCGAGCACATACTGTATTTTGTGCATTACCATCTGCTTTATGGCTTCGCGGCCAGGCTTTAGATACTGGCGCGGGTCAAAATGGTCGGGATGGGTATAAAGATGCTCGCGCACGCTTGCGGTCATGGCAAGGCGCAGATCGGAATCAATATTTATCTTGCAGACTGCCATGCTTGCGGCCTGGCGCAGCATATCCTCCGGCACGCCTATGGCATCGGGCATATTGCCGCCGTATTTGTTTATCTTTTTAACAAATTCGGGTATAACGCTGCTTGCACCGTGCAGCACTATGGGGAAGCCGGGCAGGCGCTTCTGAACCTCTTCAAGAATATCGAAGCGGAGCTGCGGCTTGGTGCCGGGCTTGAACTTATATGCGCCGTGGCTGGTGCCTATGGCTATGGCAAGGGAATCCACGCCGGTGCGGGTAACAAAATCGTAAACCTGATCGGGATCGGTATAGCTGCCCTGGCCTATGGCAACCTTAACGTCGTCCTCAACGCCTTCAAGGCGGCCGAGCTCGCCTTCTACCACAACGCCGTGGTCGTGAGCATATTCAACCACCTGGCGGGTGAGCGCCACGTTATCCTCGTAAGCATGGTGGCTGCCGTCTATCATGACGGAGGTAAAGCCGCCGTCTATGCAGCTTTTGCAAAGCTCAAAGCTGTCGCCATGGTCAAGATGCAGGCATATGGGCAGGCCGGTTTCGATTATTGCGGCCTCAACAAGCTTCATAAGGTAAGTATGGTTGGCGTATTTGCGCGCGCCTGCGGACACCTGAAGTATCAGCGGGGCGTTGAGCTCCTTTGCGCCTTCGGTTATGCCCTGGATTATTTCCATATTGTTTACGTTGAACGCGCCTATGGCGTAGCCGCCTTCATAGGCCTTTTTGAACATTTCGGTACTGGTTACAAGAGGCATATTTTTATCTCCTTTACATGTTCATAGTTATCATTATTATATACTATTTGGCGCGATAAGCCAACATATACATTGCTTATAATTACATATGCTGATAAAATAGTGCCAATATTGACGGATTTGATGGTAGATGACGCGCATGACGCATTCAAGGTTTGAGGCAGCCAGAAAGTGGCTAATATTCTGGACGCTGTTCATAGGCATAGGCGCAGTAGCCGGGGCGACGGGGATGCTGGTCGACCCATCCGGCAAGGCGATGGGCATGGCGGCGATGCTGCCGTATTTTCAGGTGCTGCCGTTTGCGGAGTATGTGTTTCAGGATTTTGTATTTTCGGGCATAGCGCTGCTGATAGTGAACGGGCTGAGTAATCTTACTGCGGCGGGGCTGCTTTTTGCGCGGAAAAAAGCGGGCGTTATACTGGGCGGCGTGTTCGGCGTTACGCTCATGCTTTGGATATGCATACAGTTTGTTATATTCCCGCTGAACGTGATGTCCACGTTGTATTTCATATTCGGCCTTGCGCAGGCGTGTACGGGCTACGCGGCGTATGTGTTCATGCGGCAGGAAAGCTTCACCGTGGACACGGCGAAGTACAAAAACATAGGCCGCGACAAAACGCGGCTGGTGGTATATTTTTCCCGCATGGGATACACAAAGCGGACGGCATACGAAGCGGCGGACGCTTTGGGCGCAAATATATATGAAATAAAGGCGACGGAGCACACGGAGGGGACGCTCGGCTTCTGGTGGTGCGGCAGGTTCGGCATGCACCGCTGGCCGATGCCGATAGAGGATATATCCATAGATTTGACCAAATACAGCCACGTTACCATATGCTCTCCCATATGGGTATTCGCGCTGTGCGCGCCGGTGAGGGAGTTCTGCATAAGGGCGAAGGGAAGAATCAAGGAAGTTGATTACGTTTTGCTGCACCACACGCAGGGAAAACACCTTAACGCGGCGAAAGAGATGGATAACCTCCTGTGCCTTACCCACACCGCGCTGAAAAGCATACAGTGCAGAGTTGGGAAGATGAGAGAGGTAAAATAACAAAATACGGAGGGCGGATATATGAAAAGGACATTGATCGTGTTTTTGCTATGCTTGGGACTGCTTGCCGCAGGGTGCAGCGGCTCGCAAGAGCCTGCAACACAAGCAAATAATATAGCACAGGCGGATGGCGATGCGCCGTCCCCATATGCGGAGGCGTACAGCGAACTATGCGCCGGATACGACGCTATCAATGAGTATAAGGAAGCGACCGATAAGCTGAGGGAAAGCGTTGGCGATAAAATAGCGCATTCACTCGTGTGCTGCTGCCTTGATTTTGAAGATGCCGGGCATTATGTGACCGGAGCGTATTTTGACGACAGCGCGTTCGATTTTTACAATACGAACTATTCCATTTTGAAAAATCGGTATGAATCGCTTGCGCAAAGTGCTCAGAAGGTGAATATTGAAAGCAACGGCATAGTGTTGGTCGAATACTGTTACGTCAGCGGGAGCAGGAACCTGAGCGCGGCATTTGAATTTGCAAATACTGCGCAGGACGAAAACGGGGAAATGCCCACGGCGGAAGAAATTGCGCAGAGCAGGAGCATGACCGCATACGTCAACGGAAATCAGGTGAAGGCGGAATACGAATTGGTATACGCGCCAAAATGCTTGGAAAAATACGGGTATTACAGAATAGATTGGTCAGAGCCTGGCACGGCCGGCGGTACGGTTGAAATGCATATAGGCGACAGCGTTTTCACGATAGAACTGAACTAAACAAAACAGGGTGGATATGACACTGATGTAAATTATATATGTGCGCAACACATGTCCTCCCCCTTGATTTTTTTAAGTTATATGCTACAATATATGCAGAATAATGACCGGAGGTAATATACCATGGCTTATAAGATCACTGATGCTTGCATCTCCTGCGGCGCGTGCGAAGGCGCTTGCCCCGTTGGCGCTATCTCCCAGGGCGAGGATCATTACGAGATCAACCCCGATATGTGCATCGAGTGCGGCGCGTGCGAAGGCGCTTGCCCCGTTGGCGCACCCAAGCAGGACTAATTAACTGCGAATCAAGGATCGGCCCTTCCGTTAAAGGGAGGGCCCTTTCTGTATCTTATCTGAACAGAAATTCGATCTATGCGGCTCTAAAGGCCGTTTTTTAGGTGTAGGGAAGGCTAATATATGGAAAAAGGTATCACAAGGCCGAACGGAAGCAAAAAATACATAGGCATACTGCTCATGCTCACATGCGCGCTGCTTTGGAGTGCGAACGGGCTTTGCATAAAGCTTACGCCGTGGAACTCAATGGTGCTGGCGGGCTGGCGCGGCTTCGCGGGGGCGATAACGCTGTTTATCGCCATGAAGGCGCTGAAAATGAAAATAAGCATAAACGGCCGCACCGTACTGATAGGCACATGCGTATGCGCGACGGGATTCCTTTACATAATAGCCAACCGCCTTACAACGGCGGCGAACGCAATAGTGCTGCAATACACATCGCCCGTATGGCTTGTGATACTGAGCATGGTATTCTTCAAAAAGAAATACCGCGGGCTTGACTACGCGGCGGTGCTGCTGACCGTCGGCGGCATTGCGCTTTTCTTCATGGATCAGCTTAAACCCGGCGGGGCACTGGGCAACATAATAGCCATAATCGACGGATGCAGCCTTGCGGGCGCGTACCTTTTGATGGGCGAAAGCGAGGGCGGCAACCGCCTTTCCGGCACGCTGGTAGGCCTTGTGCTGATGGCGATAGTGGGCATACCGTTCACGTTTGTTTATCCGCCGGAGGTGACTACGATATCGGTAGTGATGGTGGCGGTTATGGGCATATTCATGCTTGGGCTGCCGTATGCATTGTACAGCGTGGCAATAAACTATTGCCCGCCGCTCGGCTGCGTGCTGATAAGCTCTATTGAGATAGTGCTCAACCCGGTATGGGTATGGCTCGGCACGGGCGAAATGCCCGACACGTTCGCCATGATTGGCAGCGCGGTGATACTTGTTACGGTAACGCTGTGGTGCGCACTGGGCGGCGCGCAGGCAAAGGAAATAGAAATGGAGATAGAGGAATCAAAGGAGTTGGAAGGATAAAGCATGCTTACGCATGCGGTGAAATTGCGCCGATGCGCAGTGAAATATTGCTTTCGCAATGTGAAATATGGCTGCGCCATGTGAAATACGCCCGATGGCGTGTGATCGTATGAGCTTGTAAGGCGCACCAAAAGGCGCTCCAGACGGGGAGCTGGCAATACGCCGCAAGGCGGATTGACTGAGGGGTTGTGACAAACAAAGAGCTGTGAGCTGCTTTGTAACCCCTCCGTCTGCTCGTTACACTCGTATCCACCTCCCCTTTCAGGGCAGGCTTAATGTTTGAGCTTGTAAAGCGTCCCCAAATACTCTCTAAACCGGGAACGGTAAATCAAAAGTTGAACATATAGTCAATACCCCGCCATGCGTGCGGAAAGCGGGCGGGTGTATATAAAAAACAAAATGAGAAAGGTTGTGTTATTTTGAAACTCACAGGCAAAAGCCTGCGAAGCGATTTTGCGCGGTTTGTATCCGCTACTACCGCGTCGCTGATGGTGTTCTGTCTCTACTCTGTTGTGGACGGGCTGATGGTGGCCCGCGGCGTTGGGGAATACGCCATGAGCGCAGTTAATTTGGCGCTGCCGTTTACAAACCTGCTGTTTGCTGTTGCGGTAATGTTCGCGGTGGGCTCAAGCACCATAATCGCAATATTTATGGCGCAGAAGAAAAAACGGGAGGCTGATGAGCTGCTATCCCAAAACCTGACGGTGCTTATAATAATGGGCGTTGTCATAACGGCGGCGGTGCTTATATTCACGGAGCCCATCGCACGCCTGCTCGGCGCGAACGACGTTACGCTTGATTACACCGTTGATTATCTTAAGGGCCTTGCGCCGTTCAGTGCTTTCTTTTTGATATCGTACAATCTGGAGGTGCTGATAAAGACGGACGGCTTCCCGCAGACCGCGCTTATAACGGTCATAATCGGGTGCCTGTCCAACTGCGTTATGGACTATGTTGCAATATTTATACTGGACATGGGCACATACGGCGCGGCCCTTGCAACGGGGCTTTCCCAGCTTATAACAAGCACAATATACATTGTGCATTTCCTGGGCGGCCGCTGTTCCTTCAAAATAAGGAAATTCCGCTTCGATCCGCATATATACAAGCGCCTTATACCAATCGGATTTGCCGACGGGATAACGGAACTTTGCACGGGCGTTATGATGTTCATATTCAACCGCACGGTGCTGCATTATATAGGCAACGACGGCGTGGTTACATACACGATAATAGCATACGTGAACACGGTTGTAATAAACCTGATGATGGGCGTATCCCAAGGATCGCAGCCGCTTATCAGCTTCTATTACGGCGAAGGCAGTCGCGAAAAATGCAATACACTGCTGAAATACGGCGTGCGCACGGTTACGGCCATGGCGGCGATAGTATTCGTTGGGCTATACATATTCTCCAACCAAGTGGTGGGCATGTTTTTGAAGGACGTGGACGACAGCCTTATTGCATACAGCGTGAGCGCTTTCAGAACATACAGCTTTTCATACATAATTCTGGGCTTCAATGTGCTGATAGGCGGATTCATGACCGCGCTTGAGCGGCCCAAGCAGGCAACAGCCATATCGATAGGCCGCGGACTTGTGCTGCAAAGCATAAGCCTTATGGCGCTGTCGCTCTCATTCGGCGCGGACGGAATATGGTACACGCCGATATTGTCGGAAGCAATGTGCCTTATAATGTCCATGCTGTTCCTGCGGCAATATCTTAAAAAGGGCGCTATGCCTCGGGCCACGGTATAACATGGCCCGTGCCGGGAGCGGCGTTATCGCGCGATAAGCGAACGAAAAATAGGATCCAAACGGGCTTTATCGCCGCTGGTGCGGTATTCAACGTGCGCACTGCCGCACGGATTTTCAATATTATTGGCTTTAAGCACGCGGCCAAGCTGGCGCACGGTTGCGGCATTGCCGTCAAACAATTCTGCCTTTCCCCTAAAATGCAGCGATGCATAGCGGGCAAAGGCTTTTTTTATGAAAACATAATGCGTGCAGCCCATAACTATCGCATCTATTGTTTCACCTTCAAGGAAAGAAAGATGCTTTTCGAGTATGTCATCAAATGCATCGGCGGCAAAACAGCCGCGCTCTATCCGCTCAACCAACCCGGGGCAAGGGACGCTGACAACGCGGGAAGGGTCCTTCATTGTGGAAAGCAGATGCTTATAGCGCGGAAGGCTTGCCGTGGCAGCGGTTGAAAGCATGAGCACGCGGCCGCTGCCTTCGGTTTCGCAGGCGGGCTTTATGGCAGGCTCTATACTTACTATGGGAAAAGGGAATGCGCCGCGGAGTGCATCTATGCAGGTGGCCGTGGCAGTATTGCAGGCTATTACGGCGGCCTTTATGCCGAAATCGGCCATTGCAGAGACGCTTTTTTCGGTAAGAAAGGCAATGTCGGTATAAGATCTGTCGCCATAAGGGGCGTTGGCGTCATCGCCATAATATAGATAATTCTCGTTCGGCAGCAGGTGCAGGGCCTCCCGCAGGACGCTTGCACCGCCCAAACCGCTGTCAAAAAATCCTACGGGACGCATGTCCACAAGAACTCACCGCTTTCTCAAAAAAACTTTTTGCTAAATATTATATGCATTTAGGGACTTTTTTGGCAACAGCAAAAATAAAATCAAAAAAAGTTGAAAAAAGCTGTTGACAATATTCGGGTCGTTTGGTATTATAGTCAAGCGCGCTGGGGAAACGGACAAGAGAGACCGGAAGAAC
>ERZ839767.523-NODE-523-length-67260-cov-18.690812_pt1 | contig 67260 bp, 59 predicted proteins | sample MGYA00519879_ERZ839767 | MGnify/ENA primary metagenome ERZ839767 (study PRJEB31850, sample SAMEA3708852) | human gut metagenome | biome: human gut; feature: human-associated habitat; material: faeces | place: China | collected 2014 ... | reverse complement strand
CTTGGCCTCGCCGGCGAACAGGCCCGCGGCGCGGCTGGCGGCGAGCCCGGGCAGGTGGGCGACCCCGAGCCCCGCGGCGCGGGCCCGCCTCACGGCGAGGGACCCTATGTTGCGGAACTGGTCGACGACGACGAGCGTGCCGGCGGGCGCGGAGGCGAACAGCGCGTCGAGCTCGGCCTCCCTGTTGCGGACGGGGGCGCTGGCCAGCACCTCCCCGTCGCGGTCGACCAGGCAGGCCCAGTGCGATGACTTGCCGACGTCCGGGCCGAGCACGGCCGCGGGCCTGGTGGATGGCGCTTTCACGGTGGTATCCTTCCGGTAGTCGTTCGACCGGATGGCCTCCCCCTCGGCACTCACATTACCAGCCGCGGCACCTGCCCGGCACTTTCCTATCAGCCGTCGGGGGCGGCGCGTCCCGCGCCGGCAGCACCCAACGGGCCCTCTCGGGGGCAGGGACGTTCGGCCGTGCGCGGGCGCCCGGTCGGCGGCCCGTTCTGGGCGCGCCTCAATCGTAGCCCGAGACGGGCCCGGGCTGACAATTTCGACTGTAATGGACGTTCTTAAATGACCAGTCATTAGGGGCACCCTTGGCATAGCCCGCCCCGGCAATAGATACCACTTCACAGCTCCGTCACAGGTGTAGCGGCTTTGTGTGGGCGCGGCCCGCGCTGATTGAGCCGCCAACCGAGGGGCATAAAGCAGTTGAGCGAAACGGTTTGCCCCTTTGCCGTTCGCTCGAGGATTATGTCCCCCTTTTCCGCGGAAACCCCGGCAGTTGCGAAGAGCTGCTGGGGTTTCTGTCGTTTGTGAGGCTAAGTCGGTACGCAGCGATCGAGACCTTGAGCCGCAAACCCACCGTGCGCAATGCGCACCGCCGCCAACTTGTGAGCGCGGCAACGCCTTCCCTGCCAAGCCCCGCGCTATACTCGTCCGCATGGATATCAAAACACGCAACATAGCAACGCCCGCCGCGGACGCGCCAGCGACGCCACCCGCCTCCGCCCCCGCGCCCGTCGTGGGCCGTTTCGCCCCGTCGCCCTCGGGCCGCATGCACCTGGGCAACGTGTTCAGCTGCCTGTGCTCGTGGCTTTCGGCCCGCAGCCAGGGCGGCAGCATCGTGCTGCGCATCGAGGACCTGGACGATCGCTGCAAGCGCCCGGAACTTGCCGCTCAACTGATTGACGATCTGACCTGGCTGGGGCTCGACTGGGACGAAGGCCCCTACTACCAGCACGATCGCCTGGATCTGTACGAGGACGCCCTGCGCCAGCTGCAAGACGCCGGCCTCACCTATCCCTGCTTTTGCACGCGCGCCGAGCTCCACGCCGCGAGCGCACCGCACGCGAGCGACGGCACGCCCATCTACCGTGGCGCCTGCCGAAGTCTTTCGGCCGAGGAGGTGGCCCGCCGCAGCGCCCTGCGCGCCCCGGCCACACGTCTGCGCGTGCCCACCGTCGACGACCTCGCAGACGACGTGATCGAATTTGTGGATCGCACGTACGGCGCCCAATGCGAGGCGCTCGCCACCGAGTGCGGCGACTTTTTGGTCCGCCGCAGCGACGGCGTGTTTGCCTATCAGCTAGCCGTGGTGGTCGACGACGCTGCCATGGGCGTCACCGAGGTCGTGCGCGGATGCGACCTGCTGGGGTCCACGCCGCGCCAGATCTATCTGCAGCACCTGTTGGGACTGCCCACGCCGCACTACGCACATATTCCGCTGCTCATGGCACCGGACGGCCGCCGCCTTTCCAAACGAGACCGCGATCTGGACCTGGGCGAACTCCGCGCCCGCTTTGGCACGCCCGAAGCGCTGCTGGGCTGGCTCGCCGGACAAACAGGCATCGCGCCGGACACCACGCCGCGCTCTACCGAGCAGCTGGTCGAGCACTTTAGCTGGGATGTTATCCGCGCGCACCGGGAAAACATCACCATAACAGCCGAGTAGCCAAACGCCTTGCCACTACGCAACATCCCAGGGCTGGAGTTCGTCACCCAGGCGAACGATGCAGTCGTAGAGCACGGTGTGACGCTCGGCCGGGTTGGCATCTCGATGAAAATGCCCGTAGTACCAGCGCTTGTAGTCCAAGCGATCTTCCAGCTCATCGAAAAACGCCGTAAGCCGATCAACGGCGGGGCAATTCCAGCCGGGCGCCGGATAAAGCGTGGGCGAAAGCATGCGCGTAGAGCAGGTGTGGGTGACCACGTAGTCGACCTTCCAGCCCACGCTGTCGAGCTTTGTCCGCGCCTCCTCAAAGTTGCGCTCGTCTGGCAGCTCCTGCGGCCACCAGCTGGAATACGGAATGCGGTATTCCTTGTCCACGCTCGTGGCGCCGCCCATGGTAAAGATCGTTGAGCCGTCGAGCTCAAAAACCTCGCCGCGCGTCAGGCGCCGTATGGAAGAGGTGTCCGACAGACGCTGCGTCAGCCCACCGTGCCACAACTCCATGGGACGCTCTGTCCAGTGATCGAAACGCTCGTGGTTGCCGTCGACGAACAACACCGTATAAGGACGCGACTCGAGCCATGCGATATCGGCGCATTCCTCGGCAGAAAAATCCCACGGAAAGCCGAAGTCGCCCGCGACAATCAGATAGTCGTCGCTCGTCAGACTGTCCCTAAGCTCCCAATCGCGGAGCTTTTGCATGTCGAGACCGCCGTGAATATCACCCGTCACATAGACCGTCATCGGATCATCACTTCCCTCTTATAGGCTTCGAGGTCGCGCTCGACCTGCTCGTCGCCCGTGGCATTGACCCACCATGGCCATTTAACGCAACGCACCGGCTCGTCTACCTGCGCAAACCATAACTTGAGCTCATCCAGACTTACCGGGGCGTAGCTGTTAGCGTCCACACCCACGTCATGGCGCAGCAACCCCTGTCTGAGGTTGAACTTGTTGTACGCGCCGCCGCAACTGTGGATATGCCCGTGCAAATGCCAGCTGCCGTGCGACATGCCCTGCCAGTCGGCCATGGGATAGTGGCTCAGCACGATTTTTTGGCGGTCGATCTTGAGCACGCAAATGGACGGCTCGACGATAAAGGCATCCGCCACCGCAGGCTGCGTCCAGTCTTTGTCGTGGTTGCCGGGCAGCAGGTGGACGCGCTTGCATACGATGCTTTTGCGCAGTTCGTAGGCCTCTTGGACCGTCATCTTAAAGCTAAAGTCACCCAAGATGTAGAGCTCGTCATCCGCAGCAACCTTGCTGTTAATGTTGGCGACCATGGCGTCGTTCATCTGCGCAACAGTCGACCAAGGCCTATCGCTAAGCCGTAGCATGTTCTCGTGTCCAAAGTGAGTATCGCTGGTAAACCAGATCACGGGGACCTCCTAACGTTCTTGCTCGGAATAGTTGCTCGTCGTCTCGCCGAATCCGTCGGCACATCGCGCTTCGATCCGCACGATATCTTGGTAGATAAGACGATGCTTGTCATCACGCCATTCATCGTCATGGTAATGGCCAAAAAACCAGGTGCGGTAGTCGAGCCGCCCGTCGAGCTCGCCCAAAAAGGCCTGCAGCGAATCGTCGTAGAACTCGCGATTGCACTCCATGCACAGCTCGTCCGCCAGATTGACCGGTGCCTCGTGAGTCACCACGTAGTCGACCTTCCAGTCCACGCGATCGAGCGAGGCACGGCAATGGTTCATCTCGCTCTCACTCGGCATTTCCTCGGGCCACCAAGTCTTTCCCTCCTGACGCCACTGCTTGTCATGGCTCGCGGCGCCACCCATGGCGAGCACCGTGTTCCCTGCGATATCGAACACCTCACCGCGCATCAGGTGCAGCACGTGCGAGCGAGCCTCGTGGACAAGGCCGCCATTCCACTCTCGCAACGGCAAGCCCGCCAGCAGATGATGGTTCTCGTGATTGCCATCGACAAAGCACGTGGTCCAGGGCTTGGACTCAAACCAGTCGAGCCAGTATTTGTCGGTGTTCGAGCCGCTCCATATAAAACCAAAGTCGCCGGCAACGATCACCACGTCATCGCGCGTCAGCGTTCGGCCCAACGGCCAAGTGCGCGACGAGAAGCGGCTCGCCCCGTACTCGGCAACGCCGTGAACGTCTCCGGTAACGAAAATGGACATCAAACAGCACCTCCGTGCTGGGCGGCTCTGAGCAAATCGATGGCAGAAATTGCAGGCCGGCCCCGATATCTACACCCCTTAGGGCTTACCCCTCGTTCTTCCATCCAAACGGGTCAAACACCCAAAAAACTAGATCGAGCACACTGTTGGCGGGCAGCATGTTGGGCAGGGCGTCTTGCCTCGCTTGAGTGCGGTTGCCAATGGCACGCTCGTTTTAATAGCGTTTCGGGACAAGTTTTTGCATCCCGCAGAACGGTGGTAAATCTTGCCGTTCTTGGTGACGGTTACCTTGATTTTTGAGGTATCCACACTGCGGGGCTCGATGGGCGCGGTCGCTTCTCGATGAGCCGACGCTGTTTTCCAAGGCTTGCCTCTCGAAAAATCAGAATCGCGGAATCGATTGATATAGCTGTCGAAACACCCATCGAACAGCAATCCCGTTGCCAGGCCCGCCATGAAGCCGCAGGCAATCGCGGCCTCTCCTCTAATTTGCATATGTCCCTCCTTAATCAATCTCGAAGATTAAAAACGGCGCGCGCCGCAGGGCCTATCCCTTGCGGCGCGCGCCGAAAATGATCCGTTTTCCTCCGTCCCTAACGGATCAGTTGGCGGCGCTTGTCGGAGAGGAAGACGCCAGCGGCAACCAGGACCGTGCCGCCGATCACGAAGGTCTCACCCAGCAGCTCGGACGCATCGCCCGTAGCGGGCATCGCCGTCTGCCAAGTCGTGGCCTCGGTCTTTGCCTCCGCATGCTTGGCCTGGTACGCCACTTGCGTGACGGGCTGGGTCTGCTCGCCGTTTCCGCGGTCGGCGGCCTCTTGGCGAGCGATCTCGGCGTTAAGCTCGGCAATAGCCTGGTCGAGCTCGACCTTGGCGGCGGTGTAGTTGGCGAGCGCCTCCAAGTATGCCGGCGCCACGGCGTCCGTCGCAGCCACGGCGTCATCGAGTTCGGCCTTGGCGGTCGCGGCGCGCTCGGCGGCATTGTGAGCTGCAGCGATCTTGGCGTTGAGCGCCTCGTCCACATCGTCAGCGCTGCCGTTGGCGATGGCTTCGGCAAGATTGATCCTGCGCAGGCGGGTGACCGCGGCGGCAGAGGCATCGCGGGCGGCGGCCGCATTCGTCACGGCATCGTCAGCCTCCACCAAGTCGTACTCGGCATCGCTCACGGCCATCTCCGCAGCATCAAGCGCAGCATCGGCAGCGAGCTTGTCCTCAGTAGCCCTGGAAAGTGCTGCAGCGGCATTCTTAAGCTGGGAGGCACGCGCGGCAGCTGCATCAGACTTTGCCTGAGCCGTTGTCGCGGCAGCGCCAGCATCGCTCGCAGCCTGCTGGGCCATATCGAGCTCCGCCTGAGCGCCAGCAGCATCGACGGCTGCCTGATCGGCATCGCCTTGGGCGACAGCAAGTTCAGCCTCCGCCTCACGCTGATTGGCACGTGCGTCTTCGAGCGTAGACGATGCCGCATCAAACGCACGCTGAGCAGCAGCGATATCGGCCGAATACGCCGCCAGCTCATCCTGGGCCGCGGCAAGTGCATCCTGCTTGTCGCCGACACCGACACGAGCGGCATCCAGTGCGCGCTTGGCAGCAGCCACCTTGCCCTTGGCAATGTCGAGCTCGCCAGACTTGGCGGCCACGGCGTCCTGAGCCGCCGCAACTGCGGCGTTGGCAGCGCTCAAATCGGCGCGGGCATCGCTGACAGCACGCGCGGCGACGTCAGTTGCAGCCTGCTTTTGCTCCACAGAAGTCTGAGCCTCCGAGACCTTGGCAGTCGCGACATCAACGTCAGCGACAGCGCGCTCAACCTGAGCTTGCTTTGCCGCAACGATCTGCGATGCTGCGTCCACCTTGTTGCCGGCATCGTCGGCAACGCCCTGCGCCGTAGCAAGCTCCTTGCGTGCCGTGTCAACGCCCTGCTCGGGATTTGCCAGAGAGTCGCACCACGCGTTCAGCGCAGCCCCATACTCAGCAACCGTCATCGGATTGACGTTGTACGGCTCGTACCATCGACCAGAATATACGAATGTCTGCGCCTGCGTGCTCCGACCGTACAGCGTCCCACGCGTGCAAACGCCCATGCCCGTCACGGTGTAGCTGGGATCGATTACGTTGATGTAATGGCCGACCGAATCACCATGCTTCGCGGCGTAGGTATCAATCTCGGAACTATGCGCCGTATAAAAATCGTAAGCGGCCTTTCCCGTAAGGCCCGTCGCGCCCAGCGAGGCGGCAGCAGCGTCAAAGACGGCCTTCTCCTGATCGACCCACTGCTTAAACGGATTGCTTCCGTAGTTCCATGCCACGTTTTCGCCCACTTCGAACTGCCTGGCGTGATCGATCTTCGTGTCGGAGAAGTTCGCATCCGCAATGGCAGTCGCCATCATGGCATACGTCACCTTGAGCTCGCCCAGGCCAACGCTTGCGCGATACTCGTTGCACGCTTTGAGCCACACAACCGCCTGCTTCATGTTGTCCAGGCTCGTCGCGTCGGCCTCCTCGCCCACCTTGTTGTAGCCAGCGAGTTTGCAGTTGAGGATAATATCCGCCGCATCGTCGGCGCCCACGCTCCTAAAGAACGCGATAGCGCCCTGGCGGTAGTTCTCCGCCGATGCGTTCGCCGTTGCCTGCGCGGCATCGAGCTTGGCCTGGGCCTGAGCCACAGCTTGGTCGGCCTGCTGCTTTTGGGCCTTCGCTTGATCGAGCGCCTTGTCGGCAGTGTCTTTCTCGTCCTTGGCAGCCGAAAGCTTGACCTGGGCATCGGCCAGCTCCATGAGCACGGAGGCATGATCGGTCTTGGCCTGGTCAAGTGCGGCATCGGCAGCCGCCTTGGCGGCAACAGCGGCATCCAGCCTGGACTGGGCATCGGTGGCAACCTGCTGCTGATCGGCAACTGCTTGCTGAGCAGCCTGTACCTCGCCCTCGGCGGCGGTCACCTCTTGCTCGACGGCGGCAAGCTCGCTCTCGCGCTGCGACTGCGTGGCCTTGGCGGCCGTTAGCGCCTCGGACGCAGCAGTCACCTTTGCCTTGGCGGCCTCGTACTCCGGGCCCGCAGCGCCCTGCTCGGCTCGGTCCAGATCGGCCTTGGCCGCGTCATAGCTCGCCTGCGCGGCATCCACGTCCGCATCTGCCGTGGCCTTTGCCTGTTGAGCTGCCGAAAGCTTGCCTTGTGCGTCCCGCTGTTTGGCAGCAGCGGCGTCGGCTGCGGCCTGAGCATCCGAAAGCTTGGTCTGTGCATCAGCTGCCTGCTGCTTTGCCTGCTCCAAATCACTCGCGGCCTGCTCTGCGGCAGCCTGAGCGGCGGCTACGGCCTCGGGCGTGGCGTCGGATGCAGCAGCCTGTGCGGCCTCAAGCGCAGACTGGGCATCGGCAGCCGCCTTCTGGGCGACAGCCAGGGCTTCGTCCTTGTCCGTCAGGCTCCTCTTGGCGGCATCAAGCGCAGCCCGAGCGTCCTCAAGCGCCTTGACGTCAAGATCGGCCTTATCCTGCGCGGAACCCATCTGCTTTTCCAGCTCGGCCGAGGCAGCAGAAGCCGCGCTCTTGCTCGCATCGCAAGCCGCGTCATAGGCACCCTGCGCCTGCTGCTGGTTGACGGCAGCAGCATCGTAGGGAGCAGCAGCCGCTTCCAGATCGGCCTTGGCGGTAGCAGCCTTGGCGCGTGCCGCATCAACTGCAGCCTGCAGATCGGCGACCTTTTGCGCCGCAGACACGGCGCCCACGCCAGCACCGGCGGCCGCAGCGCTCGTCAGCGGCGACATCACCGCAGCCGTTGCGCCCGCGGCGCCAATGCCATCCGCACCCTGCGACGCCGCGGCCAGAGGCGACAGCAGCGAGCCGCCCGTCATGGCAATCGTCGCCGCAGCAACCGTCGCCACGCGCCCAGCCGCCCTGGCCTTACCCAAGGCCTTGCCGTTCATGTCCTTGTTCATGTTCTTGCTCATTGCCGATTCCTTCCCACGGTGAGCCGTTGTTTGACACAGATAGTCGATCTAACTTGCCCCGCTAAAAAGAGGTGATAACGGGGTAATTAAATTGAGCGAATTGAATCGTGATGACACTGATATCCGCAAAAGCCAAACTCATAGTCCCGCTCGCGCTCAATCTCATCTAAATACTCGAGCTCTTCGCCGCTTGGCTTCTCTTCATCTAGAAATACAGGCCCGTTCTCTGTGCGAGAACCGCCAGTACAACCAAGAATGGTCTTGAGATTAATGTAGCTGCTATTGTTGTTGTAAAAGGAGAAACTGCTGGTGCTCATGCTCAAGTCCCGTCTACATAAACTGTAATTGCTGTGCTTGGTCTCCTCTGAGACCCCATCTCATACGCTATGACTGCAGTATATGCGCTCTGATTGTAAGTTGCAAGAACATTTTTCATTTTCTAGCGCATATAACGAATCTGTTTCCTCACGAGCAAATACAACACTCCCCCGCCACGCCCTCGCGCGCGGCATATTCGTTGAGATACTTCACCGGGATCGGCCACCTAGAGGGAGCCCCATGGCGCGAAAGCCCCACATTGACCAGCCGAACCAGCAGCTCGGACAGATCGTCGCCTTCGAGAATCTCGATCGAGCGCACATGAATCGCTGTCGCCAGGTCTTCCTTGGTGCCGTTGTTGACGCCCACAAAGTAGCAGGTCAGCCCTGCACGTTCGAACGTTCCAATGCCGTAATAGGGCGAGTTGTAGCTTTCGAAAAACTCCTTCTTACGGCCCGCCTTACCCGTAAGCTGGTAATCGCGTACCAGGGTCGCAAAGTTGTTAGAGAAGGTCGTCAAGCCCGTATCGCGCACGCGCGCGAGCATAGACTGTCCGCCCGCCTGCACGTCAAAGATATAGGCATCCTTGTCGAGCTTGCCGTCGGCCGTCAACAGCTCAAGCTCCCTCTCGTCCACGGGGCCGTCCTCGATGGGATGCGAGGTGTAGTCCATGGCCCCGTCAGCACCAATCGTTAGCGTTGCAAGGCGCGCATCCAGTTCGATCTTGTCTTCCTCCTTGCGTGGGACATTGACCACGCCGCAGACCGTTAGCGACTCAACGGCGAAAGAGCCAATATCAAACGCCCTCACCCGGCCGTCGGCAACGTCCTGCTTTACCAGCAGCTCTTTGAGCATGGCTCCCAGGACTCCCTCCTGAGCGCCCCGCACCTTTGCATTCGATGCCGCCTTGACCAGCGGCTCGCACACATCCGGCGTCACATGCTGCTCAACCACGCCAGCATGCAGGGCATAGCCATCGTCCTCGGCAACCTCGTTGGGCACCACGACGACATTCCATGCCAGCGGATCAACAGCCCTGCCGCCATACGACGCGTGTACGCCCCACGAGGAATCATTGAGCCGATCGACCAACTGGCGCGCCATCCCATCAAGCCCGTCACCCGCAAACGACACCACAGCCCGCTGCCCCAACGAACGCTCCGCAACCACGCGGGCATATCGGTCGCTTTTCAGAACCTCGTAGAAGCTCTTGCGCGGATACTCCCCGAGCGACACTCGGGCAAAATCGCTGTACCGGTGCTCAAGAATCTGCAGCTCTCGGTACAGGATGCCCTTCTTGGTATAGGCGACCTTTTCCGCATGGGCAGAAAACGTAAGGTCACGACGTTTGGACGGCTTATCGCCCTTGGCGCGGCGCAGGATGTACTCGTCACTTTGTCCGTGCGCCAGCATCACCGTAGCCACAGGCGACAGCCTGTAACCCACCTGGCTGTTGATCTTCTTGAGTTCTAACTCGTCGCCTGCCGCACGACCGATGAGCACTCGGCGCTTGGTAAACGTTCGAATCTTGAGTTCGAAGGTGCAATCCTCGTTGATAACGGTCTCGACCGTTTCAATCTTGGCAGGACCCCTTCCGGCTTCCTCGGCGGCATCACGATGAGCACCCTTGGCGCTTACAACATACAAGTGCCCCGTGTCATTGGGAATCTCGTCCTCGACCCCCTCAAACTGCGAGCAAGAGTTGAATAGCAGGCGCAACACGACGCAATCTTCCAGCTCGTCCCAATGAGTTTTAATCGGAACCATTTGCTCATGGGCGAGCGGGGCGTTAAGGTCGCCCGTCTGCGCGCCCGCCTTGACCATCAGAAAGACGCGGTTGTCCTCGAGCTGGGTGAGCGCCACGACCTTGCCCGTCTGGCACACATCGGCCATAAAGTCCGCCACGGCATGCTTGCCTGCATCGCCAACGTTGCACCAAAAGACCGAGTAGCGCTTCTCGGCAGCCGCGGCATCGAGCTGCAACACAAGCTCGGACACAGCGATGTCTCCCAGGCCACACGGCTGGTTATGCTTCGATTGCACGGCCGATCGCCTCCATCATCTCCAGACTGATTGCTCCATCAGCTGCCATATAGGGGAAGGAGTAGACCATTCCCACGTCATCGATTGGCTTTTGACGAAGCTCCAGCGCCGCCTCATCGGCCAAAACATTCACGATCAGCAGGCGCTTTGCCCCAACCTTTTGAGCCTTTGCCTTAAAGCACTCGGCATCCGTAGTCTCGCCGCCGCCGCGCCTGTAGGCCTCGTAGGTGCCGATGCGATAGTGCTTAAAATCGATCCACACTCCGGTCTTGTTGCCAGCGGCATCGAGCACCTCAAAATCGCCGCCCGTCTCGGCATGGGCCGCATCGCCACGAGCAAGCGAATAGCGGCCGTCATAATACGCCTCGAAGACGGCCCTACCAGCAGACTCTCCCAGTTCCCCCAGGTACACCGCCTGGAACATATAGGGCGTCATGTGCGCCGTCGCCGCCGGCTGCAGCGCCGCAGGCACCCCGTCGTGCGACCAACGCTCGCGCACCTCCCGAATCGACAGCAACTCGGGCACGCGGGCCGCCGCCTGGCTTACCTGGCGAACCTTCGCGCCCTCAAGGCCCTCGTTATAGCGGCAGCGCTCCTCCAGGCGGGCAGCAATCTGCTCGACAGGTTCACCCTCATAGCTGGGAAACTCAAAATGCGGCACCTTACACGCTCCGCCCTGCGCATACGCATAGCCACTCGCGGCAAACGGCATGTGCAGTGCGGTGCTTTTGCGCGCAGGATAGCTTGCGAGGTCCTCCCACGGCAGGCAAAAATGATGCAGATAAAAGTCGCGCTCGCCATCGAAGGCGGCCAGATCTTCCTCGCGCGCATCGAGGGAGGTAACCTTCCATGCCAGCTTTTCGTGCTTCTCTTTCGCCAGGTTGTTCCTAAAGGCAGCAAGGTTCTGCTGTTTGTTAGCAGCGTGCTGCTTCTTGTCCGCCATGTGATTGTTGACGGCCGCGCAGGCGCCAACCACCTGCTCCAGCTCGTAGCCCATCGGCAAATCGTGCAGGAACGAAAAGTCGCAATCGCCGGCGATTTTGCGATCGAGCATCACCTGCACGTGCGGCATCTTTACGCTCGTACGCATCAAGCGACCCACCGCCTGCGCCACAATGCGGGCACCTTCGACCTGATACGAGAGGGTGTCGCGAACTGGCAGACTCTGCTTGGCTCCGGACAGCAACAGTCGTACGTTATGACGCTTTTCGGTAAACGGGACCTCTCCGCGCGCCACCAGCTCTTCCTGTTCAACCACACCTGTCAACGCCTGCTGAACAAACGTCGCCGAGCTAATCTCGACTTCCGACGTCAGACGGCTCGTAGGCGACTCAATGTACAGAAAGTCCAGGTCCATCTTGGGACGGCGGTCGGCATCCTCGAAGCCGCAATCAACCTGTCGTACCGTGCGACACAAACTTTCCGGTACCTTGTATTTAAGATTCTTGGAAAAGCCACCGGCCGACAAATTGATGAGCATAAGGGTTGGCCGGCCCATCTCGAGACGGTTTTGAGCGTCACCCCAACCGATATCCCATTCTGCAGCGTTAAAGCACGGCACCATACCCTTGGCCTCCTTGAGCGACTCCTCGTACGACGCCTCGGGGCACTTAACGTTCCGAATCACCAGCTCGGCAACGATTTCTCGGGCAAGGTCCAGCGCCAAGCTATTAAAGTCGCCATGGTTTCCCATGTGGCGCGTCGTAAAGATGGCTCCTGCCTGATGCTCGTTGCGTGCAACGCCACGTGCCCAGGTGCTCACGGCAACGAGTGTCTTGCTTAGACGCTTCAATTCAAACTCGATGCTCTTGACGTCGCTTGTGCCCACCCTGTCGGCGATCTTTAAACGCAGACGCACCGCAAGCCCTTCACTTACGCCGACCTGGTCAAAGAACTCCATCACGCGCTCGTACGTCTCGTCGGGCGATACGATGGCCCCACCAAAGGCGCCGCCGGCCAACGCAGCCATACCGGCAAGATTCTTGTCTTCGTCAACCCAAGCAACGTCAACGTCGTACGTCTTTGCCGCCTGCTTGTTAAACAGCTTGGTCTGTCGCACGATCTCTTGGTTGAGCTCGCCAATCCACGTATCCTTGCGGACCACGCCGTGAACCTCATCGAGGTAATCCAGGTTAAAGTTCTTTACGGTCGATGCGCTCCAAGTTGCGCTCATGCACACGCAGGGTGCATTGGCAGCAATGGAGGCCAAGTACGCCTCGGGCATGCGCTCAATGCCATGGCTGGTTAGGTGCGTGGTAAACATGTGGTCGAGCGTGGTTTCCATCACCAGGTAGCCGACGCCGCGCGCATACATCGAGTCATCGGCTGCATCAATATCGTCGTTCTTACGGTTCTTAAAGAACAGCGCCATCATCAACGAATCCCAAAAATACTTCTCGTTGGTCTGATCGTTCCTAATGCCCAGCGCATCGATGATGTTCTTGCGCGAAAGATCGTCTTTGTACGAAATGCTGCCGTAATACAGGCTGTCCATAAGCGCAGCGCAGCGGCCGAGATGACCCACCACCATCCTGACGATACCGCGAGCTCGGCGCACCGCCTTGTTGACTGTTGGCTGTCCATTCGCCCCATGAGCCGTAATCATATTGTGGGTACCGTTCTTATTGAGCTTGTAACGCAACGGGTTTATCGAGTTGTCGTCCACCGAGATATCGTCACTGCCAAACAGATGTCGACCGAAGAGTTGCCCTTCTTTCGCCTCATCAGACAGCGCAAAAGGCAGACGTAGCTTCATCTCCTTAATGCAAGAGGCAAGCGCCTTTTGAATATTCTCGGCATCCTTTGCGATTTCTTCGGCAGCTCCCTTTACGCTCGCTCGCGAAACCCTGTTCCTCTCGGCATTCGACCCCTTGTGATCACCCGACGTGGAAGCGTGCGTGTAGACCGCCATCCATTGGTCTCGATTTCCTAGCAGCAAGGGGTCCACCACGCCGCCGTTAAAATGACGATCAAGGATGCGCAGCACCTCATCCGGCTGAAACGTTACGGGGTCGTCCGTCAGCGTCGACAGCATATCGGACTTCATATGATCGATTTCGTCAAAGATAAACATGCTCTTCTCGGCGGCTGACGCATTAAAAAGCACAACTCTCGCACCGGTCACCGTATCAATTGTGTTGACGAGCTTTTGAGGCGTGCACGCAATCACATGCGGCATGCTCTCGTCGTTGAGTAGCGCAGATGGCCAAATCTGAGGGATTATCTCCATGCCACGCGTGATGTTTTTAAGCTCGCAACTCACTGCCCAACGCAGGCTCGCATCAGCTAACGACAGCTTGTCCCGCAGGCTGGGGGTCAGACGATCGACAACACTTCCCAGGCGTCTCCTTGTGTCAAGGATGCCCAAAAGGTCATCGGCGACCTCCATAGCGTTACGCCATGCCCGCTTAATGACGCGATAAGAGTGCTCGTCATCTGCTTCGATGGGACACGGAATTTTGCGCACACCCACGGCACCCTTGCCGCGGGTGGCCTCGATCCAATGCAGGATGTTCTCGCCCGCGCGCGGAAGATCGAACACCATGCGCGCCGCATCTTTGGAATCCATACCCTGATCAACCAGCAGTTGGCGCACGTTTGCAACATAGTTGTCGCGGTTGTCCTTGCCCGGCACCACAAACACCAAGGTACGGCGGCCGGGGCATTTGTTAAAACACCCCGACTCATCCCAGCCGCCGGCAATTAGATCGGCCGTGACCTGCTCGGCCGTGTAGTTTTTACCCGAGCCCGTCGTGGCGCCCAAAAAGTACAGGCCGTTGTTGTCCTGGTCCTTGGGGGCAAACAGCGCACGCTCAAAAAACTCGCGCATCGCCTTTTGGCGCGCAAGATAGGGAGCAAGCTCCTTGTCGCCCGCAGACGACGGATTCGATTGGCAGTTCAGCTCCCACGTAGCCATGGTCAAACCTCCGATTTAGTTGTTGCATGTGTTGAATACCATCCCGTGCGGACAAAAACTCACGCAGGGCGGTTGAGGTGGCGGCGTCCATGCCGCCTGAAAAAAGAAAGAAAGGAAAGAGAGACAGTCGGCGATTACTCGCACGAAGCGAGCAACTTCTTAAGATCGCACTCCAATGCCTCACGCTCCTCAACGTCCATCACTGCAAGGGCAACACGCATCAGGGACACCTCGGCGGCAAGCTCCTTAACCTGGTCGGGGCGCTTGCTAAAGTGGTCGTAAATCCGCAGGGCCTCCCCGGCCGCCAGATACTGCCACTTTTCCAACGAAGGCTTTTCGGACCTGCTCATGGCATCGACCCACTCGCCAAGACCCTGAAAACCGTTGCCCGTGGTCGTGCCGTTCATAACCACATCGAGCGGGCTCAGCAAGCAATCGGGCGAATTTTTGTACACCAATTTGGTGAGCGTAAGCACCTGAGCAAGGTTGCGATACTTGTCCTGATCGGCATAGAGCACGTCGTTGTAGCAGGCGCACGCCTTAAGCAGCTCGTGGGCGGCAATGCGCCCCGGCCCATCAAACGGAACGCCGCGCAACAACACCCCAGCAAGATCGAATGCCTTGCCGCCCTGCACGATCTTGTCGAGCGCCGAGCCGTCCACCAAATCCGCCAGCCAAGCAAGCTCAGGCTGATACGGCTTATGCTCGTCCTCGTCCTCATGCTCCATCCAGTTGTTCACCAGCGTCAGGGCTTCAATCTCCCTCCCGTTCAGAAAGGGCGAATTCTCCCCCATCTCTTCCTGCAGAAAACCCCGCGGCTCATGAGAGCGCTCGTACGCAACCGCAAGCTCCCCGTCGCTCACGACCAAGGTCGCACGGGAAATATAGGTATCTTCCCGCATGTCCCTCCAGGCGTACATCATAAGGGGACGCAGCTGACGGAGCATGCCGCGCGCGCCGGCACCTTCCTTAACCGCGCGCTTCGCCGCAAGGCGAGCAGCATCTGCCGTCAGCTCCATCTTGGCGCCATTTCCCATCATGTTGTTGTACTTGGGCAGGTACTGTTCATACGCAATCTGGACCAGATCGTCCACGCTCAGGGCGTTAAAGTTAATCACCGAGCCAATGCGGCCGCACAGCTCGGACATAATGCCCCAAGTCTCGACATCCTCGATGGTCGAACTGTCTCGCAGCTCGTTTGCCGATTTTACGGCGGTGCGTACAGCGGCGTACGAGGACCCAAAGCCAACCGTGGAGCCAGCCTTGCCGCTCAGGCGCTTGCGCACCAGAGCATCCAAGCCCATAAAAGCGCCGCCTAAAATGCAGACAACCTGATCAAGATCGAGCCTCCTGATCGCCGTGCCCTTCTGGTTCTCGCATTCAAACGGCATCTCCCCGCCTTCCAAGAGCTTAAGGAACGACTGCGACGGACTAAAGCTGGACGCAACGTCGCTTCCATCGGGTTCGGCACGGGCTGCCTTGTCAAACTCGTCAAAGAGCACCAAGCAGATATCGCCGGGATTCGCAGCTTGGTAGTCCGCGACCTGCGACAGGCAGTTACTCATGCTGGCACCACGCCAGCCCTCGCCCGTCATGGTAGAGACATCGAACACGAACAGCTTGAGCCCTGCGGCATCTGCCACGGCCTTGATGGTGTGGGTCTTTCCCGTGCCAGTGGAGCCCATCACCAAAATGGCAGCGGGCGAAAGAACGTCGCGCGGGTCGGCGCCGCGTGCCAACATCACGCAGCGGTTGACCTCAAAGCTCAGCGCCGTCACAAAGGCCTCCAAGCTTCCTTCGTGGCCAATAACACTCTGACGCGTCTGCTCCACCAGACGCGTAGGCGCAATTCGATTGAGCAAGTCCTGGTAGCGATCGATGTTTCGATACTGCTTCTGAGTCATGGGCGCCTTCCTTTCCATATTGGTTTTCTTTCCTTCGATGTGGGCCGAGCCCTTAAACCACTACAGTGCCAGCGATGTCGCCGACTCCAGATAGATCACGTTGCCCGGCTGGGTAAAGACCGGAATGTGGTAGAGCAGCTGCAAAATGCCCTGCTTGAGCAGCGGAAACAGTGTGGGATGCAACACTTCGTACATCAGGGCACCAGCCATAAGAGCGGTAAGTACGGCAAGCAGCAGAAGCTTTTGAGCGTTAGAGAATACCGACATGGTCGTTCCTTTCTTTATGCGAGATATTTGGATTGCGTTGTGGGTTAGCGACTCATAGCGATGGCAATGCCAATAACCGTGATAACCACAGGGATCGCAAGCGATGCAAACAGAATCCCGGCAAAAAGGCCCACCACCAGTGCGCACACGATGACGACCAGCGCGGTGGGCACAAGCGCGAGCAGAGGAGTAACCACGCAGGCAGATGCAAAGCGAAGCCCGTGGAACAAGCACTCATGAGGGAATAAAGCCTTGAGAACTCCTTCGACAATTCGCCACTCGACAATCGTTCCGACTGTTAAGACAACAGCCCAAAGCAGATAATCATTGGCGCGGGAATCCGAAGCCATCTTTCCGGTAACGCCAGCCCACCAATCAAATGCGGCGGCACAGCCCAGCAAACAGACGATCGCGCAGACGACGGATGCAAATGCGCCCGCACCCTCAATTGCACCGAGCAGCTCGCACATGTCGGATTCGCGCTCTCCCGTTAACAGCACAATCCATTTGTGGGCAAGCGCCGCAACGACCGCCACGCCCAGCACAACCCAGTACGCCCTAAACGCCACCAGGCGCCACGAATGGAGCGGAATCACCGTGTTGCCCTCGCCGATCTCGAACATAAAGCCGCCGAGCCACGTCGTCAGCAAGCACATCATGTCGACGGCGACAACGTACAGCACAACTGCAAAGAGGGTTTGCAGAATCATGCCGAAAATATTCACTGTTGTTGGCTTCTTGAGAGCGTCTGGCTCGATCCTATACGTGTCGTATCCGTTCATTAGCTGTCCTTTCGTTGCTGTCGCAATATTGGTCCGAAGGCCAGACCATTTTTAGAATTTTATTTCTAAAAACTTATCGCAGTTGATACCCTCGCGGATTAAGCTATAAACACTCAATTTCAAATTAATCGGAATTAGGCTGATAATATGAATTGACCGCATCGTGCCATTGCCAACAACGGCGCACTCCATATCGCACAACGTATGTCCGAGGAGGCAATCGTGCTTCTGTCTCGCGCAGAACAAGCCAAGCTAGGCCGTTACCATGCCTACAATCAGGAGCCAGAGCCTCATAGCAGCGCATTTCTTGCAAACCTGGTTTCCTTTATGGTCTCAAAACTCCAGCCAACGCTAAGAGTTCATACGCTTATCGAGTTGTGCTGCCGAGATTTTGAGTTTGCCCAGGACTATGCAGATGGATCCGCATGGTCTATTTGGGGCATCGACCTTAAGGACCCCGAAAACATCGAATTTGGAACTCGCGACGCATCCGCTGACCCGTCTTTTTCGTTTACCAAAGCCGATGTCTTTGCCTCAACGCCAGAATCGGGCGCCATGCCCCGTACCGATGAGTCCGTGCTCATCTACTGCAGACCCCCCGAGCAAATCCCCCTCACTCAATTTGAGCCCTCGCTCGAAATTGCAAATGAGCATGTTCAGGATTTCCTTACGTCGAGGGCCCATCAACTGCAAACACTTGTCGATGTACCAAGCCCGCTTTCGGTCAGCGAATGGTATTACGTTTTTCTCGCAGCTTCCCTTGCATGTGAACGTCCGAATTCCATTGCAGTCGTACAAGTCTCCAACCGACTGCTCAACCTGGCACGCGCCGCAGACGGGCGCCGTCTGCTCTGCCAGCTTGGACTATTGACAGCGATAGTGTTGCTTCCCAATACGATCGCAGCCAATAGCGATGGCTATGCCCTACTATTTCTAGGCGACCGCAAACCCAACGAGCCATATTTCCTCTTTGATGGGCGGTCATTTGATGACAAGCCCATGACAAGTGAGCTCATGCATCAGATCCAAGACTCGATTAGCCATGCTTATGCCGAAACAACCGATGCAACGCATTGGCATCTCGGCGATCGGGGTGCTGAAAAAACCTGGCCTTTACTTCCGAAAGCTAAAAGCACCTCTTTTGCAGAGGAGTCCTTCGTTCGCTTTGGCACCGTAGCGGACATACGCCGCGGCATTCCGCGTAGCACCCTTTTAAAGGTGCCACAGATGGGTCTTGGCAGAACGGACCGACGAATCGACTGCTACTACTTATCGCTTAAACACTTAGTCGATGGAACGACCATCGGTTTCGAAGATCTACCCGAGCGCGTATCCGATACGGATATTTACGATATGGGCGATACGGATCCAGGTTATTTCTATCGTCTCAAACCGCTGGGCGAGTATGAAACCTGCATAATGATCTCACGCTTCGGACCGCCATTTAAGCTGGCCCTCGTAGTGCCGGGAAGCATGAAGCGCGAGCCGGCACCCCAGAAACCCCAGTTATGCCCTAAGCTCATTGTCCCTTGCGATGTCGTCTTCTGCGCATCCTTTAAAGATGAACTACTAGCACGGTTCTTCTTAGCCTACCTGTCATCCGATGAAGGACAGCAGAAGCTCTTGGCCTCCTCGCACGGAGACTCGCTTGCACAGCTATCTCCCAAGGACCTGCGAAGCATGACCGTGCCTGTTCCCGGGCGAGCGGAGCAGGAGCGCTACGCGCTAGAGTACGAAGCAAAGCAGCGCGCCTACGAGGACGCCCTTAAGCAGGCGGAACATTACGCTGCGAGCAAGGGAACGATGTAGCGACCGAGGCCGGCAGACTGTCCGGACTTTTGCCGACAGTCTGCCGATCAGGCACGCCGTTCAGCGCAGCAGCTAGAGATCCTCAACAGACTTCGAACTGGCTTTGGCCGCCTCTTCGCCCGCGATCAGGTCCCTAACCGTTATATGCGCACTGTACGTAGCATCTTCAATCTTTTCCATAACATCAGGGTCGCAAGTTCCCCAAATATCTTTGAGAACTCGAGCCAATCCCCAAGCAGCGCTGAGCAGGACGTCAACGTCCTTTAGATCTAAGTGGCTGACCGTAAAGGGACAGTACTCGCACTCCAACAGATAGGTGTCAACAGCCTCAATTGTCTCAGCCACATACTGCTCAAGATCGGGATGGGGATGGAAGGCGCACAGCGCCTTGTGCGGATCGGTCGGCTCAATCCAATACAGCGTTGTCGCTTCCTCGCATTTCTCGAGCGGATAACGCTCAGCTGCCTTCTCCCAGCTTTCATACCAGGGATCGGCATCGCCGTCCGTCATCGACCTGCAAAGATTAATCGCCGCAGAAACAGTCGCACACGAATATCTATAGCTGGCGTCTTTCTTAAACTCATCATTGAGCTCGACGTCACCAGACAGCTCCGCCTCCATGATAAGGAACGGACCATCCTCATCCGTAATGCTTATGGGATAGTTGTTGCACTCATAGCCCGGATACATTTTGTCTCCAATCAATCGTTCGGACACATTAACAAGCAATATCGAAACAGCGCTCACGCGGAGGACCGTCGTCCTCGCACCAACCTGCAAGTTTTTCTCATCGCATGAAAAGAACTTGCGATTCTTGCATGTTTTTCTCACACGGTGACAAGAACTCGCATGATCGCCCCGCTACCTGCGCCACGAGGCGGCAAGGATAACGGGAAGCCCGGCGATGCACACCACTAAGGCCACGGCTGCGAACGCAAGCACGATAGCCACGCTCACGACGACATAGGCCACGGCAATGAAGGCCAACGCCAGCAGGCAGGCAAGCAGCTCGGCCACGTAGCACAACACCAGGTTCGAGCTCGCGCGCTTCAGCAGGACGTCGGCAAGGCGGACAAGCTCGACGGCAAAGCCGCTGCCGTAATTGCGTCCGGGGCCCTTGGCGATAAACCACTTGAACAGGCACATCAGGGCACAGCCCAGCATGATCATGATGGAAACGGCCCATACATTGTGCCCCGTCTCGACAAGGCTCTGGTCGCCTACCGCGCTGCCGTTGACAAGCCAGGCCGTTCCATAGCCCATGAACGGCATCGCAAGCAGCAGGCAAGCGCTCACCGCGGCGAGAAGGCGCGACACACGGCTGCAGAATACCGGCGTCTCGCAGCTGAGCCCAAACCCCTCTCGAACGCGCCAGACGGCATGGTAGGCAGGGTACGCCGCGATGAGCACGGCCACGAGCAGCGACGCCCAATCGGGCCCGGGCGCCGCCGACGCGTACTCCGCAATCGCAGGAACGGGATAGGCGGTGTGGAACGACTCGTTCAGGAACAGCACGACCTCGCCCTTCCAGACGCAATGCGGGGCGGCGACGGAGGCGACGCCGACAACGGCAACCGCGGCGACGGCAATGAGCAGCGCGCCCTGCACGAGCTTGGCGACCTCGCCTTTGGCGGTGTGGGGCGCAGACTCAACGGCGCTGGACGAAATTTGGATAGAAGTGTTCATGATTTTCCTTTCAACGGAGAACAAAGCGGAGTCGGCGGCAACTAGAATGCAGCCCATGGTCGACTCCGATCACAGATTGTTCGCCCACATTGATACCAAGTCGTGCGGACACATTAACAAGCGATATCGAAACCGCGTCCACGTGGAGAGTTGTCGTCCTCAATCCATTCGAGCCCGACGCACTCATCGATCCCTGCATCGGGGACTGACGACCATCTAAACTCGAAACCAAGCTGGTCAAGCTCATCGACTCGCCCACGGATCACTCCGTAAACATCCACCGCATTCTCGAAATCCTCCGTAGACGCGTAGCCTCGCTCGCACACATCGATGTTTCCTTCGTTGAGCTTGATGCAATCGGGCATAACGGCCTCCCTGGTTTTAAGCCTTTTCGCTTGACTCCATTGAACAGCCGCGAACAGCCGCGTAATATAACTTTTATCGCGTTTTAAATTTTGGCTGTTTGGAGCATCGATGCTTGAGTCCGAAAAAGAACCATTTAGCTGGGGTTTTGAGGCTGGCTTTCTTCGCTCCCCCGTCAATCCCCGTATGCTTCTTCTTAACAGGACGCCAGAGATTGATTGCGCCGGTGACGGAAGCACATCCGGCAATGCAAGCGCATGGAGTCTCGTCTCCATAGCCAACGATCTATTACGCGTCGACTTAAGCTCGCTTTTCAACGAGATTGGGAACCACTTTCGTGAGCGAGCAGAACTTCGCTTTTATATCGATTTGCAGAACGCCATTCGACAGCCCCCTGCCGCTCCTCACCATGTGCAACACACCTCGATAGACTCCGCATCCGAGCCAGACCATGACGACTGGCTCGATCCAGACGATCCCGACCAAGAGCCCACCCAAGCAGAATTGAACGAAGCTGAAATCGCTATCAACCTTCAAAAACAAAAGGAACGCGACCTCGATTTCTTTGCTCCGATATTCGACGAAGCCATTACAAGCCATGCACACGGAGAGATTTCCGGCATGGCCAGATATCTCCTTGAAAATGTCTGTAGACAGTGTGTCATGAACATCACGGCGATTCCCGACTATCGCTATTACAGCTGCTGGATGTACAACAACGCTATTGAGTGCGACGAGATCAACCGCCTGTACCGCGCGGTGATTACAACATCGGACCAACTCAACAAGCAAGAAATGGCGTCCCTCTTCAGCTCCTATCTCCAGCTCGAGTCGAACGACATGAGCATTAACGCTACCAACGGCGAGACTGATCTAACAGCACCAGTGCCGTATGACCGCGACAATCCTATACGCAACTTTCCCAAGGCGAAATCTCAGATAGAAACAGCTTGCGTCTGCACCAATATCGATCTCTTTCGAGCGCTTCTCATTGTTTTTTATCAGGAATGTCTGGAGCTTACCCCGCTGCTTAAAAACACCGAGGCACCTAGCCTGCTCGCGCAAAACGAAGAGTTTTTCCCAGCCGCCATCAAAACAAGCGACCCGCGACAATTCCGATTATTCGATGAGCAGCTGCCAGCAATCATCCGCTTTGGCGAAGCTTTTGTATACGCAGCCAAAAAACACTTGCCCGGAAACGAAACGGCTCAAAAGCTCGAAGAGCATTTGAATGGAATAAAGCGCATGAATAGCGCCCCCTTTATGCAGGCGTTTCGTAAAAACTATCTCGAAGCTATGCGCGAGAACCAGATCTTCGCAAATGGAGACTTCCATACGCATGCAGAGCTTAACGACCAGGAAAACCTCAATAGGCTCGTTGGGCTTCAAGCCGTTATTTCAAAGGCAGGAGAGCTCTACTTCACCGAAGAGGAATGGTCCTTTGCAAGCCTTTATGCCCGCATCCTTCACGAGCTGCTGCTGTGCGGCATTATGCCGATAGCATGCCAAACCTGCGGTTCGCTCTTTTTTCCAACTGGTCCCAACAGCAAGTACTGCGACCGATATAGCGAGGAGACCAAGCTCTACTGCAACCCGCGATATAACGCCAAAAAAACATCTTGGTCGCAAATCGCCCCGCGATGTCGCGCTCAATATGCAGAGAAAAGCCGATACGGCGTATAAAAATGGCCTAGCGGATTGTGCCCACTATTTTGAGCGTCTTGGCAACTTTGTCCTCGATGGCATTGGTCCAACATACCAAGCGAGTGACCTTATTTCCGACGAGCTCTATTCGACATGGCTGTCTATCGTCAACCAGCCCAATTGCAGGACGGAAATCAAACGACCGGATAGAATCGGCTTTCCATACTCTGTAATGTGGTACGGAGTCGTCCGCGATGGCAATCGTTATGTTCGAGTCGAGTTTTCCGGAGCCGAGTACCCAGCGCTTTTTGAACGTTTGGGCCAACTTGCCGAAAGCCCACAATCAAAATGCACGTTGGATTTCAAGGGGCCCGGCGAGCACCCATACAGCTCCTGGCATATCAAGTTGTACAAGTTGCTGGAGATCATTGCGCAGATAAATAACGCCGATCAGATGACAAAACCCATTCCATTGCTTGGAATTGATGAGCCCGAGCGCGTCTCAACCGACCTGACGGTTCAGGACACTTGGAACACGCCCGACGCATGTGTCTGCAGTACCGGCATGATCGATGACCTCAGCTTTACCGTGTATACAAAGGGATATGACCCGGAAAAGCAAGACTGAGCTTGATGCCGCGGCTTTCTACGTGTCCGCGAACAGATTCACCCTTCTAGCCTTTCGAGCTAGCCGAAACGCAGCCGATACAAAGAGGGATAAAGATGATGGCGAGCACAATGCCCCAGGCGGTTAATACAATCGTAATGATGGATGCAATAGCGCTAGCGATGCCATATCCAAAAATCAACGATGCCGCGCAGGCAAGCATTTCGGCACCATACAGCGGCACCATGTTCGAGCTCGCGCGATTCAGTAAGACATCTGCACGGCCGAACCATGCGACAAGAGCCTCGTCGCCACGATAGCGCCCAGGACCTTTGAGCTCATACCATTTGACAATGCATGCCAGGACGCATCCGGAAACAAGCGCAATCGATGTCACCATGAGGAAAAGGCCCACGATCATGAGGAGTTTGTCCCCCGTGGCCCCGCCGTCGATATAGCACTCAAACCCACGACATACGGCAAGCACGGCCAAAAGCGAACAGGCGCTCAACGAGCCAAAGCGGCGCGACATCCGTCCGCAAAACACAGGTGCCTTGCAATTGCACCCAACACCTGCGCAGAGGCACCAAATGGCATGGTATACAGGATACAGAGCAACGAGCACGGCCGCGGTCATCGACACCCGGTCAAGCGTCTCCATTCCCGACACAATATCCTCCACCGTTGGAGCCTCGTAGGGATGATCGAACAGGTCAGGCGTGAACATAGGAATCTCACCTTTCCAGATGTACGACGGTGCAGTAAAGGAAATGATGCCGTTCACAGCTAACGCCGCGACAGCGATTAGCAACGCGCCTTCGGCAATCTTGGTGATGCTCGGCTTGTGAGAGACGGACACATTTTGAATAGAAGTATTCATGATCTTCCTTTCAGAGAGACCCGATTGGTTGGTGATTGAGTTTTGGGGTGATTGGCGTAAAGAACGGGACTGCTTAGAAGTCCCGATAAAACAGCAGGTCGGCTTGACCGCCTACGAAGAAAGAAAGACTAACAAGCTATATCGAGGTCATTACGACTCGAATACTCGACGCCAACGGCGTCATGCGCTGAGATCCGCGCAAGCGAAACCGAACGGACCGGCGAGACCACCGGATAGTCCTCAACGCCCCACTCGAGCTCAAAGCCCAGACGAGCAAGCTCGTCACGACAATTGTCGAGCATGAGCTCATAGGCGCTTTGACGGGCACAGTCTTCAAAGAAGCCGAGCCCGCGCTCCTCAGAAAGGCCCACCTTCAGCTCATCACAGATGGTCATAGCTTCGCAAACGATATCTTCAAGCTCATCGCGCTTGGTGGAATTAACCAGTTCAAACAGGGTGCCGTCGAACATTTTCCGTCCTCCCTTGGACTTCTTTCTTGCTCGACTCCTATTGAACACGACAAAGTGGCACAATGGCACAAAGTATATTTGATTTTGAAAGTTGTGCTGGTTTAAGAAATATGCAAGGTGCCAATTTAATAGCTCTGACCTGGCGTGTTAGGGCTAGCTTCATTCGGTTTGACAGAGATACCTCTTTGCATCTCTGTTGCAAACAACTGACAAACGCAAAACCCGATAAGGATCAAGAATGTGAAGGAGCGGAATTCGAACAGCATTGGTCTGCAAAAGAGCTGTTAAACGAATTCCTAAGAATTGATCTTGAGAAGTTCTTTAACGAAATGTCCTCTTGGTATGCCGAATATCGTAACGCCCATTCAGCGCCCGTTCCACACCGCATCTTTAATTCGCCACAGCGAATGCAGCGCATTCAAGAAGCTCAATATCTCGAAGGCTCAGATTATAAAAATGCTTCCACGTGTTTTCCTCCGCTTTGTTCGAGAATAATTGACGCAGGCGGCGACCTCGACAAATGCCATATCGAAAAGGCAAATATAACGCATGAGCTCACAGAAGCAGTCAAGCAAGCGCTTGATTCCGCAATAAGCGGCGGCTATTCGGACGGTATCTACCAGCTCTTTTTCAATGCTTGCTCATTATGCATCGATTCAGTTTATCTTGATGAAATACCCGATGCCTATTTGCCCTCGAAGGTTTTCTCCCTTTGGGCAATAGAGTGCAGGAACATCGCGAAAGTTGCTATGCCAGCACTTGAGTTACTAAGCAGCAACGATGCCGCCGATTCCGTTGCCCCTAATCTGGCCAATTACATTGAAATGCTCTTTGGCCTAAACAGTAGGCCTGAGCTCGCTCGCGGAAGCGAGCGCTCAATTGCCCACCACCCGTTGGCGCTTAAAACGCCAGAAACCAAAAGAGAGTTTTATGAGACGCACTTCCACGGTCAATTAGTTGATACCCAACTAGCCATCGATATCCATGAGTTGGCAATAGCCGTTCTTGGCGACATCATCATTGATTGTCTTAGCTTATCCAAGAAGATAAACGAGCCTTCTTATCGGGATGACCTCAGCAGCTACGTTTCATTATTCGCGAAGCTGCTTTCTACCGGAGAATCCATCCTGGATGTCGCTGATCAAATTCGCCGTTTTGGGGAACTAACGTCCTCAGAATGCACGAAACATGCAATCGCCGCCCCAATGGTCCAGGACCTCAATAGCCTCGACTCTCTGGCACTCAACCTGATTCAGAACAGGCTCTACAACAAGGTGGAGTTATCGAGGAACGCCGAAAGCACAATCGGCATCATGCGGTTTATCGTAAATGACGGAAAGTACCTTGTTATCGACATCAACGACAGTGACGCAATGCAAGAAGCCCTTCATTTCCAGCACTTGATAGACCGCTCCCACTCATTGATTCATTCTTTTCTTCCGGAATCATTCCCGGTTTTCTATGCGCATCTACTATGCGAAGCCCTGCGATCTGGGGCACTTCCGGCAAAATGCAGCACATGTAACGAGCCCTTTTTCCCAACTGGCAACAATAGCAAGTATTGTTCTAGATACGACAACGAAACGGGCATGTACTGCAATCCCGCGAGTAATAGAAAACTCAAGCTTGGTAAAAAGCCGCCCCATGCAACTGCCGTCAATTTAAGACGCAAAGCAGATACCGTCAGCGAGAAAGACGGGCATAACCCTATGGCTATCAACAAAAAACGACAGCTTTATTTTCAAGAACTAGCCGCCGCCGTCGACCACACCCTTGGACCTTTTTATCAACGCTCTCCCCTCGTGCCGAAAGCACTCTACGAAGAGTGGCTCAAAGCGATCAATCAGCCCAAAAACCAGCCCAGCACTCAAACACCTGAAGCATGTGGCCATCCTCGCCCCGTGATTTGGAACGGGTCATTGGCGGATGGCAATGAAATCGTTACTATTACGACCCAGTCAGCGCAATTAGGCACCCTTCCAGAGCTCTTAGATAAGCTCGCAGAGCAGAACACTAGTAGCTGTCGCAAATCGGACAACGGATGGGCACTTTCTAAATTCGACTTAGTTGCCACCGTCATCTCATTAGAGATGGAGGCTGACAAGGCCAGAAAGAAAGGAATGAAACCAATCAGACACACCCCCGTTCCCGGTTTGTCCGACTACTGGGATTGCCTATCCATCAGAGACGATCGCATCGCGACCGCGGAGGCGGCCATAAAAGAGGATTGGACGACGGAGGGCACAGTCAGCAATCCCTGTTGCCCCGCCTCACGACAATTCAAAAGAACGCTCTAGATTATATAGGCCTCATTAAGTATTCATGCAGCTCATAGCACGTAAGACCGAACAATCCGTCAAAGAGTGTTGCACAGATAAATAATGTCAATCAAATTGCGAAACAACATTCCCCCTGTTTGAAATTAACAATCCCAAATTCGCCTCTAGCAACCTGACCGTCCAAGACACACGACATGTGCGCGACGCATGCGGCCATTGCACCGATGCATTCGACAACCCAAGTTATGCCATATTCACACTTGACTATTATTTGTCTCATTCGCTGTCAGTGCACACGATACAGGCCCGCAAACATGCCCTCCATTAATTATCTTCAGCTCTTGCCCTGTCATACAGCTTCAAAATAACCTCAATTTCCTATCTCAAGATTGCTTTATAGTCTTTTTGACTAGTTGCCGCACGCAGGACAGGCTCAATCCAAGCTAGAATAAAATGTTTGATTCGAAAGAAGGTATCTGCGGGTTTCTAACTGCTTCAACACCGCATTGTTATCGGGAGTGGTATGGCAACGTATCGAGCCATTGATCTATTTGCTGGCATTGGTGGAATCAGGATGGGATTCGAAGAGGCCTTTGGCTCTGACATCAAAACCATCTTCGCAAGCGAATTGGATGAACCAGCACGTAAAACCTATCGCGCAAATTTCATCGACTCCTTTCAAATCGCAGGCGATATCACACAAATTGATGCTTCGGATGTTCCCGATTTTGACATTTGCTTGGCGGGCTTTCCCTGCCAAGCTTTTAGTCTGGCGGGGAAACGAAAGGGATTTGCTGACGATTACAAAGGCAGGGCCCGCGGAACTTTGTTCTTCGATACGCTTCGCATTTGCACCGAGCGTGCAAACAAACCGAGCGTTATCTTCTGCGAAAATGTCAAGGGACTCCCCATCCACGATAAAGGCAGGACATTTGAGACTATTCTCGGCGCACTAAAAGAAGAGGGATACGTCCCATTTTATAAGATGTTGAACTCTAAGGATTTTGGCGTTCCCCAAAACAGAGAGCGAATTTATATTGTTGCTTTTCGAGACGACGTCGCTCCAGATAGCTTTACCTTTCCATCTGGACTTGAACACAAAGCCACCCTCAGCGACATCCTCGAAAACGCCCCCATTAGCCCAAAGTACTATCTATCTGATGTTTACCTTGAAACGCTCAGAAAGCACAGAGCGAGACATGAGGCACTTGGGCACGGGTTTGGCTATGAAATTCGTGAGCTAGACGGCATCGCAGGAGCCATCGTTTGCGGAGGTATGGGTCGCGAGCGCAATCTAATTGTCGATCACCGGGAGCATTCTATGACCCCGGTGACCAGGATTAAGGGGTCAATCAATAAAGAGGACGTTAGAAAGCTAACCCCTCGTGAATGGGCACGACTTCAAGGTTTTCCCGATTCATACAATTTAGTCCTGAGCGACACTCAGCTATATAAGCAATTTGGCAATTCGGTAACGGTGCCCGTCATTGCTGAAATTGCAAAAAAAATTAGGGAGGTCCTAGATGGCACGCGATGAAAAACAGGCAGATAAATGGCGAGCTAATAAAGGCGAATGGAGCGAGCTCTATACCGCAATGCGTCTTATCGGCGACGGAAAGATCGCCCTTTCGTATGACACTTCAACGCAAGCCACCGATGTATGGATGGAAGTTGTAGGGGTCATTAGGAAAGAAACCAAAGACCGCATCGTCGCGTATAGCATGGATGAAAACAATACGGATGTAATCATCGACGTTAACGGCTCTCCCGTTGCCAAGGTTGCCGCCAGCGATTTTACTGTCGCCGCTGACGATCTTATGGATAAAATTCAGCACGGGAAAAGCACCTTCACAGCATCTGAAGAAGCTGTGACCTTCCTGAAGCTGGCAGAAGTCCTGAAGTTGAAGGCCGGGAGCGGCGATAAAAACGACATTTATCTAACAACGCTTGATTCGCGCACTGGCCTCAAGCGCGATCGCATCGGCTTCTCGATTAAATCGTATTTTGGCAATGACCCTACCCTATTCAACACGGCATCAGCCTCGGGGTTGATTTATCAAATTAACGGCATCAATGACGATGACATGAATCACATCAATTCATTAGTGGACAGCAAAAACCACGCAGCGGTCCAAAGTCGATGCGACGCAATCATTGAGACGGCAAGTTCCGTTGTATTTAAAGACTATGTCATCGCAAAAAAAGCAAAGGTTCGAGCTTTTAGAGACAATCTTGAGCTTCTTAATCCGCTTTTGCCCGAGGCGATCGAATGGATCCTAAGAGATCATTTTTTCCATGGGAACAAGGACGTCAACCTTCCAGCCGCAGTTAATAGGCTGGCCCAGGCTAATCCACACCAGATTTCCCGTCCTCACTTAAAATACCAGTACATGTTTAAGGCATTTCTATACGCAACTTATTGCAGAATGACAGCCTCAACGCTTTGGGACGGCAAGGGCGTCGTCAATGGTGGCTACATCGATGTTTCAAAAACTGGAAAAATAACCTGTCATTACGCTCTTGAATCCGACGAATTCAAAGACTACCTATACAATTTGGCTTATCTTGATTTCCCCAGCACAAATCCAGACCATGGTGACTATGGGTATGTGTATAAAATCGATGATGACTATTTCTTTAATCTGAACTTCCAAATCAGGTTACGCAAGATTTAAAAATGCCTGTTTACGTGAAGCGACCGTCAACCACGGTCGCTTCACGTTTTTCTCAATCAGTAAAGCATCCCTGCAATAAGGCATAGCAATCCCAGTGCTTCATAGCTTATGGCTGCAATTAGGCAATAAAATCATGATGATTTGCTCAACTTCGCTTGAACCATCTTTATATGCCTCAGCGCACACAACAGTGCCGTTCGATTTCGTTCAAAGCAAATCCGAAACCGAGCGTATATTGCCAGGGCGGCCAGAAATAACGCTACGAAAACCGCGGCTGGAATTGGATTGCTGACCGCCAACGCAGACGAAAACTTGCCGGCGGAAAAAGAAATCACCAGACCAATCAGGTCGAGGGCCCAACTCGTATAATGCGCATCTGCAACCGCCCGTTCGATTATTTCGCATTTCTTTTCCAGGCTAATATCCTCGTCAGCTCCAGCGAGAGAGAAATCCACTCCTAAAATCAAATCAATTAATTCAGCCTCGCTATATCCGCTTTCCTTGAACTTTTTTGCGAAGAAACCTGCTGGACCGGGCACATAAGTAAGATAGTTTTTACGAAATAAATCCTTATAAGCGATTTCCATTATTAACTCCTTGAAGCACAGATATCGTTTAACACCATCGTTCTATCATTCCGTCCAGACAGATTTTTGCCGAATTATCTTCGCTCATTCATGGAAGTAATCTGTACAGCAAATATCCGTCCTAGCCACGCTTCGCATATCCTTGCCCGAGTTTCCCCCCAAGCTCCGCGGCATTGCGCTTCGTCTCCTCGGCAAACAGGTCATCGATAGCCCTGTCGATTCGCGTGCAAGTCTGCCGGTGCTCGTTCTTCCAGGGCAGGTTGAGTCCCAAACTCGCATCCCAATAGCCGCCGAGTTTGGCGTTGATCACTTCCTCGGGATACAGCACGTCGCGGCGAATCCCTTCGATCGCCTCGTCCTCGTCCATATCACAGGCTGTCTCGCCCTGCACGAGGCACTTGCGCAGCTCCTTTTGCGCCCGGATGCTGTTCAGCATGCGAACGCACACCACGGCCAAAAAGCGGTAGCGCTCGCACAGGTCCCACTCGCCGCCGAGCCATACGCGATAGCCCAGCATTTCGCTCGCGGACTCATCATCCATCAAGATCAATTCCCACGGACGTACTTTGGCGAGCACATCCTCACCTAGCATTTGAACGCCGCCGCGTGTAAAGATGCACGGCTCCACGTCGTAATAGCCAAAGCCGTGGCCTGCACCACGACGATTGATGACGTGCTTGGGCAGCAGGACGATATTGTCGCTGGGCTCGGGGTCAACCTTGCGCAGCTTTTTGACCTTGCGGCGGGCGCGCTTTAAGCTGCGCTCGTTATCGACACGGCCGCGGCCGTCCGGCTTGCCGCCGTATCGCAGGGCAACCTCGCGCGCCAGGATCTTTGTGTCCGCAGCGCACAGCAGGTCGCTCACGGTGGGCAGGTCTTCCCACTCAATGCCGTCGACATCCCAAATCCTGCTCATGTTCAACCTCTTTCTGGCCGTTAAACTACGCGATCGTTCGCCCCGCTCTATATGCCCACAAGACATGAGCCCCGCTAGAGCGCCTTCTTACTCGGAGCAATCGCCTCGTCCACCAGACCCAACTCCAGAGCGCGCCTGGCGTTGCACCAGCAGTCGCGCTCGGTGAGCTCGTGGAACTCCTGGGCGCTCAGGTTGCCATGCTCGGCCAGCAGCTCGTCCAGCTCGGCGCGCATGGCCGCCGTGTGCTGGGCCACGATCTCGATATCGGTCTGCTGCGCCATGCCCGTGCCGCCCATCAACTGGTGGATGAGCACTTGCGTGTGGCGGTATACCTGGCGGTGGTCGCCGCAGGCCAAGATCACCGCGGCCATCGAGGCCACGACGCCCTCGCCCACCGTGATCACGGGGCAGTCGAGCGACTGCATGGTGTCGATGAGCGCCAGCCCCGCCGTAACGCTACCGCCCGGGCTGTTGATGATGAGGGTGATGGGCTCGGTGGCGCTCTGATGCTCCAACACCAGCATGGACTTAATAAGGCCATTGCAGGTCACATCGTTGACCTCGCCTTCCAGCAGCAGCACGCGGCTGTTAAGCAGCTCACTTGCCATATCGACGGCGGCAACGCGACCGTCCTTGGACTTCTTGATAATGCTAGGCTCACGATACATAACGGACATGGTAATTCCCTTCTAAACGGAATCGGTAAGGAAGTAAAACGAGGCCGCACGGCTAGCGGCCAATGGAAGCCGTGCGGTCAAATAGGCAAGATGGAGCGCGCGAAGCTGCAAGGACTAATCCCTCAGCCACTTGGCCGCATTGGGATGGTCGCCGCAAAAATACTTCTTGGCACGGAAGGGGCGCATGCCGGTTACTTTGACCAGGCAGTCGGTACGCGGCATAAGCCCCACCTCGCCCGGGGTTATCACGCAACCGCGCACATCGACGGCAGTACGCTCGGCGCCCACGTAATTGGTGCCCAGAACCGACTCGCCGCACAGATTGCTTATGTACTCCTGTGTCGCGATGTTGCTGCCGCCGCCCATATAGATCAAGCTGTCGCAGTTATCGAGGATGGTAAGCGCTGCGGATTTGCCGTACGCACCATCGAGCTGACTCAGCGATTGCGCGCACATCAAAAAGCTAATGCCACGGCTGCGCACGGTCGCAATACTCCGCTCAAAATCGGGAATGCGGCCCACGTTGGGAAACTCATCCAGAATAAACTGCACGTGGCGCTGCAAATGCCCGCTGGGGTTGGAATCAGCGCGGCGCTGGGCCAGGTTAAACAGCTGCTTAAGGGCAACGTTCGCAAGCCATGCATTGGTCGAGTCGTTGTCGCTCACCTTAAGATCGATTACGCGCTTGCCCTCGTCGATACGGTCGAGGCGCATCTCGTCTTTCTCAAAGACGCGCATGAGCTGGGGGGTCTTAAGCCGCGAGATGGTCGCGTTAAGCGTGATCAGAATGCTCTTAAGCGTTCTATCGGCTGCCCCGCGAAAATCACGATACTGTTCAACGCCATACAGGTCCGCGTTCGCAGAATCATACTTGCCAAGAAATTCCTTGGACTCCACCTGCTCCACAAGGTGATCCAGCGGAAATCGTCCCTCGCCATCTCCCGTAACCTTGATGAGTGCCGCCAGCTTAAAGACGTTGTTCATCTTAAGATAGCGTCGCGGAGCTGCGGGATCCCCGTCCGGCGCAAATGTGCCGGCAAGGCACTCTAAGAGGAACAGGATTCCAATAATCGCTCGAAGTAGCAGATCGCTCGCATTGTCCCAAAACGGATCGTCCCTAAAGCTACGCCTGTCAGGATCGACCCCCTCCATGATTGACGCCACTGTGGTGGGGATATCCTCGACATCCATCACGTAGCGCAAAGGATCGTACCCGGACGACTGCTCGGGATTGATGGTGTCGAGAACCGTTACCTCGTAGCCGTCCTCCTCGAAGCCCTTCCCCGTACGGCGCAGCAGCTCGCCCTTGGTGTCCGTGACCACATAGCAGCACTCGTGGTGATTGAGCAGGTTGGGCAAAATGAAACTCGCCGTTTTGCCGCTGCCGGTACCGCCAAAGGCAAACACATTGTTGGACACGCTCGTCTCCCAGTGCTTGTCGCCCTCGTAGAAAGCCACCGTGGCACCTTGCGCCAAGATCACATCGCGCTGCTCATCGCCGGATGACAGCGTCTGCATTTCCTCCTTGGTCGCCCACTTCTTGGTCTGATACTCCGTTTGCTGCGCGGCCTCGTAGCCGTACATCTTAATGACCGACATTGCACGGCCCCTTTCTTGTCGATAGTTCTGCGTGATTGCTAGGAAATACGGTCGACGTCTGCGCCCTCCTTGGGGCTCGTCGCACACGGCAACTTGACCGCACCGTCAATCAGACGCTCGGTTTGCGCCACATAGCTCTCGCGCGCCGCGATTGAGACTGACCCGTCGCGCAGATATGCAAGCAATGCATCAATCATCAGCTTGTCGAGCAGGTCATACTCTTTGGCCTGAGCGAAGTTGAGGGTGTAGCGGTCCTGGAGCTCCCGTACCTTAGTTGCCAAATCGATTTCCATCTTTTCCTCCATGCAATAAAAGTTCTCCCGATTGTCCGAAAGAGCCTCAAACGGGCGTTTGACGCATAGCTCAAAGTTGAAACGCGGACTGGTATCGAATACGTGTCTCTGCACCTTGAGATAGCGCTTATAAAACATGACGGCATCGTCCTCGTCCGCCGTAAAACCGCGCGAGCCATCGCGATGCACGTGGTCGCAGGGTCTTTTGTAGTCAATGCTTCGCACAAAGCGAGACAGAATATATCCACCTTGTTCAGACGAGTACTTCATACCTGTCGTAACCTGCTCGAACATGCGCACACCGCTCGACTTAAAGCGCGGATTGCTTCCGTGCTCAAACATGCCAATTAAGATGGCCATGCAGTGCGCGCAGTTATCGCGCTGGGGAAAATACAGCGACAACAAAGCGAGCGACGCTGCGGCCAAAAGCTCGCGGGCCTCGTGCACATCGTCTCGATACTGCTCGGGCACCAGCCCGGGAATATCGGGCGAGTGCTTTTCCAGCACGTCAACGAGTGCCTTGGCCAAGCGCTCGGTATCCTGCTCGCCGCAGTACGGATACGGAAACGGCATCTCTGCCTTCCCGTTCTTTTTGCACATGCTGCGGAGATCTTCGTCGATCGTGTTGAGGAACACCTCGTAAATGCTGTCTTCATTCTTCATGAATGCTTCTTCCTATCCGGTTGCGGATGTTTGTCGATAAGTCTGTTCTATGTTTTAGAATGGTCTGAGGCATGGACGATGACAATCGACCTAACCTGTAGCTTCGTTAGTGAAATCACCCTGCTTGATAGCGCAGTTTACCTAAAGGCTGTGTAGCGATTGCATCAAGCAGTTTGTATTGAGTTGGTTTTGTATTACTTCGAGAATAGCACAGTGCTCTGTTCTCGTCATTAGAAATTATCAAAATTTTCTGCTAATATATAACCCACTAAGAAGAAAGGGCTCTATACATGCGTGAAACAACATCATTGCCACGTCTCACCGCCGCCGCCCTCTCACGCGCGCTTAATCTGGAGCAGGGCAGCCGTCTACTCACCGTCCGTCTGCCTGGCGCCATCGACTGTAAGGCGCTTCGTGAATGTTTCAGCCTGAACAGCAACGGCGTACCCGATATTTGCGAGCTTGAACCCGGCAGGCAGGGCGCGGGCAATGGCGATGCGGCTCCGGTGTTTATCGACGCATCGGGGTATTACCGTACGGGCAAACACGACATCGAAAAAGAATGTATCGCCTTGATCGATTACTTAGAGCCCGGCTACCTCGATTTCTGTGACTGGGGTCCCTTTATTTGGTGTCTGTATGCGCTCGCCCTTTCGAATCGCACTCGCGCAGCCGTAGTGCTGCCCGCCGACCTACTCGATAAAGCCGAGCAGGCGCGCACGATCCTGATACGCGAAGGACTCATCGAGAGCGTCGTGTATTTGCCACTTTCTGAACCCAGGCCCTACATGACAAGCGCGCTTCTCATATTGTCTTCAGGAAATCGCAGCGTTGCATTTCGCAGCGCAATCGAATCCGGGCCGCGTTTTCGATATGTGACAGAAACATCGTATTACTCAGATATCACCTTTTCCATCTCCCCCGACTGGGCCCGCATTGATACCAATACGCCCAGATCAACGCCTATCGAAACGTCCACTTTTGCCACGCGTGAATTGCTGCTGCATCGCGCAGCCCTCTCAAAAGGCAAAATCAGCCTTATCAGCCTCACCCGAAACTACAGGGCTACGCTCGGTGACGCTTTTACGCGAGTAGCTCCATTTATGCCCCGCGAGAGCACCACATCAAACGACATTGATGCAATCGAGGTACGCCGCATCTCATCTCAGGATTTTCAAGATGGCAACCTTCTACCCGCATATGCTGTAGAGAGTGCAAATAGCTCGGATTCCAAAATCGTAAAGGTGAACCCCAGCGTTCTCGATCGATATGAGCTCCGCGCTGGAGATATCGTCATGCCACGCATGCTGGGTCGCTACGGCGCGTCCAACCTGCTCGTCGTCAGCGCCGATGACGCGAAGCAACACCTAGTTGCTTCGCATAACACCACCGTCATTCGCCCGTCGTTCCAAACGATGACCGAAGAGGAGCGCGTAGTGTTTTCGGAGATAATCGTTGGATACCTTACCGAAGGCCATGGGGCACAGCTGATTCAAGCATTAACCGAAGCAGCCAGCATCCGCGCCATCCGCCCTAACGACCTGTTCGAGATCGAAGTCCCGCCAGCGCTCGACCCGCGCACGCGCGAGTACAGCGAATCCATCAATCGCTTTGCCGAGGTCGTAGAAACAAAGAAACAAGCCGAGGCTGCCGTCGCCCAAGCCCAGCGCAACCTCGAAGTCGCAAAAAAGACCATCACCGAAGTGCTCGACCAAATCTGCGAGTAACACATAGGCAGCAGTAACGCCCCAAGCCGGCGGCGGGACCAGCTCCTGCCGCCGGCTTAACTGTCTGGGCTACTCCCATCCCGTAGTCTGGGGATTCCATTTGCGCACATTCTCCGAACGATCGAAGCACGGAGCATACAACCGATTGACGACCTCTTCTGCTCCAGTGATACTCCCCGCGAGATCAAGTACCCCCGCCTGCCTAGCCATCTTTACATACTGCGCAGAACCATTTTGTTTCCACCAGAGAGGCGCCACGAACTCTTCCGGCATTGCCACCTTGCGGACAGACGCTTCTTTCTCGACTCTCTCGATAAGTGTAGCCCCATCGATGAAGCAAGTTTTCGCGTACACCAAGATGTCGACTATATCCTTGATTCGCGAAGAGGCACGGCCCTCATGCATCTCTATCATTGCGAGCAATTTATCTGCAAGGGCGCTCTCCACTCGGCATACTCGATAGTCGCAGACTGGGAGCCCCTCGATATTCAAACGATCGATCGGCGCGAGAACCTCAGGCTCAAGTCCCCGCACTTCATCAATTACCAAGTCAATTGAAATTGGCTGTAGCTTCTTGGTTCCCATAAAGGGGGTGAACCATACCTTAGCACCGCACCGATACTCATCTTCTTCTTTGATCTGCTCTGCACGATCAAAGACAAACGAAACGAAATCCTCCAGATCAATCGAAGCCGCCCGCACCAGATCGGCAACAGCCTCTTCGAGGCTCTCCTCTTGAGCAACCAAGTCAATATCTCTTGTGACACGCGCATCGAGCGTTCGCGCCAGGACGCTTTGACCACCTTTAAGCACAAAACGGCAGTCATCTTCTGAAAAAACGCGACATAGGAAGCGATGAAAGTAGAAACCAACGATTGCCCGATTAGTATCCATTGGTGATTCTCTTGCGGCATTCCTAACAGCCATCTCCAATGCGGCAGGCGTTTTGTACTTCACCATGTCCTCCGTTTCGCATTACCCGTTCAGTACCATCAGCAAAGGCGCCATCAGCTCGCGTCGTTTGGCGGTTTTAGAGTTCTCTTCTACAAGATCCTTCAGCCGTTGTATATCGAGTCCACGTCCAAGCGCGTCGTGATAGGCATCGATAATTAATGAGGGATCCTCGCAATCGAGGCAAAGATCGACAAGCGTGCGCTCGGGTTTAGTTACCGGCAGGCCGTCGAGCCAAACGATGTCCCGCTCAGCAATCTCGCGCTTTACAAAAGAAAGGGATTCGTTTCTTGTATTGATACGCGTGGGCGCGGTCATCCTGTAGGGGGACAGATAGAAATCGCCCATTTGCTGCAGATTCGCCGCAGTCGTACCGCTCACGGCGATGCCATCCCACTGGCGCTTTCTCTCCCACGCGCAAAGGGAGGGACTGGTGAGCTTCCAAAAAGCGTTGAGCTCGTCGGTGTCCCGGCGCTGCGTTCCGGACATCCGGTAGGCGCCGTGGCATATCCGTTCAAGACGCCCTGCGCGGCATGAATGTGCCAGCGCATCTCGAGAGATGCCCATGCGAGCCGCCTGGGCTGTGGTAAACACGCCCTCGCTCTCGGAAAGCTCGCTTATCGCCGTTATGTTGCTAAAGTACTTCATGTTGCAATTGTAGGATATTTTCATACTTTTGCAACGTGATTTTGATTCATGCGATCCGTACGTCTTGCTTATCCCATTTCTGGCCCCAGCTTGCTATCGGCACCCCATCTCCCGCTATCGAGGTCTAATACTTTTCCGCGGAGTGAACGTCTGTTTTTGGACCCCTGAAGCATCCGCATTTTTCATCGGCAAAATCGCAGGATTCCAGTATCGAAACCGCAGGAAACGACACGCTCAAAGTGTCGATGCTTCGGGGGTCCGATTTAGCTCGTTCACTTCTCGGAAAAGTATTAGACCTCGCTGCTAGCCACCTAGAAGGGCACCTCTCCCTTCCTCACTGCCACCCAAAAACTCATCCAACATTAATCTTGGCTCAAGAATCGCTTAATCTATAACCTGCACTATAGAGTTCGACCAAGGGCGGAGCGGTGCAACGCAGGCCGCCGAACACAACGCTCGCGCCTGGGTAGATCGCCCGGCGTCGCGCCCATCGAACGAAAGGAAAGGTCATGGACGACCTCGAAAAAGTTGAAACTATCCGCACCAAGTGCAACGTGAGCTATACCGATGCCAAGGCCGCGCTCGACGCCTCCGACGGCAACGTTCTGGACGCCATCATTTGGCTCGAGTCGCAGGGCAAGACCCAGACCACGTCGGCGCACGCCGCCACCGAGTCCGCGCCGGCCGACGAGCCCTCGGCCGAGATGGTCGCCGCGCAGGTCGCCTACGAAAAGTCGAGCGAAAAGACCGACTTCTCCAAGAAGATGGACGGCGTGTGGGAGTACCTCAAAAAGCTCTTCCGTCTGAGCCTGGACACCAAGTTTATCGCCACGCGCCGCGACGCGATCATCCTCAACATCCCCATCCTGATTCCCATCGTCGCCCTGTTTGCCTGGGGCGCCACGATATGGCTGATGCTGCTTGGCCTGTTCTTTGGCATGCGCTACCGCATCGATAGCGACGGCGACGTGCCCGGCAGCATCAACAACCTGATGGACAGCGCTGCCAATGCCGCGGACGACATCAAGCAAAATCTGAACGACGACAAGTAATCGCAGACGGGGGCACGTATGGCACGGATCCTGATTGTAGAGGACGAGGAGAAAATCGCCCGCTTTGTGACGCTCGAGCTGGAGCACGAGGGCTACCAGGTGGAGCACGCCGCCGACGGCCGCGCCGCCGTTGACCTGGCGCTGGAGCGCGACTACGATCTGATTCTGCTCGACGTGCTGCTGCCGCAGCTCAACGGTATGGAGGTGCTGCGGCGCGTGCGCAAGCACAAGGATGTGCCGGTGATCATGGTCACCGCGCGCGATGCCGTGATGGACAAGGTGGCCGGGCTCGATGCCGGCGCCGACGATTACCTGACCAAGCCATTTGCGATTGAGGAGCTGTTCGCACGGATCCGCGTGGCGCTGAAGCGCTCGGAGGCCGTGCGGGCGGCTTCGGGCGTTGGCGGCATTGGGGCGGGCGGTGCGGGCGGGTGCGCCGTTGCGATACCCCCGGCTGGCGACTCGGCCAAGACCTCTGCCTCGCCCTCCCCCACCGCGCTCACCGTGGGCTCGGTTGCGCTCGACCCCGACCGCCGCGAAGTCACGGTCGGCGGCTCGCCCATCGTGCTGACCGCTCGCGAGTTCGACGTCCTCGCCCTGCTTATGGCGCACGCCGGCACCGTGCTCACGCGCGAGCGCATCGCGCACGAGGCGCTGGGCTACGACTACGTGGGCGACACTAACAACGTCGACGTGCACATCGCGCACCTGCGCGCCAAGATCGAAGACGCCGGCAGTGCCCGCATCATCCAGACCGTGCGCGGGGTGGGCTATGTCTGCCGCGCGTAACGACGAGGCTAAGCGCGTCACCTCCATCGCCCGCGCCATCAACTGGAGCTATATGTGGCGCCGCTTGGTGAGCTACGTCTGGCTGGATCTGTTACTGCTGCTTGTTGCGGCGGCGATCCTCGTCTATGGCTACAACCAGACGCTGCCCGATGGCGCGTTTACCGCGGGATGGATCCCCAGCGCTAGCGTTCACGGCATGTCACTGACGCCCGCGCGCGGCTGGGACCTGACAACGCTCACCTATACCGTCGAGTTTGCGCGTACCACCAAGACCTTCCCCCTCGCGCAGGACCTCGTCGCGCTATGGCCTCTCTACCTTATCGTTGCGGGCTGGCAGGTCATCAGCGTGCTCAACATGCTCGGCGGCGCCCGCCGCGTGCGCCGCACCATGGCACCGCTCAACGACCTGGCCCTGCGCGTTGACGAGCTCGGCCGCATGCAGCTCGCCGGCGGCAAGATGGAAACGCTCGAGCAGGCCATCGAGCGCGCAAGCGTCGACTCGCCGAGCGTCACCACCGGCGACGCCGATCTGGCGAGTATCGAGGTCGCGCTCAACCGCCTGCTGCGCCAGATGCAAGAGGCCAAGCTGCAGCAGATGCGCTTTGTCAACGATGCGAGTCACGAGCTGCGCACGCCCATCGCGGTGATTCAGGGCTACGTGAACATGCTCGACCGCTGGGGCAAAGACGACCCGGACGTGCTGGCAGAGTCCATCGCCTCGCTCAAAGCCGAAAGCGAGCATATGCAGGAGCTCGTGGAGCAGCTGCTGTTTTTGGCACGCGGCGATGCCGGTCGCACCGTGCTGCGGCGCGCGAATACCAACCTGGCTGCACTGGTCGGCGAGGTTTGCGAAGAATCACAGATGATCGATGCCGGGCACACATATCGGCTGGCGTACGATGCCGCACTTACCAGCGACCCGCGCTGCAGCGCATCGGTTGACGTGGCACTCGTGAAGCAGGCACTGCGCGTGATCGTGCAAAACGCCGCCAAGTATTCGGACGCGGGCACGCCCATCTCGTTTGGCGTAGCGCCGGATGCGGGCGCGGGCACGATCGACATAGCCGTTGAAGACGAGGGCATCGGCATGAACCAGGAATCCGCAGCTCACGCGTTCGAGCGGTTCTACCGTGCCGACAACGCACGCGATGCCGGCGCACAGGGCTCGGGCCTGGGGCTCGCTATCGCCAAGTGGATCGTCGACAGCCACGGCGGCGTCATCGGCGTGACCTCGGTCGAGGGCGTCGGAAGCCGCTTTACGATTCGCCTGCCACGGTAGGGATGCCCCCTCGTGGATCGAGGTCTAATACTTTTCCCGAGAAGTGAACGACCATATTCGGACCCCCGAAGCATCCGCATTTTTCGGCCGCAAAATCGCAGGATTCCAGCATCGAAACTGCAGGAAACGATGACCTTAAAGTGTCGATGCTTCGGGGGGGCTGATTTGTCTCGTTCACTTCTCGGAAAAGTATTAGACTTCGGTTTTTGACCGTTGCAAAAGTCGATCCCTCGGCATAAATAAAGGGATAGGGCCACACGGCCCTATCCCTTTTTGCTAGCTATGACAGCTTATGCGCTACTCGCGGCACAGGTGCACGGCGAAGCCGGCGAACTCGCGCTTAAAGTACACGAGCTTGGTGCCGCCGTCGGGCAGCAGCACGCGCGACTCCTCGTTGACCTCGAGCCCGCGCTCGGCAAACCACTTCTCGGCAGCGTCGATGTCGTTGACGGCAAAGCCGATGTGGCCCTTGGTGCCACGACCGTTCTGCTTCATGACCTCGATCAGCGAATCGTTAAAGTACGAAACCGGGGTCTCGATAACGGGCAGGCCCATCATCGTCGAGAACAGCTCCGCGATCCCCAGGGCATCTGCCGGGTCGGTGGCGTTAATGCCCACATGGGCAACGCGCATGCCAAAGAGCTCGACCGGATTGGCGTTCTGCTCACTCATACAGTCAGCGCCTACTGAGCCATGACGTCGAGGACGGCCTTCTCGGCAGCGACGCGGTTCATGCCGGTCATGAAGGGCACGCCGCTCACGTACGGGCAGGTGAGGCCCTCGGGAGCAACGGTGGTGGCGATCAGCAGGTCGGCGCCCTCGTCGCAAGCGTCCTTGGCCTCAGAGATGGCGCACTGCACGATCTCATACTTGCCGGCATAACCGTTGGCGTCGAGCATGGTAGCGACCTTCTGGGCAACGAGCGTGGAAGTAGCAGCGCCAGCACCGCAAGCCAAAACGATCTTCTTCATAGGTAATGTCTCCCTTCATGGTTTACTTTAGGTAAGTGTACCGCAGCGAGCGATGGCACTCAGCCTCGATGAGCTTTTATGCCAGTTTGCTTGCGCGCTGCGTATAATACATCTAGTACGTGTTGTCATACCGCTCGCTATATGAGTGACTAAGGATCCCAATATGCCCGATTCCCGCACCCTCTGGACCGCCGTCGTTATCATCTGCATCGGCGTGTCGGTGTTCTTTAGCGTCAAAAAACGCACCACGTTCAAGCGTCTGCAGCAGCTTATGGCCGCTAAGCAGTGGGACGAGTTCGATCGTTTGCTCGACGCCAAGCTCACCAGCATGCTGTACCCGCGCTACAACCGCGACTACCTGCGCCTGAACTCCTATCTGCTGCGCGAGGACCACGAGCGCGCCGACGAGATGTTCGATTTGCTGCTGGGGCTTAACCTGCCCAAAATGCAGCGCGTCGACCTGGTGATCAAAGCTTTTAACTACTACGTTGGCCAGGAGGACCGCAAAAAGTCTAAGGAGCTGCTGCACGAAATCAAGGGCTTTGAGGGCGGCCAGGCCGAGGCAGTCGCGCACGAATGCCAACTGATGTACGACACGATGATCCTGAAGCGCCACAACGATATTCCCGAGCTGGAGCGCATGCTCGAGGAGGCCGGCGATGATAAGGTTAAGGGTTGCCGTTTGGAGTACCTGCTGGCCCTACAGTACAAGAACAAGGGCGACGAGGCCAAGTTTGCCGAGTACTTGGAAAAGTCGGGCCGGCACTCGATGGCTGTCAACGCGTAACGGGCGGCTTGTGCTAGACTTCTAGTCTCACGGGGGCGTGGCGGAATTGGCATACGCAGGAGACTTAAAATCTCTCGCCGCAAGGATTGTGGGTTCGAGTCCCACCGCCCCTACCATTTGGAGCTTCCGAGCCCGTGTCCCCCGGGGATGCGGGCTCGTTTCCTTTAGGTGCCGGTGGGGCTCGAACCCGCGAGGGGGCGAGCGTCAAGCGGACGCGCAGCGTCCGCAGCGAGCCGGCGAGGGCGCCGGCAGGCGGCCGAAGCCGGTGCGGATTTGCGCAGCAAATACGCGGACGTCCCACCGCCCCTACCACATGGAGCTTTCGGGTCCGTGTCCCCAAGGGATGCGGGCCCGTTTCTTTTGGACGCCGATGAGGCTCTAAGTTGCGGTGGAATAGTTCCTGTTTTGGCCGTTTACCGGCCCATTTAGGAACTATTTCACCGCAACTCAGATTGGCACTCCCACATTTTTCGATGGAAAAACGTGGTTATCTCGCACATTTTCCGATGAAAAAACGTGGTTGTCTCGCACATTTTCCAAGGGAAACGCCCAAATGACCTTATACTAGCCAAGAGAGTTGGAAGGCAATATGCAGCGACAGCTTATGAGTGAACTTATCGCTTGGAAATCAAGAGCGAATCGCAAACCCCTCTTGCTTAAGGGTGCCCGCCAGACAGGAAAGACTTGGCTTCTTAACGAATTCGCGAGCCAACAGTATCGAAACATCATTCGTTTCGACTTTATGCTCGAACCGAGCGCACGCTCGCTGTTCGATGGAGACCTCGACCCCAAGCACATCATCTCCCAGATAGAGCTTCTTCGCGGCCAAACCGTAACTCCGGCAGACACGCTCATCATCTTTGACGAGATCCAAGAGGCACCGCGCGGCATCACCTCGCTCAAGTACTTCAACGAGCTTGCGCCCGAATACCATATCGTCGCAGCCGGCTCCTATATGGGCCTCGCGCTCCGGCGCGAAAACGAGTCATTTCCCGTCGGCAAAATCGACCAGCTCACTATGCGTCCCATGGGGTTTACCGAGTTCGTTCGCGCCGTCGATGGCGACCCGCTCGCCGACGCCATCCTTGCCGCAGACATGAATCTTCTGGCAAACGTTACCGAAAAGCTCGAGCACTTGCTCAAGGAATACCTCGTTGTCGGCGGCATGCCCGAAGTCGTCTCCGCCTTCGCCGCGACCCGCGATTTCATCGAAGCCCGCAGGCTTCAGCAACAAATCATCGAGGCTTACGAATCCGATTTTGGCAAACATGCGCCCGCCCGCATTGTCGAGCGCATGAGGCTGGTTTGGAAATCCCTCCCCGGCCAGCTTGCAAAGGAAAATAAAAAGTTCATCTACGGAGCCCTTCGCCCCGGGGCGCGCGCACGCGATTTCGAAGAGAGTCTCCAGTGGCTCATGGATTACGGAATCGTTCATAAGGTGCCGCGCGTTTCCGCTCTCAGGGCACCGCTTTCGAGCCATGAGGACCTCTCGGGCTTCAAGCTGTTTTGCATCGACACCGGCATCCTCGGCGCGCTCTCCAACCTCCCACCGACCATCGTCCTGGACGGCTCCGCTGTTTTCACCGAGTTTAAGGGCTCGCTCACCGAGCAATATGTCGCACAGGAACTCTTGCTGCAAGGCAAAAGCCCCGCGTACTGGTCCTCTACCTCTGGCAATGCCGAAACCGATTTTGCCATCGATCACATGGGGACTGTACTTCCGCTTGAGGTCAAGGCGGCGGAGAACCTTAAAGCGAAGAGTCTGAAAATAGCCTGCGAAAAATTCAAACTCATGCGTTGCGTGAGGACCTCCCTGGCGGCATATAGAGACGAGGGCACGCTCGTCAATATTCCGCTTTGGGAGATTGGGCAAATCGACAGGCTGGCATAAGTAGCTAAAATAGCCCCGTCCCAAAAGGACTAGTTTTAGAGGGTGCTCAGGCTCGGGGTCCAGGCGATGGTGGGGGTCGCGCCGTCGAGAACCTCGTTGATGGTGGCGGCCATGCCGGCAAGCAGGCTGTTCTCGCTTACGGCGAGCGCGTCGTAGCCGCCGGCTCGCATAAGCTCGCGAATCACCACGGCGCCTGCCAAGATCACGCCCGCGCGCTTGGGTTGCACGCCCGGCAACGCGGCGATGCCCGCAACATCCAGCGCGGACATGCGCTCGATAGCGGCCGAGACCTGCTCCAGCGACAGCTCGCGTAGGTGCACGAAGCTCGAATCATACGGCTCCAGCTCGTGAACGAGCGCAACGAGCGTGGTAACGGTGCCACCCACCGCGACCAGGCGCTCGGCACGCTCAAAATCGACAGGCAAGCTCTTAAAGTAGCCCGTAAACTGTTCGCCTGCCCACGTGGCAGCGGCTGTAAGCTCGCCGCGCGAGGGTGGCAGCGCCGAGAAAAACCGCTCTGTCACACGGCGACAACCGATGTCCAGCGAGCGCGTCCCTTCCAGCGCAAAGACGCCACGCTCCGGCGCATAGACGCCCGTCGCGAGCTCCGTGGATCCGCCGCCCGAATCGGCAACAATGATGCGCTCGCCGGCAAAGTCGTGCGCCACGCCAAAAAACGTCAGGCGCGCCTCGATCTCGCCCGGAATCACCTGCGGTTCAAGCCCCAGCTCGCACAGGCCGTCCAGCAGCAGGGCGGCATTGGACGCATCGCGCGCGGCACTCGTGCAGGTGGTGCAGACGCACGCGGCCCCAAAGGCACGAGCCTCGTCCACAAACATTCGGCACGCAGCGAGCACGCGCTCAACGGCCGCCTCGCAAAAGCGGCCCGTCGCGTCCACGCCCTCACCCAGGTCGGTAATCTCGGTATGCTTGGACGAGTCCACGATCGCTCCGCCCTCGACTTGGGCCAACACCAGGCGCGACGACACCGTCCCCAGGTCGATCGCCGCCACCTTATATCGTTTGCAATCTGCCATTGCGGACTCCCCTCCGGACGCTATTTGCCGTTGGACACGACCGTCTGGCCCTCGACGCCGTTAAATCCAAACAGCATGTCGAGCGCCTGGATGTACCACGGCGCGTCCTTGCCGACTTCTTCGATCTCCTTGGCCACTTCGCTGGCCTTCTTGGCGTTTGAGGACTTTTTGCTCGACGAGACATCCGAATCGTCGTCCAGGCCCTGCACTTCAATCCTCTTCTCGCCGGGCATCACCAGGCCCAGGTCCTCGGATGCCGCGTCCTTGATACCCTCCTCCGAGAGCAGCTTGTCGACGCTTTTTTGCAGGTCGTCGTTATATTGCTCGCGAATCTCGACCTGCTTGGCCAAGATGTCGCTCGAGCGTTTTGCCACATACAGGTCGCGCACGGGGAAGTACAGGCTCACGAGCGCCAGGGCGACGACAATGCCAACAAACAGCCCTCGCTGGGGACCGTGGGTAAAGTCGTAGATTGCCTTGACCACCGCATTGTCGTTGGCGTAGTGCATGAAGTCCGAGCCCGAAAGACGGTTCGAGGGCCTACTCGGCTTTTCATTCGTTTGAGCCGAGGAACGCTGAGCATGCTCCGAATGCGCCGGGCGCACCGAACGTGGCGGACGGTCCGTCGGTGTATTCATTTGAGCACGGGAGCGTGAGGCACTTGTCGGTCGCTGCATGGAGCGGTCGGCACCGGCGTAATCGGACCCACCGAGCTGCACCGTGCGCGCACGGCGAGGTGACGGCTCACGCGAACCGGCGGAATAGTACCTGCTGTCGTAAATCTGATCCATGTGCGCCTTGTGCGGTTGAGGTTTGTTTGCGCTAAGTCTTTTAGTTATAGCACGAGTGCGCGCACCGCCTTCGGCGGCCCTTGCTCGACATAAAAAAGGCGCTGAGCCATATGGCCCAGCGCCCAATGGTGCTCAACAGTGCCCGGCGGAAGCGAGGCGAATCCGAGTCAGCCACGCCCCCGCACACGCCGCTGCCTAGCGAATGTTGTAGAACGCAGACTTGCCGGCGTAGCGCGCGCTACCCTCGAGCTCGTCCTCGATACGGATGAGTTGGTTGTACTTGGCGATGCGGTCGCTACGGCACGGGGCGCCCGACTTGATCTGGCCGGCATTGACGCCCACGACCAGGTCGGCGATCGTGGAGTCCTCGGTCTCGCCGGAACGGTGGCTCACGATGCAGGCGTAGCCGGCCTCCTTGGCGGTCTCGATGGCCTCGAGCGACTCGGTGAGCGTGCCGATCTGGTTGACCTTGACCAGGATCGCGTTGGCGGCGCCCAGCTCGATGCCCTTCTTGAGGCGCTCGGTGTTGGTGACGAACAGGTCGTCGCCCACCAGCTGCACCTTGTTGCCAATGCGACGGGTGAGCTCAACCCAGCCGTCCCAGTCCTCCTCGGCCATGCCGTCCTCGATGGAGATGATGGGATAGGTGTCGACGAGCTTCTCCCAGTAATCGACCATCTGGGCGCTCGTGTACTCAACACCCTCGCCCTTGAGTTCGTACATGCCGGTCTCGGCGTTGTAGAACTCGGTCGAGGCCGGATCCATGGCGTACATGAAGTCGACGCCGGGCTTAAAGCCGGCCTTCTCCACGGCCTTGGTGATGTACTCGAACGGCTCGGCGTTGGTCTTGAGGTTGGGCGCAAAGCCGCCCTCGTCGCCCACGCCGCCGCCCAAGCCGGCCTCGTGCAGCACGCCCTTGAGGGTGTGGTAGACCTCGGCGCACCAGCGCAGACCCTCGGCAAAGCTCGGGGCGCCCACCGGCATGATCATGAACTCCTGGAAGTCGACGTTGTTGTCGGCGTGCACGCCGCCGTTGAGGATGTTCATCATGGGTGTGGGCAGCAGATGGGCGTTGACACCGCCCAGGTACTGGTACAGCGACAGGCCCGCCGACTCGGCTGCGGCGCGGGCAACGGCCAGCGACACGCCCAGAATGGCGTTGGCACCGAGCTTGGTCTTGTTGGGGGTACCGTCCGCGGCGATCAGCGCGGCATCGACGGCGCGCTGATCGAAGGCATCGAGGCCCACGACGGCATCGGCGCACTCGTTGTTGACGTGCTCGACGGCCTGCGAGACGCCCTTGCCCAGGTAGCGGCCCTTGTCGCCGTCGCGCAGCTCGCATGCCTCAAAGGCGCCGGTCGAAGCGCCCGAAGGCACCATCGCGCGGCCGAAGCTGCCGTCCTCGAGCACGACCTCGACCTCGACGGTGGGGTTGCCGCGGCTGTCGAGCACCTCGCGACCGTAGACATCCAAAATATCGCTCATGTTGTCTCCCTCTCACTTGGAAACGGGTTGAATGCTTGGCGACACGGCTTGCACGCTACAGCGGCGCGCAGGTTCATAAGTTAGCCTTATCGCACTTTTTGCATTATGCCCTAAGTTAGCCAAGGGATACAATCTTTTTAAAAAATAATGGGGGCGATGGGACAAGTCCGTCCCGTCGCCCCCGCAGTCTTACTCCTCTGCCTTTGCGGCATCCCAGAGGTCATTGAGGCCGTGGGTCGAAAGCTCGGCCAGATCCTCGTGGGCGTCGGCCGCCATCTGCTCCATCGCGGCCCAGCGGCGGCGGAACTTTGCCGTGCTGGCACGCAGGGCGCTCTCGGCGTCGATTCCCTCCTTGCGCGCAACGTTGACCAGAGCAAAGAGCAGGTCGCCAAACTCCATCTCGCGCTCGGGCGAGCCGGGAGCCTCGGCCTCAAACTCGGCACGCTCCTCGGCGACCTCGTCCCACACATCCTGGACCGTCTCCCACTCAAAGCCCACGGCCGCCGCCTTGCGCGACACCTTTTGAGCTTGCATCAGCGCCGGCAGGTGCGTGGGCACGCCGTCGAGCAGGCCTTCGGGCGCAGCCTCGCCCGCCGCCGCAGCCTTGTCCTTGGCAGCCTTCTCGGCAAGCTTGACCTCGTCCCAAATCTTGAGCACCTCGTCGGGGTTGTCGGCATCCGCATCGCCAAACACGTGCGGGTGACGACGGATGAGCTTGGCGTCGATATCGCGCGCCACATCGGCCAGCGTAAACTCACCGGCGTCCGCCGCAATCTGCGCATGCAGCACCACCTGCATGAGCACGTCGCCCAGCTCCTCGCGCAGATGCGCCACGTCGTCCGCCTCGATGCAATCGAGCGCCTCGTAGGCTTCCTCGATCATGTTCTTGCCAATGCTCTGATGCGTCTGTTCACGGTCCCATGGGCAGCCGTCGGGCTGACGCAGGCGCCAGATGGTCTGCACCAGATGCTGCAGCTCGGCCGACGCGTCTACCAGCGTGGACAGGTCGCGCGAACCCTCGGCATTTTGCTGAGCCATATGCTCGGCCATGGTTAGTCCTCCTCCATGATCACATGGCGGAACGCGCCGCCCTCGTAGATGCCGTAGCTGTGCGTGCCGTCCTTGGGGATGCTCACGCTGCCGGGGTTGAAGAGCCACAGGCCCGGGTATGCGGCGCTTTCCTCGTTAACCTTGATGTGCGTGTGGCCGTAGACGAGCGCGGAACCCTCGGGCAGCGCGGGCGCGTGGTCAACGCTGTTATGCATGCCAGCGCCAAAGACGTGGCCGTGCGTCAGGAACAGCTCGCGGCCGGCCTCGTCAAACAAGGTGGCGTAGTCGGCCATGACGGGGAAGTCGAGCACCATCTGGTCGACCTCGGCGTCACAGTTGCCGCGCACCGCGATGATGCGGTCGGCCAGGGCGTTGAGCAGCGGAATCACGCGCTTGGGGGCGTAGTCGCGCGGCAGGTCGTTGCGCGGGCCGTGGTAGAGCAGGTCGCCCAGCAGCACAATGCGGTCGGGCTGTTCGGATTCGATGGCAGTGCAGAGGCGCTCGGCCCAGTATGCCGAGCCATGGATGTCAGAGGCGATGAGGTATTTCATGGGGAGTCCTTTCGAAGCGGAGTTGATGGGGGCTGTATACGGGGTCCGGCGGATGTGGAGCCCATCTACCGTGTTACTCGAATCGCAGCGCCGCGCTCTGAGCCGCCTGCATCACGCGTTGGAGCGGCACGCCATGTTCGCGGGCAAGACGGGCGCAATCCTCGTACTCGGGTGCCGCGCGCTCGCTGCCGTCGGGCAGAGTCGCCACCTTAACGGATACCTCGCCCCAAGGCGTTGTCACCTGTTCGAATCGGCGCGGCAGGCAAACGCGTTCCATCACCTGGCGACGAACGGCGTTGGTCGTGGTCTCCAAAAAGATAATCGTCTGCAGGCGCTCAATATCCTCGTGCGAGCAGATCACCTGCAACTGCCATCCGGGGCGGCCTTTCTTGCAGTAGAGGGGCAGCCAGTGCACCTCGCGGGCGCCGGCCTCGCGCAGGCGGTCGGCGGCATAGGCGAGCACCTCGGGCGACGCATCGTCGATGTCGCACTCCAGCTTGACGATGGTTTCGGGCGCATCGGTCTCGCGGGACAGCGGAGATGTACTTCCACGTTGCATACGGTCCGGATCCTTTCCGCACGGGCTCGTTTTATTCACCCAAACGCTAGCACATCGGACGTGGCACAGGCGTGACTTTCGTTCGTCGCCGCCCTTGCCCCTATCCAAACATGTACGTCAGCCTCCAAACATGTCATTTTTTGTCGGTTTTGGAGGCTGACGTACACGTTTTGGAGCGGGCCGCACACGATCAAAATTGCGCCCGCATTCCGTCCACCACAAAGTTCGCCGCACTCAACAATTTTGAACTTTCTACGCAGTTCATCGGCTAAAAATTACCCTCGGCATACTTACCCGCTGCACGATGTTACTCTAGTTGCATTTGGCTAACTAAGCGGCTGCCGAGGACCCAGCCCGGCACCGTTACGGCATAGGAGGTTTCATGTTCGAGAAGCGGCTCTTCTCCCTGGTTCCGCAGGCAACGCCCTACATTGTGGCGAGCGTCCTGTTTAAATGGATCGCGCTGATGGCAAACATCACGGTGATGTGGATCCTCGCGCGCATTCTGGGCGGCATCGTTGCCGGCGGACTGCCGGCTGCACTCGCCGTCGACGCGCTCGCGCAGGCAACTCCGCCGCTCGCCGGCGCCATCATCGTGCGCGCCGCCGCCATCTATCTGGCGCAGCGTTCCGGTGACAAGGCCGCCTTCAAAGCCGTCCGCCGCGTGCGCTCGCTCGTCTACGACAAGCTCACCGCACTCGGCCCCTCCTACACCGAGACCGTCCCCACCGCCGAGGCCGTCCAGACCAGCGTCGAGGGCGCCACGCAACTCCAGGTGTACTTTGGCGGCTACCTGCCGCAGCTCTTCTTTGCGGGCTTGGCACCCATCACGCTGTTTGTACTGCTCGTGGGCCAGGCGGGTCTTCCCGCCGCGCTGCTGCTCGCCTGCGTTCCGGTCATCCCCGTCTCCATCATGATGGTCATGCGCAACGCCAAAAAGATCGGTGCCGAGTACTGGGGCAGCTATGTCGATCTGGGCGGCATGTTCCTGGAGGCCGTGCAGGGTCTCACCACCCTTAAGGTCTACCAGGCCGATCGCAGCTGGCACGAGCGCATCAACGCAGAGTCCGAGCGTTTCCGCACAGCGACCATGCGCCTGCTGGTGATGCAGCTGCGCTCCATTTGCGTTATGGACCTGGTCGTCTATATGGGCGCCGCGCTCGGCATTATCGTAGCCGCGCTGCAGCTCGCCACGGGCAAGATTGGCTTTGAGGCTGCCTTCCTCATCGTCTTTCTGTCGCAGGAGTTCTTTTTGCCCATGCGCCGCCTGGGATCGCTGTTCCACACGGCCATGAACGGCATGGCCGCCTCGCGCCGCATGTTTGGCATTTTGGATACGCCCGAGCCCGAGCGCGGCGATGTTGAGCTTGACGGTCGCGGCGATATCGAGCTCGCGGGCGTGAGCTATGCATACGGCGACCGCACGGTGCTGGACAGCGCCAGCGCGACCATTGCGCACGGCTCGCTCGTGGCACTCGTGGGCGAAAGCGGCGGCGGCAAGTCCACGATCGCGGGGATTATCGCGGGCCGCAAGGGTGCATACCGTGGCAGCGTTCGCATCGGCGGCGTCGAGCTGCGCGACGCCACGGCCGCCTCACTCATGCGCGCCGTCACCCTGGTGCCCACCAACGGTTACCTGTTTGCCGGCACCCTGCGCGACAACCTGCTGCTCGCCCAGCCCAGCGCCACCGATACCGAGCTTTTGCGCGCACTCGACCGCACGCGCGTGGCGGCCTTTGTGCAGGCCAACGGCGGGCTCGACATGGTGATTAACGAGGGCGGCACCAACCTTTCGGGCGGTCAACGCCAGCGCGTGTGCATGGCCCGCGCCCTGCTGCACGACTCGCCGATCTATGTGTTTGACGAGGCGACGAGCAATGTGGACGCCGCAAGCGAAGCCGCAATCGGCGAGGTCATTGCATCGCTCGCCGGCGGGCACACCGTAATCGTGGTGGCACACCGCCTGTCGACGATCGTAGGCGCCGATCAGATCCTGGTGCTGGAGCGTGGCCGTATTGTCGAGCGCGGGACTCACGGCGAGCTCCTGGCCACCGCGGGCGCCTATGCGCGCATGTGGAACAGTCAGGAGCAACTCTCGGCATATGCGTATGCGGAGGGTGATGCCGAGGATGCCGGCGCGGTTGAGGCTGTTGACGGCAGCCCCGCCTGTACCGATGGCCTCAACGGTGCTGGCTCGTCTTCCGCTGCCGCGGCGCCTGACTCCGGCCGCGCCCGTCGCTCGGCGCCGTCCATCATGTGGCGCATGATGGGGCTCGTCCGACCGCTTGCCGGCTGGCTTGTGCTAGCCGTCGCGCTGGGCAGCATTGGCATGCTCACTGCCGCGTTCGTGCCGGCCTTTGGCGCCTTTGGCCTTATGGCCGCGCTGGGCCGCAACGCCTTGGGGCTTGGTCTTATCGCAGCATGCGCGGCCTGTGCCGCCTGCGGCATCGCACGCGGGCCGCTCCACTACGGCGAGCAGCTCTGCAACCATTACATCGCATTCCGTCTGCTCGCACACATTCGCAACCTGGTGTTTGGCGCCCTGCGCCAGCTCGCCCCCGCCAAGCTCGAGGGCCGCGGCAAGGGCGAGCTCGTGAGCCTGGTCACCTCGGATATCGAGCTGCTCGAGGTCTTCTACGCGCACACCATCTCGCCCATTGCCATCGCTCTGGTCTGCACCGTTGTGTTTGAGGGCTTTTTGCTGGCTGTGAGCCCCGAGCTCGCGGGCATCGCGCTCGTGGCCTACGCGGTCCTGGGCGTGCTGCTGCCCCTGACCTCGGCCAAGGCGTGCGGCACCACCGGCCGCCAGAGCCGCGAGGGCGCCGGTAAGCTGGGTGCCTTTGTGCTCGACAGTCTACGCGGCGCGTCCGAGACTATCCAGTTTGCCGGTGGCGCCGATCGCAGCCGTGCCCTGGGCAAGCTGACCGAGCAAGTCGGCGCCGTGGACGCGCGCCTCAAGCGCCGCCAGGCGGCCAGCGAGGCCGTAGCCGATGCGCTTATTCTTGCGGCCAATCTGGTGATGCTCGAGCGTGCGCTGCAGCTGGTTTCTGCGGGAACGATTGATTTTGCCGCGGCGTTTGTCGCCGTCTTTACCTTTGTGTCGTCGTTTGGCTCGGTGATGGCCGTGAGCCGCCTGGGCGCCTCACTGCAGGAGACGCTCGCCTCGGGCGCACGCGTGCTCGATTTGCTCGACGAGCGGCCCCAGTGCGCCGAGGTCGCCGATGGACAGAACGTTGAGTTTGCCGGCGCCGCAGCCGAGCATGTGAGCTTTAGCTATGTGGGCGGCGTGGACGCGGGCGGTGCGGGCGCCACAGAGCAGGTCGCGAACGACACCGCTGCGAGTCTCATCCTCGACGACGTGACCTGCACCTTTGCGCCCGGTACCATGACCTGCATCATGGGGCGCTCGGGTTCGGGCAAGTCGACGCTGCTTAAGCTGCTCATGCGCTTTTGGGACCCCGCAGCCGGCACCATCACGGTGAGCGGCGTCGATGCCCGCCACATCAACACGGCGAGCCTGCGCAGCCACGAGGCCTATATGACCCAGGACACGCATCTGTTCTGCGGCACCGTACGCGAGAACCTGCTGGTCGCGCACGCCAACGCCACCGATGCCGAGCTGCTCGACGCTTGCCGCTCCGCCTCACTCACCACGCTCATCGACCGTCTGCCGCAGGGACTCGACACGCCCGTTGCCGAGCTGGGCGACTCGCTTTCGGGCGGCGAGCGCCAGCGCATCGGCCTTGCGCGCATCTTCCTCAACGACGCACCCTTCATCTTGCTCGACGAACCCACCAGCGCGCTCGATGCTCTCAACGAGGCGTCCGTGATGCAGGCAATCGACGAGCTCAAGCGCCGCGGCAAGACCATTGTGCTCGTGAGCCACCGTGCCAGCACCTGCGCGTTTGCCGATTTCTCGCTTTCGGTCGAGCATGGGAGGCTGAGCTAATGGCGCGCCCAGTCGACACACCGGAGCTAGCACGCAAACGTGAGCGTGAGGCCCAAATGGTGTCGCAGATGATTGCGCTGTGGTGTCGTGGGCATCATGGCGGCGGGCATGTGGTCGAACAGGCTGGCGACGATGAGTCCGTGCGCGTGAAACTCGGCCTTCGAACCATTACGCTCTGCCCCGAATGCGCCGAGCTGCAGAAATACGCCATCGCGCGCATTGAGCACTGCCCGCACATGGGCACCAAGACATTTTGCTCGGCATGTCCTTCGCATTGTTACCGGCCTGCCATGCGCGAGAAGATCCGCGAGGTTATGCGTTGGTCGGGACCGCGTATGATCCGCTATCGCCCCATCACCGCCGTGAGACACGCGATGGTAACAGTGCAGGCCAAACGCGCGGCGGCACGAAGCAAGTAGTCGCCGGCGCCGGCACGCGCCGCCCCGCCCCTCGTCCTCATCTCAAACGTGTACGTCAGCCTCCAAACATGTCATTTTTTGCAGCTTTTGGAGGCTGACGTACACGTTTTGAGAGCAAACGAGGCCGCACCGCGCAGCCTTTCCGATCGATTTCGACCCCCGGCGTGCCCGGCGTGTTGAGGGCTGCGCCATTACAATGGAGCGGATTCACCAAATGCAAAGGAGTCGCCATGCCCGCCTGCCCGCTGGTCGATTGCCACACCCATACTTCGTTTTCGGACGGCCATGCGTCGTTTGAGGACAACGTCCGCGCTGCTGCCGCCGCCGGCTGCCGTGTCATGGTCTCGACCGACCACCTCACCCTGCCTGCCAGCATGGACGCCAACTGCGAAGTGCAGGTTGTCGAGGGCGACTTGCCGACACATCGCCTGGCCTTTGAGGACGTCTGCAAACTCGCCGCGCAGATCGCGCCAAGGCTCGAGCTTATCTATGGATTTGAATGTGATTGGTACGAAGGCTGCGAGCCTTTAGTTGAGCGCTGGTCCGCGGGCGCCGTCGTGCGCCTGGGCAGTGTGCATTGGATTGGCAACCCAGGCAATATTGCGGCAGGTGCTGCGGGCGCGGCGGGGACGGAGGACGTCGCTCGTCCCGATACGCCCGATTCGCGCTGCGGTTGGATCGACGATGATACCGACCTGCATGTTTGGGAAAACTTAGGCGTGCGCGGCGTGTGGGAGCGCTATGTCGATGACTGGTGCCGCGCCTGCGAGAGCCCGCTCAACTTTGATGTAATGGCTCACCCCGACCTGGTCATGCGCTTTTCGAAGGAAGGCTTTGCGCCCGACTTTGACCCCGCACCGTTTTGGCAGCAGATGGCCGAATGCGCCCACGATACGGGCCGCCGCATTGAGGTCTCGACCGCCGCACCGCGCAAGGGCCTCGACGACTACTATCCCACGACCGGATTGCTGCGTTGCTTTGCCCACGCCGAGGTGCCGATCACCTTTGGCTCGGACGCACACCGCGCCTGCGACATCTGCTGGAACATCCGTGAGGCCCAGGCCCACGCCTACGACTGTGGCTACCGGGCCTTCGATATCCCCCACCCCACCGGCGAATGGGAATCCACGCCCCTCGCCTAAGACTAGTCGTTGGGGACGTTCTTAAACGACTAGTGACGGCGGGCGTTGAGTTCGCCGGCAAGCTCGTCGAGGGTGATACCGTAGCGCTCGAGCGTCACGAGCAGGTGGTAAATCAGGTCGCCCGCCTCGTAGCGAATGTGGTCGTGGTCGTCATCCTTGCAGGCCATGATCACCTCGCTCGCCTCCTCGGCAAGCTTCTTGAGCAGCTCGTCCTCGACATCGGTCAGCAGGCGGGCGGTATAGCTCTCCTCCGGCGACGCGTCGCGACGACCGTGAATCACCTCGGCCAGTCCCGTCAGCGTCTCGCCGATGTTTCCCGGCTGCACGTTAGCTGTTCTGACTCCCATGGTTATTTCCTCTCGTTACTGCAGCGTAAAGTAAGTACCGGTCTCATCGAACCGAAGCTTTGCGCCCTTTTTCTCAAAGAACTCAACGATGACGGCATGGGCCTCATCGAGCCTTTCCTTCTCGGCCTCGAGCCAAAACGACTGCGCCCCGCAGGCATCGGTCAGGTGCACGCGGCACGGCACGCCCGCGCGGAGGAGCTCGGTGTTGCAGTCGGCGACCTCGAACGGCGTCACGACCTTCATTGCACTCCCCCTTCCACGCGCTTAAAGAAGCAGGTACGGTTGCCGGTATGGCAGGCCGGACCCGGCGAGTCGACCTTGACCAGCAGCGTATCGCTATCGCAGTCGGCCCAGAGCTCCTTGGCCTCCTGCATATTGCCGCTCGTCGCGCCCTTGTTCCAGAGCTCCTGGCGGCTGCGGCTCCAAAACCACGTGGTGCCGGTCTTGAGCGTCAGCCCCACCGATTCCTCGTTCATCCAAGCAACCATAAGCACCTCGCCGGTGTCGTACTGCTGAACCACACAAGGAATCAGCCCGCGGTCGTCGTATTTGAGCTCGGACGCAGTTGTCACTTGCTCCATTTAAAAATCCAATCTCACAGGTATTCCCTGGCTGGCCATGTATTCTTTGACTTCGCGAATGCTGAAGGTTCCAAAGTGAAAGACGCTCGCCGCCAGCACGGCATCGGCCTCGCCCTCGATCACGCCCTCGGCAAAATGCTCGAGCGTGCCCACGCCACCGCTCGCGATGACGGGGATTGGCACCGCGCGGGCCACGGCGCGGGTGAGCGCCAGGTCAAAGCCGGCCTTGGTGCCGTCGCGATCCATGCTGGTCAGCAGGATCTCGCCGGCGCCGCGACGAGCCGCTTCCTCGGCCCACGCCACCGCGTCGATACCCGTGGCGTTGCGGCCGCCCGCCGTGAAGACCTCCCACCTGTCGGCACCCAGCTCTCCGGGCAAACCGACGCGCTTGGCATCGATCGCCACGACCACGGCCTGGCTGCCAAACGCCGCGGCAGCCTGGCTAATCAGCGACGGGTCACGCACGGCCGCCGAGTTGAGCGACACCTTGTCGGCACCGGCGGCAACCATGGTCCGCATGCCCGCCAAGTCGCGAAAGCCGCCGCCCACGGTATAGGGAATAGTGAGCTCCTCGGCCGCGTGCGCCGCCATCTCGATGGTCGTCGCACGGTTGTCACTCGTCGCGGTAATGTCCAAAAATACAACCTCGTCCGCACCCTCGCGGTCGTAGGCACGCGCCAGCTCCACCGGATCGCCCGCATCGCGCAAGCTCACAAAGTTGACGCCCTTGACCACACGGCCGTCCTTGACGTCCAGGCAGGGAATTACGCGTTTGGTAAGCATGGACTACTCCTCCCCTCGGGTGGCGGCGAGCGCCTGAACCAGCGTAAAGTTGCCCTCGTAGAGCGCGCGACCGGTGATGGCACCTTCAATCGCGCCCTCACCCACCGCGGCCAGCGCACGGATGTCGTCGAGCGTCGAGATGCCGCCCGAAGCCACGACGGGAAAACCCGCGACCTCGGCCACATGGCGATATGCCGCTACATCGATGCCCGTCTGCATGCCATCGCGCGCGATGTCGGTGTACACCAGATGCTTAAAGCCCAGCTCGGAAAGCTGCGCCACGGCATCATCGAGTGCCACGCCCGCGCCATCGCGCCAACCGTTCACCTTGACCTGGCCGTCACGGGCGGCGATGTCTGCCACCAGCAGCTCGCCAAAGCCGTGCGCTGCCACCTCGGCAAAACCCGGCTCGGTCACCAGCACGGTCCCCAGCGCGATGCGGCGCGCGCCATAGCCGGCCAGCTCGTCAATGCGTGCGAGCGAGCGGACGCCGCCGCCCACGTCCACGGACAGGCCATCGACGCCGCAGATGGCCCTAATTGCCGCCGAGTTGGCAGCGCACGCGTCCTCGTCCTCGCCAAAGGCAGCGGACAGGTCGACGACGTGCACCCAGCTTGCACCTTGCTCGGCAAACGAACGGGCAACGGCGACGGGGTCATCGGAATATACCTTGCAACGGCTGCGGTCGCCGCGCTCCAGGCGCACGACCTTGCCGCCGATCAAATCGATTGCGGGGAACAGGATCATCGGCCGGCCTCCTCGACGATATTGACGAAGTTCTTAAGGATGCGCTGACCCAGCGCGGAAGATTTCTCGGGATGGAACTGGCAGCCCCACACGTTGCCGTGACGCACGATGCACGGGAAGCTCCGCGTATAGTGCGTGCGCGCCAGCACATCGGCGGCATCGGCGTCGTCGGCCACCGCGTAGCTGTGGGTGAAATACATGTTGGCACCCTCGGCAAAACCAGCAAGCAGCGGATCGGCCGCGCCGGCGGGCGTCATGTGCACCTGGTCCCAGCCCACGTGCGGCACCTTCAGGCGGCTCGACTCCAAGCGCGTGCACGAACCGCGCATAATACCCAGGCCATCGATCCAGGGGCCGTCAGCCCGCTCGGAGGCATTACCGTCCGCGGCAACGCCCTCGTCCGCCGGCACGCCCTCGTCGCCGCGCTCAAAAAACAGCTGAAGGCCCAGGCAGATGCCGAGCAGCGGAGTTCCGGCGGCGACGGCATCGAGCACCGCGTCCGCCTCGCCGCTCTGACGCATAAGGGCGATCGCGTCATAGAACGCGCCCACGCCCGGAATGACCAGGCCGTCGGCGCGGCGGATTTGCTCCGGGTCGTCCGATGTACAGGCGGCGGCACCGGCGCGCGCAAGCCCGCGCACGACGCTCGACAAGTTGCCCTTGTGGTAGTCGACCACCACGATCTTCGGTTCGCCCACGCGACCCCTCCACTTCTCATCATCCAAAACCACCACAAAGAGGACAGGCACCTTCGTGGTGGTTTTACCCTTGTGACGGTTACAGTGAGCCCTTGGTGCTGGGGATGCCCTGCACGCGGGGATCGAGCTCGCAGGCGTGGCGCATCGTGCGGCCCACGGCCTTAAAGGCGGCCTCGATAATGTGATGCGAGTTACCGCCCGCCAGTTCGCGAACGTGCAGCGTGAGCTTGGCATCGCGCGCGAAGGCGTAGAAGAACTCGACGGCCAGCTCGGTATCAAAGCTGCCCACGCGCTCGGTGGGCACGGGCAGCTCGCAGTAGGCCTGCCCGCGGCCCGAAATATCAACAGCAGCCATCACAAGCGTCTCGTCCATGGCGATCGCCGCGTCGGCAAAGCGCGTAATGCCCGCCTTGTCGCCCAGCGCCTGACAAAACGCCTCGCCCAGCACAATACCCGTGTCCTCGACGGTGTGGTGCGCATCGACCTCGACGTCGCCCACCGCGTGCACCGTCAGATCGAACAGACCATGGCGGCCAAAGGCGTTGAGCATGTGGTCGAAAAACGGCACGCCGGTCGAGATATCGCACACGCCGCTTCCGTCCAGGTCGAGCTTTACGACAATGTCGGTCTCGCCCGTCTTGCGGGTTACCTCGGCATAGCGGTCCATCTACATCTCCTCCTTCACCAGCGCGGCAAACGCGGCCAGCACCTCGTCGTTTTCCTGCGGGGTGCCCACGGTAATGCGCAGGCAGTCCGCGAGCCCCGGCGCGTAGCTAAAGTCGCGCACCAGAATCGAATACTCGTCGCGCAGACGCTCGCGCACGCGCGTGGCATGCGGCGTGCGCACGAGCACAAAATTCGCCGCGCTCGGCCATGCCTCCACGGGCATGCCCTCGGCAGCCATTGCGCGCAGGGTGCACAACTCGCGCTCGCGCTCGGATGTAACTTGCGCCACCACGGGTGCATACGCATCGCGGGCACGCACGCAGGCAAGCGCTGCGGCCTGGCTCAGCACATTGACCGAATAGATCTGGCGAATCGCCGCGAACACATCGATGACCTCGGGCGCCGCGATCACATAGCCCAGACGCGTGCCGGCGGCGCCAAACGCCTTGGACAGCGTATGCAGAATCACCAGGTTGGGATGCTCGGCGATAAGCCCCTGCGCCGTGGTGGCCGCGCCAAACGAATCGTCGGCAAACTCAACGTAGGCCTCGTCGACCATGACCATGCCGGGGCACGCATCGCACAGCGCCGCGACAAAGTCGAGCGGCGCCACGTCGCCCGTGGGATTGTTGGGCGAGGTCACGATGGCCAGGTTGCACTCGGACGCCGCCGCAAGCACGGCTGCCTGGTCGAGCTCAAAGGTCGCGGGGTCGCGCCACACGTCGCGCACCTCGGTCTGACAGAGCGACGCAAAGAACGCATACTCGCTAAAGCACGGCGGGCAGTTGAGCAGGGTCCGTCCCGCGCCGCCAAACGCCAACAGGTAGTTATAGAGCAGCTCGTCGCCGCCGTTGCCCACGCAGACATTCTCGCGCGTCACGCCATGCCAAGCGGCAAGCTCGTCGCGCAGGTCGTTGGACATGGGGTCGGGATAGCGGTTGAGCGGCGTGGCGGCAAGCGCCGCATCAACCGCCTCGCGCACGTCGGCCGGCACGGGGTAGGTGTTCTCGTTTGCCGAAAGGTTGATGCGCGTGGGCGTAAAGTTGGGATCGTAGGGCTCAATGCCGGCCAAGTAGGGCTGGACGAGCTCCTTCATGCGCGGCGTGAGTTCGGCCATATTAGGCCTCCTTGCCAGTCGCGCCGGCGCCATCCGCGCTTGCAGCCGCCAGGTCCACGCCCTCGGCAACCGTCGCCACGGCGTCGCCCGGCCAGGCAACCTTGGTCAGGTCGGCCGCGGCGAGCGACTCGGCGCTCACGGCATCCTCGCCCTGCTCCAACACGCGGCGGCGCAGTGCGGCCGAAAGCGCGTGTGCCCACAGACCCTCGGCCTCGGCCAGGCGCTGCGTAGCGGGAGCGTCGGAGAGCAGGCCCTCGGGCGTATAGCAGATAACGCTCGAGCGCTTAACGAACTCTTCGACCGAAAGCGGGTTGGAGAACATGGCCGTGCCGCCGGTCGGCAGCGTGTGGTTGGGGCCGGTGACGTAATCGCCGAGCGGCTCGGAGCTCCAAGCGCCCACAAAGATGGCGCCGGCGTTGCGAATGCCGCCGAGCAGGCCCATCGCGTCCTTGCAGTGCAGCTCAAGGTGCTCGGGCGCCACGGTGTTCACGGCCTCGACGGCGGCAGCCATGTCGGCGGCAACCACGATGGTGCCCTCGTTATCGAGCGAGGCGCGCGTGATCTCGGCGCGCGGGGACTGCGCCACCAGGATGTCGATGCCGGCCTCGACCTCGCGCGCAAACTGCTCGTCGCAGGTCACCAGATAGCAGGCTGCCAGCGGATCGTGCTCGGCCTGCGCCATCAGGTCGGCCGCGACCACCATAGGTTTGGCCGAGGCATCGGCCAGCACGCAGACCTCGGAGGGACCGGCGACCATGTCGATACCCACGTCGCCCGAGACAATCTGCTTGGCCGCGGCAACAAAGGCGTTGCCCGGGCCGGTGATTTTGTCGACGCGCGGAATGGTCTCGGTGCCGTACGCCAGCGCGGCCACGGCCTGGGCGCCGCCCACCATATAGATCTCGTCCACGCCGCCGAGCTTTGCCGCGGCGAGCGTGTAGGGGCTGATCAGGCCGTCTTTTTGCGGCGGGGTCACCATAACTACGCGCTTGACGCCGGCAACCTTGGCAGGGATAGCGTTCATGAGCACCGTGGAAGGATACTGCGCACGACCGCCCGGCACGTAGATGCCGGCCGCGGCGAGCGGGGTCACCTTGACGCCGAGCATCGTGCCGTCTGGCCGCGTGGTAAACCAGCTCTGCTCGACCTCACGCTGGTGGAACTCGCGAATCTGGCGCGCGGCCTTCTCGAGCGCGGCGACAAAGGCCGGGTCGAGGCCCTCAAGCGCGGCATCGATCTGCTCTTGCGGCAGGCGGAAGCTCTGCAGCTCAACACCGTCAAAACGCTGACAGTAATCGCACACCGCGGCATCGCCGTTAGCACGCACGTTGGCCACGATATCGCGGGCGGCGTCGACGATGTTTTGCGGCAGGACGCCCTTGCGGTTGAGCTGGTTGGTAACGAGGCGCTCACCGGGAGCAAGCTTAATGGTCTTCATATCGGTATCCCCTATCGGTCGAGGTTGTGTTCGAAAAACGAGAGGCCGGGCGGCGGCGCCAATCGGCCCGCAGCCCGGACGTTGGGGCGCCCGTGCGCGCTCGCGCTATTGTGCCGAGCCCGCGACGGGCTCAAAATGCTTGTCCTTAACAGCCGCAGCCAGGCGATCGGCCAGGTTGCGCACGCGCGGATCCAGGCGTGCGGCGCCCGGATTGACAAAGAAGCGGGCCGTGCAGTCCATGATGCGGCCAGTGATGACCAGGTCGTTGTCGCGCAGGGTGGCACCCGTGGCGGTAATGTCTACGATGCGATCGGTCATGCCGACGATGGGCCCCAGCTCAATATTGCCATGCAGCGAAACGATGTCGGCGTTCACGCCGCGCTCGGCATACCAGGCACTCGCGATGCGCGGGTATTTGGTTGCCACGCGAAGCGACCCGCGACGGGCATAGTTGCGCTCGGCCTGACCGGCGCGCCATGCGGGCTCCGCCTCGATAAAGGTGCACAGGCCGTAGCCCAGATCGACCAGCTGTAGCAGGTTGAGGTCGGCCTCGATGAGTGAGTCCCAGCCGCAGATGCCGCAGTCGGCACCGCCGCAGCCCACAAAGGCGGGCGCGTCGCTGGGACGCACGATGACAAACTCGATATCGCCGACCGCACCCTCGCCGGCACGCGTGTCGCGGCCGCGCACGATCAGGTGACGGCCGGGGTCGCGCAGCTCCGAGACATCCAAGCCCGCGGCCTCGAGCACGTCGAGCGTGTCGGCCTTAAGCGAGCCCTTGGGCACGGCGATGCGCAGCGGGCCCTCGGCACCACGGCCCGCGGCGTGGTCGCCATCGGAAGCGGCATCCTCGGCCGAGGTGCGCGCGGCCTCCAGGCGCTCGAGCGAAAAGGCGAAGCCCGCCGCCGGCACCTCGATGCCGTCGCCAAATGAACCGGTAAAGATGGAGTCGTAGCGTCCGCCCGAACCGACCGGATCGGGTAGGCCGCCGGCATAGGCCTTAAAGACCAGGCCCGTATAGTAATCAAACGAGTTCATTATGGAGAAGTCGAAGGACAGCACCTGGGCGTCCTCGGGAGCCAGGCCCTCGACCAGGGCACGCAGCTCGCGCGTCAGCGGCGCGACGATACCGGCGGTCTCCAGCAGCGCGTCCACGCGGTCAAGCACCTCGGCTCCGCCGTGTAGGCGCGGCAGCTCGCTAATGGCGGCCTTGACGGCATCGGACTCGGCGCTTGCCGTCACGCGGGCATCGAGCCCCACAAAGTCGTTGGCGTGCACACAGCGCAGGGCCTCGGCGGCCAGCTCGCGATCCTCGCACGCCGCGAGCAGCTCCTTAAACGGGCGTACGCTACCTGCGATAATGCGCGCATCGGGCAGTGCCAGCTTGCGCACGGCCTCGGCCACGAGCGAGACGATCTCGACATCGCCCGCGGTATCGCCCGCACCGATAAGCTCAAAGCCCAACTGTGTAAACTGGCGCGAACCACCGGCATTTCGCTGACACTCACGAACCACCGGCGCCTCGTAGCGAAGGCGCAGGGGCAGGTCGGCAGCGCGCATGCGGGTCGAAACCAGGCGTACGATCGGCAGCGTGTTGTCGGGACGGACCACCAACAAGCGGCCGTCGTCGTCAAAAAGCTTGAACGGAGTATCCGCGATGCGGCCGCCTTCCTCGAGCGAACCCTTGTCCTCGAGTAGCGGCGTCTCGACCGGAAGGTAATGATGCTCCCTGAAGCAGCCCTTCACCGTCAGCGCAATCTCCTCGCGCGCCTGAGCCTCCTCGGGCAATATGTCCCGGAATCCCCACGGTGTGGCCGTCATCTGATGAGCCTCCTCATGCTGTGTTTCATATAGAACAGAAGACCGGCATAGCTCCGCCGGTTTTCTGGGTACTTTAGCATACTAGAGTGTTTGCGGGGAGAATCGTCGCTTGCAGCTCATAGCGTATTCATTTGGAAACATAGGGGAAAGCGCGTCCCGCCCGCCAGCCAAAAACTGGGATGCGGTTTCCGGTTGAGGTCCTCAGCGGAAAGTGTGTCCCATTCTGAGCGCCTGTTCTGGGACGTGCTTTCCGCCAGAAGCCTCAAGCGGAAAGCACGTCCCGTTTCTCAAAAAGCGTCAAACGCCAACTCGGCGCCCTGTCCCACTTAGGCGCCAATCGCGCGTCGGTACTCCGCCATAACCTGAGCATCGGCAGCTGCGGGATCGGCAAAATAGCGCCCGTCATAGGTTTCAGCCGAAACAACGCCGCGATAGCCACGCGCCACCAGCCTATCTAGGTCAGCGCGCATATCGCGGTTGCCGTCACCCCAGGCAAGATGCGTCGTGCCATCTGCCGCAACATCGACAAAATGCACGTGGGCGACATCATCGCCAAGCAGATCGAAATAATCGTCGATGGTATCCCCCGCCACCGCCATAGCGCCCATATCCAGACACGCCTTAAGTGCCGGATGATCAACTGCCTCGATCATGCGCTTCGTGTCGGCCGCCGAGTTCACGATCATCGACTCAACCGGCTGTAGGGCCTCGAGCACCAGTCGCACGCCGCGCTCTCCCGCATGCTCGGCAATCGCACGCAGCATCGAGGCGCTGCGACCCCACGCGTCCTCGATCGGCTCGTTCAAAAATGCCCAGCCGCTCGAGACCATGACCTGCTCGGCTCCAAGTTCCGCCGCGATATCCACAACGTTCTTAAAGTACGCGAGCGTGCGGGCGCGCGCCTCATTCCCGCGCGCCGCGATATTCCACGGCTTGGGGTTGTTCTGTTCGGGACAAAGCCCCACAATCCGAACCCCATACCGCTGTGACAGCTCCCGCACCTGCTCGAGCGAATCGTATCCATGGCAATCGACATACAGATGCATCGCCCCGGTCCAAAGCTCGCAACACGTGTAGCCCGAGGCCGCTGCCGAAGAAAAGAATTCCTCAAGGTCAAAATAACGATGGCTGATATTCATGACGGCAAGCTGCGGATACTCCATCTTGTCCACCTTTCGGCAAAAGGGCGCCGCAGCACAGTGTGCGCGACGCCCCCTCTTACATTGTTTTCATTATGACGGATACCCTACTGGACACCAAGCACTCCAAAGAACGCGCCAGCGATACTCACGAGCAGGATCACAAGCATGATGAGCAGCGGATTCATCTTCTTCTTGAGCATGAGATAGACAATTCCAAACAGCCCCATCGTGACAAAGCCCGGGAAGATTCCGTTGAGCAGCTCGGCGAGCGTCTGAGCACCATCGCCCGCACCGACCATGAGCGGAATGTCCACGGTGACCATCTCCATGGTCATAGCACCGATCACCATGGCGCCCATGATAGAGGCCATCTTGACGATCGTGTCCATAATGCCCGATTCCTGGACCTTGCTGATCATGTCCGAGCCAAAGCGATATCCCACAAACGTCAGCAGGTAACGGATGATGTAGTGAGGAACGTTGAACACGAGCAGGAACAAAATCGGGCCAAGAATAGAGCCCTGCAGCGCTAGCGACGTGCCGACACCCGTTGCCAAAATTCGCAGCGTGCCCCAGTAGAAAGCATCGCCCACGCCGGACAGCGGCCCCATCAAAGCAAGCTTGACATTAGAGATCGCGCTCGTGTCAAAGCTATCGTCAGTAGCGTTGAGCTCCTCCATTGCAGCGGCGATGGACATGGGAAGCGTCGAGATGTACGGCGTGACGTTATAGAGCTCCATATGGCGCTTAAGGGCGGCCTTAAAGTCCGCATCCTGCGGATACAGCTTGAGAAGGATCGGCATAAGGGCCCACATAAAGCCGATATGGCCCATACGCTCGTAGTTCCAGGAATGCTCATAGGGAATCGAGCGCCAGAACAGCTTCTTAAGGTCTGCGCGGGAAATCAGCCCGTCGTAAGAAGACTCAAACTTAAAACTCATCGAACCCACTCCCAATCGCAGGATCCTCGGTTGCTGCTGCGGGCTGCTCCGCTTTTTTCTTATCACCCAAAACCGTCATCGCGACGACGATGATCGCGGCAAAGATCGCCACGCCCGTCGTGCTAATGCCAAAGTAGGCGACGAGGAAGAAGCCAGCGAAGAAGAACGGAGCCACTGTTTTGTTCATAATCATCTGCGCCAGCATCGCAAAGCCGAGTGCGGGCAAGAAGGCGGCGGCGACATCCATGCCGGTCTGAACGAAATCGGGGATGATGTTGAGCAGGCTGGCAACAGCATCGGCACCAAAGAAGAATGCCAGGGGAATAATCAGCAGGCCGCACCAGCTCTGCGCGTAACCGGCGATGAGCATGTTGCGCGTGATGGCCTTGGTGTCTCCGTCCTCGACGTTTTTGTCGATACGGTGCACCAGCAGCAGCATGACCGGTTGGCCCAGGGCCGTGTCGAGCGCCAGGACGATCGTGGCGATAGGAATACCCAGGGTCAGGGCCGCCGAAGCGTCCGCGCCGGCCTGCATGGCAAGAGATACGCCCAGGATAGTGCCGGAAATCGTATCGGGCGGGTTATAGGCGCCGACCGAGATGGCGCCGACCATGGCAAGCTCCATCGTGGCGCCCATGATCGTGCCGGTCACCATGTCGCCCATGACAAGGCCAACCAGAGGTCCGAGCACGATCGGGCGCTGGAGGTAGCTCGTGCCCGTCAGCCACTCGGAATAACCCAAAAGGGCAATAAGGAAAATCAGGATTGTCCTGATAACCATGACGGCCCCTAACCGATGACCTTCGCGGCGTCAGTCTTCGCATCTGCCGGAATCATCTGAATGAACAGTTCATAGCCCTCGCCGAGCAGCTCCTTCACGTAGGCCTCGTTCTCGGGCGTGAGGAACACGCTCGTCGAGACCTGGCGGGCATTCTCGCTAAAGGCAACGTTGCCGAGGTTGATCTTCTTGACTCCCATCGCCTTGGCGACGGCACCGGCCTGCTGAATCGTCTCGCAAACCACGAAGAGTTTGTACTTATCGGTCACACCGCTCTGGAGCGCCTTGACAGCATCCTCGGTGTTTTTGACGACGACCTTGCATCCTTCGGGCTTTGCAAGGGACAGGGCCTGCAGACGAAGCTTGTCATTGAGGACCGTGTCGCTCACTAACAGGATGCAGTCGGCACCCAGAGCCGAGGTCCAGCTAACGGCAACCTGGCCGTGAAGCAGTCGATAATCTACACGAATCATCTGAATCATGATGTGCTCCTAACGATTAAAACTCATCGAGTTCGGCCTGCCCCAGCAGGTCGTTGACGTACTTGACCTTAGTGTCGTCCGCCTCGACGATCTGGCGAATGGCCTCGTCGATCGGAGTGGAATCGGGTACGAACAGCAGCTGAATAAGGAGTGGCAAGTTCATATTGGTCACGAGGTGCGTGTTGGGACGCGTCTGGACGATCTTGGTGAACTCGTTGTTGACGCTGCCGCCAAAGAGG
>ERZ839767.518-NODE-518-length-67449-cov-4.573864_pt1 | contig 67449 bp, 53 predicted proteins | sample MGYA00519879_ERZ839767 | MGnify/ENA primary metagenome ERZ839767 (study PRJEB31850, sample SAMEA3708852) | human gut metagenome | biome: human gut; feature: human-associated habitat; material: faeces | place: China | collected 2014 ... | reverse complement strand
AAGCCGATAGTGGATGTAGCCTTGGGCGGAAGTTTGCGGCTCTTTGTACAGAAGGTGTATAACGGAAGTTATTTTTCGAGGAATGAAGAGACGGTGCTGTCTGTCACCGCCACGTTGCCGAACGGAAGTACGGTGGAACAGATGAACGCCTTGATGAAACAGATGGAAACCTATCTGAGTGAGTTTAAAGAGATAAAGCAATTCCAGACCTCCGTGATGGGAGCGCGCCGTGCGTCGATGTCCATTTACTTTAAAAAGGAGCACCAATACAGCGGATTCCCTTATATACTGAAAGCGAACATTATAAGCAAGGCGATAGAACTGGGAGGAGGTAGCTGGAGCGTATACGGATTGCAGGACCAGGGATTTAATAATGATGTGCGCGAAAGCGCCGGTTCGTTCCGGGTGAAACTCTACGGATACAATTACGATGAGCTATACCAGTGGGCCGAAGAACTGAAAAAACAGTTGCTCACTTACCGCCGTATAAAAGAGGTGATTATCAACTCGGAATTTTCGTGGTGGAAGGATGATTACCAGGAGTTCTATATGCGTCCCGATAAAGAACGGATGGCACAGGAGGGGATTACCGCTTCGCAACTGTTTTCTATATTGCGTCCGTTGTTCGGGCGGGATATGTCGTGCGGCACCATCTGGACGGACAATACTTCCGAACGGCTGACGCTCTCGTCCAGCCAATCGCAAGAGTATGATATATGGGGGCTGCAAAATATGCCTTGTCAGGTAGGTAATAAAATATATAAGTTGTCCGACCTGGTAACCATCGAGAAGGAACAGGCTCCGCAAAAAGTAGTCAAGGAGAATCAGCAATATAAACTCTGCCTGCAATACGAGTACATTGGTTCGTCGGAGCAGGGAAGGAAAGTGCTTGAGAAGGAAATAGAGGCCTTTAACAAGAAATTGCCGATGGGCTACACGGCCGAATCGGAAATAAGTCAGTGGAGATGGAACGAAGATGACAACGGTCAGTATGCGCTGTTGCTGCTCATTATCGCCATCCTCTTCTTTATTACCAGTATTCTGTTCAATTCGTTGAAGCAACCTTTTGCCATTCTGTTTATTGTTCCCGTTTCATACATTGGAGTATTCCTAACCTTCTATTTATTCGAACTGAACTTCGACCAAGGTGGTTTCGCCTCCTTTGTCCTGCTCTGTGGTATCACGGTGAACGCCAGCATTTATATCCTGAACGAGTTTAACTCCATACGGAAAAGGAAACCGTACCTATCTCCATTGAAAGCCTATACGAAAGCTTGGAACACGAAGATTATTCCTATCTTTTTAACGATAGTCTCTACCGTATTAGGATTCATCCCCTTCATGGTTGGTGAAAATAAAGAAGCGTTCTGGTTCCCTCTGGCCGTAGGAACGATTGGAGGTTTAGTGATGTCGCTGATAGGTATCTTCCTCTATCTGCCCATCTTCAGTCTGTCGCGGAAACGACTTCCGAAGAAGCCGCGTCTACGTTCCAAAGTTAAACGGCTGTTCGGTTCTTGCAAGCGTATAAGACTGAGGCTTCCGGCATTTCGAAAATAGAAGACAAAAAGGTTGACGGATTCGTCCGGGCAAAGCCATGCAAGACCTTATCCACACGGCTCGTAAGAGGCATGTTATTCCACAGGCCTGTCTAATGTTGTTCCGTAGGCGTATGCAATACCCCTTCCGTACGCCTACGGAACAACATTAGCTAGGCCTACCGAACAAGTATGGGGTAACATGCCCCAAATGGATAGCTCCCCGTACGCTTGGAGACGGAATCTGTTTTCCTTTTCACTCTGCTTTATATACTTGGTTCCCAGTTACTTCTCTCTTATAAAAAGATAGAGCGACTCGTATAGACAGAACGTTTCTCCTTACATTGCGGAAGCATTCTCCTCCGGTAGGATGAGGAAATACGCCAACCGACAGTGACAACCTCTCGGAACGCCTTCGTGGAATCCTCACATTGATTAATGTTTACATATTGCAGTCGTGGCACGGACTTTCTTTGCCGGACGGCCGCATCAGCCTTTAAAATCAGCTTTTACAAACACCTATGCAAGTTTGCAGGGCGCCCATCAAAACAAATAAAGCCTTTTGTTTGACCTGAAAGGAACTTTGTTTTACTTTTGCACAACTATTTTCATCAAACATTATGCAAAAGATTATCGAGATTGTAAACGGAGTAACACGCCATCCGCTCTATCGGATGAAAGAACCCGTTAACTTTACGCTGGGAGGCAACGAACATATTGCCATTATCGGTCCGAACGGAGCTGGAAAGAGTATTCTAGTAGATACCATTATAGGAAAATATCCGTTGCTTATGAACGAGGTGAAGTATGACTTTTCACCATCCGCCTCCTCTATGGCTTACGAAAACATTAAATACATCGCTTTCCGCGATACCTACGGAGATGCCGACGGCAACTATTATTACCAACAGCGATGGAATTCGCACGACTTGGACGAAACGCCTCTGGTACGGGAACTTCTACCGGAAACCTCCAACGAAACATTGCGGAACCGACTCTATGAGCTCTTCGGCATAGAGCGTTTATTGGACAAGCATATTATTCTATTATCCAGTGGCGAACTGCGTAAGTTCCAATTGACTAAAACATTGCTGAGCGACCCTCGTGTGCTGATAATGGACAATCCCTTTATCGGGCTGGATGCACAGACGCGCGACCAACTGCATAAGCTGCTTAATACATTAACCAGTCTGTCGCATTTGCAAGTGATTCTGGTATTATCGAAAACCGACGACATTCCGGAGTTCATCACTCACGTAGTGCCGGTAAACGGAATGGTCTGCGGGAAGAAAATAACGAAAGAAGACTATTTCAACCAACGGGAAACGTATCCGGAAACGGTCTTGAGTGAAGAGAAAAGAGAACGCATCCTCCACTTGCCTTACAGTGAAGAAGTCTATCACACGGAGCATGTGGTCGATTTAAATAAAGTAAGCATCCGGTACGGAGAACGGACTATTCTCAAAGAACTAGACTGGACTGTTCTATGCGGTGAGAAGTGGGCGCTTTCGGGTGAGAATGGTGCCGGAAAATCTACTTTATTGAGTTTGGTTTGTGCCGATAATCCCCAATCGTACGCTTGCGACATTACGCTATTCGGTCGTAAAAGAGGAACAGGGGAGAGCATCTGGGAAATAAAAAAGCACATAGGATATGTATCTCCCGAGATGCACCGTGCCTATCTGAAAAACATTCCGACAATTGACATTGTAGCTTCCGGTCTGCACGATTCGATAGGCTTGTATAAACGCTCCCGTGAGGAAGAGTTGGAGAAATGCGCCTGGTGGCTCGATATATTTGGCATTTCAGACCTCAAAGACAGAAGTTTCCTTCAGCTTTCAAGTGGCGAACAGCGTCTTGTGCTACTGGCACGGGCTTTTGTCAAAGACCCGGAACTGCTGATTCTTGACGAACCGTTGCACGGGTTGGATATGCGAAACCGACGCTTGGCAAAGGATGTGATTGAAACGTTTTGCCAACGGAACAACAAGACCTTAATTATGGTAACACACTACCAGAATGAGTTGCCTAATGTGATAGACCACCAACTTTACTTGAAAAAGAATTAGTTGGAGAATCGGGTTTTAGGAAGAACCATATGAAGGCTTTATTTGTTATTTAGATAAGAAACCTTAAATGTCGTTACGCTTATGATTATTCAATTGCTCTTTGTACTGACATGTATCATAGTCGGAGCCCGATTAGGGGGTATCGGATTAGGTGTAATGGGCGGTTTGGGAATGGCTATCCTGACTTTCTTTTTCAACTTACAGCCAACGTCGCCGCCTATAGACGTTATGTTGATGATTCTTTCAGTCATTACAGCCGCCGCTTGCATGCAGGCAGCCGGAGGGTTGGACTATCTGGTCCGGCTGGCGGAGAAATTACTTCGTAAGCACCCTACTTACATAACCTATTTAAGTCCGTTCGTAACTTATCTTTTCACTTTTATAGCCGGAACAGGACATGTGGCTTATTCGGTATTGCCGGTTATAGCCGAAGTGGCTACCGAAACAAAAATCAGACCGGAACGACCGCTGGGAATTGCAGTCATAGCTTCGCAACAAGCCATCACTGCCAGCCCTATATCCGCGGCCACCGTGGCTTTGCTCGCCATGCTTACCCCTTATCATATATCCTTATTCGACATTTTAAAAATAACTATCCCCGCTACATTAATCGGTGTATTGGCCGGAGCTATTTACTCACTGAGAGTCGGAAAGGAGCTGCATGAAGACCCCGAATACCTAGCCAGAGTGAAAGCCGGACTGATTGATACCTCCCCGTCAGTCTTCACAGAGACAAAGAGTCATGCGAAAGCCAAATTCTCCGTATTGCTTTTTCTGATAGCGACTATACTCATTGTACTATTCGGTTCGTTCAATTCCCTTCGTCCCAGCTTTATGGTAGAAGGCGAGCTTATCAGTCTGGGAATGCCGCACATTATAGAAATTGTGATGCTTACCGCGGCGGCCTTGATTCTTCTCCTTACCCGCACCAATGGACTGGAAGCCTGCAAGGGAAACGTATTCTCGGCCGGGATGCAAGCCGTTATTGCCATATTCGGTATTGCCTGGATGGGAGATACCTTTATCAATGGGAACTTACAGACCCTGACGGCCTCTATGGAGCAAACCATTCAACAAATGCCTTTTTTATTTGGACTGGCACTTTTCATCATGTCCATCTTATTATATAGCCAAGCTGCTACAGTGAGGGCCGTCATGCCGTTAGGCATTGCTTTGGGACTGTCCCCCTATATGCTGATTGCCTTATTTCCGGCAGTAAACGGATACTTCTTTATTCCGAATTATCCGACAGTGATAGCAGCCATCAACTTCGACCGGACCGGAACCACGCGAATCGGAAAGTATGTACTGAACCATTCGTTTATGCTACCGGGACTCATTTCCACAGGAGTCGCATTAGTGATAGGACTTCTGCTTATTCAGCTTTATACCTGAACATTAAAAAGATAAACACAAAATAGACAACGACCCAAGAGGATGCAAAATCCTTACACGCAAAGAATTTTCTTACTATAATAATTAACTTACTAAACTTTAAGATTATGAAGAATTTTATGCGATTGAATTGGGTACTAATTTTCTGTTTATTATCTACCCTTACCTGGGCGGCTCACAAGCCCCACATCTATATTCTGGCTACCGGCGGAACCATAGCCGGAACCGGAGCGTCGGCCACCCAAACCAACTATACGGCCGGGCAAGTAGCCATTGGGACGTTGTTGGACGCCGTTCCTCAAATTAAAGAGTTGGCGGACGTAACCGGAGAACAAATAGTAAAAATCGGTTCTCAGGATATGAATGATGAGGTATGGCTAACCTTGGCCAAACGCATCAATGAGCTTACCGCCCGCGAAGACATTGATGGAATTGTCATCACCCACGGAACGGATACCATGGAGGAGACCGCTTATTTCCTGAACCTGACGGTAAAGAGCGACAAACCGGTTGTATTGGTTGGAGCGATGCGCCCCTCTACAGCGATGAGTGCCGACGGGCCGCTGAACCTGTACAATGCCGTTGTGGTTGCAGCCGCACCGGAAAGCCGGAACAAAGGAGTAACCATCGCCATGAACGGTCTTGTTTTAGGAGCGCACAGTGCCACCAAAACCAATACGGTAGATGTACAAACATTTCAAGCTCCTAACTCCGGAGCCCTAGGTTATATTCAAAACGGTAAGGTAGTGTACAACATGTCTCCGCTAAAGAAGCATACCACCCAGTCGGTATTCGATGTAACCAACCTCACGTCTCTTCCTAAAGTAGGTATTGTGTATAGCTATTCCAACATCAATGCCGATGTCATGCAACCCTTTTTGCACAACAATTATATGGGAATTATCCATGCAGGAGTAGGAAACGGCAATATCTATAAAGATATATTCCCGTTGTTGCAGGAAGCACGCAAGCAAGGTATTCTGGTGGTACGTTCCAGCCGTGTGCCGACAGGCCCCACCACGCTGGATGCCGAAGTAGACGACAATGCCTACCAGTTTGTAGCATCACAAGAGCTAAACCCTCAAAAGGCAAGAATACTTCTCATGTTAGCCCTTACGGAAACAACCGATTGGCAAGCTATTCAACAATTCTTTAACGAATACTAAGAAAGCAAGCAGATGAAAAAATACATAGTCAGTCTGTTATGGATTGTCCTGGTACCTTGCGTATCTCCGGCACAATCCATCACAGACAGTATAGATTCCCGTACCGTTTTCAGTGAGCTGACGGGGATAAAAAAGAAGACAGATAAGTTTAATCTGTTCTTGAATATGCACGGTGGCTTCAATGCCAAGTTTCAAGACGGGTTTCAAGAAGGAGCATTTGAAATGAAGCAATTACGCATCGAAGCCAAAGGAGATGTAAACGACTGGCTCTCGTACCGTTATCGCCAGCGCTTGAACCGCGGCAATGCCGGAAACGGTAACATCGATAATTTGCCTACCTCCATAGACATTGCCGGGATAGGAGTGAAGCTCAATCCCCGGTTCTCCCTCTTTTTAGGAAAGCAATGTACGGTCTACGGAGGTATTGAATTTGACTTAAATCCGATAGAGATATACGAGTATGCCGACATGATTGAATACATGAGTAACTTTATGACCGGTGTAAACGTGGCGTTCAGTCCAATAGAGAATCAGCAGATACAGTTTCAGATATTGGATAGCCGCAACGGCTCATTGGAAGAAACGTATGGTGAATCCGAATTTTTGGAGGCTCCCAAGTTACCGCTTGTGTACACTTTAAATTGGAACGGCAACTTCCATAACATCTACAAAACGCGTTGGTCTGCTTCCGTAATGAATGAGGTAAAAGGAAAGCGCATGTACTATTATGCGTTAGGTAACGAACTGACTTTAGATAAATTCGGGGCCTATTTCGACTGGATGTACTCACGGGAAGGTATTGACCGAAAAGGAATCATGACTTCCATTGTAGGTACGGAAGAGGGGCATAATGTATTCGACGCCGAATACATGTCGTTCGTATTGCATGGAAATTACCGTTTCCTTCCCAAATGGAATGTCTTTGTAAAAGGGATGTACGAAACGGCTTCTATCTCTAAAGCTACGGAACTGATAGAGAAAGGGAAATATAGAACCTCTTGGGGATATTTAGGCGGTATTGAGTTCTATCCGATGGATGAAAACCTCCATTTCTTTGTTACCTATGTAGGGCGTTCGTACCGCTTTACGGATAAAGCGAAAACATTAGGTTCGGAGAACTACCAAACAAGCCGTGTCTCTGTAGGACTTATCTGGCAATTGCCTGTATTCTAGGATATCGAATAAGGACTGAGAATACATAGCCTATAAAATAAGAAAGAGATTGGTAATGAAAATAGCTCTATGAAACTTTGGTTGGAAGTTTTATAGAGCTATTTTATTTGTTAATCAATAAATTCCCTATTATAAGAAGAGCACGAATAACGATTCTTATTTCCCTATCATCGTACCTTGAATCTTTAAACGGATGATTTCATCTTTCGTATTGGTTCGTAAAGTAATTACTTTATCAAATTTACCCGGACTCTTTCCGGCTCCATTATAAGTAACCTTTATTTCTCCCGAATCGCCCGGTTTAATAGGTTCTTTCGGAAAAGTAGGGGATGTACATCCGCACGAAGCTATGGCCTGATAAATAACCAACATGCCCGTACCGGTATTTTTAAATTTAAAAGTACAAGATACAGGACCGTCCACTTCTTTTATAGTTCCGAAATCATGAGTAAGCTTTTCAAATGTAATTTCTGCTTTACTGTCTTGTGCCATAGACACACCTATAGCCATGAAAATAAACAGGACTGATGCTAAAATCTTTTTCATTTGTTTCCTCCATTTTAGTATTGTTAGGCAAAGGTAAAGTTTTTCTGATAAAGTTGTTTGAGTTTCTATGTAAAAATGTCTAAATTTGCCACGGCATTGATTATATAACAATACACTATTTATGAAAATAACACAACGGGCTGTAGTCCTTCTTTTATTCACAGCCTTATTTACATCTCGCCTGTCAGCCCAAGAGACAACACTTTCCGGGCTGCAACGTAAACAATTTCAAACGGAAGTGAATGGGAATTATGTTGATTTGTTCACTCTGACCAATAAAAATGGAATGGAAGTATGCATTACCAATTATGGTGGAAGAGTGGTATCGATTATGGCACCGGATAAAAACGGCAAGATGGAAGATGTAGTTTGCGGCTTTCCATCCATACAGGATTATATGGAACTAAGGCAGAACTTTGGTGCTGCAATCGGCCGGTATATAGGACGGATATTGAATGCGCGGTTCACATTGGATTCGATTGAATATAAATTAAGTGGAACCAAACACTGTTCGCATGGAGGATATCCGGGATTTGCCGACCGGGTATGGAGTCCCAGACAGGAAGACCCTCAAACACTCTATCTGTACTACTTGTCTCCTGATGGAGAAAACGGTTTCCCCGGGAATTTGAATGTATGTTTAATTTATAAACTGACTGACGACAATGCTTTGGATATTGTGTACGAAGCAACAACCGACAAACCGACTGTCGTGAATCTCTCTCATCATTCATTCTTTAATATTTCAGGCAATCTGAGTTCATCTATAGAAAACGAGTATTTACAAATCGATTCGGATTACATTACAGAATACGATGAAAACAAATGTGTGACCGGTGATTTCCTTCCGGTAAAAGATACTCCATTTGATTTTAACGAGCCTATGCTTATTGGAAAGAACATTGATGCCGAAGATGAACAGTTGAAAGTAACAAAAGGATACGACCATACATGGGTACTCAATACAAACGGAGATGATACGGCCATGGCTATACGTTTAACCGACCCGAATAGTGGAAGAACGTTAGAGGTATACACTACGGAACCGGGAATTCAAGTATACACAGCAAATGGATTAAATGGGAAAACGATAGGAAAGAACGGTATTGCTTATCCCCGCAGAGGAGCAGTGTGCTTCGAAGCAATGCATTTCTCCGATAGTCCCAATAAGCCCAATTTCCCCTCGACAGTGCTCCGCCCGGGAAATACCTATTATACTCATACCGTGTATAAGTTCGGAACAATTAAATAAGCTTTAAGGATAAGATTAGTAATCTTGAAGCATAAAGATTACTAATCTTATGAGGCTTTCATTACTATTCTTAATTGTATACCATCCGTATTCTGCGGATAGGATATAACCGACCTCTCAATCTGGAGAAAATAGATATCACGAAATGCTCTGATTTGTATTATTCAGAATGATAGCATCCTTATCCTTGAATATACAATATGGCTCTTCACTAACGAAACCACACTCTCTATTCATAAATAAAGCCGTTTTAGCTCATAACATTAGAACTAGAACGGCTTTATTATATCATGCTGGAGACATCTATTATAAGGTAACATTCTTCACTTTATGTAAATAGAAAATAGCAAGATTCCATTTACATAATCTGGTAACTAATTCCAGATAACTTCAGACTTTACAGAACAAAGTTTCAGGATTATCAGAGAATCATCTAAATAAGGAGTATTACATCCTTTTTATCAACTCCTGCTAACCTGTTTCACTCCCTTCACTCCACGCAATTTCTTTATAAGAGTCTCTAACTTTGACGTATCATCCACCATTACCGTTAACATCCCGGAAAACAAACCGTCATGCGAATCGATGGCAATAGAGCGAAGCTGTATGCTGTTATCTTTAGATATGATGGATGTTATATTGTTAACAATGCCAATATCATCATGCCCGATAACACTTAAACGTATCGAATATTGGCTGTCCTTTCCCTTACCGGCCCAACGAGCCGGTATAATACGGTAACCGAAACGGGCTTGCATCTGCTGAGCATTCGGACAATCTTTTCGATGTATCTTGATACCTCCACTTACCGTTACAAAGCCAAATACATCATCTCCGTAAATAGGATTACAACATTTAGCCAAAGTGAAATCAATACCTTTTAAATTCCGGTCTATCACCAAAACGTCACTGCCACTACTGTTTTTTATAGTCTCTTCATTCGGTTGCAGATTGTAATTCTCTGCGCTGCGATAGGTTTCCTGTGTTTCCGTTTCTTTTTTCTGAAGAGCCAGATACTTATCTATAACCTCATTTACCTCTAACGTTTCATCCGCTATTTTTTGATAAAAGTCGGTTACCTCTTTAAAGCCTTCCTTTTTAATCAGGCGCATCATGACCGCTTCATCATATTCAAGCTTCCGGTTCTTAAATTTACGCTCCAACGTCTCCTTAGCGTAAGCCGATTGGCGCGCCGTAATTTCTTTTAATGCTTGGCGTATCTTGGAACGGGCACGAGAAGTGGTTACAATATTCAACCAGTCACGTTTCGGTGTCTGTGCATTGGAAGTCATAATCTCCACCTGGTCGCCACTATTCAATACATGGCGAATAGGGACATTTTTTCCATTTACTTTCCCGCCAATACATTTACTGCCCACATTCGAATGTATATGAAAAGCAAAATCAAGAACCGTAGCTCCTTTAGCTAACTTATATAAATCTCCCTTAGGAGTAAATACAAATACTTCGTCCTTATACAAATCCATTTTAAACTGGTCCATAGCCTGCATATCACTATCGCTATTTTCCAGCGCCTCACGAATGGAAGTCAGCCACTCATCCAAGCCGCTTTCTCCTTTTATTCCTTTATACCTCCAATGGGCAGCCACACCACGCTCGGCAATATTGTCCATCCGCTCTGTACGAATCTGCACTTCCACCCATTTACCTTCCGGTCCCATCACCGTAATATGAAGCGATTCGTATCCGTTACTTTTCGGGATAGAGAGCCAATCGCGCAAACGTTTCGGATTAGGCTGGTACATATCCGTCACAATAGAATAGGCCTGCCAACATTCCTGCTTTTCTTTTTCTACAGGTGAATCTAAAATAATTCGGATGGCAAATAAATCATAGATTCCTTCAAAAGAAGTATGTTGCTTTTTCATTTTCTGCCAGATGGAATGAATGGACTTCGTACGTCCTTTCATGTGGAACTTCAATCCGGCTTCCTCTAGCTTTTGTTGGATAGGGGCTATAAATAAAGCAATATATCTATCACGGGATGCTTTTGTTTCGTTTAATTTCTCTTTTATTAAATAATACACTTCCCGTTCCGTATATTTTAAAGACAGGTCCTCCAGTTCCGACTTCAACTTATAGAGGCCTAATTTATGCGCTAAAGGGGCATATAAATAAGCAGCTTCGTTTGCTACTTCACGGCGTTCCTCTATATTCTCCGTGTTTTTAATTTGTCGCATCACGTTTACACGGTCTGCAATCATAATTAGAATCACGCGCATATCTTCGGCGAAAGAGAGCAGCAGATTCCTAAAGTTTTCAGATTCAACCGTAGGACTTTTATCGTACAGCTCACTAATACGAAGCAATCCCCGAATGATAACCGCCACATCTTCGCCGTACTGTTCTTGTACTTGCTCGGTGGTAATAAAATGAGAACGGACACTATCATGCAACATAATTCCAAGTATAGAAGCACGTTGCATACCTATTTCGTCGGCAACAATAACTGCCGTCTGCATATTCTTTATGATGGGATTCATCCCGAAGTTGTCGCGTTGTAATGAATTATTTGCTGCTGCCTGAATAAGATGACTCTTCAAATTCTTACAATCATCCTCCTTAAGGGTATCACCAGACAAATGCAATAACTCTTTGTATAGAACGAATAGTTGCTTTCGTTCCTGGTCTGTGAAAAAAACTCGTTCCTCCATGGTTCTAAGAAATTTGAGTGTAAAGTTAGTTTTTTTATCCTTTTTATTAGCACTCTTCCGGAAGATTTTATAATTTTGGCAATAATATTTTGCATCTGAGAACAATTAAAACCATAATAACTTTAAACTTTTACAGAATGTTGACACAAGAAGACAAAGATTTGCTTGCCAAAAAAGGGATTACAGAAGAGCAAATCGCCGAGCAATTAGCTTGTTTCGAAAAAGGATTTCCATATTTGAAATTAGATGGTGCTGCATCTATCGGCAAAGGAATCATAGCATCTAACGCAGAAGAACAAAAGGAATATTTGGCAGCATGGGACCAATACACATCCGGAAGTTGTCATAAAATTGTAAAATTCGTACCGGCATCCGGAGCTGCCAGTCGTATGTTCAAGAACCTATTTGAGTTTCTCGGTGCCGACTACAATGAGCCGACTACTGATTTTGAAAAGAAATTCTTCACACGTATCAGCGATTTTGCCTTTTATGCAGATTTAAATGAAATGTGCCAGAAGAACCAAGGCAAAGATATTCCGGAATTGATAAAGGAGGGGAATTATAAAACCATTGTAGCAAACCTTCTCGAATCAGAAGGCCTTAATTATGGTGCACTGCCGAAAGGATTATTGAAATTCCATACTTATGAAAACGGAGCACGCACTCCACTGGAAGAACATTTAGTAGAAGGCGCATTGTATGCTGCCGGTAAAACAGGAAAAGTGAACGTCCATTTCACAGTGTCTACTGAGCACCATGCATTATTTGAACAGCTTATTGCTGCGAAAGCAAAGGAATATGCAGCCAAATATAATGTGGAATACGATATTACCCTTTCCGAACAGAAACCAAGTACAGACACCATTGCTGCCGATATGGAAAACAAGCCTTTCCGTGACAAAGGTAAAATCATGTTCCGTCCGGGAGGTCATGGTGCATTGATAGAAAATCTAAATGATTTGGATGCTGATATTGTATTTATTAAGAATATCGACAATGTAGTTCCCGACCGTTTAAAAGAAGATACGGTTACCTATAAGAAATTAATTGCCGGCGTATTGGTATCCCTGCAAAAGCAAGCTTTTGAATACTTAAACTTATTAGATAGCGGTACCTATTCGCACGAACAAATAGAAGAGATTATCCGTTTCGTACAGCAACAGTTATTCTGCCGCAAACCGGACATTAAAGACCTTGAAGATGGGGACTTGGTTCTTTACTTAAAAAAGAAACTAAACCGTCCGATGCGTGTTTGCGGTATGGTGAAAAATGTAGGAGAGCCGGGTGGTGGTCCGTTCCTCGCTTATAATCAAGATGGAACCATTTCTCTGCAAATCTTGGAAAGTTCACAGATTGATATGAACGACCCGGAAAAGAAAGAAATGTTTGAAAAAGGAACTCACTTCAATCCGGTAGATTTAGTATGTGCCGTACGTGATTACAAAGGCAACAAATTCAATTTAGTGAATTATGTGGATAAAGCAACCGGTTTCATTTCATATAAATCAAAGAACGGAAAGGAACTGAAAGCACTGGAACTTCCAGGATTGTGGAACGGAGCCATGAGCGATTGGAACACTGTATTTGTTGAGGTACCCCTAAGCACATTCAATCCTGTAAAAACGGTAAATGATTTGTTGAGAGAACAACATCAATAAATACAATAATTATTCAACATAAGTATTTAATTTATAATAAAGTAAAGTCCGATAGCTCAGTACATCAACTCAGGGTGTCGGACTTTACTTTCATTTTTAGTAACCAGCACCTCCATGATAAAAAAGGAATATCGAATCCAAGATAAAACAGTAAGAGAGTATTTATTGGAACTGGTTCAGAATGGAAATAAGAAGTTCACTGAATCACTACATCCGGGTATAGAAAACATATTAGGATTACGAGTTCCGGATATACGTAAATTAGCACAGCAGATAGCAAAAAGCGATTGGAAGTCTTATTTGGAAAGTGCAGGGTCTTATTACATGGAAGAGCGGATGTTGCAAGGCTTTGTTATTGGATATATTCCTCGCCTCGATATAGAAGAACGTTTGCAGCTAATTGCTCGATTTGTTCCGCTTATCAACTCATGGTCCGTATGCGATACATTTTGTCCCACATTAAAATTTGCAAACAAAAATTTAGAACGGGTCTGGAACTTTATACAACCTTATCTATATTCAGATAAAGAATATGAACTTCGTTTCGGAATCATCATGATATTGGACTATTATATAAATAAGGAATATCTACCACTTGTTTTCGAACATTTTAATCGCATCCGGCATGAAGGATATTATGTCAAAATGGCTATAGCATGGGCGCTGTCTGTATGTTATATCAAACATCCGACGGAAACAGAAGCCTTTTTACAAAGAAACCAACTGGATACTTTTACACAAAATAAAGCTATCCAAAAAATAAATGAGTCCTTTAGAGTAAAGGATGAAGATAAAATACGACTAAAACAATACAAAAAAACGTAAAGAAGGGAAAGCCTATACCTGTTAAATAAAGGAATCGTTTCTATTTAAGAGGAACGGAACCTAAATAGTAATGGCCATAATATAGTCATTCATATAAAATCCGTTTCCAATAGGAAAATCACCTTCTCTATCCTTATGCATCCCCATGCGCTCATAAAAACGCAACGCTTTATTATTCCGGTTTACATTTAGTTCCATAACACACGGTTCAGGATGCATTTCTTTAATAGCCGTTATAGCCTGTTCAAACAATAGTTTGCCCAAGCCAAAACCTTGATAGGAGGGAAGTACATATATTTTCTGTAAATGAAACAAATCTTTATCTTGTTGCTGTATAGATACATATCCAACAGGTTTGCAATTCTCGAATACAATATAATAAATGTGTCCCTCTTCTTCCATTTGCTTGTGCAAATTCTCTGTAGAATACATCCAGTCCATCATATAATCCAACTGCTCCGGAGTAAGAATTTCCCTATATGTAATAGGAAAAACCACTTCTGCAACTTCTTGTATAGCAGCACAATCGTTTATAGTTGCTTTTCTAATTTCAAACATATTGCAATTTTTTTGATACAAAGATAATCAGATTTCATTTTAATGTTTTATCTTTGCATCATATTTAAAACATCTTAATAAAGTAATGACTAAAAAGATTCTTTTGTTAGGCTCAGGCGAATTAGGTAAAGAATTCGTTATCGCAGCACAGCGCAAAGGACAATATATTATCGCTTGCGATTCTTACGCAGGTGCTCCGGCCATGCAGGTAGCAGACGAATATGAAGTGTTCGATATGCTAAACGGCAATCAGTTAATGGCTGCGGTGGAAAAGCATAAACCTGATTTGATTGTACCTGAAATTGAAGCGATTCGCACCGAACGGTTGTATGATTGCGAAAAGATGGGAATTCAAGTTGTTCCGAGTGCCAAGGCGGTGAACTACACTATGAATCGTAAAGCTATTCGCGATTTAGCAGCAAAGGAATTAGGATTGAAAACAGCCAAATATTTCTATGCCAAAACTTACGAAGAATTAGAAAAAGCTTCGGAAGAAATCGGTTTTCCCTGTGTAGTAAAGCCCTTAATGTCTTCATCCGGAAAAGGGCAATCTGTAGTAAAAAGTGCAGATGAGCTCCAACAAGCATGGGACTATGGATGCAGTGGGAGTAGAGGAGATATCAAAGAACTCATTATAGAAGAATTTATTCACTTCGACAGTGAAATTACCTTGCTTACCGTGACTCAAAAGAATGGTCCGACTTTATTCTGTCCACCTATTGGTCATGTCCAAAAGAATGGAGATTATAGAGAAAGCTTCCAGCCGGCACATATTGCACCGGAGCATTTGAAAGAAGCGCAGGATATGGCCGATAAAGTAACTAAGGCATTGACAGGCGCAGGTATATGGGGCGTTGAATTCTTCTTGAGTCATGAAAATGGCGTATATTTTTCCGAGTTATCTCCACGTCCTCATGACACTGGTATGGTAACTTTAGCCGGAACACAAAATTTAAGTGAGTTTGAATTACATTGCCGTGCTGTATTAGGACTTCCAATCCCGAACATTACATTAGAAAGAATGGGAGCGAGTGCTGTAATTCTATCTCCGATAGCAAGTAAAGAACAACCAAAATACAAAGGGGAAGAGGACGTATTAAAAGAAGAAAATACATATCTTCGTATATTTGGTAAACCATATACTAAATTAAATCGCCGCATGGGAGTTGTACTTTGTTATGCTCCTCTTGGCAGTGATATGGATGATTTACGCGATAAATGTAAAGCAGCGGCAGCAAAAGTAGAAGTATATTAAATATTTTCAGTTGCGGTAATAGCTCAGTTGGTAGAGCGTTGGCTTCCCAAGCCGAAGGTCGCGGGTTCGAGCCCCGTTTACCGCTCCGTTGAAAATCAAGCACTTACAACCAATGTAGGTGCTTTTTTTATGCCTTTTTTATAAAATCATTCGTGTTTTAGGGGTTATTATTGGTTATTTACTAACGCTATAGGTTACGAAAGCATGCAAAATAAGCTCTATTGCCTCTTTTCATGTCTTTTCTATGCAAATCCTATGCAAATTTCCAGGCATCTTATGCAGCGGCAAATAAACAAGCCTTTGATTTCAGGTGCAAATTTGGTGCAAATTTCTAGGCATTATATTAAGAATAATTACTACTTCTCTTTTATTCCTGTTTTTTAGTCTGAACAGTATCCGATTCATTTGTTGGATTTGTAGCACTCAAATCATTTTTAGGTATAGTGGTTTCATTTCCATCACGGGTTGCAATATAATGAGGTGACATAATTTCTATTCCAGCCTCATTGAAATAATCCTGGATGTTTTGGTGTAAATAAGAATATATTTTCAGCATCTTATCCGCCTCTTTTATATAAGCATTAATTTGATAAACCGGATACCAGTCACTCAAAGATGTTTCTAACACAAACGGACGGGGGTCATCTATTACTCCCGGAGTATTTAAAGCGGCATCAATCAATAATTGATGGACTTTTCTCCACGGGACATCATACCCAATAGAAACCTCCGAATGAATAATTAAACCATAATCACGGGCTGAAGTGCTATAATTTACCGTATGAGAAGACATTACAAAGGAATTAGGAACTGTAACCACTTCATTTTTTGAAGTACGAATACGTGTAACAAGAGGCGTTTTTTCTATAATATCTCCTGTCGTATCATTTAGTTTTATCCTATCTCCTAATTTAAAAGGTCGCATGTAGGTAATTACCAGACCGGCAATAATATTCCCGATAACCGTACTCGACCCTAAGGATACTATTAATCCTACAAACACAGAAATACCTTGAAATACTCCCGACTGAGCATTTGGCAGGTAGGGATATATGATTGCAATCATAAAGGCATAAAGCAAGAAACGAATGATATGATAAGTCGGCATAGCCCAGTCAGCATAGAATCCGCCAATTTTAAGTCGCCCGGCTTCAACTTCACTTGCAAGATAACGTACCAAACGGACCAATGACTTTATAACATAGCATATAACAATGATGGTAAATAATTTGGGGATATAATTGACTATTCCTATTAAAATGACTTTCACCGGGTCCCATATATATCCGAAAAGACAATATGCCAAACCTTTTGTTTGTGGAAAAATAATAAAAATTAGAGGAATTGTAAAAAGTAACTGCAATCCCATAATAATGTATCTCCCTATACTTGCCACAAATACTAACAAATTCACTTGTTTCTGCGTATCCAATAATTCATATCCTTGAATAGATATGGCTTTCAGTTTTGTATCTTTCAGATGCAAAATACGGATTTTTAGCTTACGAAATAACCAATTAGTTAAGCGAAAAAGAATATATTGACCAATAATTACCAACAAAAAGTAAACAATACGTTTTGACATTTGCCAAACGCTGTGCTCTGCTTTCAGCTGTTGTAACTTATCCACAACAATAGCACGTCTATTTCTAATTAAAGAATCACGAGAAATCCCTTCCCATAAAGCATCTTGGTCTGTAAGAGATAGCAAGACTTTAGTATCGTACATCAAATCTGAAACAATATCCGATTGGTCGATGTATACAGAATCAGGACGAAGGTTAAAACGTTTTCCAAGAACTTCAATAGCCTCACTTGTCATTTGAGCCCGTTGCTGAGGAGCATATCCTCCACGTTTAGTATAAAGATAAAACAGTGTATCACCTTCTACAATAACAGGAACCCCTTTCACTGTATGTCGTAATGAATCAATGCGTAATCGTTGAAGAGCTAATTTTACAGAGTCGGCAGCAATCATCTTGAGTTTCATCTGCTCCATTTCCATCCGCATATTTGCCTCGCTTAGATGAGCCTCTTCCAAAGACCTTTGCAAGTTTACTAATAGAATGGAATCCGAATCTTTTTTTTGAGAAATCGGCTCAACATTCATACTATCCCCTAATAATATATTCTTAACTGCCTCTTTTAGTTGAGCTTGTACATTAGCTGTTCCCAAAATCATAAATAAAAGTACCCAGCAATATTTTAAACTTCTTATCTTCATATTTACAAATTATAAGAAACGTAATCTAGACTTTTCATTAACCTTACAAACATACATATTGTTTTTGATATTTTCTACTTATAATTTTATTCTTTTTTCTTTATAAAAATAAAACATCTAGTTTAGAGCTAATTAGACAAATATTATTTACGATGAATAGACATCAAAAAGCAATATTATAGTTTTTATCTTTATAAATAGGCCAAAGGAACAAAATAGTATAGAGTAAGAATCCATCATAAAAAATAGATATGTTCTTTTTTTAAATTCAGTTCTTGCAAGAATCTGTTTTTGCAAAACTAAAGACAATACTAGTCAAAAACACCTTTACATTGCTTGTATCTTCGTTTTTTAGTTTAAAAGTAGTTAAGTTAAAAACAATCCATTCGATTTCTTTTTATTTTTGCGAAGATTTTAAAGCAAAAGAAGATGCTAAAAATCAAAAATATAAATAACACAGAATAAATTATTAAGTAATAAAATATAGCTTTTATGTCATCACAAATAGTAGGACATATCTCGCAGGTTATTGGCCCGGTAGTAGATGTTTTTTTTGAAGGAAAAGACATCGATGCCGAATTGCTTCTTCCCAGTATTCACGATGCGTTAGAAATTAAACGTCCAGATGGTAAAACTCTCATCGTTGAAGTTCAGCAACATATTGGTGAAGATACTGTGCGTACTGTTGCAATGGACCGTACTGACGGATTAAAAAGAGGAATGGAAGTTATTCCAACGGGACAACCTATCACTATGCCCATTGGAGAACAAGTAAAAGGAAGAATGATGAATGTGACAGGTGATTCGATTGACGGAATGAAATCACTAAACAGAGAAGGTGCATATCCCATACACCGTGACCCTCCTAAATTCGAAGATTTGTCAACCATTCAAGAAGTTCTTTATACAGGTATAAAAGTCATAGACTTATTAGAGCCTTATGCCAAAGGTGGTAAGATTGGACTATTCGGAGGTGCCGGAGTAGGAAAAACCGTATTAATTATGGAATTAATTAACAATATTGCTAAAAAGCATAATGGTTTTTCTGTATTTGCCGGTGTCGGAGAACGTACACGTGAAGGTAATGATTTACTGCGTGAGATGATTGAATCTAACGTTATTCGCTATGGCAAAGAATTTGAAGAAGGCATGGAAAAAGGGGAGTGGGACCTTTCTAAAGTAGATTACAATGAAATAGAAAAGTCACAAGCGACCTTAGTATACGGACAAATGAATGAACCGCCGGGAGCACGTGCTTCTGTAGCCTTATCAGGGTTAACTGTAGCCGAATCATTCCGCGATACAGGTGGTAAAGAAGGAAAAGCTAGTGATATATTACTCTTTATTGATAATATTTTCCGTTTTACCCAAGCTGGTTCCGAAGTGTCTGCATTATTAGGACGTATGCCTTCAGCTGTAGGTTATCAACCGACATTGGCCACAGAAATGGGACAAATGCAGGAGAGAATCACTTCTACAAAAAACGGTTCTATTACTTCTGTACAGGCCGTATATGTACCTGCAGACGACTTGACAGACCCTGCTCCAGCCACTACTTTTTCACACTTGGATGCAACAACTGTATTAAGTCGTAAGATTACGGAATTAGGTATTTATCCGGCTGTAGACCCGTTGGAATCAACATCCCGAATCTTAGACCCATTAATTGTCGGACAGGAACATTATGATACCGCACAACGTGTTACACAGATACTTCAACGTAACAAGGAATTGCAAGATATCATTTCTATTTTGGGAATGGATGAACTTTCTGAAGAGGACCGTATCACTGTAAATCGCGCTCGACGAGTTCAACGTTTCTTGTCGCAGCCATTTACTGTTGCTGAGAAATTTACGGGAGTACCGGGAGCGATGGTTTCTATCGAAGATACCATTAAAGGATTCAATATGATTCTCGATGGGGAAGTCGATTATCTTCCGGAACAAGCATTTTTAAATGTGGGAACAATTGAAGAAGCCATAGAAAAAGGTAACAAGTTGCTGGAAACGGCTAAGACACAGAAGGAGTAAGGATAATGGAGCCAAAAGAATTGCATGTAGTGATTGTTTCTCCTGAAAAAACAATATTCGATGGGAAAGTGGAAAGTGTGACAGTTCCAGGAAGTTTGGGACTTTTTACTGTATTGCCACAACATGCTCCTATTATTTCCTCCTTGAGAAACGGAAATATCGAATATGTAGTTCAAAAGGAAAAGCAAACCTATGAAATAAAGGGAGGTTTCATAGAAGTAAATAATAATGAAGTTTCTATTTGTATAGAATAAGAAAAAGATAAAATGACTATTATCAAAGCCAAACGTAAGTTTATTATATATTTAACCTTGATGATTGTCGTACTTGGTTTTGGAGGAGCTTATGCATTCAACCAATGGATGCCGGAACAATATCCTCCGTTTTATCCAAGCATTCCTCTCTTTTTCTATATATACGGCTTGATTTTTATTTATTTATATGGATTATTTCCTGATAAATGGTTAGCTATACAAATCTTAGGAAAAGGGGTTAAATTGATTTTTGGACTTCTGTTTGTTGTCGCATATGCGCACTTTGTCAGAGTTCATGTTAAAGCATTCTTACTCATATTTTTATGTTACTATATCATTTATTTGATATTCGAAAGTGCGTTCTTTCTGAAGCATGAAATGGAATTGAAAAAAGAAAAGAAAAAATGAAAACATCAAAATATATACTGACAGTCTTGCTATTATGCCTCCTATGTGTTCCGATGAAAGCCGACGAAAGTCAAGCATCCGAACCGGAAAAGAAGGTGAATGTACAAGAAATTGTATTCGGCCACATCGGAGACTCATACGAATGGCACATTACAGAATGGAAAGGCAAAGCCATATCTATTCCGTTGCCGATTATTGTATATAGTTCACAGAGTGGTTGGCATATATTTCTTTCATTACGGCTTATTCAAAATAAAGAATATGAAGGTTTCTATATTGCGGAAGATGGCAAATATCAAGGAAAAGTAGTAGAAAAGAATGCACAAGGAGAAGAGGTCAGGCCTTTCGATATTTCTATAACGAAAACGGTTTTATCTCTGTTAATCAACAGTTTATTATTGATAATAATTATTCTGGGAGTAGCCAGATGGTATAAGAAGCGTAAGCCGGAAGACCCTACGCCAAAAGGTTTTGTAGGATTTATGGAAATGTTTATTATGATGGTAAACGATGATATCATTAAAAGTTGTATTGGCAAAGATTACAAAAAATATGCTCCTTATTTATTGACGGCCTTTTTCTTTATCTTTATTAATAATTTAATGGGGTTAATTCCTATCTTTCCGGGTGGAGGAAATGTTACGGGAAACATTGCCATCACATTAGTATTGGCTTGTATGACGTTTCTTGCCGTAAACATCTGGGGAAACAAAGAATACTGGAAAGAAATCTTATGGCCGGACGTTCCGTTATGGCTGAAAGTTCCTATACCTATTATGCCCTTAATAGAGCTATTCGGAATTTTCACAAAGCCTTTTGCCTTAACCGTTCGTCTGTTTGCCAATATTATGGCAGGACATTCCGTCATATTGGCATTAACTTGTATTGTCTTTATTACGGCATCGTTAGGACCGGCATTGAATGCTTCAATGTCTGCTATATCCGTTCTGTTTGCCATATTTATGAACTGTTTGGAATTGTTGGTGGCATTCATCCAAGCCTATGTATTTACAATGCTTTCAGCTGTATTTATCGGGCTATCAAGAGTTGAAGAGACACATAAAAAATAAATGAATTATAGAATCAATAAACTTAAAAGAAAAAAATTATGTTAGCATTAATTATGTTGCAAGCTGTAGCATCAGCAGGTATAGCACAAGTAGGCGCAGCAATCGGCGCAGGTTTAGCAGTTATTGGCGCAGGTTTAGGTATCGGTAAAATTGGTAGTGCTGCAATGGAAGCTATTGGTCGTCAACCAGAAGCTGCCGGTGATATTCGAATGAACATGATTATTATCGGTGCCTTGGTAGAAGGTGTTGCGTTATTTGCCGTTATTGTTTGTTTGTTAGCTCTCTACGCATAAATAAACAAGGCTTATGTCACTACTTAACCCAGATAGTGCCCTAATTTTCTGGATGCTCATAGCCTTTGGAATTGTATTCTTTGTATTGGCTAGGTACGGGTTTCCTATCATTGTTGGAATGGTGGAAAAACGGAAACAATACATTGACGAATCCCTTCTGGCTGCCCGAGAAGCCAATGAAAGATTAGTGCATATCAAAGAAGAAAGTGAATCCATTTTAGCCAAAGCTCATGAGGAACAAGCGAACATTTTAAAAGAAGCTGTAGAAACACGTCAACGGATTATTAATGAAGCGAAAGATAAAGCACAATCCGAAGGTGGAAAACTTTTAGAAAAAGCACGCGAAGAAATTCAGAAAGAGAAAGAAGATGCTATCCGAGATATTCGTAAACAAGTTGCGGAATTATCTGTTGGTATAGCAGAAAAAATTCTCCGTAAAGACCTCGATAACGAGCAAAAGCAAAATGGAATGATTGAACGATTGCTCGATGAAGTTACCGATACTAAAAAATAAAGGCTATGGATATAGGAATCGTCTCAAAACGCTATGCAAAAGCTTTATATGAGTATGCTTGCGAAAATAAAAAAGAAAATGTTGTTTATAAAGAAATGCAAGTACTTGTAAACAGCTATCGGCAAGTGGAACAATTACGTCATGCTCTCGATAACCCGGTTTTACCGAGAGAAGAAAAGGTAAAGCTGTTATGCAAAGCCGCAGGAGAAAAAGTAAGCAATGAATATAAACGTTTTGTTACTTTAGTTTTAGATGAACGGCGAGAGAAATTCATGCAATTTATGGCTTATTCGTACATTGATTTGTATCGAAAAAAACATCATATCAATATCGGGAAACTGACTACTGCTTCACCCGTGAAAGAAGAAACGATTGAACGGATGAAGAATATAGTAGCTAAAGGAACCTCTGGAATAGTTGAATTCGAAACACATGTGGAACCTTCTATCATAGGAGGATTCATATTCGAAATAAACTTTAATCGTTTGGATGCGAGCATCGCTACCCAAATAAATAAAGTCCGTCAACAATTCATTGAGAAGAACAGAAGAATTGTATAAGTAAAAAACAAAAAACATGTCTGAAAATATAAAACCCAGCGAAGTCTCCGAAGTATTGCTTGAGCAATTAAAAGGTATCGATACTAGCCTAAAATTCGAGGAAGTAGGTACTGTATTGCAAGTAAGCGATGGAGTAGTCCGCATCTATGGATTACAAAATGCCGAATCAGAGGAATTGCTTGAATTCGAAAACGGAGTGAAAGCAATTGTTATGAACTTGGAGGAAGATAACGTGGGAGCCGTACTTTTAGGACCAACCGACAGAATTAAAGAGGGTATGGTGGTAAAACGGACCGGGCGTATTGCTTCTATCAATGTTAGTGAGAAGATGCTTGGCCGCGTTGTAAATCCATTAGGAGAACCTCTGGACGGAGCCGGTGAAATTGGAGGAGAAAAAACGGAGATGCCGATAGAACGCAAATCCCCGGGAGTAATATATCGCCAACCGGTAACAGAACCACTTCAAACAGGCTTAAAAGCTATAGACTCCATGATTCCTATCGGACGAGGACAGCGTGAGTTAATTATTGGCGACCGACAAACAGGAAAAACATCTATCGCTATCGACACCATTATTAACCAGCGCCAGAATTATGAAGCCGGGAAACCTGTCTATTGTATCTATGTGGCAGTAGGCCAAAAAGGTTCAACCGTTGCTAATATTGTGAATATATTACGCGAAAAAGGAGCACTTCCATATACTGTTATCGTAGCAGCAACAGCAGCAGACCCGGCTGCATTGCAATATTTTGCTCCATTTGCCGGAGCTGCTATCGGAGAGTATTTCCGCGATACCGGTAGGCACGCCTTAGTTGTTTATGATGATTTATCCAAACAAGCGGTAGCTTACCGTGAAGTATCCCTCATTTTACGTCGTCCATCCGGACGTGAGGCCTACCCTGGAGATATTTTCTATTTGCATTCACGATTGTTGGAACGGGCGGCAAAAATCATTCAGCAAGAAGAGGTTGCCAAACAAATGAACGACCTTCCCGAAAGTTTAAAAGGGAAAGTTAAGGGAGGCGGTTCGTTAACAGCTTTGCCAATCATTGAAACACAAGCTGGTGATGTTTCAGCTTATATTCCAACGAATGTGATTTCTATCACTGACGGACAGATTTTCCTTGAAACAGACTTGTTCAATCAAGGCTTCCGTCCGGCTATCAATGTGGGTATTTCCGTATCTCGTGTAGGAGGTAGTGCGCAAATAAAATCCATGAAAAAAGTAGCCGGTACATTAAAGATTGACCAGGCACAGTATCGCGAACTGGAAGCATTCTCTAAATTTAGTAGTGATGTAGACCCCGTAACAGCAATGGCTCTGGACAGAGGACGTAAAAATAATCAATTATTGATTCAGCCTCAGTATTCACCGATGCCTGTAGGAGAGGAGATTGCCATATTATACTGTGGAACTCAAGGATTAATGAAAGATATTGCGATAAGCCAGGTTCGAGAATTCCAGAGTCAATTCCTGGAGCATCTCCGTGCAGCTCATCAGCAAGATGTTCTCGATGTATTATCAAGTGGTGTTATTAACGATGACGTAACCAAAATCATTGCACAAGTAGCACGAAATATTTGTCTGAATCTTAAACGATAACGCATGGCATCTCTTAAAGAAATAAAAGGAAGAATCGGGTCGGTGAAAAGTACGCTGAAAATTACTTCAGCTATGAAAGTTGTGGCATCGACCAAACTCCATCGTGCACAAATTGCGATAGAGAACATGCTTCCTTATGACCGAAGACTTTCTGCTATTTTGCACAACTTTTTAGATAGTGGTATTGAAATAGAATCTCCATACGTAGATGAACGTAAACCTGAAAAGGTAGCAATTGTTACATTTGCTTCCAATTCAAGTCTTTGCGGAGGATTCAACAGTGGAGTAATCAGACACACTTTAGAAGTCTTACGAGAGTATGCACAACTTGAAAAAAAAGATTTGCTTATTTATCCTGTTGGACGTAAAATAGCACAAGCTCTTGCTAAAGATTATCAACTGATAGAAGATTACAAACAGATAGGTGATAAGCCTTCTTATCAACAGGCTGCAGAGCTGGCAGAGCATTTGATGCAACTATATGTATCGAAGAAGATAGATAGAGTAGAGCTGTTGTATATGCATTACAAATCCACTGCATCCCAAATTATGACAAGAGAAACATTTTTGCCTTTGCAAATAACTCCTGAGCAAAAGGGTGCCGATGGAATAATGCCAAACTATATCATTGAGCCGTCAGTGAAAGAATTGGTTAAACAATTGATTCCACAGGCTTTACGTATGAAAATGTATACGGTGTTACTTGACTCTAATGCATCTGAGCATGCAGCACGTACGGTAGCTATGCAACAAGCTACGGATAACGCCAATGATTTATTGCAGGATTTGAGTCTAATGTATAATAAAGGACGACAACAGGCTATCACAACAGAACTTCTCGATATTATCGGTGGTTCAATGAAGTAAGTAAAACAGCTTTTACAGTATCATTCATAAATGCGGATTACATAAACTACGTTTCTAACTTTTAGAATTCGTGCTTTATGTAATCCGCACTTTTTTCTAAAACGGATACCTTGTAAAATCTTATCCCACCCTATAAATTCCAAACTTTATTATCGGTATCTTTCGCATGCTAGAATATATATATCGCTTCCGTCTCTCCATAAAACTTATTATTATAGGATACAGAATAACATTAAGAGTTAGAAGAATAACTCTTAATGCTATCAAAATAACTCTTAATGTGAGAATGGCTAACTAACTATGTTATGAAAAAGCATTGCTTTTATATATATTGAAGCGCTGACTATTTTATTAGGGATGAAAAGTAGTCTGAATAGAATGAGTAATCATCCTTTGTTTCACTTTTTACGAAAAAACAAAAAAATAGGGCATGACATCTGTCACATCTATCACAGAGTACTTAAGCAACCTGATTCCCAATGAATTATTGCTGTACAAATAGAATAAGATGCGTGACAGATACCATTCATCCCGCCACTTTGTCATAAATAAAAAAACATTCTATTTCATTTTCTTTTCTATTCAATTCAGATAGAGCTTTGGAAGGTTAGACATTTGGTATTTTTTCCTCTATAACAAGTAGAAAACATTAAAATCCTTATCATTAAAAAATGTATTCTCTATTGTTTCCGGATAAAAAGGATAGTAAAAAATATAATTATCTTCTTTTTAAACCTTCTATGGTATGGATTTTGCTATAAACTTTATATCTTCATAAAACTACTTCAAATATGCTCCGAAAATAGAATCAAACCTTCTAAAACAACATTAGATTTAGATATCATTCTTCTTCATCTATGCAAAAAACGAGGCTTAAACCTTCTTTCTTTCTATTTTTTCTAGTAATTTTGCACCTTAATTAAAAAAGCAAAGAAAAAAACAATATAAATTATGGGTAAGAGATTTGCTGAACGTAATCAGCTTGACCTCTCGCAGGTAAACAAAGATGTTCTAAAAGAATGGGATGAAAACGATGTTTTCGCTAAAAGTGTGACTGAACGTGAAGGATACCCTTCGTTTGTATTTTATGAGGGACCTCCTTCAGCAAACGGAATGCCGGGTATTCACCATGTAATGGCGCGTACCATTAAAGATATATTTTGCCGATACAAAACAATGAAAGGCTTTTTGGTTAAAAGAAAAGCTGGATGGGACACACACGGATTGCCGGTAGAATTAGGTGTGGAAAAGTCTTTGGGTATTACAAAAGAAGATATTGGAAAAAAAATATCTGTAGCAGAATACAATGCGACTTGCCGCAAAGACGTGATGAAATTCACTAAAGAATGGGCTGATTTAACTCATAAAATGGGATATTGGGTCGATTTGGATAATCCCTATATCACCTATGACAATCGCTATATCGAAACTTTATGGTGGTTACTCAAACAATTATATAGCAAAGGGTTACTCTATAAAGGATATACCATTCAACCTTATTCTCCTGCTGCGGGAACCGGATTAAGTTCGCATGAGTTGAATCAACCGGGCTGTTATCGTGATGTAAAAGACACCACAGTGGTAGCTCAATTCAAAATAAAGAACCCGAAACCGGAAATGGCTCAATGGGGAACTCCATACTTTCTTGCTTGGACGACCACTCCTTGGACATTGCCTTCGAACACAGCCTTATGTGTGGGACCAAAAATAGATTACGTTGCCGTACAAACTTACAACGCTTATACCGGAGCTCCTATGACAGTGGTATTAGCGAAAGCGCTGATAAGTGCACATTTTAATCCCAAAGCGGCCGATTTGGCTTTAGAAGATTATAAGCAGGGCGATAAGCTTATTCCGTATAAAATTGTAGGAGAATACAAGGGTCCCGATTTGGTGGGTATGGAATATGAACAACTTATTCCATGGGTAAAGCCCATAACGATAGATGATAACGGAAATTGGGAAGAAGCTTCCGAAAAAGCTTTCCGTGTAATTCCAGGCGATTATGTAACCATTGAAGATGGTACAGGTATCGTACATATTGCACCGACATTTGGTGCCGATGATGCTAATGTAGCACGTGCGGCCGGTATACCTTCTTTATTTATGATTAATAAAAAAGGAGAGTGCCGTCCTATGGTCGACCTGACCGGTAAATTCTATTTGTTGGATGAACTTGATGAAAACTTTGTAAAAAGCTGCGTAAATGTAGAGAAATACAAAGAATATCAAGGTCGTTGGGTAAAAAATGCCTACGACCCACAATTCACCGTAGACAATAGATACGATGAAAAAGCCGCACAAGCTGCCGAATCATTAGATATCTATATTTGTATGATGATGAAAGCTGCGAACCAGGCTTTCAAAATAGAAAAGCATGTCCATAACTATCCACATTGCTGGCGTACGGACAAGCCCGTATTGTATTATCCGCTCGATAGTTGGTTTATTCGCTCTACCGCTTGCAAAGAACGGATGATTGAATTAAACAAAACCATAAACTGGAAACCGGAATCTACCGGAACCGGACGTTTTGGTAAATGGCTGGAAAACTTAAACGACTGGAACTTAAGTCGCTCCCGTTATTGGGGTACTCCACTTCCAATCTGGCGTTCAGAAGAAGGAGAAGAAATATGCATCGGTTCCGTGGAAGAGCTCTATAACGAAATAGAGAAGTCCGTAGCAGCCGGATTCATGAAAAGTAATCCTTATAAAGAGGCTGGTTTTGTTCCGGGTACGTATAACGGAGAAAACTATGACAAGATAGACTTGCACCGTCCTTATGTCGACGATATCATTTTGGTCTCAGGAAGCGGAAAACCGATGAAAAGAGAGACAGACCTGATTGATGTTTGGTTTGATTCCGGTGCTATGCCTTACGCACAGATACATTACCCGTTCGAAAATAAAGAATTGCTCGATAGCCGTCAGGTTTATCCGGCCGACTTTATAGCCGAAGGAGTAGACCAAACACGCGGATGGTTTTTTACTCTTCATGCTATCGCTACAATGGTATTCGATAACATAGCTTACAAAGCGGTTATTTCGAATGGACTGGTTCTCGACAAAAACGGGAACAAGATGTCCAAGCGCTTGGGCAATGCGGTAGACCCATTCGGAGCCATTGAAAAATTTGGTTCCGACCCATTGCGTTGGTATATGATTACCAATTCTTCGCCATGGGATAATTTGAAATTCGATACTGATGGAGTAGATGAGGTGCGCCGTAAATTCTTCGGTACATTATATAATACATACTCTTTCTTCGCTTTATATGCAAATGTTGACAACTTCACCTATAAAGAAGAAGATATACCGATGGAACAACGTCCGGAAATAGACCGGTGGATTCTTTCCGTATTAAATACTTTGATTAAGAATGTCAACGAGTGCTATAATGAATATGAACCGACTAAAGCCGGACGATATATTCAGGACTTTGTCAACGACAATCTCTCAAACTGGTATGTTCGCCTGAACCGGAAACGTTTCTGGGGTAATAATATGTCGGAAGATAAGCTGTCAGCCTATCAAACGCTCTATACATGTTTGGAGACTGTCGCCAAATTGATGGCGCCTATCGCTCCATTCTATGCCGACCGTTTATACAAAGACTTGACCTCTGTTACGCATGACGAAGAAATCGTTTCCGTGCACTTAGCTAAATTCCCGGAATGTGACGAGAAGCAAATCAACTCTGAACTGGAAGCACGGATGCAAATGGCACAAGACGTCACTTCAATGGTATTGGCATTGCGCCGCAGAGTAAATATCAAAGTACGTCAACCACTACAATGTATCATGATTCCTGTTGTGGATGAAACACAAAAGGCCCATATTGAAGCCGTAAAAAGTTTGATATTGAGTGAAGTGAACGTAAAGGAAATCAAATTCGTTGAAGGCTCTGAAGGCATATTAGTAAAGAAAGTAAAATGTGATTTCAAGAAACTTGGCCCGAAATTCGGCAAACAGATGAAAGCGGTGGCAGCAAGTGTATCAACTCTTTCGCAAGAAGCCATTGCCGAATTAGAGAAAAACGGTTCATATACCCTGAAGATTGATGACCATGATGTGGTTATCGAATCTACAGACGTTGAAATATACAGCGAAGATATTCCGGGATGGTTGGTAGCCAATGAAGGGAAACTTACGGTTGCACTGGAAGTTACCGTAACCGAAGAACTCCGCCGTGAGGGTATCGCACGCGAATTGGTAAACCGTATTCAAAATATCCGTAAAAGCAGCGGTTTTGAAATAACTGATAAAATTAAGATTACTTTATCGAAAAATATTCAAACAGACGAAGCAGTTAACGAATATAATGAATACATTTGCAATCAAGTATTAGCAAACTCATTAACGATGGTTGACGAAGTAAAAGAAGGTACAGAATTGAACTTCGATGACTATTCGTTATATATTAATGTAATAAAGGACTGAGAATAATTTTAAATCTTATTAGCCATGGCAGAAAAAACCAGATATTCAGATGCTGAATTAGAAGAGTTCCGTGCTATCATCATGGAAAAGTTGGAGTTAGCAAAACGTGATTACGAACAGTTAAAGGGTAGTATCATGAATACGGATGGTAACGATGTAGATGATACTTCTCCCACATACAAAGTTTTGGAAGAAGGAGCAAACACTCTTTCTAAAGAGGAAACCACCCGTTTGGCACAACGTCAACTCAAGTTTATACAAGGCCTGCAAGCAGCTCTTGTTCGTATAGAAAACAAAACCTATGGTATTTGTCGTGAAACAGGCAAGCTGATTCCGGCAGAACGATTGCGCGCCGTACCTCATGCAACATTGAGTATCGAGGCAAAACAAGGAGGAAAAAAATAAAAACAAACAGAATATTATGTAAGCACTTCAAATTACCCCATCTCCGTAACCATATCGAATCAGATAGGAATAAGGAAAATGGCGTAATTTGTAGTGCTTTCTCATAATCATTCTTTTATAAACAGAATGAAGAAAATACTCACAAAAGGACAACTTTCCTTGGTCATTATCATATTGGTATTAGTTATTGACCAGATAATTAAAATCTTGGTCAAAACCAATATGCTTTGGCATGAAAGCAAACATATTACAGACTGGTTTTATCTGTTTTTTACGGAAAACAATGGGATGGCTTTCGGAATGGAAATTTTCGGCAAACTATTCCTTACTTCATTCCGTATCATTGCCGTAGGCTTCATCACTTGGTATCTGATAAAGATTATTAAGAAAGGAGAGGCTAAAACCGGTTTTATCGTATGTCTCTCTTTAATATTGGCCGGAGCTGCCGGAAACATTATCGACAGTGTGTTTTATGGACTCATTTTCAGTGAAAGCACTGTAGCGTCTGCAGCCCAATTTGTACCGATAGGCGAGGGATATGGCAGTTTGTTCTATGGAAAAGTAGTAGACATGTTCTATTTTCCTATTATTGATACACATTGGCCAACCTGGTTACCTATTATCGGAGGAGAGCATTTTATCTTTTTCAGCCCTATTTTTAATTTTGCCGACGCAGCTATCAGTTGTGGCATTATTGCTCTATTATTGTTTTATAGTAGTCATTTGAATCAGAATCATCTATTAAAAGACATTTCCAAAGACAAATGAAAATAGGCCGCAAATACATATTTTTCTTTTTTATATTAGGGAGTCTCATACTTTCTTCGTGCAAAAAAGGTATCCCTTCAGATGTTATACCACCTGATAGAATGGAAGCTTTATTGTATGATTACCACATTGCCCAAGCACTGGGTAATGAATATAATGGAGAAGAACGATATAAAAGAGAACTTCTCGTACAATATGTATTTACAAAACACCAAACGACAGAGGCACACTTCGACTCTTCTTTAGTTTGGTATACCCGTAACACAGAAGAATTGAATAAAATATACGAGCGGGTAGGTGAGCGATTCAAGAAATCGAACGAAGCGATATTAGCCATAACCCAATCGAACACACAAGCAAAGGTTGAGCCTATAGTAGGAGACACCGTTAACATTTGGCGTCAGGAGACATTGTTTAGGTTATCGAATGCAGAAATGACAAATAAATTAGTATTTATCATTCCAACCGATACCAGCTACAGGCCTCGCGACCAATTTATGTGGAAACTAAGTTCGTTCTTTTTAAAGGACAAACAGGCCTATCAGAATACAGAGATGGAGTTAAGTATTCGTTATCAGAATGATTCCACGGCCAGTGTTTACCGTCATTTGGTTGAAGGGAAAAATCAACTTTATATTCAAACCGATACACTTCCGATAAAAGAAGTCAGAGGATTAATTTATTTTGGTGGAGACTCTTTAAATAATCAAATCCAAACATTATTAATTCATGACGTTTCTTTAATGCGATATCATACTCCAAAAGAGGAGCTTGAGGAAGTTACGGAAATCAAAAAAGATACAGTCACTGTTGCAAAGAAGGATTCGGTTCAAACTATAGAAACAATAGAAAAGAAAGATACCATTTTAGAAAAAGAAGAACCGGCTCGTCTAAGTCCGAAAGAACTGAGAGAACAAAATCGTCCGGAGCAAACACAAAAGAAGATAAAACCACAACCTAAACCAGTGCCACAGCCCAACAACAGAAGAAGGGAACCGGCCCGAAACAACAACCAATGAGAAAACAGTTTGCTGCTCACCAAGTGATTGTATCCGCAAATTGCAGATTCAAACAGCAAGTTGTGGAAGTAGAGGATAAAATAGTTTCCAGCTATTTTCCTTTGACAGAAGAAATTGCATCGACCGAATGGGTAGGAGGTAGCATTATACTCTCTTCCTATAGTCGTGATGAAATAAAACAAATCTCATTTCCGGTAGAGCTTGAATCGCTGATAATGCTTCTTACTGAAAATCAAACGTTGCCCGTTCGCTATGCCTGGCATGTTTCAGCGGAAGACACCTCTGCAGGCATTGTACATTCCATCCGGCAATTAATTTAAAAAGGGATATTCAGCAAATAGCCTAAAATTATAGCCCACTAATTCACGTTCAAAGTATTGCGAATGAGAGATATTGCTGTTCGATAAAAGTTTTGCATAAAGATGGTTGAAATACTTCTATATGAAATAGATACAAAGGTATTCTATTCTTTATCGAACAGCAATATTTAAGAATAAGTCTAGTAACGCTACTCCCTCCGAAATCATTCCATCTCTAAGTTAGTAGAAAGATACGGTCAGCCATAGAATTACTAAAGAACCAACTAAATTATGCGGTAAGCATAACTAGGAAGGGGGACACCATAGGTAGATTTCATCGCATATTGGAAACAAAGTCCTCTATTCTATCAGATATTATAACTTGAAGGTCTGCCTACGAAATTCAGCACACACAATGGCTGTTGCCACCGCAACGTTCAAAGATTCGGAGGTTTCACGTTCCATAGGATAGTTTGGTATATATAGGCGCCTGGTTATAAACGCTTCCACTTCAGAAGAAACCCCATTCCCCTCGTTACCCATTATAATTAATCCATGCTGAGATAAAGATTGACGATAGATGTTTTCTCCATTTAAAAAGGTACCATATACAGGAATATCATTATCCAACGAAGATATCAAGTCCGTCAATGAACCATAATACAAATTAACCCGTGCCAATCCTCCCATTGAAGCCTGCACCACTTTCGGACTATATGCATCCACCGTATTGGATGAGCAATAAATATGCTCTATGCCAAACCAATCGGCCAAACGAATAATCGTACCTAAATTCCCTGGGTCCTGGATGCCATCAAGAGCCAAACATAAAGACTGGGCAGGAAATGAAGCATTCCAACTAGACTCTTTTTGCTCAAACACAGCTAATACCTCTTGGGGAGTTTTCAAGAAACTGGCTTTCGCTAATTCCTCAGGTGTTATTTCAATTATTTCATTGGCCCGTACTTCCGGATGAAGTTTCAGCCATTCAGGAAGAGCTATCAATAATTTACACGAAAAATATCCTAACAAATCACCTACCAGCTTAGGTCCTTCTGCAACAAACGCGTGTTCTTCACTCCGTTTTTTCTTCAATTCTAAAGAATGGATATATTTAATTTTGGCCTTACTCAACATACAAATCTTAATTGTCAATAAAATAATAACAAAGCTACTAAATAATATTTATTTAATTCCTATATTTGCTACTCATTTTTGCACAAGCCATACACTTTAAATGAAAATAGGGGGTCATATATATCGTTTTTTCTTACTTCTAATACTGGTTTCTTCCTGCTCAGTCTCTAAATTTATACCAGATGGAGCCTATCTGCTTGATGAAGTAAAGATTGTATCCGATAACAAAGCCGTTAAACCCTCCGCTGTAAGTAGCTATATCCGTCAGAACCCTAATAGCAAATGGTTTAGTAGTGTCAAAGTCCCCTTATATATCTATTCGCTATCCGGTATGGATTCTACCAAATGGAATAACAAGTTTATACGCAAAATAGGAGCGGCTCCGGTGGTCTATGACGAAATCTTTGCGGAACGTTCGAAAACAGATATAACACGGGCTTTACAGAATTTGGGGTATATGGGAGCTCAAGTTAAAATAGAAAAGCAGACAAAGAAGAAGAAATTAAAATTAATATATAAATTATCCACCGGTCCGGAATATAAAATACAGAATATAGCTTATGATATTCAAGACCAACGAATTGAAGAACTGATAAAGAGTTCATATCACTCACAACTCTACAGAGGAATGCCTTTCAATGTAAACACATTGAATGCCGAAAGACAGCAAATATCGGATTTCTTGCAATCGAAAGGATTTTATAAATTCAATAAGGACTTTATCACTTATACGGCAGACACAGTATTAAATACACATGTAGCAGATATAACCATGCATCTGCATCCTTACAAGACCCCGAATAAAGCGGAGCAAATGCATCCTCAATACACGCTGAACAGTGTTAACATACTCACGGATTTTGATATATCCAAAGCCCAACAAGGTAATCGGCTCTATGAATTCGACTCTATTCACTATGCCGGGCTGAACATCTATTATCAGGATAATATCTTTATTCGCCCCAGTGTACTGGCCAATAATACTTATATGACTCCGGGAGAATTATATAATGAAGAAAAGTCCCAAAATACCCAAAAAGCGTTTGGACGTTTAAGAGCCATCAAATATTCAGATATAAGATTTGTTGAAAAGGAAAATGCCCCAGCCGATAGCGCTCAGTTAGATTGTTTTATCTTACTTGCCCGCAATAAACAGAATTCAATCAGTGTAGAGCTGGAGGGAACAAACTCATCGGGTGACTTGGGAGCAGCTGCTTCTGTCTCTTATCAAAATAAGAATATCTTTAAAGGGTCGGAACTTTTCACGTTCAAAGTGCGCGGAGCCTATGAGGCCGTAACAGGATTGCAAGGCTATACCAATGAGAATTATACGGAATACGGTGCAGAAGCAAGCATAAACTTTCCTCGTTTCTTATTTCCATTCCTGTCTCGTGATTTTAAAAAGAAAATCAGAGCCACATCGGAGATTGATTTACAATTCAATTCTCAGATACGCCCTGAATTCTCCCGAAGAGTAGCTTCTGTTTCATGGAGTTATAAATGGAGTTCCAAACAGAAAATGCAACATAAAATAGATGTTATCGACCTCAATTATGTATATATGCCGTGGATATCTCCCACCTTTAAAAAGAATTATCTAGATAGCATCAGCAACCAAAACTCCATCTTAAAATACAACTACGAAAACTTATTAATCATGAAGATGGGATATGGATTTACTTATCATTCCGCAGGCGGAAATACCCAGACGCCCTCTGATAATTCATATTCCATACGTTTCAATATCGAATCGGCAGGTAACCTATTATATGGAGTTTCTCATTTGTTTAACAACAAACGAAATGGAAACAATCAATACACGATTGCTAATATTGCATACGCCCAATATGTGAAAGGAGATATTGACTATGCAAAAAGTTTCCGTATCGATTCACGTAATTCCATCGTATTTCACAGTGGGTTTGGCATTGCATATCCATACGGTAATTCCTCCATTCTGCCTTTTGAGAAACGCTATTTCGCAGGAGGCGCAAACAGTGTAAGAGGGTGGTCGGTACGTCGGTTAGGACCGGGAAAATTTGCAGGAAACGATAAAAATATAGACTTCATCAATCAGTCGGGAGATATAAAATTGGATGTAAATTTAGAATACAGAACTCATCTGTTTTGGAAGCTGAATGGAGCTCTTTTTATTGATGCCGGAAATATTTGGACTATTAGAGAATATGAAGAACAACCGGGAGGGGCTTTTCGCTTCAATAGTTTTTACAAACAGATAGCCGCTTCCTATGGATTAGGGTTCAGGTTTGATTTTGATTATTTTGTATTACGATTAGATGGAGGTATGAAAGCAATAAATCCTATTTATGAAGATGGAAAAGACAGATATCCGCTCATCAGTCCTAAATTCAGCAGGGATTTCGCCTTTCATTTTGCTGTAGGATATCCATTCTAAACAAAGAAAAAAACAGAAACAAGAAACAATGATAAAGTTTATAAGTCTAGCTAGTGGAAGTAGTGGCAACTGCTATTATATCGCAACATCGCAAACGGCTCTGTTGATAGACGCCGGAATAGGAGTGCGCACAATTAAGAAACATTTGAAAGAATACAATATTTCCCTTTCTTCCATACATGCCATATTGGTCACTCACGACCATGCCGACCATATCAAATCAATCGGCTGCCTGGGAGAAAAATATTATATCCCTGTTTATACAACAAAAGAAGTGCACCTAGGTATCAATCGAAGTTATTGTATGACTGAAAAGCTCAAGACCTCTGCTCATACTCTCGAAAAAGAATCTCCAATAGAATTGGGCGATTTTAAAATTACAGCATTCGAAGTGCCTCATGACGGTACCGACAATGTAGGCTACTTGCTAGAGGCCGAAGGCAAAAGATTTTGTTTTGCAACAGACATCGGCCATATCACCCCCATCGCATCATACTATATGTGCAAAGCGAATTATCTGATACTTGAGGCCAATTACGATGAGGAAATGCTCCGGATGGGTACCTATCCGGCCTATTTGAAAGAGCGAATCGTTGGTCCTAAAGGACATTTAAGTAATGCAGAAGCTGCGGAATTTTTAGCAGAACATATAGGTGAGGAACTTAAATATGTATGGCTTTGTCATCTGAGCAAAGATAATAACCATCCGGAACTCGCCTATAAAACAATAGAATGGGAATTACGGAGCAAAGGCATTATCGTAGGCAAAGATTTGCAAGTAGTAGCTTTAAAAAGAAACGTTCCCTCCGAATTATACGAATTCGAATAAATACAAGCATAAATAAGTAAAGAAGGTTGTTCAGTGAATAACAGCTCAAACAACCTTTCTTTCTTACTCATTTCTATAAAAGCGCCTTATTAATTACTGACAACATATAGAATTACGCTTTATAATTATAACGCTTAGAGGAGCAAAAGAGCTTGAATTTACCTGATACTTAATTATCTCAATGGAATTTTCTTATTTGGCAAATGCCAGGTAAGTCAAAAAGAGCTTAGAATTCCAGTCTACTCAATTATCGGTAATCCTCATTTCACGGGACACTAGTGGAAAAGCTTCATTTCCAAAAGAATAAAAATCATTATACAGCAGAGTTATTTCCACAGTATCACAACAAGGCTAGGGAGGAAGAAACTTGCTAATAGATAAGAACAAAGAATTATTTAGTATTCGCTACTCATTGTAACAGAGCACAATGGATAAATGTCCTTGAAAAAACGAATAAAAAAGTATAGAAATGTTTGGAAGAATAGAATAAAACTTCTACCTTTGCAACCGCAAAACAGAAAAAGAAAATGCACTCTTAGCTCAGTTGGTAGAGCAACTGACTCTTAATCAGTGGGTCCAGGGTTCGAATCCCTGAGGGTGTACAAGGAAAAGACTTATTATCAATTGATAATGAGTCTTTTATTCTTTTAATACAATTGAATTTCGTCAGCCAAATGTCAACGGACCTTTTTAATGGAACTTAACTATGGATATGGCAGATAACAAAAAATTCCCCCTTCTGAACTCATCAAAGAGCATTGTTTTATAGATAAGGAAAAATGTTAATGAGATACTATAAAAACAAACATTCCAAAGAACTTAATACATTAATATTATGATTGAATTACTCTCAATAATCATGCTGATATTCGGCATACTGCAAATTATTCTTTTCTTTAAAATTTGGAGGATGACAAATGATGTTCATTCAATGAAAGAAAAGTCAATAGAGAATAACAAAGAGATAGGGTGCTATATCAAATCCATTAACGAACATTTGAGGAAAATAGAGAACGCAATAATAAATAAGCAATGTAATAATAAAGAATAACATCCATAAGCATCTCTCTAAAAGGAATAATAACTATCTAAACTTTAGATATATTGAAAGCACAGAAGTGCGTGTGCAGACTTCAAGCGTATACAAAATCTCATAATATCTCCTCATAAATATAGAGGAAACAACCGCACTCATGTCAATAAAAAGGAATTAGCCATAAAGAAGAGATTTCTCCGATACTTTTCCTTCCCAGTTCGTTTAAAGGGAAACGAACGTTCGTTTCTCCTTTAATGAACGTTCATTTCCCTCTAAATGCACGTTCGTTATAAAAGTTACATGGAAAACAGAGAATAAGACTTCTTATTTTGTTAAGAAATAAGAAGAATATAAAGCTTCAAAAAAGCTTTTATTGATTTCAACTTTCCGTTCATGACTTATTAGAATAATGGCACATTTCAATAACTATAAAATACAAAAAAACGATTCGGAAACTCTCCCGATTCTGAACGTTCTACGATTTCTCAGTGTAGATATGTATATCAATACCTTTCAGGCCATACAGAACGATTCCTGTTTCATATTCAGAACTAAATCAGAGAGAGATGAAGGAAAATATCTTTCCCACATCTCTCAACCAAACAACAGCTAATCTAAAAACAAAATCCGGCTATCCACACATCAACGTCATAGATAGCCTATTTAAACTACTAATGAATAATGCAAAGTAACCGATTCTATCTCTGTATGTAAATACCTATTTATGGCTGTTTTGCACTATATCTATCACTAATTATAATTAATAAGCATCTTTATATAACCTTCTTTTGCCTATATTTGTTATTCTACTAAACAGAAACGATATAAGAACTCAAATATCGACTCAACCGCAATGGTCATGGAGATGTTCTCTAGAATCCAATGCCTTTTAAAGAAAACAAAGAAATTTACAAAGAAACAAAAGTATAAACCTAAACAAATCTTTTAATTTATGAAGAAAATATACATGATGGCATGCCTCACACTAATGATGGCGGCATGTACAAACCAACAGCAAAAAAAGAGTGAAGAGTCGACTAAAACAGACTTCATAGCAGATATACACAATGCGGAAAATGCCTTGGATTATGAAGGTACATACAAAGGAACATTTCCGGCAGCAGACTGCCCCGGCATTGAAACGACCTTAACTTTAAATAATGACCGAACATTTACATTAGATTCAAAATACATTGACCGCAATCAAACCTACAACGAATCGGGTAAATATACATTAAAAGGTAATCTGCTCACACTCGTATCTAATGATGGAGAAGAAGAGTATTATAAAGTGGAAGAGAATCGACTTCGCAAACTAGATAGGGATAAAAAAGAAATAACCGGAGATTTGGCCGGATATTATATCTTGAAGAAAGAATTGCAGAACTAAAACAGTGCTATAGAAAGATAGAAATTCCAAAAGGACAAACAAAAAAGGATGCCCTACAAGAGCATCCTTCTTATTTATATCTTAACTCAATTAAAATTCAAAGAATTTCTTTGCATTATTGTAAGAGATATCTTCAATCATCTGGTTTACACGTTCCATTTCCGATGCAGGAATTTCTCCATTTTCAATATCATTGCCAACCAGGTTACACAATGTACGACGGAAATATTCGTGACGAGGATAGGAGAGGAATGAACGAGAGTCCGTCAACATACCTACAAAGCGACTCAATAAGCCAAGTACAGACAAGGCATTCATTTGTTTCTCCATTCCGTCTTTTTGGTCTAAGAACCACCAGCCTGAACCAAACTGAATCTTACCCGGAACCGTTCCATCCTGGAAGTTACCCAACATGGTAGCAATCACTTCATTGGCACACGGATTCAAGTTATAAAGAATTGTTTTAGCCAATTTACCTTGTGTATTCAATTTATCCAAGAATTTAGCCATGGCCTTAGCTGTTGTAAACTCACCAATTGAATCAAATCCGGTATCAGGGCCTAACAATTTGAACATCTTTGTATTATTGTTACGGATAGCTCCATAGTGGAACTGTTGAGTCCAATTTGTTTCAGCATCCATGATAGCAAACTCAATCAACATAGCCGATTTATATTTCAAAATCTCTTCTTTAGTCAATTCTTTACCACCATATACCTTATTAAATATAGCATTGATTTCAGCTTCCGTATAGTCTTCAGCATAAAATTCTTCAATACCATGGTCTGAAAGCTTACAACCTTGTTCAGCAAAGAACTCGTGACGTTTACGAAGAGCTGCCAACACATCCGCATAACTTGAAATAGCAACACCACTGACTTCTGACAGTTTTTCGATATATGCACGGAAATCAGCCGGAACTTCTACAGCCATCGCTTTATCAGGACGCCATGTCGGTAACATCTTAATTTCGAATCCGCTCTCACGGGTTTTAATATGATATTCCAAAGAATCTACCGGGTCGTCTGTTGTACACACAACCTCTACATGATAACGGCGCATCATTCCTCTTGCAGAGTATTCAGGACTCTTTAATTTTTCATTACATTCATCATAAATCTCACGCGCAGTCTTCGGATTTAAAATTTTATTGATACCAAAAGCCGTCTTCAATTCAAGATGAGTCCAGTGATATAAAGGATTACGGAAAGTATAAGGAACTGTTTCCGCCCATTTTTCAAATTTCTCCCAATCGGAAGTATCTTTACCCGTACAATAGCGTTCGTCTACTCCGTTTGTACGCATTGCACGCCATTTATAGTGGTCACCACCTAACCAGATTTCTGTCAAAGACTTAAATTGATAGTCATCTGCAACCATTTGAGGGATTAAATGACAGTGATAATCAATAATCGGCATTTTAGCCGCATGCTCGTGATACAACTTCTGTGCGGTTTCTGTTTCCAGCAAGAAGTTTTCATCCATGAAATTCTTCATAATGTGTGTTTTTTTATATATAAATAAATTATTGGAATTACAATTCTACCATTTGAATTAAACACCTCTATACAGCTTCTATACGTATTTGCGTTTATTAACTGTTATCGAACACGAATTTAAAGGTTTTATTTGGTATCGCAAAATAAGTTAGTATATTTGTGCGATAATTTAGATATTTTTTTGTTTAACGATTTACGACCTAAAAAGAATCTTACTACATAAGATGGACGAGAAACAATACACAATAAAGGACATTGCAAATATGGCTGGCGTCTCAACGGGTACCGTAGATCGTGTTTTGCATAATAGGGGAGAAGTGTCGGAGAGTAGCAAGAAGAAAGTGCAACAAGTGTTGGAAGAAATACACTATCGACCTAATATGTTTGCCATCGGTTTAGCCGGTAAGAAAAAATACCTGATTTGTTGTTTAATTCCTAAATACGAGCCCGATGATTATTGGTATTCCGTAGCACAAGGTATAGAGCAGGCTGCGGAAGAGTTGAATGCCTTTAATGTAAGAACCGAATATATTTATTACAATCATTCAAGCATTGAATCTTATTGCGAAGCGGGAAAAACGCTTTTAACGAAAAACGTGGATGCGGTATTGATTGCCCCCAATTTCAAAAAAGAAACATTACAAATCACTCAGATACTAAATGACAGGAAGATTCCTTTCACTTTTATAGACGTGAATATTGAAAACACAGGGTCTATGATGTATATCGGACAGGATTCATTTCAAAGCGGCTATATTGCAGGAAAGATTCTGATGAATGAGTATACGGATGATAAAGAGATTGTATTATTTATCAGTAAACACGGTCAAAACTCACTTGAAGTGCAGATGCAACGCAGGTTGGAAGGGTTTATGAAATATGTAAATGATGAGTGCGACCATCCTGTTATCCATGAAGTAGAGCTTGGAGGTAGAACTCAGAATGAGGACAGACAAGCCCTAGCTGAATTCTTTGAAGCGCATCCACAAGTAAAAAAGGGTATTTCGTTTAATTCACGTATCTATCAGGTCGGACAATTCCTGGAAGAGCATAACATTCGATTTACCGGATTGATAGGATATGATTTATTACCGCAAAATGTAGAGTTACTGAAAAAAGGAATTGTTACCTTATTAATAGGACAACGTCCCGGATTACAAGGTTATTGCGCCACCAAAGTGTTAGCCGATAAAATTGTTTTCAAACGGGATATTCCTCCTTTGCAATATATGCCTATCGACTTGATTATTAAAGAGAATATAAAGTATTACGTAGAATCGTATAATTTATAATATAAACTAATAAATTCACAAAAAAAAATGAAACCATTAAACAAACAAACAGCAGCAAAAGCTGAACGTCCTGAAAGAATTATCCAGTTTGGTGAAGGTAACTTCCTCCGTGCATTCGTTGATTGGATTATCTACAACATGAATGAAAAAGCTGATTTCAATAGCAGTGTAGTAGTTGTTCAACCTATTGAAAAAGGTATGGTGGAGATGTTAAATGCACAAGATTGCCTGTATCACGTTAACTTGCAAGGTTTGGACAAAGGAGAGGCAGTAAACAGCTTGACAAAAATTGATGTTATCAGCCGCGCATTGAATCCTTATTCTCAGAACGCTGAATTCATGAAACTGGCAGAACAACCGGAAATGCGTTTCGTTATTTCCAATACAACTGAAGCCGGTATCGCTTTCGACCCTGCATGCAAATTAGATGACGCTCCGGCTTCTTCTTATCCGGGCAAATTGACTCAATTGCTTTACCATCGTTACAAAACATTCAATGGTGATATGAGCAAGGGTTTAATCATCTTCCCATGCGAATTGATTTTCTTGAACGGACATAAGCTGAAAGAGTGCATCGAACAATACATCGAATTATGGAAACTCGGCGAAGATTTCAAGAAATGGTTCGAAGAAGCTTGCGGCGTATACGCTACATTGGTAGACCGTATCGTTCCGGGATTCCCACGCAAAGATATCGATGCTATCAAAGAAAAATTGCAATATGATGATAACTTGGTTGTTCAGGCTGAGATTTTCCACTTGTGGGTAATTGAAGCTCCGAAGGAAATTGCTAAAGAATTCCCTGCAGACAAAGCTGGTTTGAATGTATTGTTCGTTCCGTCGGAAGCTCCTTATCATGAAAGAAAAGTATGCTTGCTGAACGGTCCTCACACTGTACTTTCTCCGGTAGCTTACCTTTCAGGTATCAACATTGTACGCGATGCTTGCCAGCATCCGGTTGTAGGTAAATACATCGATAAAGTAATGTTCCACGAATTAATGGAAACATTGAATTTGCCGAAAGACGAATTGCAGCAATTTGCTAAAGATGTATTGGATCGCTTCAACAATCCGTTCGTTGACCATCAGGTAACTTCTATCATGTTGAATTCATTCCCGAAATTCGAAACTCGCGACCTGCCGGGATTGAAAACTTACTTGCAACGTAAAGGCGAACTTCCTAAGGGATTGGTTCTTGGTTTGGCTGCTATCATTACATACTATAAAGGTGGCAAACGTGAGGACGGTGCAGAAATCGTTCCGAATGACGCTCCGGAAATCATGCAATTATTGACAGACCTTTGGGCTACCGGTTGCACTCGCAAGGTAACAGAAGGTGTGTTAGCCGCTAAATCTATCTGGGGTGAAGATTTGAACGAAATCCCTGGATTGGCAGACATGGTAAAGGGATTCCTCGATTCTATCCAAGAAAAAGGTATGTTGGAAACAGTAAAGACTATTCTTTAATCTTACCCAACATTCTCATCTATAAAGAAGGTTGCTTCCCGCAAGGGAGGCAACCTTTTTCATATAATAGGTTTAGAGTGGAAACTTCTCAAATAGCGCTATACAGGTAATCATTTCCTGATAGAAAAGGGTATATGGAATGCCCGCTAACATTAGTAATCTTTGCAGTGAATGATTAGTAATGTTGGGAGCCCAACATCAGTAATGTCGAGGGAGAATAACTAATAATGTTAGGCAAGGTAACTAATAATGTGACCTTGCATAGCATTATTAGTTATGGCTTCCCACATTATTAGTTATAGAATCGGTTCATGAAGTTCTAAAATCGGCCACTATTCATCGTTTCCAATCTACAATCGACTTCATCAACGGCTATTTATAACTGTTGGTTTATAAATTATACTGATGCCAGACATTGAATATTTAGTAGTTGTATTGATGACCAATTGTAACAATACCATTATCCACTAACAAGAACAGGCTTCTATTTAATGATTAAAAGGGAAAAATAAGGAATCTCCCTCTCCAGAATTTGCGGCCTGTCTTGTAAATATACGGCTCGTTCCGTCCCTACATTTTCAAAATAATGATACGTGTACTCTGAGTGCATATCCATATATTCTTTCACCACCGATGCACATTGAGACAGTTTCATAATGACCGGTACACACTTATTTTTCAAGTAATTATCAAGTTCAGTTAAAGTAACGGTTCCAGGTATCACCACCAATTTCTCTTCCTGCTGAATTAAATGTAAATGAGCCAAACCGGCTGCGGCAATGAAAGAAGGAATACCGGGAAGCTGCTCTACCGGAACAGACTCGTCCGCTAATTTGTCTAACACATAATGGATAGAAGCATAGATGCTTGCATCTCCTTCCACTACTATCACTACCCGTTTCTCTTGCTCGTACAAGACCTTCGATTGCGCCCATACTTTATCATACGCATTCCAGGCGGCTTCCCGGTTTTTACTCATCGGAAGCTCAAAAAGAGAAAGGGGAGACGTAACGGACAAAGCTTTCAGCAACTCTGCCGAACGGGATTTTTGCAAACCTTCTTTCGTTAAAGTAGCCGGACAAAAGATAACGTCCGCAGCTTGCAGGGCTTTTAAAGATTTCAAGGTAATTAATTCCGGGTCACCCGGACCTAACGATACAAATAGAACAGGATATTTCATAAAAACATTATCTTATTTTAAAAGGCTACAAAAGTGCTGAATTTATGGGAATAAAACAAGAAAAAACGCTACCTTTGTTCTCTTTAAATTTCAAAACACATTAAATCTCAAAACACAAACATACATGAAAAAATATACATTATGTGTTATCGGACTCCTAATGTTTTTATTTACAGGATGTCAATCAAACTCCAATCGTTCCAAATCATCACCCACAAACGCCAGTCTAACCGATTCCACCCGAACAACCATTTCCATTCAATATGCCAAAGGATTTTCTATTCAATATATTCCCGAAGGCTGTCTGGTTACTATCCAAGACCCTCAGAACGAAAAGAGTGCGGTCTACCATTTTGCTCTAATCGGACAAGATGCGGAGACAACAAACCTTCCTGAAGAATACACCGTTATCCATACGCCGATAAAAAGCGCTATTTGTATGACTTCCCTGCAACTTTCCAACTTCATTAAATTAGGAGAATTGGAACGGATAGTGGGCATTACCAGCACACGCCACTTGTTCAATGAACAGATAAACCAACAACTGAAAGAGGGCAAAACACGGAAAATCGGTATAGAAGGAAACTTCGACAACGAAGTCATTATGGCTATCAATCCGGATATCATCTTGATTTCTCCTTTTAAACGAGGTGGGTATGATGTACTGACAGAGGTCAACATTCCACTGATTCCACATTTGGGTTACAAGGAAATGACTCCCCTCGGACAAGCCGAATGGATTAAATTTATCGGAATCCTGACAGGAGAGGAGAAAAAGGCCGACTCCATCTTCACCAAGATAGAAAAACGATACAATGAACTCAAAGAGTTAACAGCCCATGTAGAAAAGCGTCCGGTAGTGTTCAGTGGAGAACTTCATAACGGCAACTGGTATGCTGTAGGCGGACAAAGCTTTCTGGCACAGTTATTCCGAGATGCCGGCGCCGATTATTTTCTGAAAGATAACCCTAGTTCAGGAGGTGTTACACTCGACTTCGAAAAGGTATACAGCCAGGCGGACGACGCCGACTTCTGGCGTCTGCTAAACAGCTACGACGGCACCTATTCGTATGATGTGGTAAAGCAAAGCGACGAACGATACACCGACTTCAAAGCATACAAGGAAAAGAAGATTATTTATTGTAACCTGCGCGAAAAGCCTTATTACGAAAACATGCCGACCGAACCGGAAGTGCTTCTTGAGGATTTCGTTAAAGCCTTTCATCCCGAACTAATTCCGGATTACCAACCCAAATATTACGAACTTTTAAAGTAACAGGATGAAACGGAACAGCACACTCATGCTATGTATCATAGCCTCTATCTTTGTTTTCTTTTTGCTTAACCTGGCGTTAGGTTCCGTCTCCATACCATTGAAATCGGTATGGAATGTATTATGGGGCATTGGAGACGAACCGCTTGTCCACCAAAACATTATATGGAAATCACGTGTACCGCAAGCCCTCACAGCTTTAGTGGCCGGAGCCGGACTTTCTATTAGCGGATTACAAATGCAGACTGTATTCCGAAATCCCTTGGCCGGCCCGTCCGTCTTAGGAATTAGTTCCGGTGCCAGTATGGGAGTTGCCTTTGTGGTACTGCTTTCCGGAGCAATAGGAGGGGTAGCCCTCAGCCGTTTAGGTATCTTTGGTGAAATAGCCCTGACCATTGCGGCCATCATTGGTTCGCTTTCCATTATGGCTGTTATCGTGTACGTATCGCAAAAAGTAAAAGGAAACGTCACGTTACTTATCATCGGTGTAATGATTGGTTATGTGGCAAGCGCCGTCATCGGAGTACTTAAATTCTTCAGTGTGGAAGAAGATATCCGCGCTTACGTTATTTGGGGCTTGGGTAGTTTCTCCCGTGTTTCAGGCGACCAGATGATACTGTTTATCTGTATCATGGCCGTATTGATTCCCCTTTCTTTCTTGTTAATCAAAACCCTGAATCTTCTTCTTTTAGGAGATGGATATGCCCGCAACCTAGGTTTGAATATCAAGCGTGCCCGTTTTTGGGTCATCACCTGTTCCGGTGTTTTGGTAGCCATTGTCACCGCCTATTGCGGTCCCATTATTTTCCTCGGATTGGCTGTCCCTCATCTATGCAGAGGCATATTCCATACCTCCGACCATCGGATATTGATGCCGGCCTCGTTGTTTGTAGGAGCCTCCATTGCCCTGATATGTAACCTGATAGCCCGAATGCCCGGCTTCGAAGGAGCTTTACCGGTGAATTCCGTTACAGCTTTAGTCGGAGCACCTGTAGTGGTTTCCGTATTGTTTAACAAGCGCAAAAACGAATTCAGCGAATAATGAAACCCGAAACAATTCATATAAGTAACCTGACCACTGGATATGCCGGAAAGAAACAGCCTAAAATTGTAGCCTCACATATCCAGGCCACCATTCATAGCGGTGAACTGACTTGTCTTCTCGGAGCGAACGGAGTAGGGAAATCAACCTTATTACGCACCTTATCTGCATTCCAGCCGCCTTTGGGAGGAAAGATTGAAATCCTGGGCAAACAGTTATCCGATTATACGGATGCCGAGATGGCTAAGATTATCGGAGTGGTATTAACCGAGAAATGCGACATCCGCAACATGAGCGTAGAAGAACTGGTAGCGATGGGACGCAGTCCTTATACCGGCTTTTGGGGAAAACTGAGCCGACAGGACAAAGAGATTGTCAAGCACTCCATCGCGTTAGTCAAAATCGAAGAACTATCCCAACGGATGGTTCAAACTTTAAGCGACGGAGAGCGGCAGAAGGTAATGATTGCCAAAGCATTGGCTCAAGAGACTCCTATTATCTTTTTAGACGAGCCCACTGCTTTTCTCGATTTCCCCAGTAAAGTAGAAATCATGCAATTGCTTCATCGCCTCTCCAGAGAAACCGGAAAAACTATTTTCATGTCGACCCACGATTTGGAATTAGCCTTGCAAATTGCCGATAAGATATGGTTGATGGATAAGAGCAACGGCCTAACCATCGGAACTCCTGAGGATTTATCATTAAATGGAAACTTAAGTAACTTCTTTGCCCGTAAAGGCATTTTCTTTGACATGGAATCCGGACTCTTCCGAATTGATAACGAGTACACCTTCCAAATACGCCTGTCCGGTTGCGGGCACAAGTATGCCATGATTCGTAAAGCACTGCAACGTAACGGCATCCGGGCAAGTCGCCATGTGGAATCCGATTTCAGTATTGAAACCAACATTAAAACAAATGATTTCATTCTCCATCTATCTCCGGGAGAGACGGTTACCGTACATAGCATAGAGGAATTGTTAGAAGAAGTAGAGAAACGAAAATCAAACTTTCCGGCATACTCTGCCATGAATTTGCAGCCTAACAAAAAAGAAGAACTCTCTTAAATTATCACCGTATTGTCCCGTAGGCTTGGCTAATGTTGTCCGGTAGGCCTGGCTAATACCCCATTCGTAGGCGTACGAGACAACATTAGCCAAGCCTACGGAATGAAGAAGCGCAAACGCACCGTTTTTCCTCTCGAAAAGTATCTGTCCGTGAAGTATTTCAATTAGACAAACAAGATGTCACATCCTACCGTAAGCAGAATGATAAAGGTCGGGAATTCACTCCAAGTAATAGAGGGTAATACACCGGCTATCTGTTACCCGCCGGGAAGATTCTGTCAGGATTGTTTTTACCGAATACTGAATGGCAAGGACGCGGACAGATTCTTTTATGAAATCCGATAAGGAATATGCCCTTCTTCATCAATCAGTAAAATAGAAAGATGTCCGGAGGGAAGAAGGGGAGCCGTATGTTCCCAACATTTACGGAGAAGGAGAGGGAAGAAACGTTTCTGTTCCTCCTCCGGCAAAGTGACCCATAGCTCACGGGCTAAAGTAATGCCTTCAATTACCGCTGAGGTACTTTCTCCACATCCGGCTTCGGACGCTAATTCTTTAAGGAAGGCCTTATTCATCACTGTTTTCTTACTGTGTGTATCTAAAAAACCTTCGGCCAATTTAACCGCCTTGCCCAACATAATCCCCATTGTTACTTCGTTAACATGCAATTCGCCGGCTACCCGCAAGGTTTCACCTATGAAATTACCGTAATGGACAAAAGCCTGAGGCAGCAAATCCGGATATTCCTTCTTGACAAAACGCTCACTCTTAGCACCCGAATTGATGACCAAACGGGGAGAGCCTACGGCTAAACAGACTTCTACCTCCCGACGGATAGCTTCCACAAAAGCTTCCGAAGAAAATGGGCGGACAATTCCCGAAGTACCGATAATAGAAATGCCCTCCACGATACCAAGCTTCGGATTAAAAGTACGCAACGCCAACTCTCTTCCTTTCGGGACAAAGATTTCCACATCTAACCCTCCCTGGTATAAAGCCGACAATTCATGCCGAATCATTTGTCTCGGTGTTTTATTGATGGCCGGCTCACCTATGGGCAACCCGATTCCAGGAAGAGTTACTTTTCCCACGCCTTCTCCCTGCAAAAAACGTATCTCTCCCAAATCGTTGAAAGAAACGGTCGCACCTATTTCACAACCATGTGTCACGTCCGGGTCATCCCCGGCATCTTTTATCACTACCGCCGTAGCTTTATCCCTTTGCAACGTAACTTTCGATACGGGCAACGTTACCACTTCGCCATTCGGCAGTTGAATGGGACACTCCTTATATTCATCTCCACTCAGTAATGCCCATAAAGCCGATTTTGCCGCCGCCGTAGCACACGAACCGGTGGTAAAACCGCTACGCAAAGAGTAGAAACCGGGAAGCAAAGACTCTATGGCTTTACGAAACCCATGCTCACCTGTTACCGTCAAAGTGTAAGGAGGCAAAGCCGGACGTTTCACCGCATAAACAGATATACCCAACTTCCGGGCCGCATCCAGTTTTTCGGCAAAGCCACCACTTTCGCCACTTTCTTTGGTTAAAATAGCTTGTGGAGCATACCTTTCAAATATCTCCCGTTCATCCTCTCCCTGACGATAAAAAAGCAAACGCTCAGAAGGAAAACCACTCTGTTCAGCCAACCGGACAGACTCCTCCCGGTTCAACACGCGCACCCAAGAAGTGTGATGCAGCCAATACCGTTTCAATTTGGCAATAGTCTGCACCCCGGTCAGAATAAGCAACTTCTTTACACCGTCCGCCTCCATGCGGCACATTGCCTCCTCGTAATCCTCGCACCATACAACGTCTTCCGCACGGGGAGGGTAGATTCGTTCGAAACGTATTACGGGAAGTGAAAGTTTCCGAGCTACCTCCTGAATCGTACGATGCAGATTCACGGCAAACGGATGGGCGGCATCTACCATCAAACGGATGGCATGCTCCCGACAAAAGCATTCCATACTGTTTGCATCCAATCCACCGGAAAGACGTATTCCATTTTTACATGAAACCTCCTGTTCCGCCCCTCTGGTAGAATAGAAATAGGGCTTTCCTGCTTCATCCGCCACTTTAACGGATATGCGCCCTTCGGTAGTACCTCCCAAAATCAGTATCATTTCCGAAACAGATGTTTGAATTCGTGAGAATATAAACGGGATAAGCCTTGACGGTTGTCGATGGCTTCCCCTACCACAATCATGGTGGTCAGGGTCAATCCGTTTTCCTTTACTATACGTGCCAAATCTTTCAGCTCTCCGCGATAAATGCGTTCATCTTTCCAAGTTAATTTATAGCAAGCCGCCACAGGTGTTTCCGGAGGATAACATTGAAGCAACTCTTCCTGTACCTGCTCCACCACAGCCGCACTTAAAAAGATACACATCGTACTTTGCGAACGTGCCAACAAATGCAATTGTTCTTTTTCGGGCATGGGGGTACGTCCTTCTCCGCGGGTAAGAATGATAGTCTGCACTTTTTCGGGAATGGTAAACTGTGAGCGCAAGGCCGCCGCCGCTGCTTGGAAAGAAGAGATGCCCGGCGTGATATGGTAATTCATCCGGTACTTATCAAAGAAATTCATCTGTTCCTGAATGGCTCCGTAAATACAAGGGTCGCCCGTATGCAAACGCACCACCAACAGCCCCCGGTTATAGAAATCTTTCATTAAAGCGAACTGTTCTTCCAATGTCAAGGCAGCCGAACTACGTATAAGCGCTCCCTCTTTCGCACAGAAGGTCAGTTCACGGGGAACCAGACTTCCTGCATACAGTATCAAATCGGCCTGCTCCAGAAACTGGCGTCCTCTTACCGAAATCAAATCCGGGTCACCCGGTCCGGCGCCCACTATTTCAATATGGCCCATTCGGGAAGCAACGGCATCCAATGCCACGGCAAAAGTAAACGCTTCGCCTTCTGCCAGCGTTCCTTTCTGTTTCTCTATAAGCAGACGTCCACCACCGGCACTTTTTAGAGCCGTAGCTTCGGCCACCCCATACACTCCGGTTGTTTCATATACCTTTTCCGAAGGGTGGGGAACTTCTATTCCCTGTAACGCTTCCGGAGCATAAATGTGCAATGAAGCCTCCGGCCACTGCTTCTGCAAAGCCTTCAGCAAAGGCTCTTCCTTTTTTAATTCGATAGAAGATATAGAGGCTACAGAAAGAGGGGAGAGTCCGCCTTTCTCCATTTCAGCCTGCATGTATTCCGGTATACCGTCCGGAGAAATATTCTTTTGGCAACCCACTCCCAAATGCAGCACCGCCGGACGGTAATACAATACCGGAATGTCCACCGGATAACTAAAAGGAGTGACGGCTATCAGCAGGGCAAATTCTTCTTGTGGAATATCCTCAAACCGGGTATAAAGACGCACATGCTCCGGTAAATTATGTTCCAGGCAGGCTGTCCCCTTATCTTTCGTTTCCAACAACAAAGCAGTGGGTTTCTTATTGACAAACAAAGCTATCAGCCGGTTCATTTCCCCTCTCGATACGGTCGTTTTCCAACCATATTGCGAAGCCAAGGTATCTAACGCCCATAAATCGGTATTGTCGCTTTGCGTGGTAATAACGGCTTCGCCGCCAATGGCCGCCGCTATCTGCCTGCTCAATTCGTTGGCACCACCTACATGTCCCGATAAGACAGGAATCACGAAACGTCCCGTACTATCAACCACCACCACGGCCGGGTCGGTATACTTGTCCGCGATGCAAGAAGCCATGCTCCGAACACAGATACCTAATGCTCCGATAAAAACCAAAGCATCCCATTCCGTAAAATGTTCCCGAATAAACGGGCTGTACGAATGAATCTGCTCGCAGCCTTCTAACGGACTCTTTGTATAGATTTTCGCTCCTTCCAGCTCTTTGGCAATGGTCTGTGCCAGAGCCTCACTGGTTTCGGAGACTAAAATAATTGCTGTCTTTTTCATTTTGCTTTCATTATTTCTATCGCATTGAAGGCATCCACTTGAATTCGGATGTTCTCTGCTACTTCTTTTCCAATTCTTTGTACTCCCTCTCTGAAAAGCCGTTCACTTTCTTCACTTACGGAGTTGAACACAATCACTCCACCGGGAAGCAGCAAAGGCTGAATCTTCTCAAGCATTTCTATCAACCGTCCACCATGACCGCCTATAAATACAGCATCCGGACGGGGCAGGGAAGTGATATCCGTTTCCATAAAATCGCCTATCACGGTAGTAATGCCCGGAGTTCCGAACCGGCGACTATTTTGTTCCATCAATGCTTCTCCTTCGGCACGTTGCTCAAAAGCTGTAATTTGTAAATGGGGAAACTGCAATTTAGCTTCTATGGAAACCGAACCCGTACAAAAACCAATGTCCCAAAAGGAGGTGTGTTCGCGTAACTCAAGCATGCTTAAAGTAACCAGTCTCACAGGCCTTTTTGTTATCATCCGGGCACGGCCATTCAATAAACAAAAAGCTCCGTCGGGGATGCCGAACAGTCGGGGACGAGTAACCGTACGTTTCAGAATCAGATTATTAGGGAAGCGAAACGTTAACTTTTCGGCTTCTTGCAGAGAATAAGTCCGTACACATTCCTGTTCCTCATTTCCCAATAACTCGCCTACAGCCATCCGGTAATTATCATAACCATAATCCAGCATACGTTTTGCCACTGCGGCAGGAGTCTTTTCGCGGTCGGTTAAAACGCCTATCAAAGCTTCCCCTTCTATTAAAGCCTTGTCCAAACCGTTCCAGTTCCGCCCGGTAAGAGAGACGATACGCATATCCTGATAAGGAAGCACTAACCGGTGGGCCAGCATTTGCAATGAGTTAAAAGAAGGATAAAGTTTCAATACCGCTTCCGGCAGAACTCGTTGTATGGTGTTGGCAAAACCAAAGAATAAAGGGTCTCCGGAAGCAAACACCACCATTTCCATATGCGCCTGATATTGCTCAAACACCTTCTCTAAGGGAACGGTTATATCAATCCATTCCGCATCGGCCGGCAAGTAAGAAGCTACAATTTCATGGTGCCGCTTTCCACCGGAAAATACTTTTCCCCGTTTTATCACCTCCTCCACTTCCGGAGGGAAATACATCTGGTGACTATCACTGATTCCTATAATATAAAAAGTCTTCTGCACAGATTTATTAAGTTGAGAGTGGAGAGTGGAGAGTTGAGAGTGTTTTAAAAAGAGCCATCCGGATGGTAACTCTCCACTCTCAATTCTCCACTCTCCACTTAATTAAACGTCTCTTCCGGGCCACAATTTCTCCGCGTCATTGTAACAAAGCACGGCATTGGTGAGGGTAGCGGCTAAATTGCTTCCTCCTTTGCGGCCTTCTACTATCAGTTTCGGAATATTTACAAAAGGTTTCACCATCTGCTTCGACTCCTCTACATGCACAAAACCTACCGGGGCCGCGATAATTCCTGCCGGAGAGGCTTTCCCTTTCCGAACCAAATCACAAAGTTCCATTAATGCCGTAGGAGCATTACCAAAAACGAATAAAGCATCAGGATGTTCTTCTACTGCCAGACGAATACCCGCCTGGGTACGGGTGATGTTTTTTTCAGCAGCCAACGCCGCAACCCGTTCATCCGGCAAATAGCATTTCACCTCCACGCCCAAACGTTGCAATGCGCCCTTACGAATGCCCGAAGCCGCCATGGTTACATCTGTCACAATTGTTTTTATCTTTCCTTCCCGAACCATCGCATACAGACGACTCACAGCCGCTTCGTCCGTCCATAAAAGACGCTCCATATCAAAGTCGGCCGTGGTATGGATAGCATGCAATAAAGCCCATTTACGGTCTAAGGAAATATCTTTGTTTTTCAATTCACTTTCAATGGTACGGAAACTGCGTATCATAATGTCCTGTCCCACATTTTCGGCACCGGTCTCCGTCTCCCGGTAATATCCGCGAGGGGTAACCATTTTACCCTCAAATTGATAGGTCTGTGAATTGCCTATCAGCACTACGGTAAACATATCTACCGCTTCCGGGTCGAAGGCATCCAGCGTCGTTACCGTTACTTGCTGTTCCGGACGTCCGGCCTGACGGACAAATCCAACCGGAGTCTGTCCGTCGCGCTCCTGTAAAAAGAGTTCTTTCAAACGATGTAATTGCCAATAACGGCCTTCACTTTTCGGATTGTATACGGCCGTTACAAAATCAGCCATCGCCGCCGCACGGATACGCTTTTCTATCCGTTCCCAGGGGGTCATTAAATCCGAAAGAGAGATAACACAGAAATCATGTCCGATAGGAGCGCCCAATAGAGAGGCTGCCTTTTGGAAAGCACTGATTCCAGGAAATACTTCTACCTCCACCGCACTTTTACGTTCCCGCTTCATCTCGTATATCAACGGGGCCATGCCGTATATACCCGCATCTCCGGAACTAATCACACACACGTTTTTGCCTTCTTCCGCCAGTTCGAAAGCCTGTTCGGCACGTGCCTTTTCCCGTTTCATTCCCGTATCAATACAAGAAGTTCCCTCACGCAAAAAGGGGGTAATGAATTGAAAATAATATTTATAGCCCACTATCACGTCGGCTTCTTTTACGGCCTGCACCACAGCAGGCGTTATATCTTCTTTACTTCCGGGTCCCACGCCCGCAACCATTATTTTTGCCATATCATTCTATTTATCTGCAAACTTAAATAAAATCCCCGAATTACGGCTATTTCAGCACGGATAAACTCCGATTACAGTTGCCTTCTCCGATGCTACCGAATTCAACATTATCCGGTGTTTTCATCACTCTAGGAGTTACGCCGTCTAACTTCGTTAGTTATTTGCATAACTCTAGGAGTTAGCACGCCTCACATAGTTAATTATTTGCAATATTATAATCTATTGATAAACAATATATTAAAAAGCTTATTTATATCTAGCAAAAAAGCCCGACGAATTTCGTTACAGAACTCATCAGGCTTTCATTTTCATCTATATATCAATCAAATAGTTCCCCTGCAAGGATTCTATATTATTTATTGAAACGCAGGGTGATGCTTGCCCAATATACACGTCCCGGAGAGTTGGTAGAGAAATAATATCCGTAATAGCGATTATCCGTTTTATTAAAGATATTTTCTATACCGATAGCAGGTTCCACAAACGTAAAGTCCTCCAAGAACTTCAAGGTATAGCGAGCGGTAAAGTTCCATTGCGCATAGCCCGGAGCTGCCGGTTGCGAGTCTTCATAACGGTTGCTGCGTATCTGTGCTGAAAGATTCAAGTTTAAATCCGCGCTGTTAAAACCTTTGAACCAGTTTGCCGCAAAATTTCCCGAATGGCGTATGGTACGTGGCAAGGTTACTCCCGTAGCATCATCTTTAGCCGACACATAATTGTAGGCAGCCATGAAGCTAAGACCATGACCCGGTTTACAATTTAATGAAACATCCACTCCCTTTACTTTCGCCTTCTCCACATTTGAATACAATTTATAAGTATAGTCCGGGTCGTAATTAGGGAGATTGCTCGCATCGTCAATAGACGCCAATTCAATTAAATCCTTCACATTATTAATGTATCCGGTTACCGATACAGAGAAGAACCGATGAATGTATTCGGCATTAAGAGAATAATAATTGCTCTTCTCCGGGTCTAAGTCCGGATTGCCCACACTCATTGTAGAACCCTTCGGTTTGTAATAATACAACTCTTTTAAAGTTGGCGCACGGAAGCCGGTAGAGTAGGAAGCACGTATGTTTACCGGACCGGCTTTATACATCAATGTAGCTTTCGGTGAAAGGTCGTTGGCAAACGTTTCATGATGCACGTAGCGCAATCCCAATACGGCACGGAAGTTGGCCGGCAGCTTTATCTCATCTTGTGCATAAAGAGACATGGTATATACATGTTTCTTCTCGCTGCCTGTTTCGGCAAAAGCATCCGGATTGCGCAGACTCTCATTCAGATATTCCGCTCCGGCAGTCAACTTATTATAAGCGCCAAGACTAAAGACTCCTTTCAAATTTGCATTGTAATAATGCGAACGTTGGTTTAATGTCTCTTCGCCTTGTGTATAAGTTTTATTGGTAACAATATACTTGTTATCCGTTTCATAATTATCATTGTACAAATCAAAACTGATGTAGTCCGACCTGTTCAGCATATACCGGGCACCGGCCCCCAATGTATAGCCCATGTACTTCAGATTATAATCATAACCCTGACCGTCAGAAGTATAAGTTGGTCCTTTCTTGCCTTCTGTCACTGTATAGATATTTGCAGGGCGCTCATTCTCCTTATTATAATAGCTACCTTCTACATAGAAATCCCAAGCTTTGGTAGGACTATAAGAAAAACGTTGATTCAATACATTCTGAAAGAAAGGATTACTCATATTTTTACGGGTCGGTTTCGGGTCACCGCTTACTTCACCGTTTTTAAAGCTGACAGCTTCCGAATTGAGTTGCCATCCGTTTGCCTGACGACGGTTATAAGAAGTATACGAACCAAACTTATCCGAAGCGACATTCAGATTCAGGTTCTGGTCGAATTGTCCATGCTCCGTCGCCATACGGGTAGTAGAAGAAGCATTCACCGTATTCATTGGCTGGTCGGTAATAATGTTGATAACACCACCAATCGCATCCGAACCGTAAAGGCTTGAAGAAGCTCCTTTTAGAATTTCCACACGACGAATGCGACTTACATCGATACGGGAAATATCCGTTGCTCCGGAAGTATTACCCGACAGTTTATGGCCGTTGACCATAATCAACAAGCGTTCGTTTCCCAATCCGCTAATCGTTGTATAATCGGCCATAGCGGTTGCTGAGAATGAAAAAGAAGGACTCAGCATGGTAATAGCATCCTGAAAATTAGTGATACCCGCTTTTCTCAAATCACTTCCGCTAATAACCTCCACAGGTACAGGCGATTCACTCAACCGATGATGTGTTCCCGTTCCGGTAACTACCACCGGGTTCAAATCTAATTCTTTCATTTTACCTTTACCGTGTTCCTGTGCCCATGCAGGCATAGCAACCAAGCCTAAAGCCAAAATCATTACATAATTAGTTGTCTTCATAAAATATTTCTATAATTTAGTTATTCTTCCTAATTTCTACTGAAAACTCTCCACTTGATTTAAATATCACTTTCAATTAAACAATTTCTCCATTAGTCATTTTCAACTTTCAATTTTCCATTTTCAATTAACTAACTCTCCACTCTCAATTCTCAACTCTCCACTTAATACCCTTCCGCATATTCCTTCTTCTTGGTCATAATATCTTTGACCTTATGCAGGGAACTAAAACGGAGATGGTCAATAAAAAGGTTCTGTATCTCCGGGTTCTGTCCTAATCCTTCCATCCGGACATTCACTTTAAAGCCCTCTTTCTCCAGTGCCTCTTTCCAATCCACAGCAATGTCATTGTTAGCATGGTCTCCGGCAACTAACATAAAGGGGAGGAGTGTAACTTCTTTCTTTCCACTTGCTTTCAACTGAGCCAACATCTCATCAAAAGAAGGATACCCTTCTATAGTTCCTACCATAATATTTTTATAACCTTTTGCTTTTGCCATATAATCAATCATAGCATACGTGGCCGTACTGGGAGTATAAGTTCCATGACCAACTAATACCAAAGCCCCCTGGACCGGACAGTTTTTAGCCATTATCTCTACCACACGTTCACAATCTTCTACAGAATAAAGCAATGGATTGCCGATACGTACCTCCTTAAACTTATCGGCTACGGCAGCCGCATCTTTACGGAGAGATTCCATTTCCACTCCTTCGATGATATTAGTAGACTGAATCAAGACATGAGTGTAACCTTCTTCGGCCAACCGCATTAAAGCTTCTCTTGGAGTTTGTTTCAACATATTGCGTTCTTTCAACCGACGGATGACAATCCGCGATGTATAAGCTTCAGCAAAAGTAAAATCGGGAAGCGCAGTTTGCGCTTTCTTATTCATTGCTTCAATAGTCAATGCGCGGGTCTGGTCGTAAGTTGTTCCGAAATGTACCATTAACAAAGCCGCTTTATCACCCGGCTTCATGCTCTCCCGCATATCGGAAGCTATAAAATTATTCCCCTCGTGCGCACACATAACACTACACACAAAACACAACAAATAAAGACATATTGCTCTCATTCAAAAACATTTTTTATATGATTAAACGTACACAAGTTCTCTTTTTCCCGAGAGAAAACTCATCACTAAAATTTGGCAGGTTTCCTGACTTTATCCCAAGAAGCGAACCTTCCCATTCAAACCATAGAACAGTGGCGTAAGAATGCTTCTCTTTATTCACGGGGCTTACAGTAGCGGGCACTGCTCCGGATTCACACCGGATTCCCTCTTTATGCAACGAATGAAAATCCATTGCATCACCAAATCGCTGCAAAAGTACAACTTCTTTTTGTTATAATAAGTCTATTTTTACATTCTTATTTTCTAATTTTCATTTTCCGTTTAAGATATCTGCACCCTAATACGACTCCGGTAACCGAAACGGCCGTACCTCCAAGCAACAGTATCCACATAACAGCCGACCACACCACCGGATGCTCCACCAACCACTTGAACTTCAAACTATGCAGCCCCGGATACATCCAAAAGTGCCAGCGTCCGCGCGTATTGTATTCTCTAATCTGTCCGGTCTTCGGATTAATATAGTAACAAGTTTGGTCCGGATTAACTACTTCCACCTTCCAAACCGGCAAATTCAACATCTTTTTTCTATCTATATAATAGGTATCATAGTGTGTCAGCAACTCAGGAGTTAACACTTCTTCCCCCGGATGAATAGCCTGTATCGCTTTATACACTTCACTAGCGGTCAGATTCAATTCTCCAGCCATTTCTCCGGACGCATCGATTGCCTTCCGTTTCTTTCCGACAAGCACCTCATATACCGGAATCTCCCTGAAATTACTCCATTTTACCTCCGTCACTTTTCCAGGATAAGCCTCTATGGCTTTTCTATAATCCAACGGATAATTCTCAAATGGGAGAGCGGAAGCCGACAGTATTTCTCTTACCGGATATTTTTTATGTTCTTTAGCCAACCACTCCGGAGTATCGGCTAAAGACATCATTCCGCTAAATATCCACGTCAATACAAACAAGCCAAATAAAAATCCTGTTACATGATGCCAATAATACCATCGTTTTTTATAGGGAGATACCCATCTTCCTCTCATTCGTCTAGCCTTTAAATAAGCGTGAATTCCCACATAAATTCCGGCAATCGTCATCAGTACACCTATGGCAGACAGAATAATTACGGTAGTTTTCCATAAATCAATATCCTGACGAAGGCGCGTAAAATATACCCAATGTGGAATAGCCCCTACCCATGACCAGAAGCGGCTCTTCCATGTAGTGTACTGCAATACCTCACCACTTTTTGAAGAAATATATAGTTGGGATTTATTCGTATCATTAAAATAAAATTTATAAATAGGAAGTTCCTGTTTCAACCTTCCGAAAGGAATCCATTGTTCTAAATCCGTAAGAGAATCCACCCGGACTACAGGGCTTTTACACCATTCTCCGGCCAAACGATAAAAATAATCCTTATCCATAGGCAAAAGAGCATGCGTACTGTCCGCCGGTAAAAGATAGTGTCCTTTGTCGGTGATTATATCAAAGACAGGTTGTTCCAACCGGCAACTTAAAGTCAGATTCCGAATCGTTTCTCCAACGGGCAATCGCTTACAAACATCTTGCAAAGAGGGAAGTACAGAACTTATCGGAGCTTTATGTTCCAGCCCTGAGCGCCTAATTGACGGAAAAGTATGATAAATCATCACAATTCCCGAAATAAACCACATAACGAACAGGGCACTCAGCAATGTGCCGAGTACCCTGTGAATTGTATACATAATCTTCGTAAGCATACTTTTAGAATGAATAAGAAGCCGATACTAAATAATTACGTGGAGTACCCGGAAAAAACTGTGTGCCCAATGAAGAGTCGCAATAATCCACATTCAATATATTATTTACCATTAATGACAATCGGATATTGTTTTTCAGTTTATACGACACTCCAAGGTCCGTCATCCAATAAGGGTCATATTTTACATTATCCGCTACATTAATAAAAACGTCATCCTGATAATTCAAGCTTAAGTTAATGCCCAGATTTTTCAGGCATCCTTTTGAAACCATATAATCGGCCATCACATAGAATGTATTGCGTGGCACATAAGTATATTGACTACCCTCATCTTTCGTTTCTGATAAATATTTATTCTTTGCCATTTCACGTATCTTTGCATTTGTAAAAGAATATCCGGTAGTAAACATCAAATCCTGAATAGGAGTATAAGTTACGTCCATATCAAATCCTCTAGAATCCATACGGCCTACCTGACCTTGAATATTCCAATCTTTTCCGTCTTTTGTCTCCGTTCCCAAAGAGGCTACAATATTTTTCTTGTTAATATAGAATAAACTTGCATTCGCCGATAGTTTCTCGCCTAATTCATAACGCACTCCAAATTCAAACTGATTACCTTCTTCCGGCTTAAAAACTTCACCTCCCACTTTTGAGGGGTCAAATTCATTTCCGCTACCATTTACATATATAGTATTATCCGTGTACGTTGTATTAATAGGTTTGAAGTACGATGAAACTGAAGCATAAAGCGATACGGACGGAATAGGCAAGTATACAACTCCGGCACGATACGTGAAGGCTTTATTTGTAACTCCGGTAAATGCATTACCTTCCGGTTCTACATAATCGCGTTTTCCATCTACGGTTTCGGCACGTGCTGTTCTATATTTATAAGTGTCATAACGTCCTGAAAGTAAAATTTTCAGTTGGTTGCTGAATTCCATCAAATCCTGTACATAAAAACCATGCATATATCTACGGTTCAATGTAGCCCTATAAAATGAAGCGGTCATATATCCCATGCTTTGCGGATTGTTTATCGCCACATGAGAACCTTTTCCCGGTCCGGAAACATTGGCCGAATAACTTACACGACGCAAAAAGTACATGGAATACCCTGCAAGATAATGATGTTTGATGAAACCCGTATTAAATTTTCCCGAAAGCTCCAGCTGATTGCTATACAGCTGAGCTACGTGCGAAAAACGAAGAGGAGAGGAGAGTGCTACCGAATCCAGACAAATATACGTTTTCACATCTTGCTTGTCTACTTTTGTCACATAATAATGATTATAACCATCCAAAGGAGTTGAACTCGTCAGGTAATTTAATCCCTCCGTACTGAAATAGTTGATATCATCGTACGCATACGAGAATTTATCCATTAACTTCATACTCTTATTAAAAGTGTGCGTATATTGCGTTGAGATGTTCCATGCATTATTCTTCATAAAGTCAGACTCGTTATTGTAACGCGCCTTTTTATTCAATCCGGGCAACTGGTCATACTTTTTTAGGTAAGCTGTCCCATCCAGGTTCATGATATCATAAGGCATCAACTTAGGCAAACCAGCTTCAGTGGCATAATCATCATTGTTAAAACCTCCTCGAATATCCAGTTCATCTTTATCTGTAAACCGTCCATTAATGTTTGCATAGACCGAAAGCCGCTTATTGGCTACATCACGCCAGCCATCCGTATTGGAATAATTAATGCTTGCGTAATAATTGAAAGGACCGGCCAGCTTACCGCCTAACCCTAAGAACGATTGACGATATCCCCAACTGCCCACACTCATTCGCGCGGAAGCCGTTTGCTCTGATTTAGCCGACTTACGAGTAATATTCAACATACCTCCTACGGCACTTGAACCGCAAAGAACCGACGATGGTCCCTTCACTAACTCTATGCTTTCTACCATAGACAAATCCGGCACAGGATAAGAAGTAATGGTAGAACGTTCATCCCGCACCCCATCCAATGCTATCACGGAAGAACTGAAACCTCGAATGGCAAATTCCTGAAAAGCTCCGTAAGTAGAACGCACCCTGATTCCGGGAATAAAACGTGCAGCGTCTTGAATGTTCTGAATACCTCTTTCTTCCAGCAACTTAGTCGGTAGAACATGTGTACTTTGCGGCATGAACTTTACCGGAACATCCAATCTCAGGGCTTGTGTTTTTTTTACTTGTTCTGATTTTACAATCACATCCTTCATCGTGAAAACAGTAATAATATGGATCTTCATTTTCTTCTGAAAAACGGATCAGATAATCAAATTCTCCATTATGAATTTCTTCTACAAACACGTTTTTATCATGTTTTTTAAATAACGCAATAATATCTTCCATTTTACATCCGTGTTTTCCAACGATTTCTACCAGTTCTTTGATAAATTCATTTGGGTTTGTATTTTCATGGACGTAGTTACTGCCTTCTTCTGGAATATAGAAGCAAAATCTTTCTTTTTTGCTAGTAACTTTGATATCTCCTAAAGTTTCTTTGATAAAATCTGGTATTCCATGAAGTCTGTTTTTCATCTGTTCTTCTGTATCCTGTGTTTCAAAAAAATGGTTTAACGAACTTAGTGGATAGTACAGACGGATACTTTCTCTTCGAAATCCCAATTTTGCCTGTTCTTCCTTGATAATGTCGATCAAATTTTTATAAAGACGTTTATATCCCATGATATCTTCCCCTATTATATTTTATTCACTCTTTAAAATCTTGTTGATGCTTTTCATCATTTTTTTCGCATCTTTTCCACCAGAATATCCCATGCGGTATACATGATTATCTAGAAGGATTTCTCCTGAATCACTGATCACAAGCATTTTATTTCCAAATAACATGATCATCTGTGGCTTACTAGAATCACTCATCTGAGATGAGTTAGTTAATGTCTTTGTTGTAAAATGATAAGAATACTGATCTAAAACATTAACGATCTCTGTGTATTTTTTATCATCTTTTTTATATGAATATACCTGCTGTTTTTTCTTACCATTTGCATCTTTTGTTACAGTATCAGTCGAAGTAACCTGAATCATTTTAGATGATGCTGTATATTTTTCAAAAGAATATGGTGAGAGCATAACGATCGCAATGATTGCTACGATCAAAATTGCTACAAGGATCTTCATTGTCCTTCCCATTGTAAATTTCATTTTGTTGTTCCTCCAATCTACTATTTGTACCTATAATAGATTAACAGAATTTCCCTCAAATGTCGATAGCTTTCCCTGTGAACTGCTATTTATACTACATTCTTAAAAAATCTTATAATGTGGCTTTTCTTCATTGAATAATTTGTATCTTAGAAAATCATCCAGCACGATTGCTACACTTGAAATAAGAAACCAAAATACCGAGTACAATAAACAGATCTGCCCCTTAAAGTTATATGGAAGATGCGAATAATCCCAAATATCCATCTTAAGCCATATATTTACAATAAAACCTGTAATAAGTTCTAATACCGTGATGATCACAGAAGATAATACCATCTGACTAATAAAACTTATCTTGATCTTTACATTTTCGTTTAGAAGCCCACAGCAAAGGAAACATGCCCCACCACATAAAAACATCGAATAATGTGAATATCCACGTACTAAAACTTCCAGCAAAAAATATGCCATTCCTCCAATCGCAAACAGGATTGTATATTTTTCTATCTGATATCTCTTTTTCATAGTCACCGCCCATTTTCATAACTTTCTTTTTATTGTGCGTTAATTTTTCTCTGTCTATTCTATCTTAATTCAAAGAATCTATATGATGAGAGTGTCAAAAATAAATTTTTCCCCTTTGATGCAAAAAATTTGTGGCAAAATCGAGTTATTTCATGTAGAATAGAAAAGTAAATTCATTTGATTTTATGATAAAGAATAAAAATATATACAGAAAAGAGGAAACACTTATGGCACAATTATGGGGCGGTCGCTTCACAAAAGAAACAGATCAGTTAGTTTACAACTTTAATGCATCTATTTCCTTTGACCAGAAATTTTATAAACAAGACATCCGCGGAAGTATTGCACATGTTACGATGCTTGCAAGTGTTGGTGTATTAACAGAAGAAGAACGTGATCAGATCATCGATGGTTTAAAAGGAATTTCAAAGGATATCCAAACTGGAGCAGTTGAGATCACAAGTGAATATGAAGATATCCATAGCTTTGTAGAGGCAAACCTTATTGATCGTATCGGTGATGTTGGAAAGAAACTTCACACTGGAAGAAGCCGTAATGATCAGGTTGCTTTAGATATGAAACTTTATACAAGAGATGAAATTGTTGATATCAAATATTTATTAAAAGAATTAATGGAAACACTTCATCGTATCATGAAAGAACACATTGATACATTTATGCCTGGATTTACACATCTTCAGAAAGCTCAACCTGTCACTCTTGCTCACCATGTAGGTGCTTACATGGAAATGTTTAAAAGAGATTACAGCCGTTTAACTGACATTTATGATAGAATGAACTACTGTCCTTTAGGAGCTGGTGCTCTTGCAGGTACTACTTATCCATTAGACCGTGAACAAACAGCTTCTTTGCTTAATTTTTATGGTCCTACATTAAACAGTATGGATTCTGTATCTGACCGTGATTATGTGATCGAGCTTTTATCTGCTCTATCTACGATCATGATGCATTTAAGCCGTTTCAGTGAAGAAGTGATCATCTGGAACTCTAACGAATACAAATTTGTATCCATTGATGACGGATTCAGTACAGGAAGCAGTATCATGCCTCAGAAAAAGAATCCTGATATTGCTGAGTTAGTTCGTGGTAAGACAGGACGTGTCTATGGAGCTTTAACTTCTATCCTTACAACAATGAAAGGAATCCCTCTGGCATATAACAAAGATATGCAGGAAGATAAAGAGCTTACATTTGATGCGATCGATACTGTCAAAGGATGTATTTCTTTATTTAATGGAATGATGAATACCATGACATTTAACAAACCACAGATGGAAAAAAGTGCAAAACACGGATTTACAAATGCAACTGATGCTGCAGATTATCTTGTAAATCACGGCGTTCCTTTCCGCGATGCTCACGGAATCGTTGGACAGCTTGTACTTCTTTGTCTTGATAAACATATTTCTCTAGATGAACTTCCTCTAGATGAATACCAGAAGATCAGTCCTGCTTTCGAAGAAGATATTTATGATGCCATCAGCATGAAAACTTGCGTTGAAAAACGTAATACGATCGGAGCTCCAGGACGTGATGCTATGAAAAAAGTTATTGCGATCAATGATACTTATTTAGCTAATCTCAAATAATAAGGAGACCCTTATGAAGAAAAAAGTTTTTCTTTTTGGATTACTGTTCTCACTGCTTCTCTTATGCGGATGTGGTGTGAATCTTACCAGTACAGTAAAATTAAATAAAGACTTTTCAGGTACAAGAGTGATGTCTTGTACCTTTTCTTCCCGCGATTTTCATACTTATTTCAAGGGAAGCAAAAAAGATCTTAATAAACTTATCAAAGAATCCTGCCCGGATGCTCTTACTTATACTTCATCTTCTTCTGACGGAAACGATACGTATACTTTCTATCTTCGTTTTTTTTCTCTTGATGATTATAAGAAGAAAGTTCGTGATCTTCTTAATTTTTCCCCAGAGATCACTTATGAATATGGAGATTCTCCATTTGTCTCAGGTCTTATTTATAAAGAAAATTTCACATCCAAAGATCTGATGACATGGCTTTATACGGCTTTGTATGAGGGAAAATATATTGACAAAGACTCCTCTTCTGACCTATGGGATTTAAAAAGTACGGAGATTTCTTTCCTTGGAACGACTTATGAAACGAAAGATAAGATCAATATTGATGAAATGGCTTATGTACCATTATCTTCCATTCATATTGATACAAAGACAAAGAAATCTGGAAAACTTGCAAGAGTGATAGAATTTGATCTTCCACAACAAACATTAGATCAAAATGCAGGAAAGATCCGTTCTTATTTTGCTGGAAATGATATCACTTGGGAAAATACATCCGATGGAAAAACTTTATGTATCAGTTTTGACGCCAACAATTTCTCTGATCTTGCACAGAAAACAAGAACTGTCCTTCATTCAAAGAATTCTTTTGGAACTTACAGCTCCACATGCAGCAAGGACAACCCTTTTACACTGAAGATCAACTATGAAGAATCTCTGGATCTCTCTCATTTTATTCAGAAAAACCAAAAGATTCCTGTTACTTATACATTTGATGAAAAACAGATGTTTAGTGATTCGATCAAACAAAAAGAAATCAGCTTTACTTCTTCTGTTACACAGCCAATTTCAACTTATGAGATTGCTACGGTATGGAACACATCCAAAGATATCCGTCGTAAAGTGTCTTTTTCTTTTGAAAAGGCTGTGACTGACCATCAGTTATCTGTGATCAAAAAGCAGTTCAAAGGACAAACCATTGATTCTGTAAATTTAGATGGTGATCAGAATGTTACGTTATCTTTTGTACAAAAAGGAAGTGTTTCAGACTGTAATAAGGATTTCTCTGCTTTGTTTCCGAATAGTTTGATGAAATCACAAGCGCATTTTTCATTTGCTGGTGGTAAGAAGGTCACATTTTCTGATAAGATTTCATTACCTGCGAATCAAAATGGTGAGAAACTTCATGGGCATTATGTATTTGCTTCTGTGAATTCGAAAGAATCTGTTACTGTAGCTGTTATGCCTGAGAAGATTGTGACAAATACGGTAAAACAGAATACATCTACCAAAGCAGTCTCTGCCCTGATCAAGTCGGATGAGAATATTCATGATCTTTGTGATTTTGAATTGACTGGAAATCGTTTGGAATTAAGCTATCGTGGAAGTACTGCTGCCAGCTTTTGGATGGGTGCATTAAGATGGATGTTGCCTGTTGTTGTTTTGATCGTGATTGGTTTATTTTTGATTCGAAAGAAAGTGGCTATTAGAGAAATGTTTGGGAATTTGAAAAAGGAATTAGCTGAAAGTGTTAATTCACTTATTGATAGGATTAATAAGAGGTAAGACACTAATCTTTCATCCCACAACCTCTTGATTTACAACTACTAGTACTGACTTG